>Ga0310830_100083_pt1 | contig 181122 bp, 189 predicted proteins | sample WT_ome_5_FD_201301 | JGI IMG/M metagenome (GOLD analysis project Ga0310830, IMG submission 201301) | Sorghum-adapted microbial communities enriched on wild type (WT) sorghum from Joint BioEnergy Institute, Emeryville, California, United... ... | reverse complement strand
TGTCGCCAAACAAGAGAGTAGAGTGATGAGGGAACGCTGGCAAGGTTTTTTTACTTTCTATGGCATGCTCATCAATTGGGCATTTTCACATTTCCGAATTCGGCACATTTAGTTTGCCAAATACAAAACCCCTATCACTGCTCGGCCTCTTGGTCAACTATTGGAATATGTTAATTGCCTCATGCTATCGTTGGTTTTGTTTTTTTCGTCAACTTGGCGATGATTTTATTCATCAGCATCCAAAGAATAAACCCAACATACCCGCCGAATGTGTTCAAAATTAGATCATCAACATCAAAATATCCCAGCTTCGTAGTAACTTGGATAATCTCGATCGCCAAGCTAAATGCAAGGGAATAACCGAGAATTCTTAATGCGGATCTAGCTTTCGAAAACAGTACTGGCAGCAGCACACCGAAAGGCAGGAATATCAAAATATTTCCGAAGGTGTTGAAAAACCACGTATTAAAATTATAGTGCTCAAAATTCAGGAGATAGGTAATGATATTTTTAAATGGAACCAGGTTATAACGACTTGTGGGTTCAACACCCGAGGTTATTACATGCTCCCGAGAACTCAATCTAAACTCATCAAAAAAGAGTAGTTGAAGTACCACCGCAATGTAGATCAATAACCCGATCCAGGCGCACCCATTAATCCACTGCTTATAAGGAAAGATGGCTTTTTCCAAGCTCTTGCCAACTTTTTCCGTATCACCAAAAGCGTTAATTGCCATTTGTATAGACTCTGACTCCGAAAAACCTTTTGCTATATACTCCGCTTTTAACTGCGTAAGATGATCCAAAAATTCAGTGTAGAGTTCATGTTTTTCTTCTTCCGAGACATCAATGTTTGCAATGATTTTTTTAAGATATGAATCGAAAGGATTCATGCGAATTCCACCTTTCTGCATGCTTGAATAAGAAGATTTATCTGATTCCATGATCGTAATTTTTCTTGCAATTCCGCTTTCCCTTCGTTCGTAAGGGAGTAGAATTTCCTCCGTCCCGTTTCTTCATTCTCTACCCAATAGGATCTCAACAATCCCTTTTTCTCCAACCGTTTCAGAGCAGGATATAGCGTTCCCTGGCTCATCAAATATTCACCGTTACTAAGAGCCTTTAGCTGCTGGATAATGTCATATCCATATGTATCCTGCCGGCCAATAATAGAAAGAAGTAGGATATCAATACTCCCCTTTAATATCTCCTTATCCATATGTTTACACCTCCTGGTAGACATTGTATAGCAACATATGTCGCTTTACAAGGTAATACGGTAAAAAAATTTTGGTGAGCATTAAGCACTCCCAACGACTGAACGCAATGGAAATGATGTTCTCCAAGAGTCGCTCGGCCGTCCCCGGGGTAATCCCTGGGGTTTTTGTTTAGCAAATATAAATGGGGTGATTAGAATCGAAATTCTCGAAACAGTCAAAGCCACATTGTGGTAAAATAGGTGGAAGTTTTAATGTTTGTGAGGAGGTTACCCTATGTTCCGAAATAAAATTTATTGGATGTTACTCCCTCCTTTTTTGGCAATTGCAGTAATACTGGCTTTTTGGTTACCTCCAAAACAAAAACCACTTACATTGCTTGTCGTAATCGTATTCTGGGCAGTGTATTATCTCTGGGATTCTTTCGACAAAAATCTTAAATCCAACAAACAACCATAATCTCCCTACACATTGGTTAATTACGATTTACCGGGGTGTGTAACCATTTTGTACAATTAATAGGCAAAGGCCATCGTAAATTGTTGAACAATTCCGTTCGTCATAACGTCGGTCATTTTAAGTGCTTGTGCTTCAATCCTGTCACTTAATGCAATGTTTTTCTACATAGTTTCCGGCGATACGGGCAGCCACTTCGCTGCTGAGCAGCCTCAAATGTTTATACAACATGTCTCTCCATTCCTCTGTGGACCATTAATTCTGCCCAGAAGGCAGCAATCTCATCCTCATTGCGAACCAACGTTTCTGGGCATCTACAGCTGCTGTGGTATTGCCTGTTTTCAGCGCCTGAACCAGTTCAGCCGCTATCGTAAAATGTCAGGCTCAACAAATCGCCAAGTCGTGCTGCGATTGCCTTTCCATAAAAAGGTTCAAGGGCGGCTGCAAAATCTGTGGGATTCCGAAGAAGCCTTTTAATGGTTTCATCCTTATCAGGTTTGTGCTTATACCTACTTTGTAAAAAGATTGGCCGTTATTCGATCGTTTTCCGTTCTGGTTTCCCCTGTTCAGCAAGTTACCGATAAAATCAAGAAATCCTTGATTTCTCAAGGATTTCTGCTGTTAGGAGTGTGGCATTCGGTGTTTGATCATTATACCAATCAATATGCGCGCTGGATTCGTGTACTTGCAGGTGTAGTACTTGCCGTTGGAATTATCAGTGGAGTCGTACTCTGGATGATTGACGAGAGACACTTCTTTCTCACCCTCGTGTCCCCTCTGGTTTACTCTATTGTCAGCAGTATCTTAATGTATGGGTTTGCAGAAATCATTGAGATCCTGTATCGGCTCTACCAGCGATTCGATGCAGTGGATAGCATCAACAGTCTCTTGAACATTTACGTGAGACAAAATAGCCGCCAGTAAAAGGCGGCTTTTCTTATGACATACCCTTCATGTCCTTTCGCACAAGCGACTTATTTTTGGTGATCATAACAATAAATTTTTCCTTTAAATCGGGCGGGATTGGCCAGGCAGTACTCTTTTACCTTTTGGGGTACTGGCTTGCCGCATATGGCACATTTTGCCTGTTCATTAACAATTGTCTTTTGAGTAGAAAGGCCGTTCCCTTTCAGACTGTCAGTATGCAATGCTCGAATTGCCGGATCGGTGATATTGGCTTGTTTTAACGCCAAATACATCTCGTCAATCTGCTCAGCCGTAAATTTGCTTTTCTTCTCTGTCAGTTTGATGTAGTTTATCTTTCGTTCAATGAATTCCGTCAACTCTATGTCATATACTATCAGGTCATTGGAAGAAATCTTCCGTAACGCTGGATCGACACTAAACGTAGCCCGTCTGGTAAATGAGATTAGGGAAACGATATCTTCTCGTGATGCGTTTGTAATCTTTCGTACGATTTCAATATGTCCGTAATTTTGGTTAAACGGATTCATCATAGTAAATCGATTGTTAACGTTCCACTGTTTGTCGTCTCGCCCTCCTTTGATCTCCCCTTGATAATTCTTCGTCTCGATAACAAAAATGGCATACGGTGTAAGGAGTACGTGGTCAATCTGAGAATAGCCAGACTTCGCTGCTGGGTTTGTCACCAGAAGGTCAGCAAGATGCTTATACTCTTTTGGCATCTGGTCCAACTGAATATTTACCTTGTACTCACCGATTGTTTATTTTTATTTTGCGTCACCTTTTTCGTGGCAGGTTCCTCTTTTTTTGACTGAAAGAGACCAAGTATTTTGGATATCAAGAGTAACACTCCTTGGAGAAATGCTATTGCTGCTCCGTAAAATTTCAATCTCAATTCTCTTCTTATTTCGCTAAGTCATCACTTAAATGAACCCTTCTGAGGTAACTCCGCTTCGATCGGCATCAACTCAAACACAATTACTTTCCGATTTTGTCCCTTGTTGTCCTTGTCCTTTACTCTATATCCAACACAGAGCATCTGACCAACGTACTTCACATACCCTGTTCGAACGTACTCAAATAGATATATATCCTTCCCGTCCTTTTCATGCTCTAAAATTGCTTTATTTCCCCTGATGAACTGCATATCCCCTTCTTGTCCTTCACCGGTATAGAGGAATATGCCATTTTCTGTCCAGCCATCTTTGTAGCCATATTCTTCTCCTCTGTCCCCTGTGAAGATCATGATATAAAAGGGTGTTTCGAAGGTGTTGATATCCCACCGTATCGTTGACCGCCAAACATGTCATGCAAATCACGTCGACGATACTCTTTACCTGTCTTGAAAACGTCTACCATTTTACTTTGGGACTTATCTCGTAAATTCATCGCAGTCACTCCACAAAAAACGACATGATCTAGTAAAATTTTACACCAATAGTTTCAATAATAGTAGATCATTGGCCCCAACAATTCAATATCACTAGCATGTACGTACGTAAATCAGGGTGTTTCACATAAAAACTACTTGGGATAACCTCCTACTTTAGGATCACGAATCATCTCCCTCACCATTTCTGATCGCCCGCAACTGTAAACAAAAAAACATCAGGGATTTCTCTGATTCCAAAGAGAATTACCCTGATGTTTCTGCTCTTGTCCGAATCGGTCAAATCGATGAGCTACTTTTCTTCGCCGACGTAGTTGGCAATCTCGATCAAATTCTGGTCGGGATCGCGCAGGTAGACAGAGAGGATCGGCCCTGTCGCTCCCGTCCGTCGCACCGGTCCTTCAACGATCTGCCCGCCGTGCGACACAATGTGGCGGATCACCTCGTCAAGCGGCGTCTCGGTGATAAAGCACACGTCGGCTGACCCCGGGGTCGGGTGCAGCGCTTTCGGTTCAAACTCCTTGCCCGCCTCATGCAGATTGATTTTCTGCTGCCCGAACTGTAGCGCCTTCCTGCCGTTGCCAAACGTGACCTCTTCCATTCCCAATATTGTCGTGTAAAAACGGACCGTCGCATCGATATCCTTGACGGTCAAGACAAAATGGTCCAAACGATCGATCTTCATTTGCTCCGCCTCCTGTCAAACTCTCACGTTTTTCCAAGGCGAGAAAAGGATGATGGTGGAGTTCGCCTGCTTCTTGCCGGCATAGCCACCGCCCCTTACTCGAGCAGTTCATCATGCATTCTCTCTTTCACTCTGCTCTTCCTGCTTTCTTTTCAAAATGGACGTGCAGCCGGTACAGACAAATATCTCTCGTCCAGCGGTAGAGAATGGGGCTGTCCTGGGGGTCGATATCGAAATTCAGGGAAAACACACCGTCGGTGAAAGCAACCAATCCCTTCGAGCTGCCGCTCCAATTGCTCATCGGCTTTTCGGCTATCAACTTGGCCACTTGTTCCTCGTTGTAGGTCCATAATTTCTGTGATGATTTGTCCGAGAAGTCAATCCGTTTGCGGAATTCCTTCTCCGTCAAATACCGATGAAAGAAAGGAGCAACCTCTCGCGGAGTCACGGAGTGATACCATCTTTGCTCTCCCCGATTCAGCATGTAAAGCAGGACGATCATTTTATAGCTTTTTGTCATTGAAGTCGCTTCGACTTCGTTGAGCCAATGCTCATATTTTCTCAGCAGTTCACTCTCCAGCTGACTTAATTGACCAGCCCAATCCAGAAAACGGATGTACGACGTAAATTCCTGTCTGTACGCACGGCTGTTTTCCCTGCCGTACAGATGAAGTTCCAGGTAGGTTGGAATCCGCCCCAAATCACGTTTGACTTCCTCAAAAGCCTGGAGAAGTTTTTCCTTGCGCGGCTGCCTTTTACGCGCCATTTCTTGCAGCAGGTTGATCACACCCGTTTCCAGTTCCATGCTGCAATTAAACGGTACGACAGGCTTGCAGTGATGATTCTTTCTTTCCGTACCCGTTCTTGTATCAAAAAGGGTCAGTTTCACATCCGCATTGCGATAGTTTCCAATCAAATCAATAATCGTGCAGTATTCTTTGGTCGGATACAAACGCAAGCCGCGGCCAACTTGCTGGGTAAAAATCGTTAACGATTCCGTCGGACGGACAAACAAGAGCGTATCCACCGAGGGGATATCCGTTCCTTCATTAAAAAGATCAACAGTAAAAATGACGTCCAGCTCTCCTTTTTCCATCTGGCGAATCGCCTCTGCCCGAGACATTTCCCTCGTCCTGGAGTGAAGGCTGAGCGCCCGAACACATTTAGCCCGAAAAAATGTACTCAAGAAATCCGCCTGACGGATTGAGGAGCAAAAGGCAAGCGTTCTGGTTTGCTTATGTTTGTTCCACGCCGCATATATTTTTGCCGCCATCTCTTCTTTGAGCTGTGCCTGTAACAGCTCTTCTTCGGCATAACGGTTGCCCAACCAGGTGATTTGCGAATAATCCGTATCGTCATACACGCCATAGTAGCGAAACGGAGCCAACCATCCTCGCTGCACTGCTTCGATGAAATCGAGCTGAAAGGCAACATTTCCGTCACAGATGGCGTATACGTCTTTCCCGTCTGTCCGATATGGCGTCGCGGTGATTCCCAGCAGGAAAGTGGGTTGAAAATAATCAAGCACTCGCCTGTATGAGTTCGCCGCAGCATGGTGAAACTCGTCCACGATAATCAGGTCGAACTCGTCTGGACGAAACCTTTCCAGATGCCGCTTTATGCTTAACGTGTAGATGGAGGCAAAAACGGAATCTGCTTGTCTTTCCTTTGTTTGGCCGTCATAGATCCCGCCGGTTCGTTCCGGCATCACTTCCGCAAAGGAACGGCGCGCCTGGTACAGCAGCTCTTCCCTATGGGCGATAAAGAGAACCCTGTTAAAGTTTCTTGCAAAAAAAGCAGCCAGATACGTTTTTCCCAGTCCGGTAGCCATAACCACCATCGCTTTGTCATAGCCTTCACTCATCGTTTTTTCCAATTCTTCGAGCGCGATTTGCTGAGCTGGACGCGGAACAATACCACCATAGGAAGCGACTGCTTCTTTCAGCACAAAAGAATCCCGTTTTTCGGCATCCTCGTATACCGGCATGGTTAGTTCAATCTCTTCCGTTTCCGTCCACGTCTTCACAAGGGAGGGATGAAGACGGTGATACTCCTCATACTCCCTTGCATAATCCATACAAGTCTCGCTGTTCAGGGGAACTGTCTGCTCATGGTAAAACAGGTGCATGAATCTGGTTTGCGCTTCTACAAATGTCATGGGTGCCGCCTTGGCCTGCATCGCCAGATTCCACTCGACGCCATACGTTAATGCGGACCGCGACAGATTGGATGAGCCAACAATCAAAACCCCATCGTTGTCTTCATATTGGAGGAGATACGCTTTGGGATGAAAAGATGTTCCGCCACTTCGCCACAGGCGTACCTCTATACGCGGGTCAATCTCAAGCAGTGCCTGCAGCGCATGTGGCTGCGTCACAAACAGGTAATCTCCAGCAAGCACCTTTACTTCTGCTCCATTCTCGATTGCCTCTTTCAAATGCGGCTCAAGCAGGCGAACACCGGAGTACATGACAAAAGAGGTGAGTATGTAAATGGAGGAAGCTTTCTTCATCTCCCTCGTCATTTCTGTAAACAGATTTTCCGTAATAAGTCTGACGTCTGCCATTAATCTTCTACCTCATGAAGAAACAGCTTTTGCTCGAATCCTCCCCGCTTCTCCGCTTTGGATCTGCGAATCTCTTCCAGATCCCTCGGGGAAGCTCCGTGAACACGGGCGAGCGCATATACGACTTCCAATACATCCGCCAGTTCTTCCAGACTTTCCCGATCGGATTGGGCAGTGCTGTACTCATCCAGCTCTTCCTGGCACTTTTCGCGGAGCTTGACCAGGTACTCATCATCTGATAATACGCTGGTCGTATATCGTTTACCGGTTGCTGCGATGATTTCCGGTATACGGTCTCGGATCAATTTGTTGTAGATCGGCATAATACATTCTCCTTTAGGGATACGGTACGAGATTGGGGATTGCTTTGCGGATTCCCCCACGCGGGTCGTCAATGTCTCCCTTGTAACGGGGAATCAAGTGTACGTGAAGATGCATCACTGTCTGTCCACCGTACTCCCCAACATTGACGCCGATGTTGTAGCCGTCGGGGATATATTCTCGATCTAGCAGTTCTTTTCCCTGCTTTATCAGCTCATGGATGGCCATGATCTCTTCATCAGCAGCGTCGAAGTAAGTGGCCACATGACGTTTGGGTACGATCAACAAATGGCCTCGTTGAACCGGGTATTTATCATAAAAGGCAATGGCTTTGTCGTTTTCCAGGATGATTTTAAGAGACTGTGTATCGCAGAAAGGGCATTTCATCATTATTACCATACATCCTCCTCACTCTTTATATGCTCTGATAACAAGTTTACCTTATCCGGCAGAAGTTTGGTGTCGTGATCAGCAGTCATCCAGATTACAGCCATTTTTCTTCTCACGAATTGCCTCAACACGAATGGAGCTGTGACCATTTTCCCTCACAATTCCTTATGATCAGCATAAACAGGCTAGCGCTATGACGGATTACCATGATGCGGCAACCGCTCGACCGTCCCCTGGTTAATCCCGGGGGTTTTTGTTAAATGATCGACAACAGCAAAAAACCCTTGATTTCTCAAGGGTTTGACGAGCGACAAGTTTGCTATTGCCTTCTCCATTCGCGCCAGATCGCAGGGAATACGTTGGTCACATACCCTTTGAAGGTGATAAATGACTCCCCGGTCTGACGGACTTTATAGGGGATATCCACTTCACGCAAGCGGTATCCCTTACGCAAAATATTCATCGTCATCACTTGGGCGTAATTGTAATCGTGAATGATCTCCAGGTCCCTAAGGACTGATCGGGAAAAGGCGCGAAAGCCTGTCTGTCCGTCCGTGATCCATTGACGCAAAAGGATGACCTGCAATGCGGTGAAAAAATAGTTTCCCAGCCTCCTGTGCAGCTTCATGCCTTTGACCCGTCGCATGAAGCGGGAGGCCAATACATAGTCTGCCTGGCCGTCAAGAATCGGGGCAACCACACGCGGGATATGGTCCGCCGGGTACTCGTCGTCCGCATCGATCATCACAGCCAAATCCGCGCCCAATTCATAGGCTTTCTTCAGACCTGCTCGTACCGCTGCGCCCAATCCCCGATTGGTGGAAAAGCGAAGGATGTGCTCTACTCCTGCTGCCTTGGCCACTTCCTCTGTCCGATCCGTCGAGCCATCGTTTACCACCAACACTTCCACCTGGACATCATGCTGAAAATGTCTGGGTACCTTGCCGATCACACGGGCAATCGATTCTTCCTCGTTAAATGCGGGGATGACGATGATCAGTTTTTTCATGCTGTGTTCCACCATCCTGTACAAACGCTTCGTGTAATACTGGTCCTCTCGCATGGTCTGGAATCGGGACACCCAAGAGCGCGCTGATCGTGGCAGCGACAGATACGATGCTGCGGAACTCGTTTACTCGTTGTCCCTGCTTGATCATGGGGCCATGCATCATGAAAGGAACGAATCGCTCTCCTTCATCGAGATGCCCATGTCCGCCAATCCCGTTTCCTTGTCCGTGGTCAGCCATGACAATAAACGCCGTATCATCCAAAAGCCCACGCTCTCCCAGCCAGGAGTGGAAGTCTGCGATTAACTTGTCCGCTTCATGAATCTTTTGCAGATATTCGGGGTAATGCACCCCCCGGCTGTGCCCCGTTTGATCGACGGCAATCATCTGGACGATAAACAGATCCGGTTGTTCTCTTTCATAGATCACTTTTGCCTGATTCATAATCTTGTGGTCAACGATATCGTTGTGTGAAACAGCCGTGAAACTCTCCACATCATCACCGAACGCATCAATCAGATGGGCGCAGCCGAACAGAATGCCTTTTTTCCCTTGCTTCTTCAACACATCGAAAATACTCTCCACCTTCACCCCAAGGCTCCACACCATGTTGGATCGGATGCCGTGCTCACGTGGATACGTCCCTGTGAACATGGAGGAGAAGCATGTCACGGTCCGGGCAGGATAGATCGTCTCCATCGTCTCATAAACTGTACCTTCCCGCATGAGTTGATGAAGGAATGGCGCATCCGCCTGATACAGCTTGTCCTTTCGGCAACCGTCAATCACCACGATCACCACTCGCTTGGCCAGGGGTTTTTCAGGAAGCTCATTTGGCGTGACATAATGCGGATACTCCTTGGGCTTCCAGTTAAACAGGAAACGATGAACCAGGTACGCGTACACGGCCAATATGATCGTGAAAACGAGTACCTTTCCTCCCGTTCCTCCCCCCGGCTCCGCCTGATAAAGCGCCGTAAACAGGATCAATTGCAGGGTGAATTTCGGTACCTGCTCCAGTACATTGCCGCTCGTCGAATCACTGTTGATCAAAAAGAGTCGCCATATCCGCAAAAAGTTCCACCAGGTGGTCCCGATCCGCAGGTGATAATAAAGCGTTCCCCAGAAAAAGACCGTAAAAAACACGTACATACCAAGCGCAAACCAGAGGAGATTTCCATCCATTACACCAAACAGGATGCCGCCCGCAAGCAGGGGAACCAACAAAAACCAGCGCAGATGAAGCGGAAAATCAAACAAATAATACACCACAAAAACAGGCAGCATGTATACAAAAGCATGGAAAAAGGACGCTGCCTGCAGATCCGTCGCGTGGTACATCAAAAAAACGCCAAGCACAAACACGGGCGTGAATGTCTTGCCTTCGTTCAAGACATTCCAGCATCGTGCCATGACAACCTCGATTGCGGAAGCCTTCTTCATCTCTTCACTCCTTCCTCCCAAAACCAGTCAGCAAACAACCGGATTCCCTCTGAAAGCGATACCTGTGCCCGAAATTCCAGCTCCTGCTCGGCACGGGTCGTGTCAGCCCACGTGAGCGGCACATCGCCAGCAGGAAGGTCTCTCCACTCAATCACGGCACGTTTGCCTATTGCCTTCTCCAGTTCTGCCACCAGTTTCTCCAACGGAACCACGCACCCATTCCCCAGGTTATAGGTTCGATTCACAGCTTGGGGACGAAAGCAGGCGCGGACAATGCCGTCGGCAATATCTGACACATAGGTGTAGTCTCGTCCCATTGCGCCCCGGTACAAGGTAATCGGTTCTCCATTCATCATCTTCATGACAAATTTCCAGAGAGCCATGTCCGGTCGTTGCTCGGGGCCGTACACCGTAAACGGGCGAACGATCGTCACAGGCAGATGATACAGCCTCTGATAGGTGCGGCAGTACATCTCGGCCGCTGCCTTCGCTGCGGCATAAGGCGAGACAGGTCGCAGCTCATCATCCTCCCGGCAAGGACGATTGACAGCCGGTCCGTATACGGAGGAAGAGGAAGCAAAGACAAACCGGGATACTCCGAACTGAGCAGCCAGGGAAAGCACATGAACCGACCCCTTCACATCCACGTCCACGTACTTGGCAGGATGGACAAGCGACGGTTGAACCCCCGGCATGGCAGCGAGGTGAATCACGCGATCAGGCTGAAAAAAATGAAATACCTTTTCCAACTCCGAAAAGGTAAGGATATCGACATGGCGCCATTGCACATGCGGCAACTTCAACAGCTTGTTCAGGCGCTCCTTTTTCCATTTGGGATCATAGTAGGGGTCGAGTGAATCCACGATGAGAACCTGATGATCGTGAAGTTTTTCCACGACATGGGAGCCGATAAAACCGGCTCCCCCTGTAATTAATATCTTCATGCTTTTACTTCCTTTGTCTGTACAGTCTGTTCACGTGTCTTCCCTTGCGGCAGTTCAGGTTTGTGCTCTCCGCGACCGCGCAGCAGCAAATACAATACCAGGAAATATCCCCAATAAATCAAGAACTCTTCGAGCGAAGGTGAGGACGAGTACCCGAACAGCGCCTTCAGGAAAATACCGACCTGCCCGGAAATGAGCGGTTCTTGACCGTGATCCCGGATGTAATGTTCTTCATCGATGGGATGCTCCGGCATAAACCACGTCAGATCATACAATTGCGGCGCCACAGAGCCGATGACATGCATGTCCTGAAGGATGGAAAACCCCTGGACGAATAATCCTGCGGCGATCAAAACGATAAATACACCCGTAATCTTGAAGAACGTCTTGAGCTGAATCCGCATCGTACCTTTGAAAAAGAAGTAGGTCACGACAGCAGCCAGAAGGATACCGGCAAATGAACCCCATGTCTGCATGGCTTTGCCGATGTCTCCGCCCGTAATCGCGGCGAAGAAAAAGACGGTCTCCACACCTTCGCGAAGAACGACGAGAAAAGCGTGAACCACCATGCCGACGACATTACCGGTGGTAATAAACTGGCTGTATTTTCCCTGCAACTTGCCGGAGACTTCCTTGGATTGCTCCGCCATCCAGAACACCATTTGGGTCAGCAAAACTCCGGAAACGAGCATGATCCCTGCTTTCATATAGTTCTGGGAACCCATTGAGGCGAACCCGTCCAGCACGACCTGGAAGAGCAGTGCCATCCCCAAAGAGGCAACAATCGCGAGCGATGCGCCGAGCCAGACGTGCTTGACGTACTCCGGATGATGTACCCGCTTCAGATACGAGGTAATAATTCCGACGATTAACAATGCCTCCAGCGCTTCTCGAAAGGTAATCAAAAATGCTTGCAATTCCACCCCGTTCACCTCCGCATGCTGTCATGAACCTGCTGCTGCCCGGTCTTGATCAGTCTGATCCACTCTTGTCTTTTATCCTGACGAACTTCGTACAAGACGATGTCATGGTACGTGGGATAGAGCCACTCATTTCCCCGAAATCGGGCTGCTTCCTTCACATATTCCTTCAGCTGTTCATTGTGAAATCCGTCCAATACACGATCTGTCAAATAAACATGATCGGGCAGCACGGAATACGAAAGGATGGAGGCCTGAAAATCGGACCACTTCCTGAGCCGGACAGTTGTAACAGAAGGATAAAGGTAACGTATGACGCGTTCTTCTTCATACGTATAAATGATACTCGATTCACCACGATCAGCTTGTGCCACATAATGGGCGAGTTGTGCCATTGGCGAATCCGTCACCGGCTGCTCACGGACCTGGATGACACCCACGGCAGCCGTACTTGCGGCCAGTGCTGTCAACAAGATGGGGGAGAACCGCCTCCACTGCTGCAAGCCCCAGACAATGCCCCAGATCAATGGAATCATCAATGGCAGGATATGACGAGGCTTCTCGACATTCTGGGCAAAAAAGGCCCAGAGGAGATAGGGAACGATCCACAGGAAAAGCAACACGATGTGTTCCTTGTTCCCTGTTTGTAACCAGCGCGTCTTTCCTGCCGCTATTCCACCCCCCGTGATTCCCGCACAAACAAGAATCAGGATGAGACAGCTGAACCATGAGTTCTGCTCGTTCCACGGCGCACCCAGCCCGGCGGCAAACCACTGCCGCCCAATCCAATAGAGAAGTCGCTCTCCCGCATCGCTTCCTGTGTACGCTCCTCCCCAATCGGAAAAATGACCTTCTGTGAATGCTGCTGCCAACCTCCAGAAACCTGTGAGGCTTCCCACATTCAGCACCAATCCGTACAGCCACAAAAGATTGACCAATAATGAAGAAACGATTGCACTGACAACATCGCCGTACCGCCGGGTATCCCTGCCGTACACGTACAATGCCCAGGCAAACACGGCTCCCAATGGCAGGTACGAGATCCTCACGCCGTACAATAAGCCCAGCAGGATTCCCGAGAACACCAGTACCAGTGCCCGCTTTTTCTCCGCCAAACCAGGGTCAACCACGACCAATGAGGCAGCTACGAGCCAGACAGCCAGCAAATTGCCGAAGCTGTCCGAAAGCGGTTGGGTTCCCAAGACCATACCAAGCGGGTTTACTGCCCAAAGAACCGCCACCCAGACAGCTGTCCGCTGATGGCTGCACCGCTTGACAATCGAATACAGCGGGAACACTGTGCAAGCGTTCGCAAGAGCAGATAAAAGGGACAGCGCCAAAAACGGATTCGCGATCAAACGCGCGAAGCCAATGGCAACCAACATGTATACCGGATAGCCGGGAAAATGCGGCTGCATCAGCGACAGATCGTAATTGTCCACGCCAAGGGCGAAGTCAACATCATCCCAGCCAGCCGGTCCATGTGCCAGAAATGGCAGGCGGATCACAAAGGCCAAGCACGCGATTCCAAACGGAAGCAGGACATTCATCTCTTATGTGCGCCGTTTTTGCATCGTGCGAACAACGATAAACAAGATCACGAGCACGATCAGGACAAGCGGCAGCCAATTCTTTAGATTGTCTGTTATGGTGGAGGTATCGTTCCCCACTTCATTTCCCGGACCTTGCCCAGGTGTGAAATGCCCCACTTTCAATTCAGGCATGTTGAAAAATGTCTGAAGGCTTTGCAAGATCTCATCCTTGTGAGTGATGAACGCCTGCTGATCCGGTTCCTTCACGCCAACCCCGAACAGCCCGGGATTCCCCAACGCCTGCAGTGTCAGATCAAAACTTTCCCGTACTTTCTGATCCAATGCCGCATCTTTTCCCTTGATGACAGGGGAAAGGGCATCATAGGTAGCCAACGCTTTGGCAAGCAGCAGTTTGCTCTGCTGATAGTTGGCGAATTCCTTCTCCGCGCTTTCCAGGCGCCTTGCAACGTTTAACACAAGCGTCTTCTGGTACGCACTGATTGCAGCCTGTTTATCCTGCGCCAGCAACGCTTGCGTGATCGCCTGACTCGGCTCCGGCCCCATGTGCATGTCCAGTTCCTGTTTGATGCTCTCAAAGGTCTTGGAAGCTCCTGCGTAGTCAGCCGGCGTTTGATTCAGTTTTGCCACGACTTGTTTGTAGTTCTCCGCCACAGCCTCTTCGTTTGGATTGCCGTATGAATACGCGAACGCCGCATGCGGCACAAGCGTAAACACCGCCAATAACAAAGCAAAGAGGGAGGACATGAACTTACGTGCATAAGACATTACCCAGCCCCCCTGCAAATCCACTTTTCTTATTCTGTTACATTATTTCCCGTATTTTTCAAGCAAGTCGAGCACAGGCTTGATCTGTTTGAAACTCTCATCTGCTTTTGCCTTGTCCTGAGCTTTTACGGCGTCAAGATACTGCTGCGCAAGTTTCTGGAGGGCATCCGCTTTCTCCGCACTGCCGAGAGCCTTCGGCAGATCCGTCTTGATCATATCGATGAACAGAGCTCCTTCGAGCGCGGTGATTGCTGCCTTGTCGTTGCCCCAGTTTTCAACAGACGCTTCATATTCACTCTTGGCTGTCTTCGCAATCGCGCGCACATACGCTTGATTGATTGTGTCGCCTTTGACGTTTTTCACGTCGTTGGAGAGATCGAACTGGCTGTTAATGAAATCCGCATCTTCTTTGTCGTGTTTCTCCAGGTAAGATTGCAGAGATTGGAAGAACGCCCAGCCTTCTGCCTGACCTACTCTCGCGTCATCCGCCTTGCCTTCTTTCACCAGTTTCTCAATCTTGTAGGCGTATCCTTTTTCAGCGCCCGATGCCAGGTAGAATGCTTTCATGATGGATTTGTCGACGACTTGCTTGCCAAGGTTAAACGCGAGATTGTCGCCTTTTTCAATGGCGCCTTCCATCTCGGCAAAACCAGCGTCAATTGCGCTGACGAGTTGTGTTTCATACGCATTGTCGCGCTTCTCGATCATCGCTTTCAGCACGCCGTTATAATATTCTTTTGCTTCGCCCAATTCTTTTTTCGCTTCGTCTTTGTTGGCGAATTGATCATTTGCTCCCTTGAACTCGTTGCGAATGGAAAGGAACGCTACTTTTTGCAGCAATTTATCGCCGATCTGGGCAACAACTTTTGCCGGCAGCTGACCGTCCTTGCCTGCGTTCAAAGCAGCAGTGATTTGTTCATTTACTTGTGCACTGTTCGCTTCATCCATGGATTGAACATGAGATTTTAATTTTTCGTCGTACAGTTTGATCGCTTTGTCCCAATCCACTTGTTCTGCTTTCAAGACTCCTACCAGTTCTTTGGTTGCACCGACAAGATCAGCAACCGCAGATTTCCTGGCCTCCTCTTGCGCAGCCGGTTGTTGTGTCGTTTGGGTCTGCGCATTGTCTTGAGGCTGCGCCGCAGGCTTGTCACCGCATCCAGCAAGCAGCAGGCTCATGACCAAAGCAGTCGTGGAAAGAACTTTTACCGGTTTCATGTTACGAGGTCCCCCTAAGGTGCGTTTTATTGATAATCATTATCACTCTCAGCAAAACTCATTGTAAAGATAATGAGACTCGTTGTCAATTAGCAAAGAAAAAATTATCGGCCAATCGCTATATAATCGAACCCCATCTGCTCCAGTTTCGCTCGTTGATAAAGAGAGCGAAAATCAAACATAACCTTGCGCGACAAGGCCTGAGCTACTCTGTCCAAATCAAGTTGGCGAAACGATGGCCAATCTGTGACGATTACGATTCCGTCCTGGCCGGCCGCTGCTTCGTACTCGTCTTCGGCGTAGAGACACGCATCTCCCCACAGCTGCCTGGCCTCATCCAGCGCCTGCGGATCATACAGCGTCAGTTCTGTCCCCAACTGCAGCAGTTGGTTGATGATGGGAATTGCCGGGGATTGACGCATGTCGCTGGTTCCCCCTTTGAAGGCTGTTCCCAGCACGCCAAGTTTGATGCCGTCCAGGGTGTTGTAATAATCGCTGATCTTCTGGACAGCGTAGCGATGCTGCATGCGGTTGCTCTCCATCACTGCTTCGATGATCGGCAGGGGCATCCCCCTCTCGCGGAAAAAGTGCGCAAAGGCTGCCGTGTCCTTTGGCAGGCAGGAGCCCCCGTAACCAGGACCCGGTTGAAGATAAGCCGGACCAATACGAGGGTCCTGGCCAATCGCCCGAGCGATTGTCAAGACATCTGCACCGACCAGATCACACACTCTGGAAATCTCATTGATAAACGCTACCTTCATCGCCAGAAAGCTGTTTGCGCTGTATTTGATCATCTCTGCTGTCTGAAAGTTGGTATAGATAAACGGTACCTCGCGTTCAATCAACGGCTGATAGATCCGCTGCAACCGCTCGATTGGAGCAGAGCGATCCGTCCCGATCACAACGCGATCAGGCCGCATAAAGTCGGCGATGGCCGATCCCTCCCGCAAAAATTCAGGGTTGGTCGCCACCTCAAAAGAACAAATGCCCGCCAGCCGTTCCCCGAGAAATTCCTTCACTCGCTGGGTCGTGCCCGGCGGGACTGTGCTCTTGATCACGATCAGTTTGTCTTCCGTCATGTGTTCGCTGATGGTGGACACGGCTGCGAACAGGTCGGACAGTTCGACGCTGCCATCAGGGAGACTGGGGGTTCCCACCGCGACAAAAATGACATCAGCGGATCGAATTGCAATGGAAGCATCGGGTGTAAACGTCAACAGTCCCTTCTGCATACTCTGGGCCATCCATTCTTCCAGTCCCGGTTCGAAGAAAGGAACCTGCCCTTTGTTCAGCGATTCGATCTTCTCCTTGTCCACATCGGTACAAACGACAGGCCATCCAAAAGCAGAAAGGCCGACCGCTGTTGTCAATCCGACATAACCCGCTCCCAACACGGCAACCTTATCCATTGCTCTCACCTCTGTTCCGATTCTTGCTGATCCAACTTCTCAATTCGCTCCATGGTATGGGGAGAGCGATCCACGCCCACAGCCCTGCCAGATAGGAAAAGGCAAACTTCCATCCGTGCGTCAGCAATGCCACCTCGTATGCTTGCTGCCAGCCCACACCAGCAGTCACCAGCGAAAACGTCATGACACTCTCATACGTACCCAACCCGCCAGGCGTAAAATGAAACAGCTGCCCTGCGATCGTCATGCTGTTTACCCAGAGACCTTTCAGTACGGAAAGATCGATGGACAAGGCATTCGTCACTCCCAGCACAACAAACGCTTCCAGCCCCCAGCTGGCAGCAATCGCCGCACAGATGAACCATCCTTTGGGGCCCGTAAAGGCTGTTTTGACGATCTGCACATGTTTTTTCAGCAAGGGCTTTTTCATCCCCCAGCGGAGCAAAACAACCAGACCTGCTGCCCCGATACCAGCGACCAGAAACAGAGTCGTCCACGCGTATGCGAGCCCCATCCAGAAGACGCCGATCCCCGCATATGCCGCCAGTACCAACAGATCAAGCGATCGCATCACCACGACAGAATGCAGGGATTCATCCCACTGCACATCCTTTTCTTTCGCCAGCAATCCAATTCGCACGGCGTCCCCTGCCTTGACGGGCAAAACGTGATTGATGAACAAACTGTAGAATTGCGCATACAAAAAGACAGAAAACGCGACATCCTTATTCACATACCATTTCCAGGCAAACGCTCTGAGACAAAAGGCCATCCCGTAGAGGAGCGCCATCCCCGCAAGCGTAAACGGATGGTGAAGCAATGTGAGGAGCTGTCTGTTTATCGCCTTCAGATCCAAGAAGAACACGCACAATCCCACAAATGCGGCAAACAACATCAGTTTACACACAAAAAAAAGCAGACGCTTCCCCATACTCATCATGTCCCTCTTCCCGCCTGGAGGTTTACGCACTTCCGTATTTCCAACAGAAAGATTATAAAGATCATAAAGGCAGTTCGCAATGATTGTCAGCTTCTCCCTGATTTTTCCGCCGGGCCAGAAAAAAACCCCCTGCGTTCCCAGGGGTTACAGTCTGTAGACAAAGTCCGCGGTGTTATGTGTGATGGTTTCCGCTCGCTCTCTTGATGACCAGCGAAGGAGTGGGTAGCGTCCGCTCCAAAACGCGGAACGGGCAGGAGGGCCAACATGTGGGTATTTCGAAGAAGTCAGACTTGTGCCCCCTGTCTTCCTCACGTCCTGCGCTTCTCCGCTGAGGAAGTCGTTAGAGGAGCTCGTCTCGGCCCCCATCACTCCATTTATTCCCCGACTTCGCGTAGCACGATAAGGGGAAGGACAGTGCCTTTCCTAATGTCCTATCGATGTAATACACACCATCAACCAATTTGAGTGAGAAAAGGGAATCTACCTTTGAAGCTGAATGGTTACGTTATAACCAAATTCTTGGAACATGTAAACTAAGTTTGAACCGTCTATCAAGGTAATCGGCTTATCTTTTGCAAACTCTCTAGAGTCATTCCCAAAGTAACTGGTTGTAACTAATATACCTTTTGTAGCCCCTTCCGCCATTAAAGTCCCATAAAGATCCCTGACGGCTGAAACAGGAACCACGTTATTATACCGTTTCGCCTGGATTACAAATTTTCCACCTCTTATCGGATCCGGATCAAAAGCTATTGCGTCGACTCCCCCATCACGACTCGCTTGTGTCACCTTTACTTCTGCACCGTCTTTGGAAAACACCCTGGCAAATAATTCTCTAACTAGGTGTTCAAAATCCTCCCAGTCCATGGTCGCAAGATTCGTTTCAGCGTTTAGACCAGCTAGAACATCTCTGGATTCAACGAACCTTGAATCCTCTTTCTTTATATCAAGAATGGGTCTTACCGGGGCTAGGTGTGCTAATGGGCCAGCGGAAATTCCTTTTAAGTTTCGGAAACATTCTTTGGGATCGACCCTTTCAAGATTTAATGCTTCGAACTCTTCTCGAGATGCCTGACAGGACATTATACAAGAACGAAAGTCATTGCCTGTTTTCGGATCAACACCACTTATCCACCCGTTAAAAACAACCGATTTTACGGCATTGATGTAAACAGATTCAAAGACCTCATGAATGGTTCGAAGGCAAATTTGATATAGAACATTTTCGTAGTAAATCTCAAATTCTTTCTTTTTCATTTCGACACGATCGATAGCTTTGCGAGAAGCAACATACTTGTATTGAATAACTTTGGGTACGGATTCTTGTGATGGTAATTCAAAGGAAATAATGATGGTACCACTTATCGGTTCATACTGAACTTCATAATCTCTTTCTAATCCTTCAGGATATGTAGAGCGTTCGAGTACCATATAAACATACTTTTCGATTGCATCTCCATGTCCTAATTCGAAATCGGTTTTAAACTGATCAATCAATTCGTTTTGTTCTTTCTGTTTAGCTAAAAACTCTTCTTTTCTTTTTTCATATTCTTTCAATCTGGTCTCGAACAAAGTTTTTGCCTCATCTACTTTTTTAAGTCGGGCTTCTTTCTTTGATTTGAAAAAGAATTCAAGGATCCGATTTTCCTTGGGCACATTTAATTCATTCAATATATTATCAAATTTCGGACTTTTTTCGATATCTTCATACTCGTTCTTCTCTTTTAATGCCTCCCAGTTTAGCTTATCATCTACTCTCAAAGTAGATTTGAGAATATTTTTGTAATCCTCAATCAACTTTTGTGCCTGTAAGGTATCAAATTCCGCCTGGCTTTTAAGGTCAGCTATTGCAGCTCGTTCTCTCTCTTTTAATTCCCTTTCTTTCCATTTTCGTAATTGTTCTTCCGCCTTAAATTGAACCTCTGCCTTGGTGGCCCCTTTTATTTCCTTATATACGCCTAAGTAACTATTCGTCACAATAGTACTATAATAATATTTTCGTGCCATACAGATACCCCCTAGCTATGACCGAGTGTCACTATAAATTTTCTCCAATTAGTTCCTTATTCCTACATGTATTATCGAACAAAATCGACAATATTAAAGAACCTCCTCTTAAGGAGGTTCCATTGAGTTCTTAACAAGAAATGAAATAGATACATGTTTTCAGTAATCTCACTTGTCTACATGCAACGCCTTTAGTCAATATGGCTGTATGAGGATAAACAAAAAATTAATGCAGCAACTCTTTATACCTATATCTAACGAAATACAATATCATCCCTACCTTAAGCAAGGTAGAATGTATAATCTGACCCCGATGATGCTTCAGCAATATAATCATCTCATAAAAATTAAAGTATATAGGGCCTTGTGACCAAGAACGTGGCATTGATCAGCCCAACGTATAAAAAAGAAGTTCTCTTTAAAATACCAATCAGTTCCGAAAGTTTTTTGGAGATTGCGAAGGAAAGCTCGTACTACATGATTTTTTCTCATCATAACATCGGGCAATTGAAAGAGGGAAATTCTTGGACTAGCTTGGGGTATGTTAATCTTGAGAAAGGATATCTGGTAAGATGTTTTGATCACTGTCCTAAGGACGGGGATCAGTAGCTCTTTTGGACCACAAAACGAAAAAAATCAAAAAACCCTTGATTTCTCAAGGGTTTCATCTACTTATGTATGGTGATCCGGACTGGGTTCGAACCAGCGACCCCCACCCTGTCAAAGGGAAACAACGCTTTGGCTGCAACCTGTTATAGTCTGATGAAAGCTTATTTTATTAGGCTTTCGAGCGATACCCTTCGGTTTTGTTAGGAACCGTTATGATGATTGGGGACGAATTTCGTCCCCAATTCGTCCCCAAGTGTCCGTCGGATTTCTTCTAGATATTGAAAGCAAAGACCCGTCTCCGATTTAATGCAGAGACGGGTCTACAGCTTCTTATTTGTTGAGCCACTCCATATACGAAATCATCTGTCCGGGATCAAGCCTTGATTCTTTGGTGTAAATTTTATCTGGGGGCCCTATCTGAGATGTCAAAAATACGAGTAAGTTGTCGAACTGTTGGTAATCACCGTTACCAACCGAAATTTTCAATATTTTTCGGTTGTAAGTAACAACGTAAGTGGTCCCAGTACTCTCATCTACAAATTGTGCTATCGCTTCTGGTTTTTTAAAAACAACAAAAATAGCTCCAATGATCCTACTTCTTACATCCATTGAATCTAATGAGGTAAGTACATTTGACACGTTGCTCTCCCCTTTATGGAATTACGTCAATGATTGCATCCATCTGAATCCACCGGCTCTCCTCATCGTTCACCAGTTTAACCCGCCGGCTGTTTTGATCAATCCACTTGATCACGCCCACATGCTGCAGGTTTTGCCCAAGTCCTCTTTGACTGGCTGCCACCAGGTGATGGTGATTGCATAGTCCTCGCGGGCTGAGTCTCGGATCAGGTAATGAAATGACTCCAGCTCGTCTTGCTCCAGCACTGGCATCTTTACCAGCTTTGCGTCTTCCTGGTGCTGCAGGTACAGCTCGCGCTGCTCTGGCAGCACAAATCGGGATGCTGCAAACATATTGTCTATTTTGCTCGCCATGGATGATGGACTCCCCTTTCCTAGGCTTCCAGCAGCTCGATTTTGTCCGGCTGCATGCGGTCCCACTCGATATATTCTTCTCGCTTCAGGATTTCCAGTACCTCCATGATTCCGCCGCGAGAACGTCCCGTTTTAATGCACAGCTCATCTATGGTAGGTGTACGGCGGCGCCCGGCGGAGTAGTTGCCGATGATACGCTGGACCTTCCTTTCGATATCAGACAGCATGTCGGGTCACACCGGGGCGACTGCGAGGATGTTGGCGATTGTAAAGACGCGGTTTGCCCGTCGAGCGAAGCAGTACGCTTTGACCCGGTCATCGGTCATTGCGTGCAGTCGTAAGGTTTGCTTGCTCGTCTGGCCGCGACGATCTATGTAGATAATCTCCACTAGCTGGCCAGCATTGAGGTATCGTTGTAGTTCACGGTGCATACTCATCACCCGTTCAATTTGTTGATACACGGACAATCTTTGCAACGTCGATCCAGACACTACCGTGTATGTTCTCCAGTCGAATGCGGCGATTGGATGTGTCAATTTTCTGCACAACGCCGCATACTTCCCGAATCTCCCCAAGCTTCTCTTTGACCTTCACTGGATGCCACCAACGCACGGTGACGGTTTTACCCTCTTTCTGACTCTCCGTGATCATGTAGCCATACTCCATCAGTTCGTCTTCGTCGACATCAGGACGTTTCACCAGTGTGGTTTCGTCAATAAGCAAAGCCATGACGGCACCTCCAAACAAGAACATTTGTTTGTATTTTACACGAACGCATGTTCTGTTATCAAGACAAAAAAATGCCCCACGTGTGAATGCTAACATAAAAATTGACCACCTAGTGGTACATCGCTCATAAAAAAGTTGACCACCTGAGCACCTCTTTCCTGTATCTTGAATGTTGCCGAGACATCAAGGGTATAGGAGGAAAGGACATGCTACAGATGGCTAATTACGAGTTTATCAGGAAACAACACTTTCTACTAGGGAAGCCCATTCGCCAAATTTCTCGCGAAACCGGGTACTCTCGTCAGGTGATACGAAAAGCCTTGACATCAACGGAAATCCTTGTATATCAGCTTTCAAAACCGAAACCGAAGCCAGTCATTGATTTTGTCAAGCCCATCATCTTGGAATGGCTGCGTCAAGATGAACAAGCTCCCCCGAAGCAGCGTCATACTGCCAAACGTATTTACCAGAGACTCGTTGACGAACATGGATTCACCGGCGGTGAATCTACCGTACGACGATACGTCAGAGAGTTGCGGGTTTCTCCTCCGAAAGCATTTGTCCCTCTCGATTTCCCGCCAGGGCGATTTGCTCAATTTGACTGGGGTGAGGTTACGGTTCATTTACAAGGGAAACAAGTGAAGGTTCAAGTCTTTTGTATGCGTTGCACATACAGCAGAAAGATTTTTATCAAAGCATTTGCTCATCAGAAGCAAGAGGCTCTTCTCCAAGGTCATGTAGATGCTTTTGAATTTTTCGGTGCTGTTCCCCAAGTCATCACATACGACAACCTGACAACAGCTGTTAAGAAGGTATTGGAGGGCAAAAATCGCGAGGAGCAAGAGCGATTTACTCAGCTACGTGCCCACTACCTGTTTGAAAGTTATTTCTGTGATCTGGGAAAAGGGCATCAGAAAGGCCAGGTGGAAAACCTCGTACAGTTTGCTCAGAGGCAATTTTTTACCCCTGTACCCAGTGTTTCTTCTCTGGAGGAGCTAAATCAAATCCTCCTTTTTCAGGATGGTTTTTAGTTGGACAGGCTGCCCAAAACAAAAAAAGGCGCACCACAACTAAACCCAAACCATATTCGAAAAATGGATGAGTCCATTTGTCGCAACGCCCCAAATTAACGCAAGCGAATGGATATGGTCGCCCAATTCGCCTCCCGGCTATCATTCATGCGGATAAGTCACCCCGCCGTCGATATCGGATCATGGGTGCCGGCGGGGAATCGCCGACCGGTTAGCCGGGCAGCGATTCCTTGAATCGGTCCTTCAGCCAGCGCCTTCTCGCTTCGCGCCAATTTCCGCTGCGAGCGAGACTGTTGATCCGCCAATACAACGGCGGGTGGGCCATGAATTGAAATTCGAGAAATCTCCAGAACCACGAATCCCGTTCCAGACTCGAAGCGCGGCCCGTCGACGAACGGCCGTCGGCCATGCGGTGTGCCATGGATTTCTCGAGATCGCGATCCAGGGCGGCCGCCAATTCCGTCAATCCTTGCCCCATCTGCGCAGTTCCCCCGGAAAGCCAGGTTGCGCCGGTAAAATCCGCTCTCACTTCCGTCCACTGAGCGATAAAGGAAAGATACATGGGGAAAACGAACACGAAAACGTAAACCAACAGAAACATCGCGATTTTGAAATTTTCCGCGAGCCACTTCAGTTGATCGAAAAACAGATACGCCATGCCGGCCAGCAAGCCGATAAAAAGAAACCGCGCCAGCTGATTCGTCAACACATCGCGCTTGCGGATATGGGCCGCTTCGTGGGCCAATATCGCTTCGACGGACGGGGACGGCAATTGCAATGTAGCTGTCGTCAGCATAATCGCGCCGCGTCCGATATTCATCCCGACGGCAAAGCCGTTATAATCCGGCGAATCGACGGAAAACAGGCGGGTATGGGGAATGCCGGCTTTTCTGAAAATCGTTTGCGCCCGCTCAAAAATTTCCCCTTCCGTGATCGGTTCGGCATCCGTCGCGGCGATTAACACCCGATCCGAAACGTAAAAATTCAAACCCCACCATAACAAGACGAACAGGCCGACAGCCCATGCCGGCGCTTTAAGCCAAAGCAATATCGCCAAAAGTCCGGTATATGCGGAAACGCCTTTAACGGTTGAGGCATAATAACCTTTCCAAAACAACCGTTTCAGCACGGCAGGGTGCCACAAAGGCAGCACCTTTTTCTCTTTCCCGCCGGTTCTGTCCGAAGCGGAAGCGAAAGGAGCAAGGAGCCGGTGCCAATGAACGGCGTTATCCGGCGACAAGTAAATCGTTTCCCCGGGAAACGAAAGCTTCAGCACTTGTCCGAACGAACGGGTATAATCCTGATGTGAAGACATGAACGTAAAAAACGGATGCAGCCTGAGCAGGTCGGGAGACGACCAGACGCTTGCCTCTTTCAATTCCCGGAGCGGAAAATCCCTCGGCTGAAACCGGGACAGCACGACAAGATGTTCCTCCTCCGGAAGCCAATACAGGCGGACGGAATAAAAATTCGCCGCCCGTTCTATCGTCTGTATCGATACGGAAATCATCATAAAGACGATAAACACCTTCAATGCCGCATAGGTTTCAGGCGCCAGCCCAAAAAACAGCACCGCCCCCAGACTGACCAAGCCGGTCAACGCGACATCCGCCGCCAATCGCCTCGCATCTTTGCGCTGAACGATTTCGACCGCCCGGACTTCCTGCAGTTTTTGCCGGAGCGCCATTCGCATCTCCCGTTTGTTTCGATCGATCAACTCCGAAAAAGCGGCATATGCATGGGCGCCGATGGCCGTCAGCAGTATCGCCTGTCCAACCGGCAAGCGGACGAACAACCCGGTCAGCGCCGCTGCCGCCAACAAAATTTTCGCAGCGGTTGCGGCTTTTTTCGGCAGCCAGACCGAAACGACGTTCATGATGACGGCCAGCGCAACGACCGATATCATGGCCAGATTATTGGGCAAAATGTTCATCCCTTCACCCCTTTTGAACAGGAATCATCGTATCCGCCAGCGCTTTGAACTCATCCAGCGACAAATTAGGATCGATAAACAGGACAGAGTAGCTCAGCCTCTGTTCCTGCCAAACGAGCGAACGGAAATCATTCATTTCCATCCATACCCCTGCTTGGCCGCGAATCTTGACAGGTTTCTCGCCGGGAAGGGCCGCGGATTGCTCTTCCCCTTCGGAATCTTCCTGAGACGGAAATACGGACATCGTGAAATAAGGAACCCCGTCCTTCCGGTAATCCAGATTCACCTCATTTCGTTTCAGCTCGCCTTGCAATTCCGTCAATTCGATGCGGGAAATGGCGAGTCCGTCCTTTTCGGGAATATGGAGAAACGTTTTTCCAATGCTTTCAACCGCTTCCTCCATGGTGATTTCGCGGGTTGGATTCATTTCGTTCAAATCTTGAATTTCAACGTCTTCGGGAAGTTCAAGCGCAAACGTATCGGCCGGAATATCCGGATTCAGCTCCACTTTGGTGTATGTTGTTTCCGTTCGAATGTTGCCGGATGTCGAAACCGATTTTAAAACCATCCAATTTTCCTTGTCGATCCACAGTTCCTGATCCCCTAACAACGTGGTGCTGTCTTTCGCCTTGGCCATGACCCGGTACGTTGTTCGGCCGGCAATTTCTTCTTCCCCGCGGGCGGAAATCTCATGGGTTTGCTGAATCATTTGCAGCAGTTGCTCGACTTGCTTTTTCGGCGACGTTTGTCCGATTTGGAGCAGTTCCGGATCATCGCTGACCATCGCCTGCTTGAGCTCAGGCTGATAGATGATCAGCCGGGCGCCGTCATGGATGGTAACCGTCTTCGCGCTTCCGTCCTGAGCCTCCGCCTCGGTCCGTCTTTTGCCGTCCTTGCTCACCCATTCTTTCATGAGGATCAGCTCCGGCTCTTTTCCTGTCCCATCGGTAGTTTTCATTTCAACTTCGACGTAATGCGCGCTAGGTTCATGCGATCGATCCAGCGCATGTTGAAGAACTTGTTCCGGTAAAAAGTCCGGGTTGGACGAACAGCCGAAAAGTCCGACCATCATCAGCCCGATCAAGCCCAAACATCCTTTTCTCTTTATCTTTGTCATGTCCGTTCACCTTCTTCGTTCATTAAGGGTAGGCGGCAGATTACGCAGGTTCCGATATTCTCCTTGGAGTAAATCGCAACGTCGCCGCCATGCTTCTCCAAAATTCGCCTCGTAATGCTAAGTCCAAGGCCGGCCCCGCGGGCAGCTTGTTTTCCTCGAGCCGGATCTGCCTGATAAAGCGGATCAAACACGTGCGGAAGCTTGTCTGGCGCAATGCCCTCTCCTTCATTTTGAACGATAAAAAATACGCTGTCCGGCGTATCCAACCGGGCCTCTTCTTTCACGAAATTGAACAGCCACTCCATGGGGAGGCGATCCGACGAAGCGGCCGCAAGCCATATCCGCATTCCCGTTTTCGTATGCCGCAGCGCATTGCTCATCAGATTGTTCGCGACGCGGATCATTTGATTCGGGTTCACCCGGACATTTCCACTCACATCGCTGCGAACGAGGAGCTGGATATGTTTTTCTTTGCACAACAGCTCATAATCGGAAACCAGCATGTCGAAAAATTCACCGCCGTCCACTTCCACCAGTTCGATCTCATAGGTAGGCGACTGCAGCAAGGTATGCATCAATAAATCGTCCAGCATCTGTTTCATGTGGTTGGCTTTCTCGACGATAATTCCGCGGTACTCTTCCCGCTCGCTCGCGGACAACTCCTGCTCCGAAGCCAGCGACTCGGCATAAGCGCAGATCGACATCAGCGGCGTTTTCAAGTCATGGGAAATGGCCGCAATCATGAATTCTTTTTCCCGCTGCTCTTGCGCGAGCTTTTTTCTTGCAGCCTCGATTTGCCTGCGCATTTTGTGAAAGTGTCCGGTTAATTGTCCGATCTCGTCTTTCCCCTCGGGCAATTCCTGGACGGTTTCCCCTTTGGCGAAAGCGGTCATTTGCCGCATCAAATGAGTCAATCTGCTGTTTAACTTGCGATTGACCCCCCTCACGACGGCCAAGTAGATCAGCGTAAACAAGCCTATAAAAACGCCGGCCAAGAGCCAACCGCGCTGCGATACACCCGAAACCCATTCGTCGCGGATCAATTGGATGTCGAAAAACCCGACCAGTTCGGGGCCTGAAAAAACCGGCTGCTTGTAGCCGTATGCGCGGTAGCCTTGTTGCAGGGAATACAGATTTTCGTACAATTGTTTCCTGCCAAGTGAAAATTGCGGCGAAACGCGCAAAGGATCCGAAGTGTAGAGCACAACACCGTCGCGATTATAGAGAACGATCGAAACCTGCGGTTGAATCAGCTTTTCAACTTGCGCACGTTCCGCGTTTATTTCATACCATTTCGGATCGTCCAAAACGGAGATCAAGTATTGCAAATGAGCCTGTTTTTGCACGTATTCTTCCACATTCAAATCTTTATGATAGGCCTGAAGCCAGACGAACAGGACATACGCGGCGGTCAAAGGGAGAATCATGACGATAAAATAGGACAGCAACAGCCACGTTTTGATTTTCATAGCGGTTCACCGATAAACCGGTAGCCTTTTCCCCACACGGTCTGGATAAACCGCGGATTTTTCACCGGGTCGGCAAGCTTTTCCCGAAGCGATTTAATGTGGACCGTGACGGTATGCAATCCTGCCGCGTCCGCTTGCTGCCAAACGTGCTGGTACAATTCTCTTTTGGAAAAGACCGTTTCGGGATGCTGCGCCAGCACGCTCAGCAAATCGAATTCTTTGGCCGTCAAAGCAATTTCGGAGCCGTCCAGTTCAGCCTTCTGCCGATCCCAATACAAGGTCAGGCCGCCCATGTATTCGGTTTCGTTCTCCGGCACCGGTTGCCCTTTGTAACGCCGCCACCGGCGAAGCAGCGACTCCACGCGGGCTTTAAGTTCCGCCAGGCTAAACGGTTTCGTCAAATAGTCGTCTGCGCCGAGATGAAGGCCCTTCACCTTGACTTCGTCTTCTTTGCGTGCGCTGATGATCAGGATCGGGACGTCGCTTTTCCAGCGAATATTTTTGCAAAGGTCAAAGCCGTCCATCTCCGGCAGCATCAGATCGACGAGCACAAGATCGTAAGATTGCTTTAAAAAATCTTCCCACCCTTCCAGACCGCTAGTCGACCACGTCACATGATAGTTTTCCCTCCTTAACGTATCGCGAACAACGCGGGCGATTTCCGGATCGTCTTCTACCAGCAGCAGGCTGCCCTTCATGAATGCTCCCTCCTGTGTCCCAATGTAACATATCAGGTTTTGATCATCGCAAATTATATACTTTCTTTATAATTTATCCGTATGTCCGAAATTTCCCTAACCGCGTAAAATGTATACAAGCGGCCTCCGTTTGATGTCGTGCGCGTTTTTAACACCATTATTTTTAATCCACCGCCGCCTTTTTCAGCAAGTTATGGGCAAACATCTGGCGGGAGGACTACTTTTCATTTTACCAAAGCGCGGTTTCTTGTTGTTTTTTTGTAGTTTGTCACAAGATTTGAGTTGAGTCCGTATAATTGTGTAAAAATGGAGTCTCTTTAAAAAATATGAGAGCCATTTCAAAAACCCTCGGTTAGAATGAAGTTTGCAGACACCATTCTTAAGAGAGGAGTTTTTGTTATGGCTCAATACCAGATTAGCGTAGATTCCAAGCTTTTGCATCAGCTTTTTTTAGGGAATTCTCAGGATGCGGGAGTGGCCAAACTGCTGGAATCCGTATTGAACCAAGTGCTGGAAGCCCAGGCTACAGAACAACTGAGGGCGGAACCCTACGAACGGACGGAAAATCGCCAAGGTTATCGTAGCGGCTCATATCCCCACCAGTTGACGACTCGCGTAGGAACGATTACGCTTCGAGTCCCCCGGATTCGCGGTGGGAAGTTCTCGACAGAGTTGTTTGCCCGTTACCAACGCAGCGAACAGGCTTTGGTGCTCGCCTTGATGGAGATGGTGGTCAACGGAGTGTCGACCCGTAAGGTGGCCCAGATCACCGAGGAGTTGTGTGGCACGGAGTTTTCGAAATCCACGATGTCAGAACTGTGCAAACAGCTCGATCCTGTCGTAACGGCATGGAACAACCGTCCGCTTCATGACACTTCGTTTCCCTTTGTCATCGTTGATGCCTTGGTACTCAAGGTGCGCGAAGACGGTCGGGTGCGGTCACGAGGTGCTCTCATTGGCATGGGTGTCAACACCGATGGCTACCGGGAGGGATTGGGTGTGATGCTTGGTGACAGTGAGTCAGAAGCCAGTTGGAGTGAGTTTTTTGGCTGGCTGAAAAGCCCCGGGTTGCGAGGCGTTGATCTCGTGGTGTCCGATGACCATGGTGGATTGGTTCGAGCCATTCGCAAGCAATTCCAAGGAGTCACCTGCCAGCGGTGCCAAACGCACTTCCTGCGCAATATTCTGGACGCCACGCCGAAAGCACTGCAAGACGAGGTGTATAGTCGGGTTCGGGCCATGTTGGATGCCCCGGATATGGATACAGCACGGTTGCTCCTAAACCAGACGATTGAAATGTACGAAACGAAAGCACCAAAAGCGATGGCCGTTCTAGAGGCGGGCTTCGAAGATGCTACGGCTGTATTGCTGCTGCCCCAACCATATCGGAAACGGCTTCGCACGACAAACGGCCTGGAGCGTCTGAACGAGGAAATCCGCCGCCGTGAACGGGTGATTCGGATTTTTCCGAACCGTGAATCGGCTCTGCGGCTGATCGGTGCTTTGCTCATGGAAATCGATGAGAAGTGGGCAAGCGGGAGAAGGTATCTGGATATGGCCGAGTATCTGGAGTGGCGTGAATCACAGGCCGCTAACATGAGTGCCAAAGTGACGCGCATCGGCTGACCGACGCCTATCGTAGCCTGTCAAGGCCGCGAAGCGTTCCATGTAGCCTTGACAGGCTCTTTTCAACAAACTTTTGATAGGCCCAGCAATCCGTTGCTGGGGCTGCCGCACGGCGAGTGACGGGGGCAGGGGGCATTCTAACCGAGGGAAATTTACACACAATTTTGGACTTGATCGCTCAATATACGGGTTTTGTTAATCAGCTAATCTTTGATGTGTTGTTCAGCAAGTCCTAACTTTTTTATCATGCTCCTGTGTCTCATTCTATGGGCATTATAAACAAGCACCCGCAAAATGCGAAGATATGATATTGGACGAGTCAAAACTTTTAGAAATTGCGGTGTCAGGCGGATCTATTCCGGAATTCAGATCGTCAGCATGCCATGGTCGTCGTAGCGCAAATTCAAGTCCCGCTGAAGTCTCTCAAGCGTCTCCAGATAGTTCCGATAATCGGCGCTCAGCATGCGCATATGCTCAACGAACACTTCATAGAAGCCCGCTCTGTCAAGACTGTCCTTGAGCTGGCGGGTTAACGCGATCTGTTCCCGGTGGAACGGCAATTCCCCGAATTGTTCGACTTGCCGGCGCATTTCTTCCTTCAGGGATTGGTATTCCGGCTCAGCCGGCAATATGAAGCGTTGCAGCGATTCCCGGTAGACGGCAGCGGCTTCTTCGATTTCCGCCTCGCTCATCCGGTCGATTTGCGCGGCCAGGGCGGGGGGGATATCAAACGGTTCTATACTGTCAACGTAGTCGACCAGCCGTTTCCAGGCCGATGCTTTATCTTCCCCCACAAGGGGTTCATGAAGAAACGCTCCGAAATGAAGGGCCATAAATTTGCCCATCGTTCCGGGGAACAGTTCCATTAGCTTGCGTCGCATATAGTCGTCCCGCCGTTTTCGTTCCTGTTCTGCCGCGTCGACAAAAAGATCCGCCTCCTGCATCCGTGATCGGCCGCCGTCTTCCGGCAACTGTTCGGCCGCTTCGATCAAGACCGACAGGGCGTTGCGGCATAGTTCCAGTTCGGACGCTGCCGCTTCGATCTGTGCCAATTGCTTTCGAAGAAGAGAAACAGCCTGGTCAGGATGCTGCAGCATCGTTTGGATATCCCGTATCGGCATGCCCAGCCTGCGAAGGGTACGAATATACCGCAGCCGTTCGATATCATTCGAAGTGTAGATGCGGTATTGATTGGCAGGATCGGTTGTGGGTGCGATCAGGCCCGCCTGTTCGTAGTAATAGATCGCTTTGCGCGTCAGACCGGTCAGCCTCATTACTTCCTTAATCTTCATGTATCCATCGCCTCCCCATTAACCAACTATAAACAATTCCCCGGGGGAAAAGTCAACTCGGATTTCGTCCGCAGGTCTCTATTCCCGTTTTCAGGGCTTATACAAATTGCGACTGTAAACTTCACCTAGCGCCAGCTGCTCCTCATGCTCCCCCTGTTCAGCGATTCCCCCTACGTCACCACTACGATCCAGTCAGCGTCCTTGATCATCGCCAAACGATGGGCAATGACCAGCATGGTGTAACCCGCCGCGAGTTCGGCCAGCTACTGTTGGATCGACCGATCCGTCTTGATATTGAGCGCCGAGGTCGCTTCGTCCAGAATCAGAACCGGCGGGTTCTTCAAGAACATGTGGGCAATCGCCAGCCACTAGTTCTGCTCGCCGGACAGCTTCATCCCTCTCTCTCCGATTACCGTGTCCATGCCCTGCTCCTGCTCGCGGATGAACCCATCAAACCGGGCTCGTCTGGCCGCCTCCCATAATTCCTCCCCTCTTGCGCCCAGCTTGACATAGCTGATGTTCTCGCGAATCGTGCCGACGAACAGGAATACATATGCTGCGCAATCCAGATCTGACGTCGCAACGATTCCTGTGTCACTTGGCGGAATATTAATGCCGTCTATGCGAATAGCTCCTTCGATCACCCCATAGGAACGCGGCAGCAAGTATTTCATGGGGATACTTACTTTACGACGGGTATTTTATTGACGATTCCCATCCTGTTTATTGCGCTGCTGGGACGTACTTAACCTTATTACTTATAAAGATGAATTCGTCCAATCTGTAACTCCTGCAGGAGCCAAATGGCCGAAGGTTGGGCCAAAAAAATATTTAAGTGACAACTGGGAAATTCGCAGCGTCGGTATCGAAGCTCACGGGTTAAATTTTAACGCTTCCTTCTTCGCTCCCACCTCCATTTTCGCTGATTCGGGTGAACATATCGAATTTCGATAAACGTGATGCAAAGCGTCAGTCCCACAATCATCCACACAATGACCCAGGCATACAATTTCCCATCCAATAAAATTTTTAACAAAGCAAAAAAGAGTGCCCATTTCTGGACACCCCCAACCTTCTTGAATCCTATCTCCACGCATGTACATTTTTTTCGCGTGGAAAAACGTTACGTGTGTAGACAAGGTTCTCTCCCCGAATAGTTCGTTCAAATAACCAGCTACTGCTTGCGCCGCGAATCGATTCGTAATCAACCGCTGCGGTTCCGATGCAATCACCTGTGAGCAAGCCAGTTCAGAAGGAGCGATTTCGTCCTCATCCTCCCATCCCCGTAAGTAGATGGATCTTGCCCCGCTATCCCACCACCCCGCGATCCAGCGCCCGATACCGGATCGCTTCCGCCACATGGGCGGCCTCGATCTGCTCCGCTCCCGCCAGGTCGGCGATGGTGCGGGCCACCTTGACGATCCGGTTGTAGGCGCGGGCGCTCAGGCCGAGCGTTTCAAAAGCGAGCTGCAGCAGCTTCTGCCCCTCTCTGTCCAGGCCGGCATACCGGCGCAGCTCCTCTCCGTTCATCGCGCTGTTGAAAGGAGCGCCGGGGCGGTGCCGGTAACGCTCGCATTGAATGGCTCTCGCCGCTTCCACCCTGCGGCGGATCTCTTCGGATGATTCCGCCTGCGGCCGCTCCTGCAGCAGCGTTACCTTTACCCGGGGAACTTCCAGATGCAGGTCGATCCGGTCAAGCAGCGGGCCGGACAATTTCGACCGATACTTTTGGATCTGCTGCGGCGTGCAGGTGCATTCGCGCTGGTCGCGGGAGCCGTAAAAGCCGCAGGGACACGCGTGAAGATAACAACCTAGAAATTGCAATTCATAGGGAAACTTCAATGTTACCTGCATTGCCAGAAGATGATACACCCGGAGGACGCATCAGGCGTGCGCGATTAGAGAAAAACATGATGCTTGTCGATCTTGCTGAAGCAACCGGCCTTAGTGTCCGATCTCTTCGTCTGGCCGAACAAAACAAGTCAACAGTAAGCCCACCGAATCTCAGAAGGTTATCTGAAGCATTGGGAGTGTCAATCGCTTACCTTGGTTGTTTTGAGAACCTTCCGGAACATACACTAGGCCAGCGGATCAAAAAGGCTCGATTGTATCATGGTTATACCAAGAGAGAATTTGGAGAAATTCTTGGGTTGAGCCCGCGTATGATATTAGGATGGGAAAAAGATGAGTACCGGCCTTCCGAAAAATATATGAAGCATCTTGATACATTCTTAGCTATATTACATTAACATAAGAGCCTTGTACGCGAATCGATCTTCGACAAAAAGAAAGGAGGTTGTGGCTACTGCCAAGCAACCTCCTCAATGCATTCAGGAAGATCATTTTTCGGGCTTCCAACAATCGTTGATACTGGATATGCTCGCATCTGATCGGAATCATATGGCACGAGCAGCGACTGTAACAAGTCGGGATCATATTTCTCCCGGTCCAGCCATAGGTCTTCATCCTCCCGTCGCAGAATCACCGACATCCGATCGTGGATTTCAGCGACGACCTCTTTGGGCCGTGTGGTAATGATCGTGCAGGTGTGAAGTTTCTGGCCGTCTGGCGCCGTCCACGTGTCAAACAGACCGGCAAAGGCAAAGGGTTCTCCGCTCCGCATGGTAATTCGCATCGGCTGTTTTTGACCGTCCATCTGCTTCCACTCGAAGAAGCCGTCGGCAGGGATCATACAGCGCTTGCGTTCAAACAGCCGCCGAAATGCCGGCTTCTCCCGCAGTGTTTCGGCGCGCGCATTGATCATCTTGTAGCCGATTTTGTGCCCAAGAAGGAACCAGGCCCCAAAGCAACAGGCAATTCCTGATGCCCGTAACTTGCAACTCAGGTAGAGAAACTCCATGCCTTTCTCCCAGAAAAAACGGATCATAGCCCTTCACATCGTCCCCCTATCGAGTTGCATGTGCGCAAAGGGTGATTCGCATGATTCTTCTTTCTGGGCCCAGTTACGAATCCTCCGCCAAATAGTAACAGATTTTCTAACCCGATTTACGCGAAATGATAGGACTGTAAATAATTCCTTTTCGTATATACGTAGCCTTCCAATATCGTTCTCGCTGTACGCACGACTTTGATGGCGCTGATGTGACCTGCTACGAAATCCACTTTCGTCTCCATAATTCCTGCCGGGTGAGCCAGTCGAAACACTTCCTGCTTGATCTCGACCAGTTCGGATAGAATCGTGTCCGGCAGAAAAGCGGCCGCAGTTGTGCAGATCGCTCCGGTGATCGCCAACGCCTGATGCGGTTTTTGCATGGACATCATGCGAATTACAATGTCCATGTCAGCAGCTTTTCTTTCGCTCCCGGTAACGTCCGTGTAATCCGCCGGCGATGCGACGATGGTCATTTTCGGCACTGCCGGAGATTTTGCAGTCGCCTCTTTCCGGTCGGCAAACCTGCACATTTCAGCTGCGATCGAGCGAATCTCTTCCAGCTCTTTCAGTTTTTCAGGTGTATACTCGTCGGGGAGTTCCGTCCCTTTCAGTCCGATGTCGGCCGCCCGAACGAATACAAGTGGGTTAGCAACATCAACGATGGAGACCGGAATGAGACGATTTTTTGTTTTGATCATATCCACCGGGTTTCCCGTCGGAAAGAGCTTTCCCGTAACCGCTCCCTCAGCCTGCGTAAACAAGAGGTAAATCGGAGAGCCTGTACCGGGAACGCCCGGAATCGAGCAACTTCCATCCACTTTTACACGGCCGTTTTCGACCTCTACTTCGGCGATGATCAGCTTTTTCGTATTGGTGTTGAATATTCGTACAGTCGTGACCGGCTCTTTGATCGGAACCATCCCCTGCTCGATCGCATACGGACCGACCGCGGATGATATATTCCCGCAGTTTCCCTTGAAATCAACCATTTGATGATCGATGCTTACTTGTGCAAATGTGTATTCCACATCAAATTCAGGTGATTCCGCCTTTTTGATGATCGCCGCCTTGCTTGTCAGCGAATTGGCTCCGCCCAGACCGTCTATCTGGCGATGATCCGGGCTGCCCATGATGTCGAGTAGGAATTCCTCCCACAGCAACTTGTTTTTCGGCATATGCTCATAGTTCAAAAAAACAGCCTTGCTTGTACCGCCTCTCATGATCACGACTGGCACTTTCATCGGCATTCCCTCCTACCCTTTCTGATTGCGAATTCGGTAAACGTATCGTAAAATAAACGGAATCATAAGTGAAATACATATTTTATTTGGATTCTGACAAAAAAAATTTATAATCAGGAGCTGAGGTGTTGGAAGAATGGACGAAAAAGACTGGATCGCCATTCGCGTGTTGTATGAAGAGAAAAATATAAGCCGCGCTGCCGAGCGTTTGTACATCTCGCAGCCAGCCCTGACATACCGTCTGAAAAACCTGGAGAAGGAATTTGGCACACGCCTGTTTTTCAAAATCAAAAACGGGATTGAATTTACATCGGAAGGAATTTACCTGGCGGATTATGCCGAGGAAATGATCAAAAAGCTACAGAAGACAAAAGATTACATACTAAACATGCAGAAAGAAGTAAGAGGCACTTTGCGTCTCGGGGTTTCCAGCAACTTCGCTCAGTACAAGCTGCCGAAAATTTTAAAAAAGTTTTCCGATCAGTTTCCTCACGTCCAGTTCAGCGTAAACACGGGATGGAGCACAGAAATCATGCATCTGTTGAACTCATCCAGCGTTCAGGTGGGGATCTTGCGGGGCAATTATGAATGGTACGGGATCAAAACGCTTTTGCACAGAGAACGTCTTTTTCTCATTTCGAAGGATGAGGTCGACTTGGACAATTTGCCGCAGCTTCCGTTTATCAACTACAAAACCGACAGCTCGCTAAAAAATCTGATCAACGGCTGGTGGCATGACCGCTTCTCCGATCCGCCGATGGTAACCATGGAAAACGACCGCCAGGAAACGTGCAAAGAAATGGTAAAACACGGACTTGGCGTCTCCATACTGCCGGAAATCTGTCTGCAGCCTTCAGACAATTTGCACACGTATGGCCTGTCTTATAAAAATGGGGAGCCTGTACTTAGAGATACATGGCTGATGTACAACCCGGATGTCCTTCGCTTGTCCACCGTCAAACATTTTGTCGACTTCCTAAACAAAGAGACGAGCATTTAACCGGCTGTAAACGCAGGACAAAAGTTTGCGTTTTAGTTATAAGTTTTTTTTTCGAAAACTGCAAAAAAATATGTATTTCCTTTATTTTTTCGTTTGCACTACCCTAGATGGTAACAGCACACAAATTTCAACAAGCAGATTTGTAAGCGATTGCTTGTTGGAGGAGGGGTTCATATTCTTACGTTACTCGGTATATCCATGGTGGTCGTCTTTACGTATCTTATTATGGCCAAACGGTTGTCTCCTGTCACCGCTCTCACAGTAGTCCCGATTCTCTTTGCGGTGATCGGCGGCTTCGGTTCGCAGCTTGGAGACATGATGCTGGCAGGATTAAAAACGGTTGCACCGTCTGCAGCGCTGCTCCTGTTTGCCATTTTGTTCTTTGGTGTCCTCATCGATGCGGGATTGTTTGACCCATTGATTCGGAAAATATTGAAGATTGCAAAAGGAGATCCGGTCAAGATCGCCATCGGTACAGCGGTATTGGCCCTCACCGTTGCACTGGATGGAGATGGCACAACCACTCATATGATTACGATCTCTGCGATGTTTCCGCTTTACAAGCGTTTGGGGATGAGACCGCTAGTGCTGGCTACGATTTCCCTGCTTTCGTTGAGCATTATGAGCGGAATGACACCCTGGGGCGGTCCCGCTACGAGAGCGATCACCGCACTGGGACTGGACGCCGGAGAATTTTTCATCCCGCTCCTGCCAACCATGTTTGGCGGAATTATCTGTGTGATCAGCATCGCGTATCTACTTGGCAAAAAAGAGCGTGAACGTATCGGTGTCATTGATATCGAACTCGACGGGCGGAATGAATCTTTCCTTTCCGAAGCTGCCGCTACCTACGCGTTGCAGGAAGATATCAAGCGCCCCAAGCTGGTATGGGTCAATTTGCTGTTGGTGCTTTCGGTTATGGTAATTCTCGTGTCCAGCCTTCTTCCGGTACCTGTTTTGTTCTTAATCGGGTTTGTGCTGGCATCGATGATCAATTACCCCAATCTGGATGAGCAGAAGGAGCGCGTGCTGTCCCATGCCGGAAACGCTCTCACTGTCGTTACACTTGTGTTTGCCGCCGGTATTTTCACAGGCATTTTTGAAGGAACGAAGATGGTAGACGCCATCGCCAATTCACTCGTTGCCATCATTCCGGAATCATTGGGTAACTTCTTCCCGCTCGTTGTCGCACTGACGAGCATGCCATTTACTTTCGTCTTATCCAACGACGCCTACTATTTCGGTGTCCTGCCGATTTTGGCTGAAGCCGCTTCCGCATATGGTATCGATCCTGTCGAAGTAGCGCGGGCCTCTGTGCTCGGGCAGCCAGTCCATTTTCTCAGCCCTCTCGTCGCTTCCACTCTACTGTTGGTCGGCATGGTCAAAACCGATCTGGGCGAATTTCAGCGATACGCGATCAAATGGGCACTCCTCTGTTCCCTCGTTATCATCGTGTTGGCTGTACTGACTGGAGCGATTATCTAACAAATCGGGTAAGATGGAGATAACTGCCGATCCTTTATCCCGCCATCTTCATGGCGCCATCCATAAACCAGGGTTGCTGCTTACCTCGCGCAGCCCTGGTTGTTTGTAACGTTTGTAATTGCTTGAACAATCGTTCTGGCCAGCTTCATCACTGTAAATAGACGGGTATCATTTAAAAACTGCGCTGCTGGCAGCGGATCGAGATAATTGACAACCCCGGTCAGGTGATAATCGCCCACTGCCGGAAGCACTTTTTGCAGGGCCCGCCCCGGAAGCAGCGGTCCCTCTTTCAACAAAACAGCTCCAACCTGCTCCCTTTCCCCCAGCCCGGCATCGATGCTGATGATGAACGGCTGCCGGAACTGCCGCTGGATCGTCTTCAATGTATGTTCCAGGTTAAAGGCATGAACCGGCTCCTCCAGCGTACCGTACACCTGGTACGCAATCCCGTTTTCTTTCAGCATCGTCCCGACCAACGGCCCCAATGCGTCGCCAATTGAGCGATCCGAGCCAACACATAAAAACACGATCTCCTTGTTTTCCCTTGTGGCCCGCTGAATCAGATCGGACAAAATTGAAGACATGACATCTATTTCCTGATGGTAGGTCCGTTCATTGTCATGCACCCAACAGAGCACTTTTTGTTTTACCTCTGGTTCTTTTCTGCCGAAAAAACCCATGCTTTTCCCCCTTGGCTTCGGTGCTTCCATAGCATTTATTATAAACGAAGGGAGGTTTCGGGATATGGAAATAATTTTTGCGAGCTATACCTCGAATTTCGAAGTCGTTTGCAGTACTTTTCAGGGAGTAGAAGAACGGCTGTGGCATCATATATACCATTCTCCAAACGGAAATCGCCTTTGCAGCTTTGTCCTCTTACCTTTCCACTGTTTGTTGCTACAACAATTGTGCCGTCTCAAGATCAGGAGCATCCAATATCGCACGAACGCGGGTATACAATTCCTTCTGCAGTTGTTGGGCGTGGCATCTAGGATAATCCGCACAAAATGAGTCTGACACAGTTGCCACGAATGAGTCCGAATGGCATGGAGCGACTCAACGAAGAAATTCGCCTACGAGAACGTGTCATTCGCATGTTTCCTACCCGAGAATCGATTATTCGCCTCATCGAAGCTTTACTGATGGAGATTAACAAAAAAGGGTAAGCAGCAAAAAGTATCACAATATGGGAGAGTATGCGGAATGGTGAGAACCGCAGGCAACAACTTAGGAGTCTATATTGACTCGGATTGGCTAATTTACTTCTCTAACCGAGAGGAATTGTCACCGCCGGGATATAATTGACCCAGGTTCGCCGGAAAGAAAATGACCCACCCTTAGCGAATATATCCCCTTCGTAATTAACGGCCAAGTTAATCTTCGGAGGGAGACACATGCTAAGGAGTGGGATAGTGATATCGTTACATACCATGAGGGCAGAAGGCAAGAGTATTCGTGAAATTGCCCGTCTAACGGGGCATTCTCGAAATACAGTTCGCCGATATCTCCGGGGTGAATTCTCCCCCGAAAAGGGAACCCCGTAAATCTCGTGGTTCCAAGCTTGATCCGTATAAACCGTTCCTGCAGGAACGTCTTCAAGAAGGTATCTATAACTGCGAGGTTTTATTCGATCTTCTACGAGAAAAGGGGTATACCGGGGGGCGTACCATCTTGAAAGACTATGTGAAGGACTTCCTCCTCCCAAACAAGTTCCCGCTGTTCTTCGTTACGAGACGAAACCTGGTGAATACGCACAGGTCGACTGGGGACTGTGTGATTACGTAGATTTGGACGGTACAGTCCGAAAAGTGCCGGTATTTGTCATGGTTGTGAAGATCAGCGATAAAATCCCCAATAGAATCGGTTGAAAATTCCCCATTTTCATCGCAGACTCTCTCCTTGGAGGAGAGAGAAATTATGGTAAAGAATGGGGAGTTTTACATGATTCACGAGATGTGGCATGAGTATTACACGGATCGCGCAGGAAATGGGGAGGGATCGAAAAACCATTCGTAAGTGGCTAAACAAGAAGGAACCTGAATCCTATCAGCGAAAGGTCATTCGTCTCAGCAAGTTGGATCCGTTCAAGGACTACGTTCGTCGCCGAATGGAGGACGGTTGCCTGAATGCCAGAGTCATTCTGGAAGAAATCAAGGCCAAAGGGTATACCGGCGGGATTACCACTCTTCGTGTCTTCATGAAACCTTTCCGGCCTGCCGTCATCAGTAAAACCACTGTCCGATTCGAGACAGACCCGGATACCAGTCCCAGGTAGACTGGGGACGGTTTACGGTAGACTGGCACGGCAAACCAAAACGGCTCTACCAAGCCGCGTCTCTTGATCATCGATGAGATCGGCTATCGTAAGATGGACGAACCGGCAGCCCATTTCTTCTTCCAGATCATCTCCGAACGATACGAGACCGGCTCCATCATCCTGACTTCCAACAAGTCGTATGGTTCATGGGGAGAGATCTTCGGGGACTCTGTACTGGCTACAGCTATCCTGGAATCGTTTACTGCATCATTCCACCACAATCAATATCAAGGGAGAAAGTTACCGCATCAAGGAAAAGAAAAAGGCGGGGTTCTTCCGACCCGAAGGGGATGAAGAACAGCCTAAAGGAGTAGTTCATGTTTCCGCCCCCTAAAAGGCGTATAAATAGCTCTCACTGGGGAATTTTCGATTGATTTTTTTGAGGAGCTTTCTTTTGATCTTGACATTAATGGTCCCTTTTGCGGTGTTCCTCTTCCGTCGTGACACACACACCATTGACCATAACTCCGGATCGGTCTGAGGAGATGCTTATCCTTCACCTTATGGGCTACCCGGATCATCAAGATTTTTTAGGATGGTTCGTTGTAACTGCCTTTATTGCGATAAATCCTGTTTGTTCTTGGGAACTTACCCTTCGCAAAAATACTTTTCATACTGAGAGTCTTCGAAATTATTTGTTTTGTCCTAGTCAATATTTTAAATAAAAAAGACGAGGAGCAGCCCTCGTCTTTTGGTTGCTTCAGTAAGTACTGCGTCCAGATTTTCTCCAAGAGTCATCACCATCGGCATCAATTTCTGATCTGAAGGAAACAACTCCAGCAGTTACAGAAAAAGAAATCGGTGGTGCATTGAATCTCCACGCGTGTGTATATTCAAAGGTAAGTTCACCATCTGCACTATATTCATCTTCACCGTCACGTGGTGTCAAGATACCCCAGGCATTTCCCTTTACATTTGCCATCATCAACTTCCATACCCACACCACCAATCTCATCCTCGACAATGGAGATATCACTGTCGGCACCCGTGGATCAGCATGGGCTTCCTCGGTATCCCAGTTTACACCCTATCCGTCCGTGGTAAAATTATCCCGCAAGAGAAAATGACTTAGCTTCCTGAATTACCCCCTTAAAGAAGACAGTGGAAAAACTCCCTGGGAAATCCGATTTAACTGTAGGAGTCCACTTCATTTTCGAGGTAGTCTTTTTCATTCTTCAATTGGTTATTTGCTGTTCCTTGCTTTTTCTTATGACAACCAACAATTGTCCCAAGAAGGTGACTAGTACAAGGCAACCGGCAGCAAACGGAAGTTGAGAAGGTGCCAATCCAGCTAGCATAACAATTCCCCCAAGTGCAGAACCTATCGCACTACCTAAATAATTAGCGGAACTGTTTAAAGCAACAGTAGCTGCGCTGTGATTAGGTTGTAAGTGGAGTAATACATGTTGTTGTGGGGCTTGTGAGGCCCACCCCATCGCCCCCCAAAGAACAAAAGGCACGAAACTTAGAATAGGATATTTCAGTCCCAATGGCAGGCTGAACATGGCAATAGCCATTATTGCTAGAATACCGGCCATGAGCAAGCCTGGTCGGCCCGTTCGATCAATCAGACTGCCAATGGAAAAACTCCCGATTACACCACCAATCCCCCATGCCCATAGATATGGCGTAATGTTATTAATGTCTGCCAGGTTATGCAAGATGGATGCGATATACGTATAAAGACCCAAGCTCGCAATGCTGGTCAAAAGAGTGATACCAACGGTTGCTGAAACCCGTCCATTGGTCAGCATTGCAACACGTTGACGCAGTGACGGTGGCGCCGAAGCCGGAAAGTTTGGGAACCAGATCACAATCCCAATCATCGCGATCAGCCCAAGTGCAGTGACTACCCAGAGAGTCCCGTGCCAACCTAGATGTTTAGCAACGATCAATCCAAGTGGAACCCCTACGACCGTGCCCATGCTCATGCCGCCTAGTGTCATACCAAGGGCACGGCCTCGATTCTCTTTGGAAACGAGAGATGCAGCAGCTGCAGCGGCCAGCGGGGAATAAAGCCCAGCTCCGATACCTGCAACTGCACGTGCCATAAGCAGCAAGAAGAAACTCGAGGCTAGTGCACTAGCCCCATTACCTACTGAAAAAACAGCGAGTGCAAGTAATAAAATCCGGCGCATTGGTTTTCCAGCCAACAATGTTGCAAAAACGGGAGCTGCCAGTGCATAACAAAGGGTGAAAACGCTAACCGCTTGTCCCGTTTGTGAAGCGTTTATATTGAACGTTGCCCCAATATCCGGCAACAGACCAGCCACAACATAGGCATCAAACCCAAGAGCGAACATGCCGATAGTGAGTAGAAGAACTTTTCGCATGGTGACCCCACCTTATTTCGATTTGTGGATGCAGAACCAAGAAATTCCCAATCCAATGGATAAACCCTGATTGGGTCCAACCCATCATAGCCACATAAACCAATATGTTATAATGAAATGAGCTTGGACATTTGAAAGATTACCATTTAGTTAAGGCAAACGGAACTATCATTATTTTCGAAGGATATAACAATTGGTTATATCGATTGGAGTGAAACAGATGAATATAGAGTGGTTCCAAAGTTTTGTTGAAGCAACTAAACAAAAAAGTTTGTCTAAAGCTGCCAAAGCCCTCAGTCTTTCTCAACCGGCATTAAGCAAACATATCCGTAATCTAGAACATGATCTTGATATTGCATTATTTCATAGAACGTCTACTGGTATTGAACTGACGGAAGCCGGCGAACGTTTTTACAATCGAATTGTGCCTGTACTCGCTGAACTAGCCGCGATTCGTCAAGAGTTAAGACAATATCGTCGATCTACTCCTATTGTTATAGGTAGTCTGCCTAGTCTGGCAACTTATTATTTACCCCCAAGGATCAAGGGAATTCGGCTTTTAGACCGACCAATGACATTAATGATTCAAAACACTTCGTGGGAGCTGATTCAATCATTACAGGAAGGAAGACTTGATGCAGTCTTTGTTGATTCATCATATGTTGGGGAGTCTTTGTGGAGTTGCGAATTGTTTACAGAGTCTTACTATGCGGTGTTTCCTTTACATCATCGTTTCCATTCGCGAAAAACTGTTGAGCTTTCCGAACTATGCGAAGAACCACTAATCGTTCACCAAGCCCCTTGTGATACAAGGAAGCATATCATCGAACAAATGGAATCGCTTGGCCACAAGCCTAACATTATCAGCGAGGTAGCCTTTGGCGACTTTATCCTTGGAGCAGTAGCGGCTGGAATGGGAATCACGATTTTCCCCGAATTGATGGCTAAAAATATCGGTCATCTCCAGCTGTTCGCTCTGCCTATTACTAATTTCGGAAGAAAAAGATCGATATCTATAGCTACCCGTAGCCGTAAACTTGGATTGCAATTATATGAATTTATATCGACATCTGTTGAATCTTTATCTACAAAGTGACGCAGAACATGACTTCTGCGTCACTTTTGGGCTATGATAGGTGAAAAAAATGCATGAAAAGGATATATGTAAATAATTTGCTCTAGTAGAAACATACAAAAAAAATAGCCTCTGCTTACGCAAAGGCGACAGTACCATTCATGTGCTTATTTACACTATGAGCTAATCCTTTCCCCACGCATGTACATTTTCTTCGCGTGGAAAAACGTCACGTGTGTAGACAAGGTTCGCTCCCCAAACAGTTCGTTCAAATAACCAGCCACCGCCTGCGCAGCAAACCGATTGGTAATTAACCTCTGTGGCTCAGACGCGATCACCTGTGAGCAGGCCATTTCAGAAGGAGCGATCTCTTCCTCATCCTCCAATATGTCTGGAAAGCGGCCGGCCACCGGTTCCAGTACCGTTTTTCCGTTCAATCTCAATCCGGCTACTACTTGTCCTGTCCATCCGGTATTCGCGTGGCGCTGCCGCTCCTCCTCTGTCCACTCTTCACGTGGCCGGCCATCACGAGGAACCCAGGCAGCTTCCACTCCCACATCGATGTAGAGCAACTTCTCTTGACTGAGAAAGTAACTGTGCATGACCTGGCGTGTGTAGTTGTTATCCACTGCGCCGATCAAAATAGGTAGAAAAAACGTGTCCCAACTATAACACCCGCGATAATCAGTAAACTGAAACAGTCGTTCTAACGTTCTTTCATCCTCAATGTACCGTTCATCGAACGCAGCGATTGGGACTTGATAATGACTGCGGTACCGGTTAGCCAGTACCGCAGCTTTCTTCTGTCCGACATCCTTTGGTATAAAGAGTTGATTAGCCAAATTCTTTTGTTCTACCGTATCCGGATCGGCCACCAGGTAAAACCCCTGTACCTTGAATATATTCATCATTTGAGCACATTGCTGCAAAATATATCCTCCATTTGCGCCTGCGCCGATCTGAACAATATAGTAAAAGATCTTCTTTCGTTCGTTAAACCGTATCATTGTCTCCCGCTCCTTTTACGGACACTTGGGGAAAGTCCAGGCTCGTCGGAGACTCCATCGGTGATTCAAAAACGATATGGGGATTGATGAACAGATACTCCCCGTCCAGGCACGTCCTCACCAGGATTTGCGGGAAGAAATCCAGCACCCTTCCCACAACCGCATAGAGGATCGGCGCCTGCTCAGATCGATCATCTTGGGAAGAAAAGTAGGCTTCCATCGTATGGTGAGAGTGGATTTCCATCACTTTCACGACGTTTTCCACGTAAGCTACTTGCTCAGTTGGTTCACACATGTCTCTGCTCACAATCTGTGCCGGTATCACCAGTCGATACCCTTCTTCTTCCCAGTAAATCTCTCCATGAACCTCAGCGCCATATGTCCGGGCGAAGTGGCGGGCGACAACCAAAAACTGCGTCAGAATCCCCCAGGGAATCCTGGGGTATTTTAGACGCACACCTTCTACCAACGTCGGAACACTAGGAACCTTCCGGGCCCTTTTGCAGATCGTTAACGCTTCTGTTTCGCGGATATGGTACATATGACCATCAGCTCCGGGAACGTACATGTTGGACCGGCGGTTTGCCACAGCATCCTCCAGCTTCAGATAGATACCATGTCGGCGTTCCAAGATCATGCCGCTTCCTTTCTTTCGTGCGGTTAGAACAGGGATAATCATATTCTTTTCCTTAATGAATGTCATCGTTGTTAACTCTTCAGTTAGTTCGCCAAAGTCGTTCTCCAACCGCTTCCGCACGTCTTCACCAGTAATGTTCCTCAATTTCTCTGCGGTGTTGTCTCCTGTAGTTTGTTCATCAGTTGGAGAACTGTCTGGAAGACCATTCGTGATTTCTTCCGGTGTAAAGTAATCGGTCAGAGGAATGTTCTCCCCGCCATACCGGATGATCGTCTCGGTGTTCAGTTCCCATGTTTCCGGTTCACTTTTCGTGACAGATACAGCCGTTTTCTTTTGGTCCTTGGAAGCTACCCGTGATTTCGTGGTTGCCGTCGTCCTTTTGCCTTTTCCTGTGTCCTGGATGGCCTCCGGTTCCTCTTCTCCTAAAAAGCTGAACAAAGTTTCTTGATACAGTTTGTCAGTCATGTCTTCCATGCCTCCTCTTGGATTCATTTCATAAAAAATAAAGACTGTAGCTTTCGCTAAAGTCTTTGATCTACAGTTCTTGGCAGTATTGTCCAAACGTTTGTTGCTTGGATGTTAACCATTCCTCTGGAAAATCCTGCCCTTGCATGCGATTGTATAACTCCCGCAAATCACTGAACCCGGATTCGTTCCGTTTCGTATCGTAATAGCAGGTAGAACTGGGAGCCGCAAAAAAGACCTGGTGCATAGTAGCAAGTTGAGCCAAGTCTTTGATAACCGGCAACGTATTTCCCCCCATACAAACCACACCATTCGATACATTCGCGTAAGGAAACTTGTATAGTTCAGTGTCCTCGCGAATCCTCCCCTTGTCCTTTACGGCTAAGATGTGCAGCTGTTGAATGCGACCATCCCGAATTCGGTACCCAAACAACATTCGTGGGAATCCCACTTGTTCAAAGTGGTGTTGTAATAGGCGATGTCCCATTTACCTTTCGGCACCTCGATAAATACCATCTGGATCTTCTGCGCTCGATTAATCCAGATGTGTTTGACACAGTTGACGGGCAAGGTAGGAGTCTCGATACGTATCGCCGGATTTTTCATCCGTTTTCTTCCGATGATTTTTCGTAGTCGTTTCCGTTTCTGGACCCCGAGGATTCTCATTGGTCTTAAATTTTCCGTTTCAGAATTTCGGATGGACTCGACAAAATCATCAAAACTCATCACGTATTCGTCTACCTTTACGCCCTCCGATGAGGTAACCTGGACAGTACAGTATGGTGTGTGCTGCGTAAAATCATCACTAAACTTCACAGTAAAATGCAGCATACCTCGCACCTCTGTTTCCTTTCAGGTATTGGGCATACACCAATAACCTATCGAGTGACTTCCTGATCTGAATGATCTCTTGGATAAACTGACTAAAAAAGAATGGACTTTCATGAAACTCAATGACAAAGCCCATTTTCTTCAGTTCAATAATCATCTCAGCTCCTGTCCAGTCGCAGACAACTCTCTTGTTCCATTGGAGCTGTCTTTCCACCCATTCTTTTGTGAACATCCCAAGAAGTTCTTCGACGTCTGGACAAAGGATGATAAACTTCCGGATGTCATATGCCCCGTCTTCCTCTTCTTCCTCAGCGCAAGCGCCAAACAGCCGCTCTGTTGCCTTCATAAAGATATCTCCCCCCATGTTTTCAAACGCATAATCTGTTACCCAGTACCCCATGTCGGATACCTGGTATCCAGCATCGTGAAGGAGCTTTAACGAAAGCAAATTATCCAAGGAAGACTGAATGACTTGGCAATCCTCGATACTAAACATCTCAACGCTCTCCCTCAGATAAAATCGTCTTCTTCTGCATACTGTTTCTTCCTAGAATGAAGCAGTGTGTAAATGTTCTGTGTGCTCCTGACATACTCATAGATCACGTTGTACCAATTGGCTCGCTCAGTCTCTTCATCATAGATGTCCTCCATCGAATACAGCGCGTGAGCTTCATTGTATACGTAATCCAGTTCGTCCAGTGTGAAGCTGTCGAAATCGACTTCTGATGCATCGGCACCGGCATACAGGTATTCGACGATGCGAAACATACCAGGAGTTTGCAGACGTGGAATTTTTGATGGGATGCTGCGCTCCTGGAGTTGTTTTAGGAACTCAACAGTCGAAAATCTCCTTTTCTTCATCGCTCATGCATCCTTTCAAAAACACAGAAGGGGAATGAAATCCCCTTCTGCTCTGTAAATTATGCAGACCGCACAGGTAGAATCAAGGCAAACCCTGGTTCATTACCTGTTGGCCGGATGATAATCGGTGCATTTACTCCTGATGCTTGAAACATGACTTCTTTGGCCTTCATATGGCGTAACGCTTCCAGAAGATACTTCGTGCTGAACTTCATCTCCAAAATATCGCCTTCGAGATCCGAGATAAACACTTCCTCCTGCACTTTTCCCATTCCCTCCTGACTGGCCGAAATGAGAAGAGAAGGCATTGCGGATGGTATCACCTGTAAGCGACACATATTGGCTTTTCCTTCTTTGGAGACGATGCTCACCCGTTCCAGTACCTTGACTAATTCATCCCGATTTGCCACAAATGTTGTCGAAAAAATTGTCGGGATTACCCTGGATGTTTCCGGGTAGGTACCGGAAATTAGCCTAGAAGCATACGTTACGTTCTTGCAAGTGAGTCGTAACGAGTTCTCTGTGCAGTGGATGGTGACCTTATCGGTCGTGTCCTCAATTAGCTTTACCATCTCTTCTGCAGCCGTGGCAGGCAAAATCATCTTCGGTAAATTCAGTTCTTGATCCAGTTGCACTGTCCAAGATCCCAGCCTATGAGAATCCGTTGCGACGAACGTTACTGCCTTTTCCTTGCTAACGATATGGATGCCCTGTAGGGTAGGGCGCATAGCAGATACCGAGCAGGCATACTCCAAACGTAACCCGTTAGCCAAATCAGATGCTTGTATCTCAACACAAACGCCGGTATCGTCCAACGAAAAGGATGGGTACTCATCAGCTTTCATCGTCTTTAGCTCGATAGTCGATTTCCCCGCGGTAATGGAGATCTCATTTTCCCCAATTTTCAGTTGGATCTCACCCGCTGGCAACTTACGCACAATGTCCAGGAATATTCTTGCCGGTACGACTACCGCACATGGTTGAGACGATGAGCAATTGTCTTCCTCCGTTATCCGGATGGTGTTATCCGTATCTGAACCTGTAATGGTCAAAGATTCTCCCGTGAATTGGAGATGAAAACCGGTTAGAATCGGAATCGTCGTCTGTTTTGCAACTGCTCGGTATGCTTTCGACAGATCAGCAACTAAACGTTCTGAATCCTTAATCACGATTTTCGTCTTCATGCTTCCTCCTACTCGAACCGGGGCCGAGTGGCCCCATAGTTCGAGCCACACGTTTTCTTACCCCGGTGGTAGGTAGAATCTTTTCGGCAAATACGTTACCTTACCGTACTAAAAGTACCTCTGTTCTTTTAAACTAATATACTTTCCATCCCCGATAATGACGTGATCAAGCAGGCTAATACCAACCACCTCTCCTGCTTGCCGCAAAATTTCCGTGATCGAAATGTCTTCCTTACTTGGGGTTGGATCTCCGCTCGGATGATTGTGCAGACAAATAATCGATGCTGCACTCCTCTTGATCGCCTCTTTAAAAATCTCACGGGGATGCACAACCGATGAATCCAAACTTCCTATAAAGATCGTCTGCTTACCGATTACACGATTTTTTGTATTCAGAAACAGACATATAAAATGTTCCTGCGTTAAGTACCTCATTTCAGGCATCATAAGTTCCGCTACATCACGCGGGAGACGAATGGAAATCCTTTTCTCTCTTGGGCTGGTTACATATTTGTGTGCCAATCCAAAGGAGGCGACGATCCGCTGTGCTGCCATTTCACTGATAGACGCAAGTTCCATGATTTCTTGGGCAGACATCGAAGCGAGTTGTTGAATCCCGATGCCAGTTAACTTTTGAATGTTTGCAGCATCTGCTTCGTTTCCAATAATGATCGTCAACAGATCGTTCAAATTCGCTTCCTTCGTCCCGTAGAACGTGATGCTTTCTTTGGCTTTTTTGACAAATTCAGTTACGATGAAATCGTATTGAAGCATTTCGATTTGCTTCACCATTACCTCCCTACTCAAACCGGGCCGTGTGGCCCAAAGTTTGAGCCACACGTTTTATCGCCTCGGTGGTAGGCGAAATGAAATGTTATTCGTACCCGTTAGCCATTGCTTTGTTTATGTTCAGATTCTTCCTCCAACATGATTTGAATAAATGATTGTCCTTCTGCGGCTTTCCGAATGATCGCCTGAAGGGATGTCATGGTCAGTACTCCATCGTTTACGAAATGAACCTGGTACTGAACCATGAGAGAAGAGCTATCGTCGAACGGTTTCATCCCGCTTTTTAGGGTTGAAAGCAGCAAACTAATCACATTCCAGATTCGTTCGTTTTTCGTTTGTCCTACTGTAATCGACTCTTCCGGTTCAATATAGGTCTTCCATAAGGCAGAAGAGACCGCTACCGGAATACTGATCCCAATCTCTTTTGCCGTATCCGATACGTCGACTAATTTTCCTTCGGAGATGGCTCGTTGGAAATCCTCAAACGTTTCCAATTTCATGACTGGCAATCCTCCCCCTCGGATAAATAAAAGAAGCCAGCACCTCCTTTGAGATACTGGCTTACGGTCCTTTGCAGTTTCCGCTGCAATTAATATACAAGCTCTTTTGGTATTCCCTTCTCCGTTATTTCACCTTAGAGGAACGGAATTGCTTACCGGACAAGACACGAAAGACACCGTGTTCTTTCATCTTCTCTTCATCCCATCCCGTCTTTTTCATGAGCTTCGTTGCCTCAGTTGATCCCAGCTTGAAGAAATCAAACGGATTCAACCCTTTTTCCCGGATATGTCGGGCAAGAGATTCCCAATTCCCCTCCCACGAATACGACGGGACAAAATCAAACTGGGTGTCTCCCACCACGACTTTTCCGTTCTGCTCAACATATTGCTTCAACTCTTCCTTCTTAGCCTTCAATATCGCTTCCAAATGAAGAATCTCAGCCGCCAATTGTTGAGCCTGTTTATGCTTTTCTTCTTTGTTTTCTTCCGGGAGATCCATTGGGGTTGCTCCTTCATCAATCAAAGCTGCCGCTTCTATATCCATTGGTTCATCCCATGGAAATATCACAGTTTGACCGTTCATATTCATACAATATTCCTCCTCCATTTTGATCATGGGAGAAGCCGACCCATGCAGATCGGCTTCTTTGTTTTGGTTCTGTTAAACAGCCACCTTAGCAAGCAGTTCGCCGGCGTCTTGTTCCAACTCCACCCGAGCATCCCCTTGAAGGGTTTGGGCGGCGCGGGTCATGGCCTGCATCACGTAGAACAGGCTGTCACCGGGTTCTGCCATGTAGGTGCTGGTGATGGTATCTGTCATGGACTGACTGTATTTTTTGTCCTTGGCCAGCGTTTTGATGAAATCCAGCGGGTTTTCCACCTTCACCTCTTTGGCGGCCAAAGCCCGTTCCAACATGTCATCCCCGGCTTTGATGGCAGCCGTAAACGCTTCGGCCACCCGAGAGTACATCTCCCGCTCCCGCAGGTGAATGTGACGCTGCTTGAACACTTCCCCATCGTTGGTCCAGCGCATCAAGCCATTCGAGCAAACCAGGCGGTATACCATCGGCTGAATCGTAACCGAGCGGGCGCCCACCTCGGAGTTGGACAAGTGAACCCCCACCATGTGGACATCCGGTCGTCCCTCCAGTGTTCTCCCGATGTTTCTTGTCAGATCAGGGAACACAATCCGCAGGTGCATGCCGCGCTCATCGCGGTACCAGTACGAAATCCGATGGTCTTCCTCTGTCCCGATCATGGATTCGATCATGCCCAAGAACTGTTCATCATCGAACCGGCTATAATCCTTGGACAAGGCGCCACGAATCATGTGACCCAGTTGATTGGACCGTGACCGATACGTACGTAACAGCCATTCTTCTTCCGCTGGCAGCCGCTCTGCGAAGTAGTTAAAGTTCGTTGCCCTCAAATCACTTGGGCAGCGGCGCATGAAGCGAGCCGGTAGCTCCAGTTTTTGATACATCTGGTTTTCCGCCCATTCGGTTGCCGGGCTGGCGGCCGCATTCGTAAAGAGTGTCTGGAACGTAAAGTTTCCATCGTCACGCATCCGAATCTGATTGGCCGGTACAACGAAATCCTCCTTGTGCTGCGCTTGACGGTTCAGTTCGTCCAAAATCCGCTTGAAATTTTCTCCTGCATTGTTCATGAAATTCATCATTCATTCCTCCTCAATGAACGTGGTATTTTTTCGTCATGGGACATTCACGGATAAAGCTGCAGGTGGTGCAGCCACTTCCCAATTTGGGCGGGAATGCTATCTCCGGTGGCGTCCCTTTTTTTAGTTCCTGATAGGCGTTTCTCGCCTGATGAATCTGCGTCTTGGCCCATTCGAGGGTTTCCGCAATCGCTTCAAGCGTTACCTGTGCTGTTTTGATTTCATACTTTCTCGGAAACAGATAAGCGACTTCCGAAGCGTAAAGGCCGGATTGCCATGCGCTCCAAGCATAGAGAAGCAGTTGCTTGGGCTTCTGCATGACCTCATAAACTGCCCAGGATGTTTTCCAGTCGTAAATTGAAAGGGAAAACATATCGTATTGGACAATGAGATCAATCACCCCATAGAACAGATCCGTTTCCGTAATGGGAGTGATGATTTCACGCTCGACCGCGACAATGTCCCCTTTGAAAATGTGGGTCTGCAACAGTCGATACGCCTTTATCGCCAACTCCTGCACGTCTTTCGGAATTCCCACTGGCGGAGGCTGCCGTAAAACAGAAGAAGCAATGACTTCGTGGAATTGCTTCCCGATCGCCATTGCTTCCGTTTCCTTCTCCGGCATCCCCAACACGTACCGGAAATAGTACGCGTGGGGGCAGGAGTCATATTTGAAGAGTCGGCTATAACTCCATTTCCAGGTCACGCCGTTCTCTCCTTCATGTTTTGCAACTCTCGCTGAATAGTACCTTCCAAATCCGCCGCTTTCTCTTCGTTCCGAATCGCTTCTACAAGTTCACGAACGATGACATCCGCTCGTTTGGCCCATTCCGCCCACAAATCTTTGGGGAGCTGATGCATCTTCACGGCGCGCTCCCAAAGACTTTCAATGCCGGTTTCTTTTTCGGTTTTTCTGACGAAATTCTCCGCGGCTTTTTCATTCGCCAGGTATTTGCCAATCAGAAGGACATGGAACGCTTCCTTCGATTTCTCAGACGTGAATAGTTGCCACTCCCGCCATGCCCATTGAAGAACCGCGCGTGCATAATTCGGGTTGGTGTGAAACATTTTCCCGTCGATCTTCCCGAGAAAGCCCATCAGTTTCCATTGGTGTGCGGAAAGCTTCATCGCAGGATGATCTTCCCATGTCTTTTTCTTCCGCTTTTTCCTTCGGGCGGCTTCGTGTATGGCCTTGTATTCATCGATCACTTCTTGTTCGCCTTTTCCCTCCAGAAGACCGATGAACTTGGCCACGCCCCCTTTTTCCTGGCAGCGAAAGCAGTGAAACGTATTCTTGATGGGATTTAGATACAGATGGAAACCGCGATCCGCTGTACCGACAATCTCTTCGCAGAATGGGCAATGGACGCGAACCTCACCTCTTGGTGCCTCCTTTTGCTGTACCAAGAGATGATAACGATTGGCAACGTCAAGGATTTCAGGAAAAATGCTCATGCACTGCGCACCTCCTGAATCTCTTGGCCGCTGCGACCGGCAATTGCCTCAAAGTCTCCCATTGTGCGAGTAAGGAACTTCAACAATTGACCGCCCATCAAGTTGTTCAAATCTTGTCGGGCTACCGGATGATCTTCCGGAATCAGAACTTTGCAGCCGTTATGCAGGAACAAAATAAAGCAAGGGGTGTCGTTGATAGCTGTTCCTTGCACATCTGTTACGGTTCCGGTAATCCAACGGGGCGTATCGGACGGATTGATGACAGCGTGTTCCTTATACGCACCGGATTGATGTTGTGTCCCCTCTTGTCCTTGAGGCCGGTTTGGTGTCTTTCTGCTTTCATTCCTGTTGTGCCCAGGCGCTCCACTCTCACGTTGCAGGTTGGGTTCATAGGTTGGAGCTGCTTCTGCCCAATCCTTCAAGTCCTCAACATCTTGGGTAAAGATACCTGAAGAACGGGTTGCTGAAAGCACAGCGTCAATCAGACCGCGCTTCTTGGCCATCTTCAGAACGGTATTCCATAATGAGTGGAGGTCCTCATTTTCGACGCGATATTTGATATAGGTTCCGTTACCGTTCTTTTTTGGAAAACTCTTCTGTACCAAGGAGTTTTTATCAATTCCCCTCGGTAGTTCACTTTCGAAGACCCAACGCCAGCGATATCGACTTTCCATGGTATTGGCTTCCCCAACACCATCAGCAATGGTTACACCGCTGCGACGATGGATCAGGCTTATCGTTACCCGAGCTCGATAGTAGCCAGTTTCTCTTTCTGCCGTTTCTTCGATCATCTTTACAATCGGGGAGAATCCATACAGTTCGCATAGTTTTTCGGCACCTGCTTTCAGCAGCGTGGGTTTCGCGGTACCTTCCAAGACGCCGTAATCTTGCCCCTCAATCATGACTTCTTTGAAAAATTGCTGCGTCAGATTGAGTTTTTGTTTCATTTCCTGTAACACAGCGTGCATCTCTTGCGAACTGTAGCCCTCCATCAAGCGAGTTTCTTGTCCATCGATGATCGTCAGTTGGTTATTCATCGTTTCTCCTTTCTTCGCCTCTCGGCTAACGTGCTATTGTTTTCTCCCGCACGAGGGATTTGGTGTATACAAAAAGACTTCTCCCGAACCATCAAAGGAGAAGTCTTTATTGTCCTGCGGTGACCGATTCCCTAGAACGGCAAATCGTCATCCGTAATATTGATTGGTTTTCCTGTGCCAGCAAACGGATCGGCAAATGGATCAGCAAAAGGATCATGACGAGGGTGTTGGTCGTTCTCACGAGTATCTTCGGCTTTATCAAGGAAATAAACACGGTCCGCCACAACCTCCGTCACGAATACCTTTCGTCCTTCCTGATTTTCATAAGACCGCGTTTGCAGTCTCCCTTCAACACCGGCTTGTCGGCCCTTGCGTAAGTAGGTTGCGCACAGATCGGCAAGTTTCTGCCAAGTTACGATGTTAATAAAATCTGCTTGCCTGTCTCCTTCTTGATTGGCAAACGGACGATTCACAGCCAATGTAAACGTCGTAACTCCAATTCCGTTTGTCGTGTAGCGCATTTCTGGATCTTTTGTCAGCCTACCAATCAAGACAACTCGATTCATGTCTTCTCCTTTCCGCCGAATTCTCGGCCCGTGCTATTGTTACGCCCGCACGAGGGACAAAATAAAAAAAGACTTCCTAACCTCAACGGTTGAAAAGTCTTGGCTTCCTGTGCCTGTTGAAAAAATCATGTCAGGCTGTATTTACTTACAAACTCCTCCGGGGTCAAAAACTCAATCGTTTGAATGAGTCTTTTCCCCTCTTCATCGGTGACGTACTCTTGAAGTTTCGTTAGGCTCCCGTCATTGGAGACGACCACTTGTGCACCACCATCAATGGCGCACTCAATAAACATGGAGTCATCCGGATCGCAGCACCAGGAATACACGGTTGTTGAGTTTACCCTTTTGGCCCGAAGCAAATATGTCGCCGCGACTCTCAATGGTGGTTTCGGGTTTTGCCCTTTCTTTTCTGCGACGATGATTATCGTAGCCACAAGCTCTTTCGCCATCTCATCCGTCATGAGTATCCGATGTTCCCGAATGGACAGCGAAAGAGCCCTTTGAGCCATCCTGTTTTGTTCCATCGTCGCGCGAATGATTGTGCTGGAGTCGATCACCACGTTCATTGTTCCACCACCTTGCGGATGGATCTGCGAACGTCTTTAATGATCGCATCCAGCTCTTCATCACTTAATGGCTCCGTGTGTGCTGCCTCTTTCCAACACTCCTCCAGTTCTTTTTCAAGAATGTCCATGTCATCCCTCTCCTTTTGCATATCTATTCCACCTCCTTTGATACAACGCTCTTTTCTAACCATTGTATCTCAGAGGAGATGTCCTGAAAACGCAAAAAGGCGTAGTACCTCTCTTTGCACAATCCTGCAAAAAGCGTACTACGCCTATGCTTTCATCGAGTAAATTTCTTTCGCCAAGATTTACAGTCATGCCCAACACGTCTGCAACTTGCGACCGTTACGAGTCCGTGCCTAGCTCTCTCGTAACCACCATATCGCCTTGTCTCTGCTAGGTAACGACAAGCACGATATCTCTTCCGCCCATGTTGTCCAATCTGCTTCCCTACGCATGATTAGAAGAGGCGCACCATGGGTCAAAGCCTCACGATACCTTCAGGTTCTGCGCTCAACGCAGATCATAAACCTCATAGGGAACAGGTATTGCCAACTACCCAACGGTATGAGGTATCCCGTTTTTTCGCAATCTCCCATGCTCAACATGGTCGATTGTATACGAACCCCTATCCGCTCCACGGAAAAAGCCTCTGATGATTCGTATATTGGACTTTGATTTGCCCATATTTTACCTAAGGGGTTATTCCTTCGTCAAGAGGGACAGAGGCACGGGCGTCCAATTTTGTTCCCACTTCATCACCATACCCTTTTCCCATACGTCCAGGGTTGCCGCAAAGTGTCCTGGCTGAACAACAGATTGAAACTCGTCCCAGTTTCCTCCAAACCATATGACCCGCTCCCGTTCGGGAGGGTGGACATTTCCATACAGAATCCGAATGTCCACCAGATCATCTCCAATCCGGATCGTGCCCCCGCTTTGTTTTACCTGAATGTCAATCGGCTCCACGTAGTCCAGCCAGTGGTCCAAGACACGCTCCAGGATCAGTTTCTTCACAGCCTCTTCACCGGAAATTGGTTCGATGGCGTAAACAGTCAGCTTTTGGTTGTCTTCAGATTGGGCTTGGCCCCGCATGATGATCCCAGCCGACAGAAGTTGCTTGATCGTTTCCCGCGTTGCCCTTTTGGTGGCATGAAACCAGTCGGCGGAGGTGGCCGTGATGATTCCAATGGTTTTTATCCATTCCAGAACCGGTGAGTGAACTTCAAGGGATGAGCTTTGTGTAGGTTCCCAGTGGAATGTCCATGATTTCTCAAACATGCTATCTCACCCGATTACTCGAATAATTTCTCCACTCAACCGTCGCTCTTTGTTGTTGATCCGCTGCAACTGGATGAACACCACTTGCCCCTCCTTCAGCAAACCTTTGTGCAGGCTTCGCTTCGGATGCAGGCAATATACATCCAATCCAGGTACAAGTTCGACCCAATACCCTGCATCGAATTGCCGTTTAATCACTCCTTTGTACACACCACGTAGGTTAAACTTAGTTCCAATCAGCTCCCATTTGTCCTGGAGAACAGGAGCCACGATGAGCCTAGTAGACGAGTTAGCCACTTTCTCGCTTTGTTCTTCCTTGACCGCTCCTTCACTCTGCTGCGCCGATTGCACATCCCTAATGATCTCCTTGACTTCAACGGTTAGCGTATGGCCGACCTGATACACGTCTCGCAAATCCTTATAGGGCAATTTCAAATCGGACTTGGTAAACGAAAATGAGAACCCGGAGGTTTCCACCACGATTCGGTTTTGCGATACTTTTGTTACCGTTGCCGTGTATTGATCTCCTACTTTCATTCGCCGCAGAGCAATTTCCTGCATCAGTTCAATGGCACGAATACGACTGCACAACACTTGTTCGGCATCCTGGTCAATATGCAGGATCATGACCGGAATGGTTTGACCCAAGAAATCATTCATCTCGGAGGATTTTTCTACGCCCGATTCCATACGCGGAACGATTCCTTTCACCGTACCAGTCGGCTCCACCTCCAATACCCAGCAACGAACAGGCTCTCCGTTCAATTTGTGTGTCTCCAACCCGACCACATTTGCTTGAATGGCCATGTTATTTTGTTTGGCCGCGAACAGCTCCGCCCAAATGTTCTTCTGATCTCCTTTGCGCTCCAAAATGTTTGCCAACATAAACAATTCCTCCTCTTTTACATGAATTTGAAAATAAAAATAGCCCTCATCCTTATGGAGAGTAGCTATGATCAAACTTTCCAGTATTTTTCTTCTCGTTCGTCCAGGATAATTTCACCCGTTTTTATATCCACGCGGAGGAAAGGAATGAACGGTACCTCCTCACTGGTTTTTGCCGATCGCTTCTTTCTGGTTGCTGACTTCTGAGTTGCTACCAACTGTTGTTTACTGACAACTGCTTGTCTTGCCATATTCCAACTCTCCACCTTTACCAAATATCTTGGATCGTCTCCGCTAGGAGAACGCTCCCATCAGGGTTAAACCCGCCACGATCGTGATTCCTACCAAAACCAGGGTCAAAAATCGGCATTTCATCCGCTGGACACCCCCACTTCATTGAGATGAAATCGTATTACCCCGTTTTTCGTTTGATTTTTCGTAACGTAAACCACGTTTCTTCCCCTGTAAGATTGGACTGCTCTGGAAACACTATCGTGATCTTCTTTCTCGGCTGATCTCCCACCACTTGTGAAACTGATGTCTCCTGTGATTCGCTCGGGAAATCCCTCTTCTCTTCCTTCTGTTTTCTCGTCGCTTTCTCCATCCATGCGAATGGTTTCCGATTTGCTTCATTCCTTTCCGGTATGTGAACCAACTCCCCCTTCACAAGTTTAGGGACCTGTAATTGTCCGTTTTTTACGATCCTGGCGACAAAGTGATAGGCCGGCAATTCCATAAGCTGTGTCGGGGTAAAGCGCGGTACTTCCTTTTCCGTTAGCGATACTTTTTCCGCCATGAACGCCTTAATGCCCATATGGGTGTCGTACATTTTGGTCTGATTTACGCGTTTTTCAGTCCCAAATAAGGCACTAAACTTCTTCGCATCCGCTTCGTGTTCGCAGGCGAAGATTAATTTGTTTCGGCAGTTGGTCATGATGGTGTCCTCCAATCCGGGATAACCATCGACCTTCAGCTGGGATATATTCTGAATGGCGATCGTACACGCATTTCGATATTTCCGCCCCAACGTCAATAACCGGCGAAAATCCGGATTGAGGTATTCGGGCAATTCATCGATAAACGTGTAATGTGGGCGTCTCGTCCATTGGTTCCCTGGCCGACGGAAAACAGCGTTTTGAAACGTCATGATGGCAAACTGACCGAAAATGCTGCTGAGATTCCCCAACTCCCCCAATGCGGAATTGATGAGAACTACTCCTCCGTTAGCCAAATGTTCATCAAACCGGACGCTTTCCTCTTTCTTTTTCGTTAGCAGTTTCAACACCAGCTCGTTCCCCACCAAATCTTCCAACTGCATCCGAAGACCGGTAGAAATTTTGGTGAAGTTTTCACTGTCGAAAACCTCAACCTGAAAAAACTCCACAAGGTCATCTCGCCTGTGTTTTCGTTCATACTCCGTGATGTGTTCCTTCAGCGTTTTGAGATTCCGGAGCGCGCGGACAATATGCAGCAGATCGGCATCGTCTCCGTACAGCCGCTTCAACAGCAAAACCGCATTTCGCGCGGCCATTTCCTGCACCAATGCAAAAAAGGCTTCTTGTTTGCCAAAAAGCCTTTTTAATACGGTCCTCGTCATTTCCGCAACGACTTGAGGTTCGCCCAGCAGCGGGTTCAGACCATCGCTCCCGTCCCATGTTGGATCAATGCGTCGTACTGGAATTCCATAGGCAAGGCACCCCTGGTAAATATCCTCCACAAAGTCGCCGCTTGGCTCCAAAATCAGCATCCCGACACGGTTTCCCCGCTTATACGACTCCAAGATCTGCATGGCCATGGGAGAGAGCAAGTAACTCGTTTTCCCACTGCCCGTTGGTCCCACAACCAAGGTGTGCAAAAACGCATCCAAGCCGCCATAGGTGACGATCATGTGATCCCTCCTTTCCCCATCAAAATTCCACCGGATCACCGGACTGCCACTGCACATAGCGGATTACCCTGTTTCGTGCCGCTGCTCGGTAAATCTCCGCCTGTTTTTTCCTCCTTTGAGGTGACCGATCTTCCAAGGACTCATCCGGTTCGTCCAGCACATCCACATACACAGGAGGACTTCGCTCCGGCAGAACAAAGTCCGGCTGATACCCCAACCACTCCTCTGACGGCTCAATTGGACGAAGGATGATATGCTTTCGTTCTCGCAACAGCATGAGCAACTCCCGCTCAGCGCCGCTGTGCAGCCACCAGCCTTCTTCCGTGATATGCCACCCCACAACTGGAGCAATAGAACGCGGTTCGTGGTAATCGAAGTTGACGCGGAGCGCCACCAGTTTGCCATCCACACGGTAACGGGGGATATGGCTTTCGGGAACAAGAACACGGATCAAACACGACCTCATGCCCTCAATCCCCCACCGCTCTCCTCCGATCACTTCTTCCCGCTCACGCAGCCACCCAAGAACCACCTTCCGCCGTTTGGGGAGCCGAAACCGCTCGTTAGGGACGTACCCAAACCAATAAAAATCTTCCGTCCCTATCCAGATCCGGTGATGGGACATGCAATGCCACATGTGATACAACACGGAGGCTGGAGTCATCCTCTTGCCCCTTCCCTGCAACTGCTCGACAGCCAGCTTGTACCAGTCGAAGATGAAAGAAGGAAACAAACGATGACGATGCATTTGTTCTTCCGTTTGTTTCCCGGTTCGATTCCCCGTCTCCCGGCTTCTCTCTGTATGTGTACCTGTTTCCGGGAACAACTTGATATGGACGACCAAGCGATCGCCAACCTTTTCGACCGGGCGCCTCTCCCCCGGACTGGATCGTTCTACCTCCCCGTAGTAAGGACAAGCAGGGGTATGTTTGTCGGAGTGTTCAGGATTGTTGACCAACGTATAGTGGCCGTAGGGCGTTTTTCGCACGTGCATCTCCGCCCGCATGGCATATGCCTGACACGCGCATTGTATCCGCGGCTTTTGTTCATGCCATTGTTTCAATACGGTTTGATCGTAATCTGTGCCGGAGCGGAAAACATCTTCCGTTATCAACTGGCCGTTTACAAACAGGTGACTCACCTTCCCGACACCACCCCGTCCAGTCTTTCGGATACGCGTATCAACTTCCTTGCTACATCATGGACGCGTTCCCGCACCACTGCGTCCGTCAAATTATCAAAAAACGGGAGGAGATCTTGTTCCAATCGTTCAATCAGCTTCTCCGCCTTGTCCAGTTTTTTGATCAACAAGCGGCGCCGCAAATTTCGGGCACTGGATGCTTCCAACGTGGGAGCAACAGCATCAATCGCGGTCTTGGGGATATCCTTCTCCAGTTCGGTGTGCCATTCTCCGTTTTCTTCCGGCCGCTCCTCCCCCTGCCCCTCAAATGAAACATCTTCTTCCCCCATACCTTCCCCGACGTCTTCTCCCACGTCCAACCAATCCAATTGCTCTTCCCGTTGATCTACCTGCTGCGACCGGCGTTCCCGGATGTATTCCAGTTCACTGCGTATCGCCTGGATTTCTTGGGATCGTACCTCTTTGACATGGGAACGGGTAATGGCTTCATACAGATGACGCTGTTCCTTTTCTGACAAGGCAGCAAGTTCGTTCCCGGCCACCACGCCAATGACGCCACGGGAAACCAGCTCTTGCAGTTCTGGAATCAAGTCCAAGAGTCTGAGCAATCGTCTTGCTGTTCTCTCTCCCTCTCCCACGAGGTTTGCGACGTCTCGGCGTGTTTTTCTATTGTGGTCATCTTGTCCACTTTTTGGCCTCCCCACCGTGATTCCCCAATAGTCGTACAAGACCTTAATCTTGCGGGCTTTTCGAATCGGGTCTTTCTCATCCCCGCGGCGAGCGTCATTGGCCATAACGAGCAGATACAGCAACTCCTCTTCGGTTGCCGATTCAATCACACGCACGGGCACGTTTTCCATGCCCTTCCGAGCCGCGATCTTCCATCGTTCATGGCCGGAGATAATGACGTTTTCCCCCGTTACCCATAAGGGCTCCTGAATCCCCATTTCGTCGATGCTGTTCTCAAGTAGCGCGGCCTCCATGGAACCCAAGGGGGAATTGAGCATCCGATTGAGTGGATGTTCCCTTAACTCATCCACCCTCCGAAACTCCACTTCTTCCCGAATGAGCATGGTTCTCCCCCCTCCCTTATTCCCCGCCTGGACGGAATGGTTCGCTTGTGATCTCGCTTGTACGATCAACCCCCAACTGGAATTCGATTAGCTCCCAATCTTGTCCCATGGCCTTTTTTACCGAGCGGGTCAACGTCCCCATAGACGATGTTATCCATTGGGGAAGGGCAACTGAAAAGCGGTGACATATCTTGATGCCTGCCACGGCATATAAGATGGTCACCGCTAACGTGATCAACAACCAGTTCATTGACCCATCCCCGTTCCAATACTCCAAGGCCACCTGGTACAAGACGTGACGTACTTCATCTCCCTTCCATCCCATAAGAATCCAATAGGCCGCGCCCATCCACCATCCGGAATAAGACTCCTGTTTTTTCCATACCCACAGAGTTATCCCCAGTATCCACAAAATCCCCAACCAAAGCAAAAGAGGAATCCAGGTCATCGAGAGGGTGTTCGCGAGAACAAAACCTGCTACGACGATGACGAGAAACGATACTCTACCCTCACCCGTCATAAGGACCCCTCCGCTTTCCAGGTGTTCCCCCCTGCTGTTCTCATGGCTGCTTCCCATCCGGCGCCGAGACTCAAAATTGCGATTCCTTCATCGTAGGGAAGAACGTACTCCCAATAATCAGGAAGACCCCACTGTTCCATGCACCACCCATTTCGACTGAGAACGATCACGCCGTCCACGACACCTCGTACCCGACGGGATTCTTCTTTTGCTCGATAAATTGGCAATCTCCCTCCCTGCGGTTCGATCACGAACAAGGCATACTTTTGCTCTTCCCAAATAAGGATGCCGCCAATACGAGATTGCTCTCGTTCTTGGCGGCCCCACCCGACAAATTCATATTTCGGGATCCATCCCCATCCGGCTTTTTCGCACGCTACCGCGACGTTCATAATCCATAGGCGGTTCCATTGCGCAACTTTGCTGTCATTCCGCCATTCTTCCCATCGACGAATCTCAATCTCCAACCGTTCCAAGCTCCATCCCTCTACCTCAGCTAACACTTCCAGCCCTTTTTTCAGCAGATACCAACAGTATTTCCTCGGCCACTCCCGGTTGTAGATTGCTCGTTTGGCAATGTATCCACGCTCTTGTAACGTGGCGATTCGTGTATACCCGTATCTTCGACCGCCAAAAATCCGTTTCCGCAGTACATCTGACGTGCAACCACGATACGCCCATATCATCCGAAACAGCGCAATGTCATTTGTCGTGATTTCTGGTGTTCTCAAAAGCGTTCCCCCTTCATCGTTGCTGTATGGCTCGCAACCGTCGAGTGCTGGGCACTCTCCCACTTGCTCGCCCGTTCTCGTTTACCGATCAACTTTCAGACGAACAAGAACCCTCTATCCACCCCCGTAGACGTACAGTTCTTCCCCCGTCATGTTGACCTCTTCCCGGCTGCTTATCAATTGGGCAGATTAGGGGCTTCAGCCTCCGGCTTTAGCCCCTAATCCCACCGGAATTGCCCTTGGATTGCATAGCCCCGACCCCCAATTGCTACAACCCTTAGAACGACATGGTATAAGGTCACTTCTTTCATATGGAATCTGTTTTATTGCTCCCTCCCTGTAGTTAACCCCGAAATCGCAAATATGGAACCAAAGAATCCTCACGAGACCCGACATGTGAATTTTTCTTTCCTTAATTAGCACCATTCAAACATAGGGAATCAAATACATCTGACGATCCCCTGTTTTCCCCCTCTGTATCGTATGGATTCTAATTTGATTCCATATGATAGCCGCTAACGTCGCGTGGAAATTTGTGGAGATTTTTTTGATTCCATATGATAGAGTACTTTGATTCCATACGTATACACCCACTGTTTTTCGGGTTTATCCCGCCAAAAAATCCAGTAATTTTCGTCTGGGTAACACGTACATTTCCGTGTGGGGGTGATCGGCGTTTTGTTCATAGTCAAACAAAAGAGACACCCGACTTTTGTTGTCGTCAGGGATGAAATAGGCGTTTACCAACGCATCGATCATCCACTTGTACACGTGGTTGTCCAAGTCGATGAAGAGATTGGAGGGATAATGGTTCCGAATCCAGATCGCTACGGGCTCCTGGAAGTAGTAACTTCCCACTCCATCTCGCGTGTTACAACCCTCCCAAGCCTTTCTTTGGTCAGGCTGCCAGAACGCTCGCAAGGCTTCTTCTGTACCTACCAGCCACTCCTGCTTGATCTGTTCCCGCAACCCTGGTGCGTGATTCTTCAATCGGCTGAACACAGGAGCCAATTCTGGATAGACCACCCGAAAACAATGGTCTTCCAATGGTTCCAACACCGGGGAAAAAGAGCTTGGATGTTCCTCGGCTTTCCTCTCTTTCATCCATTCCTTTAGCTGATACTGCGCTTGCAAGAGAAGTTCATAGGTCTGTTCCACTCCTGTACGTTCCCACATAAAACCACCTTTTCAATGGATTGGCCAGAGGATACCAACGCCATCCGTTGGGATACTATCGGCATACGTACCATTTGCTCCAAAATGCTGGATTCTCGGCTCTTCTTCGTAATGTATTAGGATACCGACAGTATCCATAGGGATGCTGTTGGATGCTGTTATTGGTTTTCATGAAGACGAATTTTCCGAAGGGCATCAAAGCGGTTTCCTGCTCGTTGACCAAAACGGTTCGGCTGCCCTTCGTTACTCCCCTCCTGGTTCTTCTCATTTTTGGTGACGGCCGACTGTGATCGATTGAACACTGACTGAAATCCTCCCCCAAAACCACTCCCTCCGAATTTGTTCGATTTCGGCTGATAAGGGTTGAACGTAGACTGTTTCACATTTTTGATAGCGGCAGACACATCAACTTCCACTTCGGATTCTTGTAGAATCTGCTCTTGCTTTTCCTTGATTGTCTGGAGTTCTTTCGCTAACTCGGCGAATCGGCTTGGCATCCCCATTCCGGCAAAAAAGGTGTAGATGACCGCGTAATTTTCATTCCAGATCGGGTCGCCAAACTTGCCCCTCATCTGCGTGATCGGATTAAAGTCACTTATCACTTTTTTGATCGTCCGTTCCGTGATGACATCCTTGAAAAAGTCCGCGTTGGACGGCCGCAAAATAAAACCGCCGTACATCGTTGCGGTTTGGTACTGGTGCCCGCAAGCAAAGTATCCTTTTTCGATGCTCGCTTTCATCTTCGCTTCCAGCTTTTCAATAGTAAAATCCGGTTCCAACCGTGCTTTCGCGATCGTCAGAAGCTTGCCGGAAAGCTGCATCAGCTTGATAAAATCAGACGGGTCATAGGTGACGTTGTCACTCCCAAAGTTGGCCGGGATGAGATTGGCTTCGTGGATGGTACTAATGACCGCGTTATTCCCTTCGTCTTTCCAGGACAGGTTCGTATTCTGGAGTGCCCGTGATCCCTTTTTCAATTCAAAATCATGGTATATCTTCTTGTTGTCGGTTAAAATCACGCTGGCTAACGGTTTCGTGTCAGAGGATTCGAACAACTCCTCCTGTATCTTGAGAAAATCTTGAATCTCCTTTAACAGCAGCAAGGCGTTTGCGATTTCATCCGGATCGTCAAACGGCAGCGAAATGAGTAAGGTAATCGGAACCGGAAAGAATCCTTCTTTGATTAAATTCAGAGTCAAAGAGCCCCAACCGGTTCCCACCCCACCCCCGGCGCCAAGCGAAATAATCAGATGCTCCACATTTGCAAATTTCTTTTCCATGGCCACAGCCAACTGGCTTCTCAATTCATTCGCCTTGGGGTTCAACGTCGGATCGAACAACTCGACCACAAGAGAAGGAGTCCGGGCAGCTCCTTTCATTCCGTCAAAGTGAATACGATCCTTTTCCGGGATATTTTTCAGGTGAATCATATCCGCCTGGGCAAAGTTGATTGCCAACGTTGGGTAGCATTGTGTCCCATCCGCAAAGCGATAACCGGCAAAGATATCCGCATCCTTGTTCCCTTTTTGGCCGGCGCCTATCACGCCAAATCGCAAAGACACATCTTGGATAAGGCCACTGTTTGTCATGAACTCCAATTCTTTACTGTTCATCAGGCTCATAATATCCCCCCTCGTTTGAATGCAGCAACAAATAATCTACAAATGCTTGTCCTTCCTCGGAGAGCGAGTAGAGCGTTTCTCGTCTTGGTGTCCTCAACTTTAGAAGTCCTGAAAAATACAACGCTTCTACACAAGCATGGACAACTGTTTTGCTGTATCTGCTCGTGTCAATGATCGATTGTTTATTGATCTCTCCGCTCTCTCCGATAATGCAAAGAACATCCTTCATGGGTTCAGTCAGTCGGCTAGAAAACAAGGCATAGTGCTTCGACTCGTACAATCGGGTCATATATTCACCATTCCTTTAGCTGTCTCGATTTCTTTTAGAAGCCAAAAAGGTAGCTCTCGCTTGTACATAATGTTTAGCTTTCTCAGCACGGTTTGGCTGTGTTTTTCCGCTGTATAAGGAGAAACCTCCAAATGAACGGCAACTTGGGGGATGGAGTATCCTTGCAGCAGCATGGACAGCACCTTCGATTCTTGGGGAGTTAGGCTATACTTTTCGGAAACTCCGATCATCAGTTTGTCAAGCAACCGGTTTTCTGTCATCGTCAACACCTCCCTATCCGTGATCCGGAATGTACACTGGCCTGTAAGAATCGCTCAAACTGATCGGCCGGCAGTGGTTTGCTGAACAAAAACCCCTGCATGACGTGGCAGTCTTTACGCAAGAGATAGTTTTTTTGTTCCTCTGATTCGACTCCCTCGGCAACAATCTGCAGATTCAATTCATGAGCAAGACGAATTATGGCTGAAGTAATTGGGACTTCCTGCTGGCTGCTTTCCACATCTCGCACAAATACTTGGTCGATTTTCAATGTGTCTACTGGAAATAGGCGCAGGTAATTTAGCGAAGAGTATCCTGTACCAAAATCGTCAATCGCGATCTTTATGCCCAGCCCTTTCAACCTGGCCAATATCGAAAGGGTATGTTCTTGTCGAATCGCAATGTTCTCCGTCAGTTCAATCTCCAAACACTCCGGAGGCAACCGTGTTTCTTGCAAGACATTCAAGATTACCGCGACAAAGTCGGCATGTTGGAGGGAATGCGGGGAAATATTGGTTGCGATTCGTATTGGGCCATACGTGTCTTGCCACCTCCTCGCCTGTTGGCAAGCAACTGTTAAAACGTATCGGTCCAAATCGGTAACCAGGCCATTGGATTCCGCCAGTGGAACGAAGATACGAGGCGATATGTCCCCTAACAATGGGTGTACCCATCGTGTGAGAGCTTCCGCTCCAATAACCTGACCTGTGCCAACGTGAATAAAGGGTTGGTAATAAATCTCGATCCCTCCCTCCTTTCCCGCTGCCAACGCTTTTCGGAATTCTTGTTCGCATATGTTCTTTGCGTATTGGATTACCGGCAGATCCATCGGCCCCTCCTCCATTTCTTTTTCCTTGCTACCCCATAGAAATCGTCGGCAGCAGGATTACGAATGAAAACGCGATAAACGGCGCAAACGGTACATGAACCTGTTTCATCACTTTGGAAAAGATGAGCCCCGACAAAAAAGACAATAAGATCACCCCATTTACGAGCGGGAAACCAAGCGTAAATCCCAAAAAGGTAAGGAGTTTCATATCCCCTCCCCCAATTCCGTCTTGCACGAACAATGTGAGTCCCATCAGCATAAAGAACACAAACAAACCACCGAATACGGAATACCCCAATTGGTCATGAATGTAATGGTACAGGATCGCAACCACCATAGACGGATAGGTCAACCAATCCGGAATGATCCGCCATTTCCAATCCGTCCAAGCAGCGATCAGCAGGACAATGAGAGAGAACCCAATGAGTATCACTTCCTCACCTCATCCAGATTTGTGATGTAAACGTGGCCGAAGCCCGTAAGGGAACTTGAGCCGTAATCCCGATGATTTTCAAAGACTTGAATGTGTAGGTGGACGAAACGGCAATCACGCCTTCCTCCCCTTTTGCCAGTGGACCGGCTGAAATCGTCAAATCCCATTCAGCAGGGTCCAGTCCGGCATCAGCAAACCGTTGTTGCAAATAGGGGATCGTGCCATCCAACAGCCCGCCATGCTCCCCCATCTTTTGAGCCGTGTCGTTAATACAAACCTGAGCATTCAGCCATTTTCCTCCCCATTGAACAAAGTCGCCCATGAGGATGAAGAACGGGAAAATTAGGGAGAAGATGATCAAATACTCAATACTGATAAACCCACTTTGATTTCTGAGCGTTTTCATTGGAGGATCACACTCCGAAATTCATGTACTTTCCCGGCATTTCGTACACTGGCGGTATAGTCGGAAAAATACGAGTGGATCCACGGTAAGGCCATAGAGGCCATACCGAAGATCATCACAGCAGAAACCACTAAGATCACTTTCTTTTCCATCAGAACCGTACCTGATGTATCAAGGTACCACTGGCAGAAAAACTTTTGCATTCGCTTCCTCTCCTTTCGAAATTCATTTCATAAATAGAAAAACCGGGCATTTCTGCCCGGTCCGCCCTTTTTACCAGCTCACTTCTTCGTTAATTTGGCTATTGTTTTTAATGTTGGTGGACGTTTGGTTCCAGTAGTCTTTCAGGAACGTATAGCCAAGGGTACTGAATCCAAAAACGCCTACGACAATGACGACCAACAGAATTTTCTTTTCCATCAATACCGTACCACGATCGTTACGGACCAGTTTAAACAAAGCTTTTCCTTTTTGAATCAATTTGTTCCACATGGTAATCCTCTCCTACATAATAATTCTTTTGCATGACTTCTTTGGTCAGGTTGTATCGTCTCCATAGGGGGGATCTCTCAACCGACTCCCCCCTTTCAAAAGGCAGGTCCTTTGGACAGCATGCTGACCAAATACAACGCCATCAGCGTGGCAATAAACAGGATACCGTCCAAGGCAATGATCATATTCATCGCCTTTACCTTGGCGGGACGTACTTGCTTTTCGCGCTCCATGAGTTTTTTGTCCAATTCCCGAAAAGTCGATTCCATTTGCGCCAAGATTTCCTGTCCATCTTTTCCAGGCCCTACCGTCATGTATTGAGAAAGAGCTGCACTGAACTCAATCAATTCCGGCACCTTTGTACTCCTGGCAAACTTTTGGACTGCCTCCTGCGGTGACAGAAACTCCAAGTCTTGTTTGAGTACCTCCGCATATGCTTTCAGCCCACTACCTGTTCCGTGTTCGCATGCAATTCGCAGCGCATCCGCGGGGGTTTTCTGCCCCTTGAGTAACAGTCTGACCGTCAGTGCAAAGTTGGGGGTTTCCTTTCGTATCTCTTCCCGCAATTTCTTCGCTTTGTTTTTTAGCTCTCTCCTCGGTTCGAAGAAAAAATATACGGCTAAAAGGATACCCAGGACGAGAATGAACCAGGCCTTCATGATCACGTAAACGATGAGAAACAGTAACAACACACCGACCATATACACAAACTGTTCAATGACAATCTGCTCGGGCGTCTTCCTTGAATCAGCATCCAGTAGTTCTTGCTCAATCGCAGCTCTGGTTCGCTGCAAGTATTTGTTGGTCAGAGGAAAAAGAAATTCGAATGACCGATGCCATGTTTGATCGGGTTTGACTTCCTCCAAAAGGATCGATGCCCGATAAGTTGACGAAGGTTGAAACAGGTAAAACAGGATGAGAAAAAGGAGGAAGGCCAACAGCCCTCCCCCAAACACAAGGAAGATCAACGATCACACCTCTTTTCGAATGATGAAATAACTCACGATGGGGACAAAAAGAGCAATCCCCAGATATACAGTCAACAGACACTGTCCAACCATACTTTTTGTGTACACTGCAAATATTTCCGGCTGAAAGAAACGGAAAAATGCCACGGCAGCAATAAACAAATAGGACAGCCAACGATTTTCTCGAACGGCACTTAGCATAGCATTGGCCAGTTCCATTTTTGCCAATCGCTTGGTTTGAAAGTAGGCACCCGCAACCAGTACTCCTTCGGCTGCGCTATCACCAACCGATTGACTAATCTCGGCCATCTTCACAAACAAGTTCATTTCGGGTACTTTGAGCCGTTCCATCATCTCTTGTAAGGCTTCCCCGATCAAAACATCACTGCTGTGGAGTTGATACACACGCATGAACTCACTTTTCAACGGTTCATCCAGACTCGGAATCGTGGTCTCCAACGCACGTTTCCAGTTTTTTTGAATGCGAAAAGCGGCGCCTAAATTTTGAAGCGCCGGTCCCAATTGCTCTTTCGCTAGATCCCGAATGTGGCGTTCTTTATTTAAATAAAACATCTTGATTGAGAAGTAATTGGCGATCAATACGAGTAACGAGATAAATGGATTGAGAAAAAGAAAGGACAAGCCAACACCGATTCCGAAAGCAAGTCCCCACCATATGACTTGTTTCTGGACCGAAACCCCCAGTCGTTCTCCCTCGGCAAAAAAACTGGTTCGCTCTCTTTTTGCTGGCTTGTTTAATTCAACCCACTTAATCGTCTCTCTTTTTCCAGACTCAAACCACAGCAAGAGAAGGAAACAAAATAAGACGGCTCCTACGGCCAACAAAACCGCCATGCTCATCGATGTCCACCTCAACCAACAGGGTGGAGATACTTTTCGTATCTCGTTCTTGGAATTTCAGCATGTTGGAACATTTTGACCAGGCGTTCAGAGATGGGGTTGCTGCGAACGAACTCTTTCTTCTCCCAGTCGAATTCAAAGATCGGATTGAGGATCAATTCCCCGTCCTTGTCAACGCCAACAATCTCCACAATTTCAAACACGCGGCGGCGGTCATCTTCGGCAAAGTGCTTTTGCATCATGATAATGTTAAGCGACTTGGATAACAGCCGGTTGGCGTCCTGTTTGGTCATAAACCGTGCCAAAAGCATACTGATTCGTTCTGCCAATTCCGAAGCACTGAGGCCGTGCATGGTAAACCACAACGGGTGTCCAATCAAGGCAGCCTCAATCGCCGCCAGGAGATCCTTCTCTTTGCGAATCTCCCCGATGATCAGCCGCTTTGGAGTCTGACGCAGACTGGTAACGACCAACTTTTGGATCACAACGTCCAACGACTCATCTTCCATGATCCGACACTCCTCAGAAATAAAGTGGTAGCCTTCCTCATAGGGATACAACTTTTCCAATCGCATCTCTGCGGTGTCTTCGATAACGATAACCCGTTCGCCTTTTTTAATAAAACCTGCCATCAGTTTAAAAGTAGTGGTCTTACCGGAACCGGTGCTCCCGCCCATGCAAATGGAGCATCCCCCTTGAACAATCAGTTTGATAAACTCAAACATCTCGGGCGACGCTGTTCCTTTTTCCAAAAATTCCTTTTCCGTCAACGTGATCGGAGGGAACTTTCGGATGGTCAAGATGGGCCCTTTCATTTGACTGATGGGTTGCCACACCACATTTACCCGGCATTCACCGATTCGTGCATCCACAATCGGATTTTTATCCGATACAGACTTCCCGCAAGAATTCAGGATTTTGGTGACGATAATGGTCTCTAGGTGCTTTTGATTGTCAAATTGAATCAGATCTCCCGCAGGGCGGTCTTTTCCGTTCTGCTTTACCCACGGTTGATCGTACCCATTAATCATGATTTCGGTAATGGAGTTATCCTCCAACGCATCATCCAAAGGCCCCAGTGAAAAAATATCTTTCCAGATTCGGATGACGACATCATCGATGCTCATGCCGGCCACAAACTTTCGTTCGATCTGCAGGTAGTTGCGGATGATCCGCTCTACCTCCGGCTTACGTTTTTTATTGAACAGTGCATCCTGGACGAGTTTGTTATGTTCGTTCATGAGAAAGTTCCGAACTTCATTTCGTACCAATTCATAGTCGGAACTGGTGTGTTCCACACTTTGTTCTTCCTCTGGCCTAGCAGTCTTCGTAGCGGCCTGCTGGCTTTGCAGTTGTTGCAGGTTTACACGTCCTCTATTTAACAAGATCGTTTCATGTGACATCGTTGATCCACCTCACACGGTTTTTTCTCGAAACAGGGAAAATTGTGAAAGGAGGCTGCCGCGTCCTGCCTTTTTCGAACTGGCTTCCCGTCTTTTCGCTTCCTTCTCTAGCCCCAATAACCCCTCTGCTATTTCACCGATGGCTGACTCAAATGACTTTCCACCGAGCAAGTTTAATTTGTGAATCTCGGTAATCATCTGCGGATCATACGGAACGGTATAGGTGACACGACGTTGTAGGAACTCTTCAAATATGGCGATGTTCATCTTTTCAGGAAGCTTGTTGAGAATTACCTGGGCACCGTCCACTGGAACACCGGTGTTCTCCAGCAGTTTGATTCGTTGCGGAAACAACCGTACAGCAGATGGACTGGTATCCGTGACAAAGACGCGCTGATCGCAGGCTCTAAGTATGGCCAAGTGTAAGGGCTCATCCGGATCGCTTCCCATGGAAAATATGATGTTTTCAAAGAATGGTTTGGAACCTTCCACGATTTTTTTCATGTAGTCGGTAATCTCGTTGAGGTCCGTCCCCAAGGTTGGAAAATACTCAAAACCAAGGTCGGCCGACGGAGACAGGACGTACAACAAATCCGGTAGCTTCTTGAAGTGTTCCGCCAAATGTTTGGTGACTTGCCCCATCTTGGACTTATGCAAAAAGTAGGGTTCCATATTGGGCCGCTCTTTGCTTTGTAGGGCCTCGAGCAGTCCTTCCAACGTGTATCGCGAATCCTTATACCCGATCAGATACGGTGCCTTGGGGAATCGAATGTCCATGTCGATGTACAGCGTTTTCTTCCCATTCATGGCCGAATAAAAAGACAAGGCTCGGGCAATCGAACCAGCTCCTACCCCCGGTTGGATTCCAAAAAACCCGATCGTTCGTTTCACGTTCAAATGGGCAATGTGCTGTTTCTGCTCTTGCCTTTGCAGGGAGGACTGAATCCAGGCGTAAATTTGCTCCCACCTTACTTCCTTCCCCTTCAAAATGGAGATAGAGGGAGACAAATTGACGGGAGGATCGTACGCCAAATAAAGAACAGGAACCCCCTGGCTCGCCAACGTATTCGCCACTTCACCGGTCGGGTCGGTTGTATCTGACAGAATGACAGGTGATTGTGCATCTCCAAGATCATACCGTTCTTCGCACACGATTCCATAAGAGCGTGCGAGCTGAGTAATCTGCTCATAACTGCTTGCGTTAATAATCATTGGGCATCCCCCTTTGTAGTTTCGAGAACTTGAAACGTTTTACTCAATTCTGCCGTCATCCATTCCCGCATCCTCTTGACTGACCAAAGCCCGTTATCCGTAGCTGATGTTGTTTTGCCATAGTCCTTGTAACTCACTCCCGCTACTTGTATGGTTCCGAGTTTTTCAGCCAGTTGGATCAATGCGATCTGTTCATTATTGACCGCGAGAAGTATCGTTTGCGGCACGACATTTGTCCCGATGGTTACCGGCTGCTGCTCATCGCTGCTGTTTTTGGTAACGGTATCTGTCGTTGGACGCGACTTTTGAGAACTGGTTGCATACGTCCCGATCACCCTCACTTTTTCCAGGAACGGACCAATCACCGGCTTTTTATCCTCCTTGGCCACCGCTGACAGCCACAGGTCGATGTAACTCCCTTCCGTAATCTGGGCCGCTAAGGAAGAGCGTAAATTGGTGTTGATCGCAATCATCTTCTCCCCTTCGTTAAGCAGCATTGCCGCACCATCTTTCATTTCCTCAGCCGTCAATACCTTCCCGACGTATAAGTAGCTGTTCGGCGGTACCGTATAGTTTGTGGCTGTAAACTTATTCAGGACGTCTTCCGGTTTTCGGAACACATTTGGTGGAACGATCTTGGCCGGGTGCATGCTCACTTTGATTACCCCGTCATCAAACATCTTTTGAGTAATCATGGTGCGAGGAGGAATCTCTTTTGAGACAGTCAATACTGGAACCAATGCATTTTGTCGTTTTTCATACTCGGTATACCCGAAGTAAACACCCCCTCCCACTAATGCGATAAGCAATAGCAGGATGATGATTCTGAGGTTTCTTTGCATAAGAAAAAGGCGCCTGTAATGCGCCCATTCACCACCTTTTATTCGTAATTCTTCACGTCATATTTCGATTCGATGATCTCCGTTGTCTGGACCGGAACGTTTACAAGAATGTTGTCCTCCTTCAGCAGTTTGAGAAGGGAGCTGCTATAGTTCGCATCTACCGCAAGAGAAAGAAGCGCGGGGGACGTTTGTACGTTCATCCGCACGTTTAATTCCTTTGCCCCCACGTTCAGGTTGTTTTGCAACACCCGACTTATGGTATCCTCCAATCCATCCCGCATCAGATATGGTGGATCTCCTACTCGCAATGCAGCCCAGTCCTGATGTTTGATAATGGCCTGTCGAGCCGCTGCGATCGCTGCACTCCGAAAGTCTTCTTTTCCAAATACAATAATGGAGATGTCTTTAAAGTACGCAATCACAAAAGCCAAGCAAATAAAAAAGGCTACCATCTTGGGTATCCCTGTCAACGTGATCACCTCCCCGCCTCTTATGGATAAACGGAGAATTCCTCAACCTCTATCCCATTGGAATTTTCTTTTCCGTTGCTGTTGTACCAAGGCACTAGCTTATCAAAGTATCCTTCGTGACCCAGCCAATCCCATCCCGGCCGAAGGTGATGAGGATACGGATTGTTTGGATCAACCCGTCGATAAATATAATCATCATGCGGGCTTCCTTGAATGTTGTATGTTTGGTCAATACATGTTGCGAGACGCGGGGAAACAGGAGTCACCGTCGTATTGCCATGAATATCTGTGTGAGTGATGTAGTTTACTCCCGCTCCTTCACCCTTCACCACGAATGGATACTCCCCATCCTTTTGGTAAAAGCTGGTGTAATACTTGTTTTGCCCATCCACGTACCGACTTTCATCCACTTCCAATGGATCAAGTGTGTGAATGTACTCAATGGCCTCTATGTCCTTCTGGCCCCGCTCAATTTTAGCTCGTGGAAACTGCCAAATGTTTGATGATACCGGCGGAGCCTGTTTTGGCACCAATTCAACTGACGGCAGGATGATCGTACCTCCCTGATCCTTTTCGGTATCGAACTCCGCTACGATCTTAGAAAAATCATGTTTCGATCCGTTGTGGGGATTAGAGTTGTGGTACTCCGTTTTCAGCTTGTAGGCAAAACCCATCCCGGCTTTCACAGTTGCCGGTTGGTATTCCGGTGTAACCATGATAGACTCATAATACTTACCGGTACAAATGCTGCAGCCAGTAGGTGTACAATTGCAATAGTACTCATAGGTGCCCGAAACCGCTGTCGTCTGAACCTTAGCCCCGCGACATGCTGCCCCGACCACCTCTTCAGGCAGCAACACAACATTTCCGGATTTGATATTGTCCGCGTACGTAATCTCGTCAAATTTTCGCGGCTTCGGATGAATCTCGGCCTCCAATTTGTATGTCTTCCTTTCCAATTTCCCGGTTACAGGCGTCTTCCACTCGAAAGGAACTTCCCGCTCTTCACCCGGATTGAGATGAACGGATTGTCTGCCAACCTCCTTTCCATTAAAACGCAGAACGAGATCAACCGCTTCAGGCATAACACTATTTGGAATATTCCCGACCTGTACGATGGTCGTAACGTGTTCTCCCTGACGATATACTCCACCTTTGACTGATTTGACGTACAGGTTCACGTCCTTGGTCAAATCAAGCGTGGTGATTTCCAGGTTGTTATGGAATCCATACAACTCAACCGGGGGAGCATTTTCATGTGGATTGAGCCGAGCATAAACAGTATTTTGAAGCGGGAATTTTGCCGCAATGATTTTTTCTTCCCCAACCCCAAGCGAAATATTGGAGATCTCGCCCAATTTGGTTGCTTCTGCCCCCAAACCGTACTCCATGGATGTAACCAAGGTTTGGGTACGTCCCGGCAAATCCTTTTGCTTCACAGGAAATTCAACTGTAATTCCACTGGCCGTTTTTGCGGTCAAAATCCCTTCCCCGATTTCTAAGTCTGGCAGGTCAAACTGAACGAGCGTGTTCGCGTGATTATCCCCATAATCTTTTTCCAACGGATTGTGATTGGGATTCACTTCAAATTCAATTGACCTTTCCTTTTTCCCCTGCATGTCAAACATGATCGAAAACGTTATGGCTTTTCGCCCCAGGTTCTCATACCTCCCCGGCAAGGTTACTTCCTTAACTTCCTGCCATTGTTGATCCCCTTCCCATTTCCATGCTACCTGCGTTGTTTTCGGACTTGGTGATTGATTTTCCACGGTGACCGAAACATCTCTCGTCTCCTTATCTCGTTTGATCAGGATTGGATTAGGACTCACCTCAAGCAGTTTCAAGTTTGTGTCGCTGCCTACAATAACCGTAACCGTATATGGTTGCGCCACATTCCCTTCTTCATCTTTCGCATGAAGCGTGACCTCATACGTTCCCTTTTGAAGTGCAAAGGTTCCGGAGTTTGTCTTTTCTTCAAGCCATTGTTCTTCAAATACTGTTGTCAGTTGATTGGTTTCAGTGTTCCGGTACTCCAGGGAGACTAACGCCTTCTTGTTCGCCGAAAAGCTTTCCAACAAAATCGAATAACTCACTTCTCCAACGTCCGCGTATACGGTCGGAGCATTTTGTCCATTGATCGTCAGCGAATAGATCACAGGAGGCTTGCTCGTTGAAAATCCGGACGCGGGAAGAACCGTGACCATCAGGATCGAAATTACGATCATAGGGAGCAAGATTTTTTGTCTGGACCTCAATTATCCCACCTCTCACTTCTTGAAATTAACGATCGCTTGAATGGCTCCCCTTACCTGGTCTGGATACGTATAGCTGGCCGGCATTCCATCCCTAGTTGCTGTAGCCTTGGCCCAAAAACCGCTGTCAACCAATGGGGACGGGAATTGGATGGAATATTCCCCCTTGTACTTCTTAGAGGGAAGTACGATCTCCACCGACTGGCCTTTGTTCACCACATACCGCTTCAAGACCTTTTCTCCTTTTGTCTCAATAAGATAAGCCACCAACGGCTTCGTATCTTTTGAGTGATTTTCCAAGATGACCCCATTTTTGCTCTTACCGAGCTTGAATTCCCATCGGTTCATAAAGATGCTTGTATGAATGTCCGACACCCGAATAGGTTGATTCAGTTTGTCGCCAATGCCGTTGTTTTTGTTTACAGATTCAAATACGGAACAAACAGCGGAGTTATATTGCATTCCCCATACGAGAGGCCCTCCGTATTTGATGGTTGATCCATCTGACACATCCGGGAAGTAAATTCTCTGGGTCGCATCCCTCATCTTCACAAGAACCGGTTGGCAGCCTTGTGTAACTCCATTCTGAATGACAATTGATTTGGAAGCGGTTCTCCCAAACTTGTCACTGACCGTGAGTGTAACTTGATTTTGACCCTGTTTTAGACCAGGTAGTTCTGATAAGGGGACATTTCCCTCATAAGTCACCGTGTAATTGCTAACTGGTGTATTTTTCGAAAAGAGCTGCTTGGTAGCCGTTCCATTCACGGTAACAACGCCGGTGATAGCCGTATCAAAAATCGAGTGAGCCAACGCTTTGATGTGCAGACTCCCATTCGAGTTTTGTTCCAGGATCGGAATTGATGGCCATGGTGTACTGTTATAAAGAGTCTGGAACAAAGGAGATGTAATCCCATTGCCGTTAGCTACCCGCGCCATGTTGTTCAATCCACCGCCGGACAAATAAAAAACGGCCCCTATGTTGATATAGGGGACGTTGTTAACTAGGTATCGCTTGACAATCGGATGGGGACTTGACTTGCTAACTTGCTCCCACACCCATTGAGCATTACCGTTCGCTTTTGTCGTTAGGTCTTTAATGAGTTCTTCCTCAAACGGGATCAAGTGATACCCAGATTTGTCTTTGAACTTGTCTACTGGTTCAATACCAGGTAGTGGTTGGATGTCGAATTGGACTGTTTTCAAGTAACCGTTGGCTGGAGTTTGCGCTCCAGTAATAACGTTCCTGACTTTCAAATCGTGCCGATACGCAATAGAAGGTCTCAATTGTACTCCTGATAATCCGGAATAAGATAAATCACCTTGCAAGTAAATGTCTTTTTCCCCATAATAATGTTTTCCATAAGGATAATTTGCAACTGCTGAAACCATTGTTGAACACAAGAAAATAAAAGCGAGTGCCAAACTAATTATTCTCTTGGGCTTCATCTTTTAGCACCCCATTCGACTCTCATTTCTGGTACATATACAAACACTCCATTTTTCCCTACATTTCCTTGGAAGATAGCAAAGTTTATTTGTCCTCCATTTCCACTAACGGTAATTGAGAAAGTTTCTCCTTCTTTGGTTTTCGTTAAATTTTGATTCAAATTTTTGTCTTTATTGTCCGTATACGTAAGTGCCATTACATGCCCTTTCGGTAGTTGAGGAATTTTACCCGTGATTACTCCATTTTCGAACTTCAAGCTATTAAGGAATGCTTCAACTGCCGGCTCAGTCGTGGGATCTTTGGGGAGAAGGAGGTCAGGATAAGACGGATCAACAACTGTAAACTGCCCATCCACTCCAACTTTCGATCCTACCCCTGAAGTTGACGTGTTTCCACTTCCCTGATTTGTAGTTCCCGGTTGGCCAGCGACCGGTGTGGTACCCGAAGTTCCAGTCCCATCAGACAAGTTTGTGGTAATCAATACAAGTCGTTCAGTTGCCAACCAGTCTACTTTAGCACCGTAGGCTTCGCTGACAAAGCGCAGCGGGACAAACGTACGATTGTTTTGTAAAGTCGCTGCTGCATCAAATGTGATCTGTTTGCCAGATACAGTTGCTTTCTTTTCCCCGATTTTAAGTGAGATTTGTTTACCTTCTTTGGTCATAGTAACCGTTCGGTTCGCTCCGTCCCATTCTACAGAGGCACCCAGTTTCTCACTAACGAAACGAATTGGGATCATTGTTCTGCTGGTAGAGGGATCGATGTAAGGCTTCGCATCTGGGAACTGGACAGAGACGTTGTCCACTTTCACCTGGATATCTTTACTGTCTGCCAGTACAGTGACCGGACTAACTGCGGTGGTCAGCAGAGCTGCTCCAAGGAGATATTGAGCAAAACGATTCTTTTTCATATAAATCACCTCAATGAGAAATGTAATTCTAAATTTTTCCTAGCAATCCCCATTATTTCATAATCGCTCCCCCTTTGAAAGTTGTCGTAAACTGCTTCTATAAAAAAGCAAAAGCCCCAGTCTCGGAGAGACTGAGGCTGAATCTACCAATCCATGGTATAATATGGTTTGCACAATAGAATCGGCTCCTCAAGGGTGGTCGGCTCACTCTCTATCCCATCAGGGAAGGGGGTGAGACAATGACAGTATACGAGGCTCTTTCTTTGATGCTTGCCTTTGGCATGCTGCTCGTAGCCATACTGTCTTTCCACAAAAGGAAATAGACCGCCCTTGAGCTGACAACTCGCGCGGTCTACTCCGAAAGAACTTGAGCCGCCCCCTTGTGGGGAACGTCTATTGTGCAAGACCGACAGCGTTGCCGCGCTGTTGGTCTTTTTTAGTGTATACAATTGCTGTTGTTTTTAGGATACCATAAAACGCTGGTGAATAAAAGCAGATCACCCTTGAGCTTGGCAGCATGGTGATCTACTTCCCCAGAATATGAGCCGACGCCTTTGAGGGCGGCTATTGTGTAAGACCGTAGGTGTTACCAGCACCTGCGGTCATTTATATTGTATGACCCTCTTTGGTGGTTATTATACTTCTTTTTGCTATGAAAGTCCATTTGGCGTTCCAGAAAAAGCCATTTTCTTGCACAATAAAATCGGCTCCTCAAGGATGAAGAGCTCACTCTCTACTCCATGAGGGAAGGGGGTGAGATAATGACAGTATACGAAACTCTTTTTTGATGCTTGCCTTTGGCATGCTGCTCGTAGCTATACTGTCTTTCCACAAAAGGAAATAGACCGCCCTTGAGTTAGCACCTCAGCGGTCTATTTCACACCAAGTATTGAGCCGCCCCTTGCGGGGGACGACCATTGTGCAGAACTGACAGCATTGCCACGCCTCTTAGTCCATATTTTTGCGGATGCCTATCAACGAGGGTATAAATTAACCACTTGCTTATTGTCAATACTTACATTACCATATACAACAAAAGTTTGCAATCATTTTTTTATTGATTCATATATGCCCTACCCATTTTCCTTACAAGGGCTATTTGTCGCTTAATTCCTCAAACTTAAATGGGAAAGGATCTCTAGGAGGAATATGGAATTTTTTGTTGAAATCAAAAAAAGTTTAGTAACCAGAAAGGACGGTAATATATGATTGATCAATTTCCCGAAGAGATATTAAAGGCTGCTATTGGGAGAAGATTAGTCCCATTTATAGGAGCAGGATTTAGCTGGTATTATAATTATCCTTCTTGGAGTGATTTACTAAATGGTGTTGCAAATGATTTAAAATTAGGTATTGATAAAGAAGATTTAAACGGTAAGGATCCATTACAAGTAGCTGAGTCTTTCTTTTGTCATTACAAAGACCTGAATTATGAAAAAGTTAAAGAGGAAATACTTAGAGAAAACCAAATTGAAAATACCCCAGAAGGACATAAAATGCTTCAACATCTAATTGAAACGAAGTTAGAGACAGGATTTTCTAGTTTGGTTGTGAAAAATTTGGAGGAGCTTAAAAAAATAATTCAACTAAAGACGATAATGAGGAGGAAAAAAGAAAATTATCTCGCCTTAAAGATCTATCACCAAAAAATATTGTAACTACCAACTACGATAAAAACTTGGAAGACCTATTTCCGGATTTTGCAGTATTATGCCCGGGAAGAGCGGATGAATTTGGATGGGACGAGGCTGGTAACACTATTTTTAAGATTCATGGTGATGTTGAGGTACCGCAGGGTATCATTTTTACCCAGTCTCAGTATTATCGATTCATGAATGAACTAGGGTTTTACAGGAGTAGATTATACACATTTTTTTCATCAAGTGTTGTATTGATGCTCGGGTATGGTTTTGGTGATATCAATATTCACAACATATATTTTCAATTTAGAAGAGATTATAAAGATTATCTTGATAATGCTGACCGCAAGGCGTATATCGTTCTTGTTGATTACGATAAGGTAAAATTAGGAACATACTATGATTCTTATAAGAGATTTTTAAAAGCACATGGTATTGAAGTGCTTGATAACTTTAGTACTCTTCCTAACTTTGTTGAAGGACTTGCCGAAGCTGTCAAACAATTCAGGGAACGCTCAGACCTCCAAAGGCTTTTTGGAAATGAAATTCCATGGGATACAACACAAAGTACTATTATGGATTTAATTAAAAAGAATACGAGTCCTAGCGTCGACAATATTGTTAATAACGATGCTAAAGTAAGGTATGTTTTAATTGCACTAGATAAAATCGTTTCCTACCCTGACGTGCTGATTCAAAAGCCTTTTTGTATGGAAATCCACAATGGAGTATTAAGTCAGGATGTTGGCCTACGGATTTTACATTTTGTAAATCGAATAGTAGAAGCCAGGGAAGAGATAGGGCAATGGGATGAATACACCAGAATAGTACTTGCTTCCCTGAAATTTGTGAATCAAACAAGAGATTTTGACTGGCATCCTTCGAGAGTTGAAATCTTCCTTAAGCTCGCTACAAAACTCAAGAATCTTAAAGAAAATACTGAATTTGAACGGCTAGAACATGAATTTGGACATGAAATGAGTAATTTGTTTAATTTTTCTAACAGAAGCTTTGGCTCCTGCTGGAGAAGTGGTGACTACGTAGAGAATCAACTAACCAATATCCCTACTGTCTTGATTAAGGCCTATCTAAAATATCGAATCAATACCATAAGTAATCGTCAACGGTATCTTTCTCCTGAGGAGAAAACGTGGATAAATAAATTTAGGGAGACCTTCGATATAGAAAATAATGCTGAAATTGTTCATTTACTAGACGAACTTGACGAAACGTTAAAACTAGCTCGTGAGGGACTCTTACCTGGAGATGATGAATAAAGGAGCGTTACATACCGCCTATGATAAGGCGGTATTTCTTTGAGTAAAATTCCATCACTAATAATTAGAAAACCCCCGCCATTTAACCGACGAGGGCTACTGTCGATCAATTCTTCAGCTCTGAATGGGTCAGAACCTCAATCTGCAATTGACTGCCGCTCTTCATGATATTTACCACCTCTGGAGCTGTCCGGTTTGGGGTCGTGATCTCCCGTTGTGCACGATACGAGAATTTGCCGTTACGTACCTCGATCGAAACGACATAGACTGCGTTGTCATCCAGATTGTCAAAGCGTACTTTCTTTGTGATCTCTTGGGAAACCCCTTCGATGGTTGCTGTGACGGCGAAGTTTGTTTGTGGTGCCTCAACGTCGATCCAGGCTTTTCCGGAATTGATCAGACCATCGGCGACCAGATTGATCGATTGGATAAATTGTTCTGCTTCTTTACGGAAGGTCTCTTCTTCTGTTGTCCCTTTCTTCGGAGTTTTAATTGAAAACTGCTTTTCCTTCATTCTAGTGCCATCGCTCACCACGACCGTAAGAAGGTATTCCTTGTTCCACTCAAGGTCTCCATATCGAACGGGCGTGGCACTTAAGAGTTGGGTAACCCCGTTGACCGTCCCACGAACATCCATTCCTCGGGTGTTTGTCACGGAGACATCGACCCATGCGCCTTTATCGTCAGCGTCCACCTGGTATACAACCTCGGAGAAGATGTCCTCCGCAGCTTTGTCAAATTCCTGATCGGGGTCAGAAGTGACTGGCATCGTTCCTGTCCGGAATGTTTTGGAAACCCATTCGGAATACTCGTGATTGGAAGACTCGACCCGGGCCTCATAGGTGTAGTCCGTATTCTCCTTGAGTCCGGTTTCTTCGATCAAGGTTCCATTTACGACAGGGTTTCCTCCTTCACGTTTAGCCTCGATCAAAACATCATCCGGATTCCCATTGAGGTCAACTTTTAACATAATGCTCGTTGCAGTCACGTTTTGGACTTTCAAAATCGGCGGCGCCGGCTTGGTCCAAATGGTGATCGTATTTTTGTTGCTCATGACACTATTTTCGGCCCAAAACTCGTACGTGTACGGTCTTCCCGGCAAAACCGTATCATCTGTAAAAGACGTGCCTGTAATCACTTTCGCCTCATCCCAATCGGAGCGTTTCACCTTGTAAACATGTGCCCCCTGCACAGGATTGAAAACCAAGGTTATACTACGATCCGTACTATCTTGAGAAGCCAAGGTAGGCATGGCAGGAGCCTGAATAAGTGTAAGAGGCTCCGAGTACAAAGTCTCAAGCTCTTTCCCATTTCGTGCTTTGATACGAACGTACACGGTTTCCGCATCTTGCAGATCAAGCGAAAACGTATCTCCGTCATTGTGTGGAGTCCAATCTTCCACAATATCAAAAACAGAGAAGTCGGGATCTCCCGACTTCTCTATTTTCATTTCCGTTCCCGAAGGATTATTCGTATCAATTTCAACGGTGTGAGTATTACCAGATACCCCGATTACAGATAACTTAGGTACAGTTGCCAAGGTCCATTCCTCTTGCTCAGCAACTATGGACGGATTGGCCGCCAATATCGTTTGAGCTGGTTGGCCAGCCAAGAATACAAGGGCCAAGCCAACTTTTCGCCAGCGCTGTTTCATGATGAAACCTCCTTATTCTGCATACCGTGCTTCCCCAAGCACCTTGTACTTCTTATTCGGCTGCAAACTCGTAAATGTGTGTTTCAGTTCAGAAGCTGCCCATCCTGTTCCTGCTTGTGCCCAATCCGTAGTCGCAACCTCCTGGCCGTTCTCATCCTGCAGAACAATCCGGAATTCAACATTCGTTGGATCCGAATTCGGTGTAAGGGTTACTGTGATCGAATCTTCTGTCGGAACAGTTTCTACTGTAGGAGTAGCCGGTACAGTTCCCGTCACCAGCTCGATCTCAGCCGTTTCCTTCGCATTCGGGTTTTGCGGATTATTTCGGGCTTTTGCGTATACCTTATATCTTCCGGGCGACAAAGAGCTAAAGTTGTAGGTAAGGTCTGTAGTCCAGTCACTTTCGTCAACGGCCGTACCATCGATTGTGGTGATCCGATATTTGTATTGGGTCGTAGACGGATTCCCGTTTGCATCAATCGCAATGGTCAAAGACGATTCTGTGCTGTCAGTCACTCGCAAGTTAGCTGGAACCTTGGCATCCGTCCAGAGCTTCACTTTATCTGAGGGCACTGAATCACCTGTCGCATTAGCATGAACAATGTAAAACTCATATGCGGTATCCGGTGTTAAGTCGGCCAATGTTTTGCTCGTGTCTCCGTCGCTAATCGTAAGCTGTTGATCGTTGCTGTCAAACAGTTTGGTCGTCGTACCAGGCTCGTTCTCCCAGTTTACCGTGATAGTTTGGCCATCGACACTCCCAGTTGGTGCCGGAGGTTTTGCAGGTTTCGTCAGAAATTGACCGGTCAGGTACTCCCCGTTTGTCTTTGGAGGTGAATCCTGGTTGAACGACGATACCCGAAAGTAGTACATCTTATTTCCCGCCAATCCTGAGACTGTCTCCTCCATGTCGTCAATGCTATTGTCTTGCACAACCGTCCAGTTGGTTTGATCTTCCGACACTTCGAGAGTATACCCTGTTTTTGAAGGGTTTCCGTTCGCATCCCAACGCAAAGGCAGCGACGTATCTGTCGCTGCCGTTTTATCGAGTGTTAAGTTTGTTGGTGTTTTGGCCAAGGTTACAACGTTAATGGTGGTCGTAGAAACCCCACTTGCAGCGAATGAAAGTTGAGCAAAAGAAAAGCAACCTAACAGCGTTAGAATTGCCATCTGACGTACTTTTTTCACAATACCCCACCCCTTACTTGAATCTGACGTCGACTTGAACATCATATATGGTGTTAGGGTCAAGCCCTGAGAATGTATATTCTACTTCGTCAGTCCAGTTTGAATTTTGGACGATCTGCCCACCTTTGAGAATGCTAAACTGACGTTCTACAGGTTCAGGGTACGTTTGGGTGTCTGTTACTTTTACGCTGTCTTCCGACAACCCTACGACATTCACAATCGGATTGGGCGGGCCGATCGACGTGACGGAATGTGAAGCATCGCTCTGGTTGCCCGCTATATCGATCGCTCTTGCATAGATGGTTGCATTTTTTGTCAGCGTGATCGGTTCAGTATAGGTCGTCCAGTTGCCAACGTCGATCTTATACTCCTTTATACTTGCATCGGGCGGAAAGTTAATAGTGACGGTTTTAGAGACTGCCTGTCCGATTGGATTTTCCGAAAAAGTTGGTGCTGCCGGAGGAGTTTTGTCCACCACAAAATTCCTGGATTCTATGCTGCTGATCCCCCCCTTATTATCCTCGGCCCAAACTTTCAAAACATGGTTCCCTTCCGAGATTGTTGAGTCAATCGTGATGGTTTTATTAAATGACTGTGGTGACCCAGTAGAAGTTTCTGTTGCAATGATTTTCGCGGGATTTGAATCAATTTGATACTTTACCGTGATCTCATCCCCAACATCAGCGTCGTTCACTTGCCCGGAAATTGTGTAAGTGTTGAACCCGGGAACTTCAGATAATGTTTGATTATTCGTAGGTGAAACTATCGTTAGATTTGGAACTAAATTATCAACGTAATTAATAGTAACGGTGTACTGATAGTAATATGCGTAGGTTCTGGTGTCAGAAGCTGGCCGCGTTACTGTTCCACTATAGCTAACAGTTGCAGTTGTGGCATAGTAATGGCCATCAGCTTCACATAATTGAAACCCACCCGAAGATGCAGAAGTCTTACTCAATATACCAGAATACCCATCGTAATTATAATAGATAGTAGATGGATAAGTTGGTGCAGAACATGCTCCGCTTGATGAGTAGGTTCGGCTCGTAGAAACTGTTTTAGAATCGGCTGGCGTGTAAGTACCTCCTGTTTGGACTGTGCGGGAAACGGCGCCATTGGAAAATGTAAACGTGACCGTCTCTCCACTCACTGAATACGAAACATTCCCGGTATTAACTGAAACGCTACTAATCGATTTTAAGTTAGGCAGCTTGAGAGAGTGTGTTTGCGTCCGAGACGTACTTTCCGGAAAAGTCTTTGATTGCGTCGCCGCTGATACCTTCGGTAAATGGCCGTTTGTTGTCAAAAGAACGATTCCAAGTAAAAACACCAAGAAAGTTTTAGGTATCTTATTCAATGTCTTTCTCCCCCTTTCCAATCAATTCAAGAATTCTCTGCCTCGTTTTGTTCAGTGATAATTCCTTTCATCTTCAAAAAACGAACCATCATGGTCGCAGCTTCTGCCCGAGTGGTGTTACTGGTGGGACGAAAGGTTCCATCTGGAAAGCCCTTTAACAGGCCAGCAGAAACCACTTTCTTCACGTCTGATGGGTACTTTATGGCACTCTCGTCTTTGAACTTTACATGCTGCAAAGAGGTTTTTGGAACATCTATGGCTGTCCATAGGGCAATCTCTTCACGCGGGATCGCAGTATTAGGCGAGAAAAGCCGTTCTGAATATACGGCTGGATCAATGTTTTTGCGAACCACTAGAGAAGAAATTGATCCAAAAAACCAGTCGCTTGGCTTTACGTCCGAAAAGACCTGTGTTTCTATCGGCCGAGGAACAGTTGATGTCATTTTTAAAACACGCTCCAAAAGTGCAGCATACTCTGCTCTTGTGATGGCTTTTTCCGGCTTAAACGTTCCATCTGGATACCCTTTCAGTAAACCAAGCTGATTCATAATCAGAATGTCGTTTCTCGCCCAGTGGTTTGTTGAATCCGTTGGTACCCTGAACACCGAATCATTCTTTCTATCTCCCCCGGCATTGTCTCCGTTCGTTTTTTCTGTTTTTTTCAGAGGAACTGAAATAATTTTGGGGGCGGTTTTCGTGTCAGGAACCGTAACCACCACAGTAATTTCATCCTCTTTGTACGTAAACTCCAAATCTACAAAATTCCCCTCCTTGTCTACGATTTTATAAGCGCTCGTCCCTTCCGGAATTGATACCGTAGCCTTTTTTTGCGCAACCGCAAAAGAATTGACACTTCCCACTAGGGAAAGCGCCAAAATTACTGCGAAACACTTCTTCATGATTTCTTTCCTCCAAACAGTCTTGCAAAAAAGCCTTGTTTTTCTTTCACCGCGAATCCAGATACGAGCGATTCCATCACTCGGATGAGTGCAACAGAAAAAGGATGAGATTTATCTTCTTGCACCAGCACCTTCCCCTCATTATGAATGGCCCGCATTCCAGCTGCCTCTGGAAGAAAGCCGATAATGGGCAATCCGTTGAGGTATGCTTTGCATTTTTCCCTCGTAAGTGTATTTCGGTCTTTCTTCGCTGGTTCAAAATTGACCAACACACTGACTTTTTCCAGGGATTGTTGCCGTCTGCTCCACAGCTCCAGATATTCCTGTGTATCCTTGATGGTTGCCAAATCGTAGTCAACGATCAACAAGGTCCTGTTCGCCATAGACATCGCCACACTGAGCAGATCTTGCCGCTCTGGCCCGATATCAATCACGACATAGTCAAATATGCGGCTGAGATGAGTCAAAATGTAGCCAACAAGTTCGGGAGAGCAAGATTGTCCTACATTCACACCTGGCAGTACATACAGGCCATTAGGGTGCTTGACCACCAGTTTCGTGAGAACTACTTGATCCGTAACCAGCGCATTGCTTTCAAAGTACGGTTCCCACGTTTTCAAATTCACTTCCGTTTTAATCCGCATTCGGGTTGCTACATTACCGTGCGGATGCATCAGGTCAACAAGAATGACCCGACTGTTTGCATGGTCATGCAGCAGCCGGGCCACGTTCATGGCGACCGTAGTTTTTCCAATCCCCCCTTTTGTTGAGGTGACCACAAGCATTTGTCGTCCCCCGATAGGGCGGATATGAAGTTCATCCAGACGTGAGAAATTTACAGATACGGTCTCAAGTTTCTTGTCTATCGGAGGATAGGACTCGTGTTTTTCTTCCCTCCTTTGCGGCTCTTGATCGTCAATCGGTTCCACAAACATTGACTGTTCTTTGCTTCGGGGAACAGAAGTAGATGGTCTTGTCCTGGGAACCAAGCGAATGACGTGATCAACAGGTCTCGTATCCGTTTTCCCTGTATTATGAGTAGCGGTACTTACGTGTGCCATCCGGTCCAGAAAGTCATGGGCTCCATTCCGTAATGCTTCCTTCATTTCTTCCATATATTGTTCACTCTTGAGATTCCCAAGGACATATACCCTTGCATGGTCTCTCAGAAGGGGCAATAGAACCTTATCTTCTGGCCAGAGGAGATACACAATGGCATTTGGAGTTTCTCGCACGTGGGCCAGCAGTTGATCGGGTGAAACGACCGTTACGTCTTGATTGTTCAGAGGTACAGTAGAAAACACACGTTGTGTTTGAGTAGCGATCATGACTATCTTCCTTTCGTTTGTTGTCTCATGGATTTTCAACACGAACAATTAACGTGCGCCACTCCTCTTTCGCTGGTGCTCGTATCTTCTGATCGGCTCGATACATCTTCCGAAGCACCCTTCTCCATTCTCTTTTTGTCATCGGAGCCGATTCATCATGAATGCTTGGCGCTATTTCATAATCAAGCCCTAGCCGTTTGGCTTCCTTCAGGGCTAAAACCGTTAACGTTTGATGGGTCGTTCCGACGAACACCACCCTTTTCTTCGGATACGTTATTGCGAAGTCATGCAGCCGTTGCATATCGCGGATGTACTGCCTTAATACCCTAACAGGTGTACTTTTTTGCTTCTTATCTGGTTCCATCAGATGAAGTTCAAACCAAATTTCGTCGTCGGATTCGTTGTGGGGAATCACAAATGTCCTCTCCAGGCCCATCCTCTTTGCTTCACGATGGTATCGTTTCTTGATCGCATCGCGTTTACGAATCCCGTTAAAAACCAAAACGACGGCGCCAACATAAAGAGCAGCTGACACATACAACAGAAACATCCCTACATAGAAGTGGGTAAAAAAACAGATGACCGCTGTTGCGATCATCCCAAAGAACACCCCATAATCCCGCTTCTGCCATACACGCATGTCGTGCATCCTCATCCAATACCACTTCGCATGTACTGGTGAAGGGGGTCCATTTGTATGACCTTCACCAAACGATCACATAAAGCCTCATCTGAAAACGCTCGTGGAATGCCTTTTTCAATGTCGCAATAGGCCTTACGATCATAAGGAAGCGTCAACACATGGAGAAGTGGAATCATGTTTTGAGGGTGACAAGCATCTTCATAGGCCATATTCCAAATCAAGCCGGCAGGTTGGATTCCATCCAGCGACTTACTAATGATCACTTGCCGTGCATAATCAGAGTCTACGACTACGTACACAACTGCTCCTGTTGGAATATCAGCCTTACTGGCGGCTTCCACAATCAGTACATCAACCTTTGCGGAAGGTTTAGCATCCCTCCCTGCGACTGTAAGGGGTATGTCGGATAGCGTAAACGGGAACATAGGTGCGTTAAACCAAAGTTTCGTCTTGCACGTTGGTGTACAATCCTTATACAAAACAGGAACCTGCAATCTTTTGGCTGCGGCAATAGCCATGTTCACCCCGACATATGTTTTTCCAGTTGCTTCAGGTGAATACAGCACGATAACCTTTTCCGTAGTCGTTTCCGGTTCTTTCTTTTGAATCCCTACAACCGCTTGTTGAACCACTGTTGTCGTTTCAGGAATTGATGCACTTTCCTTCCCGCGTACTTCCCATTTCTTTCGCAGTTTTTCACTTACATCCGTCATGGACTTGGCAATTCGATAGACTCGTTGACTAATCTGCCGATAGCCCTCTGGCTTTTCTTCTTCCGTCGTTATGAGCCTAATCTCCTTCGCCCGGAAGGTATCTTCAGAAGTAAGCTCCTCTTCTTGACGTAGAAGATGTTTCACCTGTTTCCGAGTTCCGGGATGATGTAGAGCTGCAATTACCTGATCCACCTTGATGGTATCCCCTATGATCAGATCATAGATACCCAGTCCAATCAGTCTTTCCAAAAAAGGATGACCTGGAGGGCGTTCATTGAGGATCATGACAACACGAATCCCTTCTTCGACAATTGACTCCATGATTTTAAGAATGTTTGCCTCCGCCCCCACAAGCCCCGCTTGTTGATCAAAACGGGATATTGGAATGGTTTCCGAAAACAATACAACGTCCGGTTTCAATGCAGGTACCATGGTGGTAAGCTGTTCCGCATACAATGCCCTGCCAACTTCCAAAATTCCTTCCTTCTTGCTCACATATTCATCCAACGCTTCGTCCCCTGTGGCAAAGACAATTCTCAAGGCCATCACCTCACTGGAGGAATTCAATGAATTTCCGTAATAATGGGACGCCATGGATTGTTAGGAACAGTCCTAGTGCGACAAAGGCTATAAAGCACCAAATCCATGCCAGTATTTTTTTAAACCCCATAAAAAACAGAAGAACCGATCCCAAAACGAGAAACGGTCCCGCTAGTAAGAGAAACTTCACGGATAACTTTAGTGACAGTTCAGTTAACCATGCTCGAATCACTTCTGTTTTTTTCTCCAGCCAATCAAGGAACTCATCATTCTCTAATGAGGACGACTCCTTAATGATGAACGTCCCTTTCTGACTTTCCTCTAATCCGGACAAAATGCGATTGGCCACATCATTTTTGGGCTGCTGTTGTTCGGCATATGCGACCGAATGAAACAACAACCAAACGATAACCAGAATCCATCCCCACTTTTTCATACGTCCCTCCTACTGCTTAATGATCCAGACCCGACGTTTTTGTCTTCCAAATTGCAAGGCATCTTTTAGTTCAGGCATATAGATATCAATTCGATTTCCTTTGATGTCACTCCCCTTATCTTCAACCACGTAGTAAGGCTCCAAGCCTTCAATTTTCACAATGCTACCTGCTGGTATGACCGTCCAATCGGCAGCAATTGTATGATTGGGACGCACCGGCTTCCCGGAAGCAGTGATCCCATATCCGGGATCTCCAGGCTTCTTACCGGTTGATTCTTTCCCGGCCGTGTACGCAGTGATCTCAAACTCCCCCAAATACGACATCTTTTCTGTACTCGGATTAGAAATTTTACCCCCTTCAAAACTGGGTTGATCCCCGTATACATCCAGAAGTCCGTCTGCTTTCATGAAGTCTATCCACTTGAGTGGGTCCCGGCGTTTTCCGCCAATGGTGACATCCATATGCAGGTGAGCGCCTGTACTTCTACCTGTAGTTCCAACATACCCAATCACTTCCCCTTGCAGTACCCTCTGCCCTGGAGAGACCACGTACCTGCTTAGGTGCAGATAACGGACAACAATGTCCTGTGTACGATTTTGTTCAAGAACTTGTGTATCCAGCTTTAACGCCACATAATTTCCAGCCGAATCCGAGTGTTTCGCAATCTGCACGATCCCTGAGTTAATCGCCAAGACCGGAATATATTCGGGAACACCCCAGTCTACTCCATCGTGGAATTCTTGTTTACCAAAGAGTTCTCGGTAACAAAAACAACTGGTAATGGGCCATGTACTGCCATCCCAAAATGTCTTTCCCCTCACTTCAAAGGTTGGAGGCTCAATTTGAAAGTCCGGGTTGAGAATATAGATGGGAATCGACTGATAATAAACCGTGTACGCACTACTCAAGGAAGCTTGTGCTTTGACCAACTTCTCCTCATCTGTCTCTTCTCCACCCATGAACAGATAAACGACTTCCTCTTTTTTGGTTCGGTTGGTGATGTCATCTAACCAGGATGTGAGGAGATCATAGGACAAGAATAAAAACTTGGCCACCTTATCGACGAAACGATCCGTTAAGATGTCATCATTAATGTTATCTGAGTATTCCTCCACAATGGCGTAACCGTATTTCGGAATATATACTTTCATGCCAAGTTCAAGACCGTACGGGTTATCTTTGGCAACCGCTATCGTTCCGAATCGCGTTTCGCTTCCTCTTCGGGGAAGTGTACCTAGCGGTGTCCTGCCTTTATTGATACGCCACGAATTGTCGTAGACTTGAACTTTTGCATGCATGGATTCAATAAACTCTTTTGGCGTTCGTTCTGGCAGGAGAGCATACAAGTCGATTTCTCCCCACTCATTCCTGGGGGCAGAGCCAATTGGCGAGCGGGCAATCACTTGTTGCATTTCGGGCGGCAACAGATACTTCACGCGGGGATCTTTTAAGTCTCGATCAAACCCATAGGCTTGAAAAATAACGATGTCAACATTCTGGTTATCTTCCAAACCGTAGTGTCGAAGCGCCTGTTTCAGCTTTTCATACGTGAAGTCCGTGTCTACACGGGCCAACACCTCATGACATATTTGCGTGCCGTCCGACTGCTTTTCATAGACGGTTTGGTAATGATATTGGTATGTCCCAATATAGGTATGAGCAAAATCAAGCAGAGTTCGGCCGTCACAGGCCTTCCGAAAACGAAATTCCGGTTTAACAAACTCGTAGGTTTGGTTCAGATACGTTTCCATTTGGGAAAGATCATCAAAGTTGTAGGCCAGTTTGTCAATCGCAGCCAGAATGCCCCATGACAATTGATGATCATGCTGGTAGACCTGGGCAATTTCTTCTTCAGTCAATCCTCCCTTCCATGTGTCTGCTTTCTTTTCGTACGCTGCCTTTATTTCCAGACCGATTTTGGGATCAAAGTCATCTCTTCCGGTGAAGTTCAGCATTCCCCCAGTAAGATTAAACATCGAATCAAGGGTTAACATCACGAGAAGCACAATGACAATCAGGGGAGTTATGCTCAATAAGAGAGAGAGCAGCATCCGTTTGACATAACGAAAAAGAAGGCGGGCCATGAGCAGGCCCACCTTTTTCAATCGTTCCATCATTGGTTACGGAATCTCCTTTGGAGTTCCAATCCCTCTTCACCTTTTTTGAAACTGCTGATAATCAAGTGTGCCTCCCCCTTGTTCTTTACTGTGCTTGCTGGAACCCCCAATTTTTCTAGTGTGTAGGCTTGTTTTTCGGTAACCGGATCAGCGAACCATGCGGGTTCAACGGGTCCAAACGTTTGTTGAAAGGTCGATCGAAATGCTGTACCAGATGAACTTATGGGTGAACGTTTCCCTTGAGATTCAGACCGGAAAGCGGCTTGCTGCGGCGCTGGGGTAAATACCGGTTCAATGCGGTACTTCCTCACCGGAACGGATGGTCCGGAAGACGGCAAAGGAATCACCTTTCCGGTAACTTTTTCAAGATGCATCTTCTGCCCCTCCACGTTCATCCTTCCAGCCAAAGCTTGCTGATAATTTTCCGCTGCGCCTTGATAGGTTCGTTCCAGTTCCTCGTAACGTGCACCTGCATGAGATTCTGCTCGCTGTACTCTCTGTGCAGCCTGGTTCACTTGATAGCCTGCTTCCAAATATTGAGCAAGGGAAGAACCCGGGCGATAACCCGCTTTTGTGAGTGCTTGAACATCTTGACTACGATACACAGGATTCACAGCCTGTTTCGCTTGCTGTAACTGCTTGAAGGCTTGTTCTACCTGCTGGCGAGCCATGTTCTTTTCCGGTGTGTTTGGTTTGATGGCTTGGTAATCGGCCAACGCCCTCTCATACGTTCGCTTGGCATCCTGCATTGTCTGGTGTGCATGAATCAACTGCGGCCGCGAACGATGATACGCCTCTTCATGCTGTTGTAACAAGTTCCTTGCTTTTACGCGTTCTTCCGGCTCCATTTGTTGATACACGGCGTCGAAGTTACGTTTGGCCTGCAGGTGATCTTGCTTCGCTGCAAAAACCGGGCTAATCTGGCTGTCAGCTTGGCGAAGAGCAAACGCCGCCTCTTCTTCATGCTGACGGGCCTCTGCCCACTTCTGTGGTAATTCCATCATCTGCTGGTAGGCTGCCGCCTTTTGGCGATGATAATCACGGTCCAAAAACGGAAGCCGAGATGCTACGCTGTGGAGACCCTTTCGTACCTCAGGTGACGACGCTGTCGCGGTGAATTGGTTGGCTGCATATCCTGAAAGTCTGGAACCCACTTTCATTCCAGCGAACATTCCGGGTGCACCCGCCAATGCCATTCCAGCCAATCCTCCAAATGCCCCTGCACTAAACTGGAATCCACGCCGCAAGAAATGTCCAATGGATTGCGTAAAGCTTTCTCCAGGTTGAGCCAATCCGCTTTGTTGATAAGCGTCACGTATCCCTTGAAAGCTTTGCATGGCTAATTTTCCTGTGTTCATTACACCCGCAATTCCAAGACCTGAAAGAGTCAGATAGGCCATCTTCCGTAACCAACCAGCTCCCTCATGGGCAAATCCGCCCCCCTGAAAAACTTCCCGTACAAAAGCTCCTGATGGAATGATCGCAAGCAATAAGACAGCCGAGTAAGCAATCTTCTCCACATCAGGTGCATCCTGCATGAGATTGAAGGCAAAACAGTACAGCAAGGCATGAACCGGCTGCGTGAACAGGTTGGTCAGCATTTCCCGATTCCACAAACCAAACAGATGACGTTTGGACGGAAAGTTTTGCAGCATCGCAATGATCGGGAACAGCACCAATAACCCCATGATGACAATCTTCTGCATGAAGTAAATAAAAAAGATCATCCCGTGCTGAGCCAGGGCGATCAATTTCAACATGGCTTCTGTTAACTTGTCATCAATGGTGTAATTCAATAATCCCTGCACGACAATTTCCGGATCAACCAGATTGGCAAACAGGGCAACAAATAGCATGGCGATATCGGAATAGATCCCCACGAGAAAGGGAATAAACAGGATCGCCAATGCTGAAAGGACCATGGTGGAGATAATACTTCGGGCAGTAATGCGATCCTGTACACCGCTCGGGAACATCAGGTAGTTTGCCTGATATCCAACGATAATGACAGCACCCGCCCAAAAGATCCCCATCATGTAGTAGTAGATGTATTTAATGGTCTGCCAAGTATGTTCGTCAAACCGGTAGTAGGCAAAACGATCTTTGTCCTTAAATTGAACCTCTTCCGTACCATCTTCGCTCTTCACAATTTCAAAGTTAAAGATTTGCCGCTCCGGCGGCGGAATCAATAGTTCTAACCATGCAGCTACCCTCTGAACGACAAATCCAACACTACTTCCCAGGAAGTTGGCGTCATTAAAGGCAATATCATACGCTGAAACACCGATACCGGTTATGATCGCTCCCCATTTTGCCTTGTCATAAACTTTCTTCGCCTTTTCCCCCGCTTTCGTTGCCTTATCCGCAATTTTTCCAAACCACCCGTCTTTGAACAGTTTCCCAATCCAACTTCCGACAACCCCACCCTTACCTGCATCCGCCTTATACACACCGAATGTTGTCAGACCAACTCCGGTAAGCATGACGATGGCCACGGTAAGGATTACGACACGTCTCCACAATGCTTGCTCACCCCCCATGCTCTGGGAAGAAAATCTCTTGTTCCCAGGGAGAAAACTGCGTCACCACACGCACACTGTATTTCGGCTGCTTAATGATCGCGTGGTGAGCTAATCCCATCCCCAAAAATTCCAGTTCCCCTTCGGTTAGTTTGAACAGCTCGGCACATCTCTGCAGATCGCCTTCGTGTTGAGCAAAGATAATTTTCGTGTCGCTATTCTGAATGACAGCTCTGCCGTGTTCATTCTCATAAAACTTTTGGAAGTTCTGGGTTGCCGCAATCGGCCCTCCCTTTCTCTTGCGGAACCGCCGGAAATAGGTTTCCAGTGCCTTGGCAGAATACAGGTTTTTGAAGAGTTCCTGGCACTCATCCGCATCGACGCGGAACAACGAGCCATCGTCCAGATCGCGCTTTTTCAAAAAGCGGTTCTCCAGATAAGAAAGAACCACAATGTTCGCAATCGGTAATAACTCCGAATTGTGAAGATCTCTCAAGCCGAATCCCGCACAAGGCGCCTTTCCGAGCTCCACATTGGTTTGACAGTCAAAGATCCCAAGGGTCCCCTTATCGGTGAAACGTTCGAGGGTTAATACGGTTCCTTGTAATTCGTTAATCCCTTCCGCAAGCGTACAAAACTCATGATAAAAGTCTCCAAATTGCGGCGGTTTCTTTTTTCGCTTTGTGACGAATTGTCCATTCTGAGGATCAAAGTAAGCGTCATGATACAAACTTCGTGGATCTTCCGTGATCTCACACTTTTCATACGCCTTGCGCCACGCTCGGTCCATATATGCTGCGATCACTTTATGATCAGCACTGTCCGTCAAACCCGCCATTGCTGCTGACAGGTTGACCATATCCTCGATTTTCCCCTGTAGGTCTACAATTAAGCCACGTTCCTTGTGGTGTTCTACCTCAATGTCTGCCGGGTTAAACCGCAGATCGGAGTAGCGGCTAATCGGCAGGTAGACACCTCCCAAGGTTTCAATGGTTTTTTTCAGGTCTCCTTCCTGGTCAATCACCGCATGATAAACGCCGTAAGGCACCTCCCCAGCAATGATCTTTTGAAGCATGGCGGTCTTCCCTGTTCCCGAAACACCAATCAAAGAGATTCCAAAGTTATTCACGTGCTCCTTGTTAAACCCGTCGAAAAGGACAGGAGAGCCAACGTCGTAGTTTAGTCCCAATATCGGGCCATCCTCATGCGGCCAATCCGATACGGTAAAGGGATACAGGTTGGTCCCCGCTGCCAAATTCATCTCCTTCCACGCTTCTTTTCTCTTGATGGCCAGAGGACTGACCGCTTTGAACATCAGGTCATGCTCATGGTCTGCCGGCTTGAGGCAGTCCTTGGTTCCGCCAAACTTTGACATAAGGCGGTCTGCCTTTTTTTCTAACTCTTCCTGGTTGTTGGCAGCCAAAATGATGAAGTTATCGAAGTAGATAATGCGATCTCGATTGTTATCAATATCAGACCGCAATTGCTGGAGCATGGCCAGCTCCTCTTGTTTGGAGAGTACGCCACGGCTGGACACTTGCTTGGCGCGATCAATGAGTTTGGATTCGATTCCTTCAATACGGTTCGTTAGCCAGGACAAAATCTTGTCTTTATCAACAGGGGCGATATATTGGATGAAGTCAATATCCCCCGGAAAACTCACAAGCGGGTGAAGATATCCAAAGTCAATTTCAGACGGCCACCCGTCAACAAAAAACGACTGGATGTACCTCTCACCTACCTGAATGTACGTAGCAGGTGAGAGATCAGCAGAGTTTGGAGCCAACACTTCAATAAAATCATGAATCGGACGATATTCATCATCCTTCTCCTTCTTGGCCGACCAGGTGAACTTGACTTTTGTTTTCAGGTTAAGCAAATGCGGGCACCCCTCTTACAAACAAGCTGTGAAATCCCTTTTCGTAGAGATCAACACCCGAGATGTACTTGGACTGTTTCTTATTGCACCAGGCGTGAAGAATATCGTATACGTCCGGAGTTTCCAGACGTTTGTACCGTCGTACAAATCGTTGGATACGACCCAAAGACTCTTCAATGCGATCGTTGAGAAAGTCGTTGGCTTTTTCCGGTGATCGAGTTGGGTCATCCAATGGAAACACAAGAAAATTACGGCGAACCGGCAGGTTTCTTGATGCCAGCAACTCCCGATTGAAGTGTTCTTGCTCCATCAAAAACGCCTCCGTTATTGAACCGGAAGCGTTATAGGTACGGACAAAATTGATCCGATTTTCTCTTTGTCTTTTCATCACTTCTTCCAGGTCAACTTGGCGACTTTGGATATACAATGCAATCTCAATCTCCAACGTCCGTAAGAAATCTTGCCACCCCAAGTAGACATTCCTTAATTCTTTTTCCGAGCAATGCGTTAAGGGTATCGGGAAAATCTCCAAGTACTTTCGATAACGACCGTCTGAAAGGATCACAAGACCATCCTGAACATCTTCCAGTTCCAGATACCCTGGCCAACTAATGCTCTTTCTGGAGTCCAATGTATCCTCTCCTTTCCCTTCGAATCACCCTCTTCGGTCTCAACCGGAACAAGAACCGGCGCCACCACACGATCCACGGAGATTCCCCTTTGATTTTTCGAAACATGAGATATCCCCCTGCTATGGGAAACAAGGGGACAATCTCATACAATCCAATGGAAATGGAGACAAGCAATCCGGTAAACGATACAATGCAAATGATCCATTGTGTGTTGGACAAGACGAAAAGCGGGATGTCGTTTTTTATCCCTTTTGGTACTTTTGCACGCATCGGATCCACATCCTTATTACGGCTGCAGCATGTTGTAAATGACCTTGGCTAACGTAACCAGGCTTGCGATCAACAGTAACGCGATAATAATCCCGAAACCCCATGTTTTTGCGGTCTGTCGTGCGTTTTGCCCCAAGGCGATGAAGTTAAGAAAGAACCCTAGCAACGCACCAGAAATGACGGATGAAGCTAAAGCTATTCCGATCACCCAGTTAAAGATTTTGTTGATCAACTTGCTAAAATCATTTTCGGGATTTCCTTCGGCCAATCCAAATGGATCAAAATGTGGTTTGCCGTTTACCTTTGCATAGGCTACTTGAGCCTGATGAATTGGGACAAACAGTGACGAGAACAAAATGGCAACGAGCATCAGAATCTTGACTGATCGGACAGTCCAGCTCATACGAATTCTCCTTTCCTTTTGTCTACAATAAAAAATGTCGAGGCTAGCTGCGCAGAAACATCCTCCCTCCTTTCACGTATAGATTGCAGCGCCCCTCACAAATAGAAAAAGCCCGGTATCTCTTGAATACCAGGCATCTAATGCAACGACTCCTAAATCGAGAGATATGACTGAATAGTAATCCAAGCAGTGTAGAAAATCGCCCCCCATTGGACTATCAGCCGCTCTGCGGTTGAACCAGTCTGAAAAAGCGTTACACCGAAGCGTCTTGAGCTCAACGGAGAAAACAGCGCAATCTTTTCAGAAATGAAATCCAAGGCGAGATGAGAACCGTACCCAATCAGGGCCGGCATCCACAAGTTAGGTTGGTACAACCAAGCAAATGCGACAGCGACTCCGATTCCCACAAAGCCATGTGTGGGACTTTCCCGGTTTTTTACAAGCACCAGTAAAAGCAGAAGAACCCCAATAGCCATGAAGAACAGTTCGTGATTTCCCCATCCGTAATAAACCAGCATCACTCCTACCACCAAGAAAGCAAAGGGACGGAGCCAGGAAGGAATGAAGGGCATCAACATCCCACCCATTCGACTTCTTGGCTCCGTTATATCAGGAAGCAACGATGTAAAAATGACTGTGCCCAGTCCCATTATCCATAGCGGCAATTCATCCCATTGATGCGGTAGTTTGTACGAGCAGTACGCAGCAACCGCAACAGTCATATGTGTGCGTCCTAGCATGGAAGGCTCTCCTTCAGGTTAAGTAACTGCTTATTGATTTCATCTAACTTTTCCTGTAAAATGGCCACTCGTTCGGGAGGGCATGTACGTAACTCTCGCTTTAACTTGGCTCGCTCAGAAAGCAATCGTTGAACATGACTGTTGATTTCAAACAAAATCCCCATCGAATAAGCCTCCTTTCACTTTACGTGTACAAAACAAAAAGCCCTTTGCAACAGGGCCTCCTACTTCAAAGCGAGTAACCGACCAAATACGGTATCAAACATGTCAATTTTAGATTCTGCCGCTTTTCTTGCTTCCTCAAGTGATCCAAATACTTTCCCGTCATCCAAGGACCGATACTTTTTTGGAGATTCAATCTCAAAAACGTAGGTTTGGGAATCACGACGAAATGTAACCTTCCCTCGATACCCCTTTTTCTTGAACGTCCACTCAACAGGCTCTAAATACGGAAAGTCACGTAAGGTCACGGGTATTAATTTCAATAGCAATCCCTCCAATATCAAACAAATATGGTTGATTTTGAGATATTCGAGCAATAAAAATATCGCTTTTTCAAGCGAGTCGGAATGTGCGTATAATTCAAGCACTTTCATATTGTCAATATATAGCATAAATCATCATGGGAATGTTTGCAAGTGTCAATTTACCAGAAACTCACCATGACAAATTGTTCTGTCTCTTGTCCGCCTCCCACCTGAGGAACAGGACTGAATGACACCTCCTGATCCTCTTCCTGTTGTTCTCGATCAAGCCGTTCAAACTGGAAATGGCGAAGATTTGCAAGGAGACTTCTCACCTTCACACAATAGTTGAACAAGCGTGTTTTTTTAGCCTGCCATTGGCCACTTGCCTGCTTCATCACAAGTGAATTTGTACCGAGGAACTTAACCGCTGTAATGCCGCGGATGAGTATTTCTTCAAGCAGCATCTGGAGCGCATAATAGGACGCCTCGTTCCGATCAAGCCCCTCAACACGTTTTTGTAATTCCCACACCCTTTCACCTTCCGGAGAGATTAACCACGCAACAGCGTACAGATTCTTATTGTTCCGGGTAATGTCAAAGCAACCTGTATACATCTTGTCCTGCACCATCCTTTGTTATCCTTACAGATATCGAACCCTCGCCATCGTACCTTGGAGATTAATCTTCGGCCGATCTACCGCGTAATAGTCTTCCCCATTGTGTTCAATTTTGGTGCGTATCCAATACCCGCCGTCCGCATCTTCGTTCACCAATATTTCGATGGTCTCCCCGCAGGTAAAGTAATGATCCTCATTGATGGCATATCTGCCGCTGCTGTTTTTGTACAAACGCCCCTGAGCAGTAACCTTACCGTTCAAGTAGCTAAGATCATACAAAGCTGCTTCCAAGTGTTCTGTTACTCTGTACAAAAGATGATATTCCAGTCTATCATCAGCAGATAAAGCACTCGGTTCAATCTTTTCGAGGCATCGATTCACCTGCTGAACAGTAACCGATAATGGCAGTTTCTCCAGTAAATCTTTCATGTGATTGATTTTGTCCATCGTTCTCGTCCTTTCTCGTTTTTCAGCTTGAAGTTGCTCAGCAATATCCTTAAAAACATCCTTCGGCCTCAGCACCTCACAAGCGAAACCTTTACTTTGAAGAGTCTTCTTTGACAATTCAGCTCCCCGTTCGCCGGCTTCGTCATTATCACGGACAACGTAAATCTTCACGTCTTTTCCAACAACTCTCTCTATCAGGCACGCTTGCTCTACGGAAAGATGTGAAGCTTGCATGGCCGCAGCTGGTACCCGAAGCTCTTGACGCAATAAGATCGCATCAAATCCCCCCTCTACCAAATAAAGTGTCTTGCTGCGTTTTGCCTCTTCCATCACTTCATAAAAGCCAAATAAAACAGCCCCTTTTTGAAAGAGGCTGTCGTCAGGCGTATTACAGTATCGCTTTTTTGAAGTGGGGACAATCGACCGGTATGTAAAACCAAGCACATCCCCCGTTACAGCGTCACGGTTGGGGAATACGATGCTGTTGGTCTTCTGATCCCATCCAATGCCATACGTTCGGATGGTATTGGCATCCACGCCCCTTTCTCTTAGATAGTTCTGGGCCTCATGGGAGAGACAAAGATCAAAAGCATACTTTTTGGCCTGTTCCAGTCGTTGCATTTTGAGGAGACCAGTTGAAACGTTGGTTGTCTCCCGCTTGTGTAAAATTTGACTACGGTTTCCCCTGGACTTCCCCCAATCAAACCAAGCACGATAAACCTCCCCTGGTTTTGCTAAGAGGATACGGGTGTCACCTTTGAGCAATAGCTGTCGGATGTCCTTTAGCACCTTCCGTACCGCGTCTCCAAAGCGCATTCCGTACATATGTCGTACCATCTCCGTAGCATCACCCGAAATGGAGCAAGCATGGCAGTACCAGATTCCTTTTTCCCTGTTGGCATACATACTTGGTTCGGTATCCCCATGTAACGGGCACAAGCAAGGGTGTTCACCCGATCGATTTTCCCTTTGAACCGTAATCCCAAGATGACGAAGATATACCGGGAGGTCAATCCACTCACGTATCCATGTTGCAACAGCTCGAACACGGTCCGTGGAAACTCTCGCCGGAAAAATCAATACATTAGCGAGAGAGATCGCAGTGATTTCACCTTTGTCACGATCAAATGTTTTTAAAGCCGTGGTTCCCGCCTGCTGATTGACCAACGTTGCAGGATTCACACGCGCGCGCGTAACCAACTGGGGTACTATATGGTTTTCTATATAACTTACATTAGTAGCAGCCGGTTCTTGGAATGCAACATTGCCAGCTCTATCCACGCACTTGAGACTTGGGCCGAATGCAACATCGCTTTCCATTCCCGCTGCAACATTAGGAACTATCTGCTCCATTTTGGCGTTTCCTCTGCCCCCTTTTTTCGACTCTAACCTCCTCTTCTTTTCTCTCAGACCCGTCTTGGATGCAACATTACTGTCCCGTGCTTTCCGTGGGACTACTTTGACCCGAGACGCATCCTGTCGCCATTCACCAATCTTCTCGATTTTGATTCCTTCGCATGTCCGTTGTGTCCGAATCAGATTGGCAATCTCAAGTTTCCGTATGTTACGCCAAACGGTTGCTCTGTGTACTGCAAACACATCTGCAACATCATGGATACGAACGAGGGAATGGTTGACCAAATACACATAAAATTGGTATAATTTATTTATATTCATAGCGGAATTAGAAAGGGACTAGCGGCATCTAGTCCCTTCTTTCTTTCCTCCTTTCTTTTTGTTCATACCGTTTTATTCCCCATGCCGCCTTCAACTAAAAACCAGCCTCGACCAGTGACAGCTTCCTGAGCAGTAGCTTTGCCTTTTGGCTGACTTTGATATTTATGAATTTTGCGCTGCGGCTGGCTGACTTAAACACTTTGGCCTTCTCGTCTGGGTTCCGGAGGATTTGTGAATCGTAGAAGACCTACTCTGTGTCCGGGACGACGAACTGGAGCAATTACATCATCACCACCTCCTGGTTGAGTTTGTTTTGGAAAAGGATAAGCCTCTCTGCTGTCGAAAGGTAATGTTGGAAGGGAGGACATCATAATGAAATTGTATTTACCATGCCTTCAATGTAAACTTGATGGGCTAAATGATACTTTTGTTCAAATGGAATTTGACGAATCAAACACTTATAAAGTGGAATGTGATAATGGGCACAAAAATATAATTATTGTCGAACAAGAACATTTCGAGATATTGTACGAACTGGGAGCAATGGCCCTTCTTGATAGTTATACCAGAGAAGCTGTTTCTAGCTTCGCAACCTCAGTTGAAAGATTCCATGAATACTGCATTAAAGTAATTCTTAATGCTATGGGTGTCGATGAGAAAACATGCACCGATACATGGAAATATGTCTCAAGATATTCTGAACGACAGCTTGGAGCGTTTTATTTCTTATATTTAAGTTATTTCAAAAGAACTCCGAAAAATTTTCACCAAACTTGGAGTGAGTTCCGTAATAAAGTAATTCACAATGGATATATTCCCAAGCACGACGAAGCACGTAATTATGCTAAGCATGTTTATGACTATATCATTGAAACTATTTCGGAATTAAAAGAAACATGCGAAAGCTCAATGAGAAAAGTCGCTAAAAGAAAAAATATCCCCAAAACTGAACTTGCCGGTTACAAACCTTCATTTTGGTCACTTCCAACAATGATTGACTTACAAATGGGAAAGGTAATTTCCCCAAATAGCATCTTTAGTAATATTACCTTTGATGAAGCATTGGAAAGGCTTAAAATAAAAATGGAAACATGGTACAGAAAATAGCATTTATCTGCATAGCCACCTTCACTGGTGGTTCTTTTTTGACAAAGAGAAAAAGCACCGCATGGGTGCTTCATTAATTACCGAACTTTCGTGTCCATTCATTCACGACAAAATCTCTCGCAGATTCATAATTGTCAAATGTACCAGTAATGTGTTCACCAAATACAGAAGTCTTATTAGCTGCTGGTACTTCTACAATGTTTCCAATAAATAAATTATCCCGGACCTTAACAACTGCTCCAACGTATTCTTTGCCATTATACTGCCCTGTTCTTAGAGGTTCCTTAAATTCTTTAATTTCCACTTTACACCGCCTCCTCCATTTCCATTTTGATCCAGACAAAGATACCTTGTCTAGTAGAAAAATACCGCCCCGTTTCCGAGGCGGTAACTGGAGGGGTTATCGCGAAAGTAAAAGCTCCTTCCCGACCCGACTTCCCCATTAGGCGTCGCATCTCGTCAAACGTCAGCGCAACTGCCGGCTTCCCGCGTGCCCGTGGCGGCTGTTTCCGCAGCCGTTCCTTTGCACGCTCCAGGTGCTCAGCAAAACTGATCGGCTCTCTCTTTCCTCCGCTTGTACTTCAGAATGTCGCGTATCTTTGCCATGTCTTGTCCTCCTTTCCGGCGAATAAAGAGGACGCCAGAACATACCCGTGTTAGGTGAAGATTCTGACGCCCTCCCGTATCTCGGTATCAAGCTAATTCTTGTTTCGCAGTAATTGTCGGTATTTCAATACAAAGTAACTACTGTTTCAGATGCCACCGATAAAAAGAACAATTGGTAAAAAGTAAGGAATTCCTATTGTTTGACCGCCGGATTCCAATGATAAGTAGAGACTAATGGCTCCAGCAAAAAAACATCCATATGGAACAGAGTAAACCAAATATAATTCTTCCCTTACTCATAGTGAATCCTTTCTGTTAGAATAGCTCACTTTCCCGATAGTCCACCTTTGCAATCTTTCCCTGACTTGACTTGATTTTACCACGGTTTCGCCGTGTGGCACCAGTGGTACGATCTTGGCTTTCCCTTGTTTCGGATCCACCAGGACCATGGCGGGCTCTTTTCCCACTGGGACCGTGATCGTCATTGTCTTTATATGGATTTCCAGTTCCTTGGCTCTTGTGCTCATCCATTCCCCCTCGCGGATTGCCGATGGTATAATTTTTTTGGACCACTTTTCCATGGCTCCCGGCATCTCTTTTGTTTGACTGAAGTTGCAACGGTATGATATTCTGTTTGTATACCTCCGAGGGGAGGTGAGACTATGAACAGAGTGCTGGTACTTCTCGCATTTCTTGCATTCTGTCTCATATTGGTGAAGCTATAACTCACCATTGGGTACTACAGCATCAGCTGTGGCTCCCAATTTGAAAATAAAATAAAATTATGTGGTAAACAGGTCTCTCCAATGAGGCTTTTTTTATTTGCTTGTCCATTTCTATTAGCCCCTTTACTTTCGAAATATTTGTTAAATATCAAACACGATCAGAAGCCCCTTATTTGGTGCGGCATACTCCTCTCTGTCGATGCCATTAGCACTGTCTTCATATGCCTGCTGCAATACGGACAAAATGAAGTCCTGCGATATAGTAAACATCGGGGTTTCATCGCATTGCTGATAACGTTTAATTGCCTCTTCTTGTGTGATTACTTCGCTTCCGTATGCAATAAAGGAGCCAGGTCTCAATTCGGAAATTTTAATCGTCTGGACGATCTCGAAATGGGCATCCAGATTGAGTTGACCGAGGGCGTCGAGCTCGCCTACATATACCTCTCTGCCAAGGTCGTCCTTGGCGAAATACTCTTTCGACTCCTCATTTAATTCGGCCAGATATACCTGACCCTCGTTAATTTTCCCATCGATTTCAGCTCCCCCAAGTCTATGAACTTCGAAATCGTACAATGCTCTAACCCATATTTGCTTTTCCATCCCTTTCCCTCCTTGCTTATCACATCGTGTGTTGCATTCTTTTCATAGTCACTCCTTTATGTATTAGAATTGCGAGTAAAGGAGTGAGTCATCATGCTTGCAATTGCTCTTTTCATTCTTGCTGGTCTGGCGGAAATTGGTGGCGGATATTTAGTTTGGCTATGGCTTCGTGAATCCAAGCCCCTTTGGTACGGCATCGTTGGGGGGATCATTCTTTTTTCATACGGGATCATCCCTACTATCCAAAGCTTCCCAACATTCGGCAGAGTCTATGCCGCTTACGGCGGTGTTTTTATCGTTCTCGCTGTTTTTTGGGGATGGTTGATTGATAAGAAAACACCGGACATGTACGACTGGATCGGAGTTTTGGTATGCGTAGTTGGTGTATCCATCATGTTATGGGCTCCTCGCCATTAAGGAGATTAACCGGTGCATTTCAAGGAGCAGCCGTGACGGACTGCTCCGTTATCTTTGCTTTTCGCGCAGTCTTTGGATGATCTTTTCTATGTGCTTACCAACTTCAACCTGAGCCAGCGCTTTGTCTTCCTCTGTCTCAACTTCGCCCCCCATAATCCCGACAAACTGGGCTGTTTTAAAGCCAAGGCAGTCCATCATGGCTTCGTCGGTCCCGGTGCCGGACACAAGATAGTACGACAACACAGAATCCTTTTGACCCATTCGATGTGTACGGTCCTCGCACTGGCTATGAATGCCTGGCGACCAGTCAAGTTCGCCAAACACGTTGATGTTTGTCCGATGTTGTAGTCCGTCCAAACCGGCAGCAGCGCGAAGCGAAATGATAATCAGATTTGTCTCACCATCAACAAATTTCCGTTTGTTCTCTTCTTTTTCTCGGTCTGTCTCAAGCCCAGTGATTTTTACAGGATTGAACTCTTTCAGGGCTTCCATCCAGATGTCATATACCTTGTGATGCCACCCATAAAGGACTACTGCCTCTCCTGCTTCCAATAGCATCTTTACAAACGCGGCTACATGTTCAGCCTTCGCGATACCTGTCGCTTCCCGTGCCGCGCTGCTTATCTGCTGCTTATATCTCCCTCGCTCCAGGTGGTCCGTGCTGGCGTCAAGCTGTTTTATTAGGGACAAGGCAAACTCGATGCTCTGGTCGTACTTTTTTTCGTCGTAATCTATCTCTTGGACGATGCGGCGCTTCGGCGGCAGTTCGTCCAGCACTTCTTCCTTTGTCCGCCGGAGCATCAATCCTTCGCGCCTCAGATGGTCGCCTAACAATTCGGGGTCAGAGACAACGTCGCTGCCGTAACCGTAGCACCATTCGCGTGTAAATGAATCATGATCGCCCAGGCAGTGCATTTCGATGATGTTTGTTACGTTCCAAATCTCCCCGCCTTTGTTGTAAATGGGCGTCCCGCTCAACCCGATCCGATTCTCCACGCTTTCAGCCAACAGTGACGCGGCACTGTACTTTTCTGTGCCGGAGTGTCTTAATTCCTGGATCTCATCAAAAACCAAAAAGTTGAATCGGTATTCCGGCAACTCGTTTTTCCAACCACGCAACAATCCGTAGTGGATTAGGTAAAATTGTGCTGGCGGTAATGGATATGGCCGCAGCCCCTTGATGATGTGAACCATGTTGTCCGTTGACGGGAAGAGCGACAGTTGGCCCTGCTGTTGCGGTATGATAAACCATTGCCGGATGATGCTTTTTGGTGCCACGATTATCCCCGGATATGCGTTCAATGCAGCGATCCAGGCCAACGCTTGCACCGTTTTCCCCAGCCCCATGTCGTCGGCCAGCAGGGTCGGCGCGTTATTCAGTAGGAACGCTACGCCTTCTTTCTGGAACTCCCGGAGCTGGCCATTGAAGTATACGGGCGCTTCAACTTTTTTGGGCCGCTTGCGTATCTCGATTTGATTCCGCACATATTCGACAGACTTTTGGTAGTCCTGCTCCCACAGTTCAGGGTTCATGATACGGAGTGGATACCTTTGCATGAGCCAGTTCAAATCGCCGTTTGTACGCTTGTTTCGCTTGAATCGCGCCATGCCCTTGCCGCGACCGCTGGAACCGGGAAAGAGCTTCTTGGCCATCTGCACAACCACCGGTTCCCCTCTTATGATCCACGAATCCGTCTGTTCCTCGTAAAACAGGTCGCCGTAGTAATAGTCGTCTACTGCAACAGGCGGTGATAAGTATGATGGCAGCGCTCCCATCGTCGTCACCTCACTTGCTCGATAGTCCCCAGAGTCGATTCAATCCGATGCAAAAGCACGGTTTCCCATTCAACTCCGCTGGCACACCCTGATACCTTTCAATGACCAGGATCACCGCTTTAACTTCCGGGAAAGATGCGTACCTCTTCAACTGAGCAAGAACCTGCTTTTCGTTCGGTTTCCGCTTTTTCGCTTCGATCACGATGCCATTAGCAGTTAAGAAGTCCACCCTATTACCGTTCCCTAGCCTATACTCCCGTGTGTAAGGAATGCTCGCCTGGTCAAGCTGTTCGGCGATCTTCTTGTGGAGCTTGTACTCGTCAGTCAGCACGTGTACGCGGACTTTTTTTAGCGCAGCGATAACGTTGTTTAACCCATATGGTGCTGATGTACTCTCGAAGTCGAAGAGTCCTGTCTGCACTTTGTTTCCCTCGCTTTTTCAAACACATTAAGCTAAAAACCATAAAACTAGGATCGTTACCAGCATAATGATTGAAGTGATCATCCCAAAAACACCGGCTCTTTGTTCTGCATCAAGATCGCGCCATTTAAACAATGGATTTCCCCCTTTTTTTAACTAGACAGCCGATTCATCTGGCCGCCCTCCCTGCATGCTTCAATGCTGCTACTTCACCCGCTCATAGGGCACGTCTTCAAACCATTCGCTCAGGAGATATGCACATCCGGCCTCTTTGTGTTCATGCTTTGGTTCGAAAGATCCTAGGATGGCTTTTATATGTCTGAGCGCCTTGCCAGTATCAATTCCCTCTTTCGGCACCCATTTGCAGTTTTTCAGCCCGTAGAAAAACCAGGTTGAAACGAGTTTGTTCCACTTTGTTTGTGCATCCCTGAATTCCTCGGGGATTTCGTTGTATGGCGGCTGCAGTTCCATTGCCCGTCCACCAAACACAATGTCCAAGTCGGTGACTTCTTGTACCTGAATCTTGATTCCGTTCACTGTCTTTCCTCCTCGCATGTATCGTGGTATGCTCCGCTCATAGGAGTGTGATCGATTTGGACAAGTCATTCTATTATGCTGTCCCCTGGGGAGAAGTTAGCTACCTGCGCGAGACCCTAGTCGCTCTGGTGATTCCGTTTGTCCTCGAACAGGATGATCGTCTTGAACTGGCCGCTGGGGAAATAGCCTTTGTATTCCCTGACCTCCCCATCAGGCAGTACCGCCACGTCTTTGAGTTGTTCGGCACTGCTGGCCGGCGGTATCCAAGTTAACCCCCTTTCTCTTGTAATGAACGGTATCCCGAACTTTACAAGGGCTATGAAAAATCAACAGCCCTTCTCTCCTCCCAGTCAGGAAGATTCGGGGCTGTCTTGTTCAGTCCGTTTAACTGAATGTCCTCAACAATTCGTTTGGTTAACCGAGTATGACGCGCCACAATCTTGTTATTCTTGATCGCAATCTGCAGGGCTTTTTTGGTTCCCACCAAGACTACTTTGGATTCGGCTCGGGTGATTCCCGTGTAAATCAGATTTTTTGCAAGCATGATGTAATGACTGGTCGATACCGGTATGATGACGATGGGAGCCTGCCCTCCCTGCGACTTGTGTATGGTGATACTATAGGCTAGTTGAAGTTCATGTAACTCTTCCTTGGTGTATGTCACCACTTGGCCGTTGATCGTGCAGTACAGACCTTTCTCTTCTGTTACTTGTCCTTCTTTGTCCAGCAGGTAATCAATCCGATCAATCGTGCCGATATCGCCGTTGAAAACCTCTTTCGCATAGTTGTTTTTGGTCTGTATAATCTTGTCCCCGACCCGAAAAATTGTTTTCCCGACCGCTATTTCTTCTTTATGGGGGGCAGAGGGATTGAGAGTTTCCTGGAGCACACGATTCAACTCTTCCGTTCCGATCGGCCCCTTTTTCATGGGACTAAGAACAAGAATATCAGCAGCGGTGTATCCAAGCTGCGTAAACCTCACTACACTGTTCCGTATCGTCGCAGCGATCTCTTCCGGCTTTTCCCGCTGGATGAAGTAAAAGTCTTGTTTCGCTGGATCAATGACAATCGACTCGCCTTTATTAATCCGGTGAGCATTGGTGACAATCTGGCTGTTTTGCGCCTGCCGGAAGACTTCCGTAAGCCGCACATGCGGAACGCCGGCATCCAACATGTCTTTCAGTACATTTCCTGGGTTCACGGAAGGGAGCTGATCCTGGTCCCCCACAAGCAATACTTTCGTTTTGTTCGGGTTGATCGCTCTGAACAGCAAATCGGCCAACTGAATATCCATCATGGATATCTCATCGACAATGAGTAAATCTGCTTCAAGCGGATTGCTCTCGTTGAATTCAGGCTCCTCTCCCGGCCGGAAGTTAATGAGTCTGTGAATGGTAGCTGCATCCAGTCCGGTTACCTCCGTCAGTTTGCGGCTGGCCCGTCCTGTCGGTGCAGCCAAAGCAATACTTGCCACTGGGTTAAGCCGTTGATACACATCAATGACGGCTTTTACGCTTGCGGTTTTCCCGCATCCTGGACCACCGGTTAAGATCAACAGGTTTTCCGTGAACAACTTCCGGATCGCCTCACGTTGTCCTTCCGCCAATACGATTTTGGAACGAACCTGGTAGTCTTTGATGGCAGTATCGATAGCAGCCATGTTTACGTTGTTACTGCCGCTGCGCATAAATTTGAGCAGGAGTTGGGCCAGTCTCTTTTCGGAGCGATACAAAAAAGGAGGATAGACTCCCTCTTCCTCAATGATGAGGCGGCCGTTTTCCTCCAGCTGAAAAATCCCCTGTTCTACCTCTTCCCGTGTAATGTGTACGTCCGTGTTGTGGTTGAGAACCTTCAGAACCTCATCGATCAACTCTGCTTCTGGAATGAAGCAATGGCCAAAATCGAAGCACATCTTTTTCAGAACATAATCCACACAGGATTCAATCCGGAACATCGAATTGGGCATGATGCCTATTCTTTTTGCGATTTCGTCCGCCTTAAGAAAACCGATGAGATCCAGTTTGGTGAGCTGGTACGGATTCCGCTTGATAATATCCAGCGTGTTGGAGCCAAACTCTTTATAGGCCTTCACGACAATACTTGTGCTTATCCCGTACTGTGACAGCTCCATCATGATCTGTTGAACCTCAAACGATGCCCGGACACTGGTGACAATAGACGAAGCCTTTTGCTGACCAATTCCACGGATCGGCAGCAAGCAAGCTTCTCCTTCTTTCATGATAATATCTAATGCGTTCTCACCCAGGACATCAACAATCTGCTTGGCTCTTTTCTCCCCGCAGCCTTTCACCAAGGACGATGAAAGGAAAGCAATTACCTGTTCCTTGCTTTTCGGAATCGGACGTTCCCAACGCTCGACACGGTACTGTTCGCCAAACTGGGGATGTTTAAACCAATCGCCGTAAACCGTGATTTTCTCGTTTGGCTCAACCCCATAAATAGTCCCGATGATGGTAATTTCTTCGCCATCGTCTTGCTTAAGAATGGCAACAATGAAGTCGTTGTTCGGTTGCCGAAACTTATAACGGACTAATGTTCCGGTTTTCCCACTCAATGTTACACCTCCTCGTTGTGTCACTTTTTTGATATAGTAGTTTTAAGTTTGGTAACGAAATCAACTCGGGTTACAGGCTTACACTATGGATCAAACAACATGTCCTCATCTCTCCCCCCAATAAAACATAATAATCACAGTAACAAGCCAAAGGATGCTAGCAATTATTTTCGCTGGTTTAAAGGAATCCATTGTTATCTCCCTCTACTGTTTTTTCCTCAAAAAGCTGTACAGATTAAACAATGTCAGGAGAATATCCAACAAGCTGATGAAATGTTGTCTACAGGGGAATTTAACTCGCATCTGAACTACTATTGAGCGATAATGCTAATGTTTGTTTTGTCCGTCGATGAACGAGCAGCCACATATCGGGCAACTTTTTGCTTATTAACCATTCCTTCGGATTGAGGTTGCGGCTAAGAAGTACGAGTTTTTGCGTTCGCGTCAGGTTTTTACCGTTTTTCACTGTCTCAACTCCTTCTTCTTCTCACTTCCGCCGTTAAGCCACTGAGCCTTGATGTTTCATCTCTTCTTCAATGAGTACCGGCAGCCACTTGATTAGCCATTCTGTCGGGATGAACACGTTGGGTTGGATCGCCTGGGGCAAGTGTCGCTTAATCAAATCAAGAACAAAGTCGTAAGAAAGAGAAAGAACCCGCTTGGATTTCCGACCGATCTCCCTTTCCTCTATCCTCTGCCCAATGGAACTCACTTTTTGTTTGAAGCGCTCCACCATCTCCTTGAAAGACACGCGCTTACGAAACACGTTTTCAGCCTTGGCTTCTTCAACTGCAGCCTGGATCTCAACCGCCTGAACAATGTCAGTCTCTTTTTCAGGTAACACCAGGCGAATCTCCGGCTCCAATTCTGTACCAAGATTACGAGCCATACGTTCCATCTCTTCCTGAGAAGTAAACAGCCGCTGTTGAATCTGCTGCCACTTCCGGACCAACCCGATCACAAATGGGATGCCGCTTGTTAAAACGCAATACAACTTCTCCAGTTGATCGGTGGTCCAATTCATCAGATCGGCACCGATAAACAGGTAGCTTTTCACCCCCTTTTCATAGCTATATTTGACGCGGTGAGAAACCTGAGAGACCCCCTTCCGGAAGTGACATACAACCACATCCTTCAGGAACGCGTATGTATCATCGGCCTCAACCAGCATTTCGATTTTCTTCTTGAGAAGAGCCAAGACATTGTGTTCCCGACCGCTCAAAACCATCAGCTCAACGTATTGCATAACGACCCCTCCTCACTTTTTTCCGAATCTGACCACTAACAAATGGACAAGCGCCTTTATGATCGTGTCCTTTTGTTACTACTCAGTTTCAACTTGTAAGAAAAACGATAGGGAAGACTAACTTCCCCTGAGTAACCACTACTTTTTGGTATCTGTGCATATGGATTCAGCTTTTTTTAATCCAGGTTCCGTAAGCAAAAAGGGTGACGAGAAACCTGTTTCCTTCAAATTGGACTGAGCATCTTGCAGCTCGATGAATGCCTCCTCTACCAGGGAACGTTCCATATGGATCTCCCTCCTCGGATTCCGTTGTTGGGTGACAGATCTGGATCAAATACCGGGCATCATACTTCTCCGTGCAGCATGACAATCGCGTAAAGTGGAGATAATGAAAACAGCGAGTAGGAAAAAGCAGGAATAGAACTAAGAAAGAGAAACAGCTAGAATATTCAAAAAGATGTTGAGTTACTAGGCCGAAGACTTGGTGTTTTTCTGTTCCTGTTCACGCATCCAGGCGTCGATGCTCTCAACTCGGAAGAAAATGCGGGAGCGAACCCGAAAATGCGGGATTTCCTTTTTGCGAACCATCGCGTAAATCGTGTCACGGTGGACGCCGATGTATTTCGCACATTCAGCGGGGGTCAGTATCCCTTGTCCCATGGGATTTCCTCCTTTCCGCGCCATTTTAGGCGGTTTGTGGTTCGTCTTCATCAAAACTTGACGTTTTTTCAAGTTTGACTTCAGAAAAATACTCCTTTGCAAGTACCTCAGGTTTCACCCCAAGCACCTCTGCCATCTTGGGAATATGGTAACTTGGCAAATGGAAGTGACCGCGCTTGATTTTTGAATACCAACCTGGGGTTTTACCCATTTTTTCAGTAAGCTGCTTCACGGACATTTTCCGTTTCAGGCGGTATTTTTCCAAAATCTGCGGGTTGGGCATTTTTTGTTCACCACCTCATGTGAAGTTTTTTCATGTTCTGATCATATATTACTTGAAGTAAATTCAAGTTGTCAACAAAAACTTGAAGTTTCATCACATTACTTTTGAAGATTATTCAATAGTTATATAATGAGTGGGAGAAAAGTGGGGTGATAGGAATGTCTTTTGGCCAGCGATTAAAACAGGCACGCAAAAAAGCAAGACTGACACAAGAGCAGGTGGCAAAAATGCTCGGCCTTGACTACTCCACGATATCGAAGTACGAAAATAACCACTCAGAGCCTGATAACGAAACTCTAGCTAAAATGGCTGAAATGTATAATGTTAATGTGGATTACTTGATTACTGGGCGTACTGATGACCCCTCCCCTTCCGTCAAAAAGGACGATAAAGATGCACGTATGGGCCTTGCATTCATAACTGGCGGGGAAGATCTTACCGAAGAGGAAGCCGAGTATTTGAAAGAGAGTTTGGAACTGTTCCGTAGGATGAAAGAAAGACGAGCGAAGGAACGGGAAAAATAATCCTTTATTCTAGTGTAGCCTTCATAGCCCTTTGGGCTATTATTTTCACCTATATATACGAACATACGTTTTGTCAGGAGGGGTATTCAATGAATCTAACACTCTACAAAATGACACCACTTGAGGAATGGATTGCTGAAAAATACCTCGCACATTCCATCTTCACGCCAGAAGACCTTGACATTCACCGGATTGCAAACATTTTTGGGGGTGAAATTTCCTATCTCCCGACAAAATCTCATGCCCGTTGGATTGACGATGGCTTTAATGATTTCATGATCATTCTCGACTCTCGTTTGGACGAGCCAACTTTGCGGAGTGAATTTTTTCATGAGTTATGCCATCCACTCCGTCACGTAGGTGATCAGAGGACTCTCCCCAAGACTTTCCGGGACCTACAGGAGATCCAAGCCTCCCTGTTCCAGCAGTATGCAGCAATTCCCTTCTTCATGGTCCAGGAACTTGTTTTGCCGGTCTACGAGAATGAAATTCCTTTGTATTTGGCTCATACGTTCAATGTTCCCGTTTCTCTGGCGACCCGTCGATTCAATCAGATAAGAGGCCGTATCAGCCAGGAAGAATACAGTCAGAGGATTGCTACCTATCTTCAGAGTCAGTACAGCAAAGCAGATCCCACAAACTGGTCAGACGAAACAAAAAGGCTCTTTCTGACTGCAATAAAAAGAAAATTTCAAAAAGGACAAGGAGTTGTAATACGATGAAAATTGCAGTTTTTTACGATTATTTCGAGGGGGAGCTGGCCCCGCTCTGGTACGTCATCAATTTTCGGAAGGGGGAACTTGATTGGAACAAAGATATAGCCTATATCCCCATAGCTGCTCCCTTCCAACGACAGGGAGCGGAAGATTTCTCGTCGGACAGCATGGGTATTACGGTGACGCTTGCAGATCTGACCGTGAGCGAAGATAAACCAGGGAAATTCGGGATTCGGCTTGACCCTCTCCGTAGGCGCGTGACGGAAAACATGCTAGATTATTGGGATGCCGAATTTCTGATGCTGCAGGTGGCAGATCTCGAAGAGCTCCTGCAGATGAATCCATGGAGGTGAACCAAAATGGCAAGCATTGAAAAACGCGGCGCTAATTCTTGGCGTTTAACCGTTGAATTGGGGTATGGACCTAATGGAGAACGGTTGCGTGAAAGAAAAGTCATCAAGGTTGAAGATCCAGCGTTATTGAAAACAACGAAGAAGCTCAGAGAATATCTGGAAAGTGAGTGGCTTAAATTCAAGATGGAGGTTGAGGCCGGTGAGTATATTTCCCCCGAAAAGATGACATTGGCTGGGTTTGTTGACGAATGGAGAGAAAAGTATGCCAAACGAGAACTAAGTGCTAAAACATTAGAGAACTATCTGATCCAAATTAATAACCGGATTATTCCTGAATTCGGCCACATGCGTCTCGATCAGATCAAACCTCTCCACATCGTCACCTTTATAAAAAAACTTGAAGAAGAAGGCTCCCGGAAAGACGGCAAGGAGGGAAAGTTATCGTCTGGGATGATCGAATATATCCACCGCGTCTTGAAAAATATATTTAACCGTGCTGTTGAGTGGAAGGTAATTAAAACAAGCCCAATGGACGGGATAAAGAAGCCGAAAGTTGAACAGGCCGAAATGAGCGTATATGACGAAGCCGAAGCTCACCAACTGTTCTTGGCATTGGAACATGAAAAGCTGATGTGGAGAGTCATGATTGCCTTGGCACTGACAACTGGCCTGAGAAGAGGAGAACTTCTTGGATTGGAGTGGAAAAATGTTGACCTGGAGGCCGGTACCATTGATGTCCGCCAATCGCTTACTTACGTGAAGGGGATCGGCTACGTTGTAAAGGAACCAAAGACAAAAAATTCGGTCCGGATCGTGTCCATTCCCCCAAGTTTATATCATGATCTGAAGGCGTTGAAAGTTCAGACTAGCAAGGAACGGATGCAATCAGAGGAACTATGGGAAGGTGGCGATCGATTCTTCGTCTTTTCCTCCTGGAACGGAAAACCACTTTACCCTTCCAGCGTAAAGACTTGGTGGTCACGTTTTACGAAGCGGCACAAGCTGAAGTACATCCGTTTTCACGATTTGCGACATACTTCGGCCACTCTTCTTATTAACAAAGGTGTCCATGCCAAGATCATTTCAGAACGTCTCGGACATGCTAACATCCTTACGACCATGAACATTTATGGTCACGCTTTACGATCTGCTGACCAGGAGGCTGCTAAACATTTTGAATCTCTCTTCGACAGTCAGCCGAAAAGTAAAAAGGCCTGATGGTCACAACGGCCAAAAAATTCGTCCCCAGCCCGTCCCCAATTATGAGTTTTGACGCCTGTATTAGTCTTTTTCAGGCGGTTATTACAACAAAAAAAGCCTTGATTTTCAAGGCTTTTGGCGTTTCTGTTATGGTGATCCGGACTGGGTTCGAACCAGCGACCCCCACCCTGTCAAGATGGTGCTCTCCCAACTGAGCTACCGGATCATGTTATGTAACTTTTACAATCGTCTGTCTCATGGTGGGCCCTGTAGGACTCGAACCTACGACCAATCGGTTATGAGCCGACCGCTCTGACCAACTGAGCTAAGGGCCCGAATCGTACCGGACGCCGATCACATGATTTAATATACCTGATTTCTTTTTCGATTTCAAGAGAAAAAATCAAAATTCCTGTAAAAAATTTTACCGGCATAGAAAGAACCATTCTCTGCCAGCTTCACGTGCAAGAGAATGGCCCTGTTCTCGCTTGGTTTTCCGGTAATGCTTCTGCATCATCTCTGCCTGAATGAGACCGTACTGCTCAAATGAGACCGCATTTCCCAAATGTTTCAGCATTTCGCGAAAGCTGACCCGGGAGCTGTCCGCCCCCCTTTTTCACCCAGCCTGATCCGCTTTCTGTTCCGCAATCCGGATCTCGGCCTGTTTGGCTTGCTCTTCCTGCTCGTCACGCAGGCGGTGGGCCATGCGGCTGGAGGCGTTGGCGGCGATGCTGGCGACGAGGTCGTCCAGGAAGGTGTGGACGCGGCCGGAGCGTTTGGTGTCCAGGCGTTGGATGACGCCGACCTTGTGTTTGTCCAGGTGGCCAAAGGTGGTGACGGCGATGCTGCCGTAGCCAAACACGGAGCCGAGCGCAAGGGTCTCATCGCAGCCGAACAGGCCTTCGTCTGTCGCGATGAGGGTTTGAAGCGGCTCGGACAGCATGCCTTTTTCCGCCAATGTATCCAATTCCACGCCGACGAGGATGGCGTGCTGCATTTCCCTTTTTTCCAAAACGGCTTTTACGCTCTCGATGCAGGGTTCCATGGTCAGGTCGGGATGGTACGGCGACTGCATCAGATAGACGATTTCGGCAATATCCTCTACCGTGACGCCGCGCTCTGCCAGGCGTGTCAGGGCGGCATTTCTGACTTCGCTGCTGTGTACGTGCTTCTTCATTGAGACAACCCCTTCCACGATTGAGTGAAGTCACTTTTTATCATAGTATCATACGCTGGCAGAATTGCGACAATCTTTCGGCTGGAAAGGTTTTTTGTCCGATGGAGGAGTTGGGAAAACATGGCCGGGCGGGTCGCCCCTCCCTCAGTTATGAAAACGATTTCCCTGTCCCCTTGGCTTTCGGTATAATGAACGCAGCCACGAAAAGGAGGACATCCCTGTGCCGCTGAATGAAATCACACTGACGAGCAACTTCCTGGGAACAACGGAACATCTCCTCATCTATACCCCTGAGCGGTACTCCCCGCTCTACTCCTATCCCGTGCTGTACGTGCAGGACGGCGAGGATTACCTGTCGCTGGGCCGGCTGGCGACGCTTCTGGAACAGCTCCACCGGGAAAAAGAAATCCCTGACCTTATTGCTGTGTTCCTGCCGGTGGACAAGTCCCGGCGGTACGCGCGTTACCATCCGGACGGTGATGAGCATCTGGCCTACCGGCGCTTTTTGGCTGTCGAGGCCGTTGGGTATGTGGACCGTCACTACTCCACTCACCCGCTGGGGCAGGCGCGAACGCTGCTGGGCGAGTCGTTGGGCGGCGTCGTGTCACTGTTTACGGCGTTGGCGTATCCGCACACGTTTGGCCAGGTGGCCTGCCAGTCTGCCGCGATGGACGAGGCGCTGAACCGGCGTGTCGCCGAAGCGGAGCTGCCCGCTTCCCTGCACGTCTACCTGGAAGTGGGAACGGAAGAAACGGCGGTGGAAACGTCGCGCGGGACGCTCAACCTGCTCGCGGCCAACGAACGACTGCGCGACATCCTGCAAACAAAAGGGGTCACCCTGGCTTATGAGACCTTTGCGGGTGACCACACGTGGGGATATTGGCAGGCCAACCTGCCGCGCATGCTGCGCGCGCTGTTTGGGTAAACTTACCGTGGCCGTTCTTTTTGCGTGCCGTCTTCCTTTCCTGGCGAGACGAGCGCCTCTTCGAATTCCGCTTTGCGGATGACGGTAATGATTGTAAAGGTGAGCAGCGCCAACAAAAACAAAACGAGGAACATAAAGGTAATCATCATGGCTGTTTTCATGATTATTGGGACACCTCCTTGCTGTTAACAGTCTGTCCCATCGTCGAAGGAATATACGGGTTGACGCATAACATTACACAAATGGCGAATTTTCTGTTAAAATAAGTGGATATGATGGCATGTTCAAAAACGTGAAGAAGGAGGGGTTCCATATGAAATACAGTATCGTCGTATTCCCATCCAGCCAGGTGCAAGAGATCGCCAACTCATACCGGAAACGTTACGACCCGACCTTTGATTTGATCCCGCCGTACATCCGACTGAAAGAGGCGTTTGAGCTGGAAGAAGACCGCCTGCCTAATCTCGTGAGCCACCTCGAACAGGTTGCCCAGTCGACAGATAGCTTTACCGCTCATTTCCACCGCATCTCGACGTTTCACCCGACCAGCAACGTGATCTACATTGCCGTGCAAAACAAGGAGCCGTTTGTGGCCCTGCACGAAAAGATTGTGAAGAAATGTGTCAATACTCCGGAAACATACGCCTACGTGCCTCATCTGACCATCGGGCGCGATCTGTCCAACGACGAGCTGCGCGACGTGACCAGCCAGCTGAGCATGCACAAGATCGACCTGACCTCGGAGATTGACAGCTTCCACTTGATTCGTCCGCTGGAGGACGGCACCTGGAGCGTATACCAAACGTTCCACTTGAAAAAATAACCGTGAGGCGATTATTCTCGCGGGCGGGATAGCAAGCGGGCGTTTGAGCGCAGCCCCCTTCACGGCTTGTGAAAAGAGAACTTCGGCGCAGAGCGAAAGGAAGCGTGACGATGAACCAGGTGTACCAAATCGAGACCGTCCAGTCTGACAAGCAGATGAACGATGCCCTGTCGGTGCGGCGGGCCGTGTTTGTCGAGGAGCAGCAGGTGCCGGAAGAGCTGGAGATTGACGAGCATGACCGGCCGGACACAGGGACCGTTCACTTCGTCGCCTACGCGGGGGAGACGCCCGTGGGAGCAAGCCGTTTGCGGCCGTATGCTCCCGGTGTGGGCAAAGTGGAGCGGGTTGCCGTGGTGAAAAGCGAGCGGGGCACCGGCCTGGGCCGGGAACTGATGCTGGCCGTGGAGCAAGCCGCCCGCCGTCTTGGCTACCACAGCCTCAAACTGAACGCCCAGACCCACGCCCAACGCTTTTACGAAAAGCTCGGCTACCAGGCGCACGGTGACGTGTTTGACGAAGCCGGCATTGAGCACATTGCCATGGTAAAGAAGCTGGATACGAAATAAGTGTAAAAAACAACCCCGCAGTCCTCATCGGACGCGGGGTTTCACTGTGCAGTGTTACCGCTTCCGCATCGCCGCAATCTCCCGCAGCCGTTCCACTGCGGAGACCGGTGCGGTGTGCGTACCCAGCATGGCGTGAAACGGCTCTTCGCCGCGCCAGCCGTGGAAGTCGGAGCCGCCGGTCATGACCAGGCCGTGTTGCTCAGCCCAAGTGCGATACCGCTCCCGTTCGGCCGCGTCGTTGTCCGGGTGCCATACTTCGATGCCGTCCAGGCCAAAGGCGATCAGTTCCTGCACCAGGTCATCGTCGTCGTACAGGCCGGGATGGGCGAGCACGGCGGCACCGCCGGCTTCCTTGATCAGCGTGATTGCCTCCTGGGGCGTGATGCGCGGAGGGTTCACGTAGGCGGCTCCCTCGCGGCCCAGGTACTTGGCAAATGCTTCGTCGATGGAGCCGACCACGCCCAGTTCCACCAGCTCTTCGGCGATGTGGGGCCGGCCGATGTTTTTGTCCTCCCCCTTCTTTCGCCGGTAGACGCTCTCCAGGGTGATCGGGATGCCCAACTCGCGCAGACGGGCGATCATCAGCTTGTTGCGCTCGTGCCGGGTCTCGCGCAGCCCGCGCAGCTTTTCCTGAAACGCCTCGTCGTCGTACGGGATGAAATAGCCGAGCACGTGGATGTCCTGTCCGTTGGCCGCAGAGCTTATCTCCACGCCGGGGATGACCTCGATGTTCCGCCCCGCGGCCGCTTCCAGTGCAGCGGAAATCCCCGCGACGGTGTCGTGGTCGGTGATGGCGACGGCGGCCAGTCCGGCTTCGGCGGCGAGACGGACGTTTTCCGCAGGCTCGCAGGTGCCGTCGGATGCGCGTGTATGGGTATGCAGATCGGCTTGTTTCACGTGATGTTCCACTCCTTCTGGTTTCTCCTGTTTGTAAGTCTGAATCGCCGCTCCTCCACATATGATTAGGCAACACACAATTTTGAGTGGTAGCCAAGGAGGATGTCCATGCGGTTAAAAAGCAAAAACCTGACCGGTGTTGTTCGGCCGCTGTCTTATGTCGACAAAATGCTCCGGCAGCAAGGATTTCACCGTTCCGGCGGCGACAGCCCCCCTACCTACGATGTCGTCATCTACGACTCAGCCACCAGCACTTCGTATTTTCTCCGCATTCCGACCAACTACACCAGCACTACCACCGGCAAGGGAGAATTGACCGTCAAATTGGGCCACCCTTATCTGGAAGCGAAGTTTTACATGCACACGACGGACGATGACCAGTTCGTGATTCCGAAAGAGATCCGCGAAGCCGCCGAGCACAAGCTGGCCGAAATCGCGGACTACTTGTCCCATCCCGCTGCTCAGCGCTGATCGCTCACTTTTCGGCTCCACAGCCATTGATTGGCGGCGAAGCGATAACCCACGCGCTCTTCCTTCATCAGTCCAATCAGGTAGCCCATCAGCGCGGTCCGGTACAGCACGTAGCTCGTGGCGTTTTCGATGGATATCTGCAAGCGTTCACACAGCAAGGCCAGTGTTTGTTCCAGCGTTCTCTCCTCCGCCAGCAGCTCTTCAATCACGTCGTACAGGCGGCGGTGCCAGTGAATGTTTTTCGTCAGGATCGCTTCCGGGGCGGTGGTGTAGGGACCGTGGCCCGGCAGGTAGCCGCGATAGCCGGATTCCAGCAGCTTCACCAGACTGCGCAGAGTCTCATGCGCATCGACGAGAAACGGCAGCTTGTGCTTTTTCAGTGTCTCCTCGCCGAAAAAGCTGTCGGCGGCAAAGCAGATGCCATCGCACACCAGACCCACCTGCTGCCAACTGTGTCCCGGCAAGGCGATGACCTCAAAGCGGACGCCGTCGATGTCCAGCCCGCCATCCACCGGCAGGAGGCGGTCCACCCGGGAGGCTTCCGCCAGCAAAAACTTGTTGCACAACTCCGCCAGCGGTTGGGCCCCCATCCCGAGGTAGATCGGTTCCAACTGCGGGTAGCGGATGATCGCCTCCTCCAGCGGCGGAGCGTATACGACCGCCTCCGGCCAGCAGGTGAGCAGGTAGGCATTGCCGCCGAAATGATCGGCATGGGCATGGGTCTGAACGATGGCAGACAGCGGCTGGGGCAGTGCCTCCAGCCCTTTTTTGATTTTCTTCGCGGTCTGCGTGTCCAATCCGGAATCGATCAGGATGGCGCCGCTTTTTCCCAGAACGAGGCCGATGTTGACGCTGCCGGGAAAGTAGCCGATCCGATCGGTAATCATTTCAGGCATATGTGAAGCCACAGGCGTTCCCTCTTTTCTTGTCTGGCTTTTTGCTTATTTTCTCCACGCGCCTCCCCCATCCCTTCCGATCGGCCCGATTACGACGTACGGCGCCGGCCTGCGGCGAATGCCGCTGAAGACATGGGTGCAGGACGCGACGGCGACAATCGTGATCAGGGAAAAGACGGTGCGTTCCCATCCGATCGCCGGCAGCGAACCGGCGACGATCAGTCCGTCGATGCAGAGAATCAGGAGCGCCACAGGCAGTCCGTACCGCCTCGCCACAAACTGGGCCAACAGGTCGGTGCCTCCCGTGTTGGTCTTGTACGCCAGCATCAGTCCGATGCCGGAGCCGATCAGCGCGCCGCCCCAGACGGCCGAGGCTGGCGTCGACCAGACGTTCCAGGACCGCAGTGGCGAAAAGACATCAATGAAAAAAGAAGAGATCAGCATACCGTGAAAGCTGTGGGCAAACAGGCTGCGGTCGAAGGCGAAGACGAGTGCGTAAACGGGCAGGCTGACCAGAATCATCACCAGTCCCGGGGGCACGTGCAGGTAGTACGTGGCCAACAGCCCCAGGCCGATCATGCCCCCATCCATCAGCTGGTGCGGAACGAGAAACAGGTTGACGCCCACGGCGACCAGCACGCTGCCCGCCAGGATTGCCACGCTTTTTTGCAGCCAGTACACACGCTTCTCCTCCCCGGACAGGGTTTCGCTTAACTCTATGTCAGAGCGGGTGCGGGTATGTATGGCAATTGTGCTGATGTGCCGGCACAAATCGGATGGTTTTGACTCTTCGCTTTTTCTGCTGGTATACTATCCAGTAACAGGATAGGTGCGAATGTTGGCCGTAGGGCGTTCGTACAAACATCATCTGACAATAACAAGTGGAGGTGAATTCTCCTGCTGTCGCAAAAGCGCTAGCGGATGCGAGAGGGGAGACATTATTGGAGAGTCCGATAGGTCCGATAGGGGAGATTGTGTTGAATCTGCTGCTCGTCGGCTTTCTGGTTTTTTTGAATGCCTTTTTTGTCGCAGCAGAATTCTCGCTGGTGAAAGTGCGCCAAACCCGTCTGGCCCAACTGGCAAGCGAGGGAAACAAGCGCGCCGCCTACGCGCAAAAGGTGACCCGCCAGTTGGACGCCTATCTGTCCGCGTGTCAGCTTGGCATTACGCTGGCATCGCTGGGACTGGGGTGGGTAGGTGAACCGGCCGTCGCCCATTTTGTCGAACCCGTTTTGGTTTCTTTAAACCTGCCACAATCCCTGGCAACGCCCATATCGCTGGCGATCGCCTTTGGGTTCATTACCTTCCTGCACATTATTTTCGGGGAGCTTGCTCCCAAGTCGCTGGCGATCCAGAGAGCGGAAACTACCTCCCTCTGGACAGCAGCGCCGCTGATGTTCTTTTACAAGCTCAGCTATCCGCTGATCTGGCTGCTGAACGGCACGGCCAACTTCTTCATCCGGCGGCTGGGCATCGAGCCCGCGGCGGAACACGACTCCGCCCATACGGAAGAAGAGATTCGCCTGCTCGTCAACCAGAGCCATAAAAGCGGCCACATCGACCAGACCGAATTGGCACTGGTGGACAACGTCTTTGCGTTTTCCGAGCGTCTGGCCCGGGAAATCATGATCCCGCGGATTGACATGGTCTGCCTCTACGATGACAACACGTTTGAGGAGAACCTGGAAATCATGCGCCAGTCAAGACACTCCCGGTTTCCGGTGGCCCACGAGGACAAGGACCGACTGATTGGGTTTGTCCACACCTCTGATTTTTACCTGTCGGCTCTCACCTATGGGAAAGCGGAGCTGAAGGATTTTCTCCGCCCGCTTTTGACCGTGCCGGAGTCCATGGAAATCAGCCACGTGCTGCGGCTGATGCAGAAACGCCGTTCGCAGATGGCAATCGTCATCGACGAGTACGGCGGCACCGCCGGACTGATTACCATGGAAGACATTCTGGAAGAGATTGTGGGCGACATTCAGGACGAATTTGACGAAAACGAACGTCCCGATATTGAAAGTTCCAACAACAACGAATGGTCCGTCTCCGGGAAGATGCTGCTCTCTGAGCTGAATGACATAATCCCCGTGGAGATGCACTCCGACGAGGTAGACACGATTGCCGGCTGGCTCTACAGCCAGTTGAACGAAGATGTGGCGGAAGGCAAGTCGGTCCGCTTGCAGGACTACCTCTTCACCATCACCGAGCTGGAAAACCACCGCATCACGCGGGTGAGCATCACCTACGTGGGCGAAAACGCACCACCGACAGAGAGCGACGAGACCGTTCTTTTACCCGCACAGTCGTGACGTATAGACAAAGACTGAAGACAAACTGCAGGAACGATCTTTCCATCGGTGTCAAGCCGAAAGGCCTGCACATTGATCAACCGAAGGTGGAGATAAAGTACATCGCATGGAGTGATGGGCCAAGCGAGCTCCTTTGACGACCGGCTCAGCGGAAAAACGAAGACGCGGGGATAAACAGGGGACACAAGTCTCACTTCAGCGAAACACCCAGATGTTTGCCCCCTGCCCGCGTCGCGTTTTGGAGCGGACTTCATCCGCTTCTTTGCTGGGCGTCAAGCGAGCGAGCGGGCCCGATCATCCATGCGCCACGGACTTTGTCTACACGCTGAAGTGTCCCCTGCCCGCAGGGGGCACTTCTTCTTTCCGGCTGTCGGCGGTACAAGACCGACAGCCCCCGTTTCCATCATCCGATGTTACCATTCACAGGCGTGTCAGCGCGGTAAGTCTGCCGTATCACACGCCGCATTCCGTACGAGGTGTCGCCATGAAAATCGCGCAGCTAGACGACCAGGTCATCCTGCTAACACCCGAGACATACCCTCGCATCCCCGCCTGGCGGCTGGCCGCTCGCCAGGGAAAAGTGCGCTGCCCCGTCTGCGGTTCGCATCTCAGTCTGATGGCGGGAATCAGTGCGGAACCCCGCTTTCTCCATCCCGCGGACAGCGATTGTGCCTGCAAAGGAAGTGACGATGCGGTGCACGAGCGGCTGGCTGCCAGTCCCGAGCTGGCGGCCGCTGTCGCAGCTGCGGCCGATCCCGCTCCGCGTGATGCCAACCCGCGTCAGGCGAACGCCGCCACGGTGGAAGAAGAAGACGGCGAATCGGTGCGGGTCGGCTCCTTTCGCCTGCCCAAACAGCGGACGATCGGCGGCAGCAGCGTGACGCCCGCGCCAAAACCGCCGCTGTTTCGCAAACGGCTGATGCCGAAAACGCGAATCCAACACCTGGCGGAACAGCAGAACGAACCGCTTCATCCCCGCCAGCAGCAGGCTGTCACGACCACGGATGGCCCCCTTCTCATCCTGGCAGGGGCGGGCAGCGGCAAGACGCGCGTGATGACAGCCCGGACCGCCCACCTGATCCGGGACAAAGGCGTCCCTCCCCGGCAGATCATGGTGGTCACGTTTACCACCAAGGCGGCGGATGAGATCCGGCAGCGGCTGGCCCGCCAGCTTCCCCGCGAGCAGGCGCGGGAGCTGATCGCCGGCACGTTTCACGGCATCTTTTACCGCATGCTGCTGTACCACCAGCCGGAACGCTGGGATCAGCGCCGCCTGCTGAAAAAAGATTGGCAAAAGTGGCGGCTGCTCAGGGAAAGCGGCCTGCTCGCCAGCCATCCCGAACTCCTGGGGCAAAAGGAACAGGACGTGCTAGACGCGTTTGGCGTGATTAGCCGCTGGAAAAACGAATACCTGCTGCCCGGCCAGTCCGTCTCGCAGGAAGCGGCAAACGACGCGGAGCGGCAGGCACACGAGCTGTACCCGCTGTACGAACAGGCGAAGCGGACGCTCGGCTGGTTTGACTTTGACGACATGTTGATCGGCTGTTACGAAATGCTGCGGGACGATGCGGAGATCCTGCGCCGCTATCAGGAGCGGATCACGCATGTGATGATCGACGAGTTTCAAGACATCAACCGCATCCAGTACGAAACCGTCAAGCTGCTTGCAGCGCCGCAAAACAATCTGTGCATCATCGGGGACGACGATCAGTCGATCTACGGATTTCGCGGCAGCGATCCGCAGTACATACTTGGTTTTACCCGCGATTATCCCCAGGCCCAAACGATTACGCTGGAAGTGAACTACCGCTCCCGCTCCGCCATCGTCGGGCTGGGCTACTCATTGATCGGCCATAACCGGGCGCGCTGGAAAAAAGACTGCCTGTCGTTTCACAGCGAGGAAGGGGAAACCTATCTGTTTGAGCCGGACGACGAGGAAGAACAGGCCTCGCGGATCGTGGACGAGATCTGCCACCGGATCGAGCAGGGGACCCCGCCCGGCGAGTGCGCCATCCTCTACCGCACCAGCGAGTCGGCCCGGCCGATCCTGGAGCGGCTGAGCGAAGCGGGCATCCCGTTTCACTACACGCAGGAGGAGGACTCCTTTTACCAGCGGCAGGCCGTTCGCTGGACGCTGGGCTATTTGCGGCTTGCGCTGGACCCGGACGATGCCGACGCGCTGCGGGAGATTCTCCCTACCCTCTACATTTCCCAGGAGATGTGGAACGCGGTGCGCAGCCAGGCCATTCTGGAGGATCTGCCGGTCCTGCACGTGCTGCCCCGCCTGCCGCAGTGGAAAGTCTACCAGCGCAAGCACCTGCAAACCGTGACCGACATCCTCGCCGCCTGCCGGGAATGTCCGCCCGCCCAGGCGCTGGAGCTGATTTACGAGGACGGCCGGCTGCGGGACTACCTGAAAAAGCGGGCCAAGGACCGGGAGGACAGCCGGGAGCGCTGGAGCGACGAACTGCAGCAGCTTTTGGCCGCGGCCAGGCGGCACGCCACCGTCGCCGAGTTTTTGCGCCATGTGGAACGCATGGCGGAACGGGAAAAGGAGTGGCGCCATGAGCGGCCACTCCCGGAGGAAGGTGTTCACGTTCTCAGCATTCACCGGGCCAAAGGACTGGAATTCGACCACGTGTTCCTGCCCGACCTGGTGGAAGGCGCTCTCCCTCACGAGTACGCGCTGGACGCCGTGCGCAAGGGAGAGTCGTCCGCCCTGGAGGAAGAGCGGCGCCTCCTATACGTGGCCATCACGCGGGCCCGCCATTCTCTCGCGGTCGGCATCCCCCGCGAGCGGTTCGGCCGGAAAACCAGGCCCTCCCGGTTCATCGCCGAAATGGGCGGATAGCCGGTCCAGTCCCCCGCCCATGTACATCAGCCATTCTTCCATCGACGCAATGATTGGAAACACAACAAACGGCTCCCTTCCGTACGTTTGGTACTAGCGTGCGGAAATGGGGAGCCTTTTATGCGTGCGGGGGTGGGCCGAGGGAGTGCCGTGCTCCCTTACGCCCCCGCCCGTTCTGCCTGGTCCGGCGCGACCTCGGCGGACGGCTGTCGTTCCTTCACGAACAGGATGATGATTGCCCCCAGCATCGGCCCGACGGCCAAGGCCAGGAAGGCGAAAACATAGCTGTTGGTCGCATCCAGAACGGCCCCCACCGCCAGCGGCGAGATCAGCGACCCGAGCTGCCAGATGGTATTGACGAAGCCGGTGGCCGTTCCCACCATCTCCGGCGGCACCAGCTCGCCGATGAACGTGTTCATGATCGGGCTGTAGACAAAGGCGGCCACGCCCAGGACCGCCGCCGCCGCGTACAACATCGCGACACTGGTGGTGGTGCCGAACCAGAGCAGCGCCGGGCCGAACAGGGCCAGGACGATAAAGAGCAGGGTCCTGCGCTGCACCTTCAGCACGTCGGCCAGGATGCCGATGACCGGTTTGCACAGGAGCGCGGTCATGCCGTACAGCGACATGATCACGCCCGCTTCCACCAGCGAGAGGTTCAGCCCTTTGTTCAGGTAGGTGTTGGCCCAGGTAGCCGTTCCCCAGGTGGCCCACATGGCGCAGAAGCCGGAAAAGCCGGTGATCATCAGGTTGCGGTTTTGAAACAGGCGCCCCACGTTTTTCCAGAAGTCGAGAGAGGATGGCGCCTGCGCACGCCGGGCGGCTGTCGGCGTGTTTTCCCGCAGGATCACATACCCCGCCGCCAGTCCGAACAGCGGCAGCAGCCCCGCCACCAGAAACGACGTCTGCCAGCCGTAGGCATTGGCCACAGCCGGGACAAACATGTTGACGACGGAGACCCCCAGCGAAGAGGCGGTCATGAAAAAGCCCATCGCCGTTCCCCGCCCTTTCGCCGGAAACCAGTCAAAAATCGCCCGGACACAGGCGGAAAAGACGGCGCCTGATCCCAGACCGGCCAGCACGCGCAGCGCGAAACCCGCCGCAAAATCGTGAATCAGGCCCATCGACGCAGTAAACACGCCCATGACAAAAAACGAGCTGAGCAGCACTTTCCGGTAGCCGAACCGGTCGGTCAAGAGTCCGCCCGGCAGTTGGGTGATCACGTACCCGATGTAAAAGGCGGTCATGTAGCTGCCCGCCTCCGCCTTGCTCAGCCCCAGCTCCTTGGATGCGAGCGGGATGATCGGCGGCCAGGAAAGCCTGTCCACAAAGGAAAACAAAAACGCCATCCAGACGATGACGAGAACGCCCATCCGCCATCTTCGTTCGTTCACGCTGCTTCACTCCTCCAGGAAATTTGCTTCTTAATTTGTATACAAAACATTCTGCCGCAGCCGTTCGGGCTGAGGAAAACGGGAAAACCCCTGCGTCCGGTCGAAAAAACCGGAGCAGGGGCTGCGTATCTGCCGTTTATCGTGCCATGATGTTGTAGCCGGCATCGACGTGGATGATTTCGCCCGTGATGCCGCGGGAGAGATGGCTGAACAGGAAGAGCGCCGTGTCGCCCACCTCGGATTGGTCCACGGTGCGGCGGAGCGGTGCTTTTTCCTCGATTTCCTTCAGCATGCTGTTGAAGTTGCGCACGCCTTTTGCCGCCAGGGTTCGGATCGGTCCGGCGGAAATGGCGTTGACGCGGATGTTGTCTTTGCCGAGGTCGCTCGCCAGATAGCGGACGCAGGCATCCAGCGCCGCTTTGGCAACGCCCATGACGTTGTAGTTGGCAACGACGCGCTCGCCGCCCAGATAGGTCAGGGTGACGATGCTTCCGCCTTCGGTCATCAGCGGACGAGCGGCACGCGTCACCGCAACCAGCGAGTAGGCGCTGATGTCCTGCGCCAGCGCGTAGCCGTCGCGGGACGTGTTGACAAACTCGCCTTCCAGCTCTTCCGTCTTGGCAAACGCGATGCAGTGAGCCAGTCCGTGGATGACGCCCACTTTTTCCTTGATTTGGGCGAACGCAGCTTCCACTTCTTCATCCTTGGTCACGTCGCAGTTAATCAAAATCGGCTCGCCGCCGAGGCTTTGGGCCAGCTGCGCCACGTTTTCCCGCAGCCGCTCCCCCTGATAGGTAAAGATCAGGTTGGCCCCGGCCTTGTGCAGGGACTGGGCAATTCCCCAGGCAATACTGCGGTGGTTGGCCACGCCCATGATAACGAAGTTCTTGCCTTGCAACAATGTATTCATTATGTATCGGCCCCTTTTCAACGTTTTTCCCCTGACATTATAACCGATCTTGTCCTCGGTTACGAGAGTCTGCTGGAAAAACGCGAAACGGGACCGCTTCCATCGGTTATTCTCCCTGCTGCATCGCTTTTGCCAAATCGTCCGCCGGAGCGGCTGCACTGTTGGAAAAGACCCAGGATTCTTCCACCGGATTGAGCGGCGTTCCGTTTGCCGGGAATTCCGCATGCAGCTGCGCCGGTTCGCCTGCCGGCGTCAAGTCTTCTCTGTTCTCCATGGATGATCGCTCCCTTCCGTCCAGGCTTTTTTGGCCCACAACCATTTTTAGGCTGGCTGGGGAGGCGGCTGTTTATGCATGAACATGCCCGCCCGGAAGCCAGACGGCTGTCACGAACAGGTACGCAACCATCCCGGCAAAAAAGTACACCCCCAATACCCGCCGTCCGTTCTGAATCAGCGGCACCAGATGGCTGGCCGAGACGTACAGGAAGACGCCGGTGGTAAGGGCTATCACCACGGAAGACCATCCGTCCGGGAAAATTTGTTCCACCGCCCCTACGCTGAATGCCCCCGCCAGTGTGGAGGCCCCCAGTGCGGCCGTCCCCCAGAACGCTTTCCACTGCGAGCGCGTCGCCGCCAGCACCAGTGAAGCAAAGATCACGCCGTCCGGCACCTTGTGCAGCACCATGGCCAGCAGGACGGAAAACCCGATGCGATGGTCCAGGTGATAGCTGGCGATCAGCGAGACGCCCTCCACGTACGCATGCAGCAGAAATCCGCTGAACAGGCCGATCAGGCGGGAGGAGCCGGCTTTCCGCTCCGCTCCTCCGATCAGCTCCAGCGCGAACAATAACGCAAACCCGAACATCACCAACGGCATGGCCCGCTCGCTTCCCCCTTCCATTGTATGGGGAAGCAAATCCAGCAGGGTAAGCGCCAACAGCAGACCGCCGCCGACGCTGACCATGGCGTACAGCGTCTCTTCCGACCAGGCGCGCAGGCACAGGAGAAGCCCGCCGATGCTGCTTGCGGCCGCTGCCACCGTAAGTATCACGATCAGATCCGGTTGCATGGCACGTCCCCTTTCATCCGGGGTGTCGGACGTGTGTCCCTTCCATTCTACGCGCGTGTCCCGGTCGTTATGCCTTTACCTGCGGCAGTACCCGCTAGAGATTCCCGGGGCAAAACGAAGAGCTGTGCTGCATGGCCCCGTCCTTGCTGCCATGCCCGGCGAACACATGACAAAAATCGCCAACCTGTCCGAATTAGCCGAAACGCCACTTGTTTTTAGAACCTTTGTCGATTCCCTTTTACCCGGAAAAATTGGTGCTATAATGGGGCCACGGGAATTCCTGATGGGATAAGGAGTGATTCGGGATGGATGTACAAGTGTGGATGGCTTCCAAGGAAGTGGCGGATCGGTTGGATGTTCACGTCCGGACGTTGCGAAACTGGTTGGAGATGTTCGTGCCGCCGCAGGAGCGGCAAAAAAATCCTCAGGGTCACTACCTGATCAGTGAAACAGGGTTTTCCTTGCTGAAAGAAGTCAAACAACGCAAGGACGAAGGCAACTACTCCCTGCGTGACATACAGCGTCAGTTGATTGAAGAAGGACGCATTCCGGCGGACATGCTGGCCGAGGAGGAAACGGCCGCCGCTCAGGAACAATCCGTTGTGGTGACCGGGCCAAAAGCAGCCGGCCTTCGCGAGATGGAGCTGACCGTGCAGGAGATGATCGTTCAGTTTCAGCATGAGCTGGCCCAACTGTCGTCATTGAACCAACTGCAGTCCACCATTTTGCAAAAAATCGCCGACATCGAGGAGATGCAAGAGTCGCTGCGGCTGGAGATGCGCCGCGTCACATTTGAAATGGATCTCATGCAGCAGCGCCTGACCCGGCGAAAAGAGCGGTTGGAGCGTCATCAAGCGCGCTGGTCGCTCAATCCGTTCCGCTGGTTTACGCGTTCCGACCGGAGCGCCGCAGCCAGGAACTAGCTGCATGCCCTGCCGTACTGTGTCGTATTCGGCATGACGGCAAAGGCAGGCAGAGTGGATCTCCAGACTGGACAAGCCTGCCGTCCTCTGCGTTTCCGGGAAAGCCAACAAGCTGAGACACAAGGGTCTCAGGTCAGCATACAGACAAAGTTCGTGGCACATGGGTGCTCGGGCCCGCTCGCTCTCTTGACGACCAGCAAAGAAGTGGATGATGTCCGCTGCAAAACGCGACGCGGGCAGGGGGCAAACATCTGGGGGTTTCGACGAAGTGAGACTTGTGCCCCCTGTTTTTCCCCGCGTCTAGCGTTTTTCCGCTGAGCCGGTCGTCAAAGGAGCTCGCTTGGCCCATCACTCCATGAGAAGTAATTTGTCTTCAGCTTTGGTTAATGAATGTGCAGGCCTTTCGGCCTGGAAACGATGGAAGATCGTTTCCTTGTGAACACTTACCAGATAAATAGTTTGTTTTCAGTCAGATGCTGAGACCCTTGTCTCAGCTTTTTTGTTGCCTTGTGTTTCATCTGGAATGCGGCTGCTTCCTTATGTTTCGATGCTGTTGCCGCCCTGCTGCGCTATTGCGAGCAGCAGGCCGTCAAGTTTTTCTCTGCCATGCTTCCCCCTTTACTGTCCAGCAGGTGTGCTCGGCCCCCTCCCCAGGGTTGTTGTCAACTTCCGATTTCAGTATGATGGTTACGAGGAGGGTTGTCGAAATGCCGAAACAATTCGTTATTGAAGCGATCATGCTGGCCATCTACGGGGAATTAATGGCACCGTCGCAACCTGTAGAGTATTACATACCCGCGTCGACAATCTACGAATTGGACGAGTTTTATCATAGCCCGGAACCGATCATGCCGATCCCGGCCGACGATCAGCACGTACGCAAGATCATGAAGGAAATGATTCAGTTCTTCTCCGATCCGTTCAACCGCAAGCGCATGGAAAAGGGCCTGATCGCTCCCTGGTCCATCGTGCCGTTTTCGTTTCCAAACGGCGTGACGCTCAACGTGGTCAAGGTAGACGACAACGCCATGTGGGGAGAACTGTTTGATCCGGTGGAGACCCAACTGCTGCTCACATCGATGCGTTTTGAGATACCGCTGATCACCGACCAGACGGATTACCAGGATCGGATTTTGGAATATGTCGTACCCGTTCAGTTTTACGATGTAGACGACTTTGAATTTGCCCTGGAACAAGGGATCTCGTTGGACGAGCTGCGGGAGCCGTAACCGGCTCCCCCCTTTTTTACGGACGGATTGGCCCCTATGGTCCAGTCCGTCTGTTTGGCTTTTTATTGCCGGAAAATTGGCTCTTTTATTTTATTACGGGAGCCGGTATAGTGGAGAGCAAAGCACAGACTGAAAAGGGGCGGCATCATGGGGCGAAAACCGATTTACACACGTGTGTACAATCAGCTGCGCTATCAAATATTAAGCGGCGAATTGGCAATTGGCTCCCCTTTGCCACCGGAGCGGAAACTGGCCGCGCAGTTGGGGGTGAGCCGCAATACGGTGGTTCGGGCCTATGCCGAACTGGAAGCGGAAGGATTCATCGCCAGCCGGATGGGCAGCGGCCGGTACGTGGAAGCCCTCCCGCCCGCTCCGCGCATCAGGCGGATTGACTGGAACAGCCAGCACGGTTACGAATCGCTGGCCGCCTCCCCGTCGCACATGGCGGAGCTGCTGGAGGTCACCGACCGCTGTCCGAATCCCATCAACTTTGCCCACGGTGACGGGGGCAAGCACACCTTGGCTTCCTCCCGCTTTTCCGACTACGTGAAGGCGACGGCAGAAGAGCTGCCTTCGTATTACTTTACCTCGGTGCAGGGGCTGCCCCAGCTCAGGGAACTGTTGGTGGAGTGGATGGGGATGGAGCAGATCTCATCTCCGGAGCAGGTGACGATTACCAGCGGCTCCCAGGAAGGCTTGTACCTGATCACCACCCTGCTGGCCCGGCCCGGCGACTGCATCGTTACGGAAATGCCCACCTATTTCGGCTCGCTGCAGCTCTTCCAGTCGCTTGGCCTGCAGATCGTGCCGGTGCCGCTGGATGCGGACGGCATGCGCATCGACGTCCTGGAAGGCGTACTGGCCCGCTGCCGGCCGCGCTTTCTCTACACGGTGCCGACGTATCACAATCCGACCGGCCGGACGCTGTCGCTTGAACGCCGCAAGCGGCTCCTGGCGCTGAGCGAACGATACGGCATTCCCATCGTCGAGGACGACGCCTACCGGCACCTGCATCTCGCGGAGGAACCGCCGCCGCCGTTGAAGGCGCTGGATGAGACCGGCAGCGTCATCTACCTGAACACGTTTTCCAAACTGCTGTTCCCCGGCCTGCGCATCGGCTGGGTGGCGGCCAGCCGTCCATTTGTGCGCTTGCTGACCCGGCTGAAGGAATTGTCGATCACCACCAATACGCTGGGACAGCTGGCAGTGGCCGCCTTTCTCCGCGACGGCGCGCTGCTCCCGCACCTGACGGACGCACGCCGCCAATACGCCGAGCAGGCGGCGATCATGGAACGCCATCTGGAACGGCTGGGGCCTCTCGGCATCCGCTGGGAACGGCCGGCCGGCGGGTTTTATTTCTGGCTGTCCCTGCCTGAAGAGATCAACCCCCGCCGGCTGATGACGCTCTGCCGGGAACAGGGGGTTCTGATTGCCTGCGGCGATATGTTTTTGCTGCGGGAGGCAGAACAGCCGTATATCCGGCTTTGCTTTACGCACGAACGGCCGGAACAGATCGACAGGGGGATGGCCATCATCGCCCGTCTGCTGCACGAACAAAAGGAGTTGATGACATGAACACGAGTGAACCCGCAGCGTGGAAGCAGGGTGTGCTGGACGCCCTGCCGATTACGGCCAGCTACGTCTTGTTTGGTGCCATCTTCGGCATGCTCTCCGGTCAGTCCGGCCTGGCCGCCTGGGAAAGCATGGCGATGTCACTATTCGTCTATTCAGGGGCAGCGCAGTTTGCGGCCAGCTCCATGATCGCCGAACACGCTGGCTTTTGGGCAATCATCTTGACGACTTGTCTGTTAAATGCACGCCACTTTTTGATGGGCCTGTCGCTGTCTCCCTACTATCAGCGCTTTTCGCCCGCCCAGGTGAATGCGCTCGCTTTTTTGCTGACCGACGAGCAGTACGCCATTACCCTTAACCGTTTTCGCCGCTATCCGAGCGACACGTCGTACATTCTCGGGGTCGGCCTTTCGCTGTACATTGCCTGGTGCCTGGGCACCTGGCTGGGAACAGTGGCCGGCCAGTGGATACCGGACCCGGCCGCTCTGGGCCTTGGTTTCAGCTTTACCGCGATGTTTGTGGCGCTCGCGTACTACCAGCTCTTGTCCGTTGTCCGCATCCTGACATTTGTGCTCTGCGGGGCGGCCGCCGTCGGGATGACGTTCGTGCTCCCCAACGGGCTGCCCGTTCTGGTCGCGGGCCTGCTCGCCTTTGCCATCGGCTATTTCCTGCCCGCGGCTGAACCGACCGAAACCGCTCAATCGCCGAACGTCAAGGAGGTGGAGTCGACGTGAGCACCCATCCGCTCCTGCTTTTTCTCGTGATGGCGGTGGCCACCTACCTGTCGCGTCGGGCGTTTCTCCGCTTGCCCAGCCGCCACTTTTCCGCCCGGCTGAAGAACGGCCTCAGCTTTATTCCGCTTGGCATCTTTGCCTCGCTCATCTTTCCCTCGCTGTTCGTGGCCGAGGGGCAACTGGCGGTGCAGCCGCTGTTTCTGATCGCCAGCGCGCTCTGCTTGGCCGTGATGGCGGTCAGCCGCAACGTCTTTATCAGCTTTGGCGTCAGCCTGGGACTGGTCGTCCTCGTGTCGCTCGGCGTAATCCCGCTCTGAGAAAACCGGGTAAATATTCCCACTCTCAGCGTTTGTCCATGGTACAATACGGGTAAAGAATGAAAGAATGGGATTGCGTTGCAGGAGGGACATGGGAGATGGAAACGTTGCAACATGTGGACGGTACAGACTGGAAAGCGGAAGGCGATTCCGTCCAATCCATTTTGTTTCAAATGGGGGACGAAACCTACAGCCTGCCGATCTCGCTGGTGCGGGAGATCATCAAGCCGCTGCCGGTAACCCGCTTCCCCAAGTCGCCGCCGTACGTGGAAGGCGTGATTGATCTGAGGGGACGGATTCTGCCAATCATCAACCTGCGCACGATGTTCGGTCTGGAGCCGCTGCCGCTGACGGAAGAGAGCCGGTTTATCGACCTGCAGCTGGAAGGGCTGAATGTGGGGATCGTCGTGGATGCCGTGTCGGAAGTCATCTACCTGTCCCGGCAGGTGATCGAACCGGCTCCCCCGATCGTAGCCGGAGTCGACGGCAAATACTTAAGCGGCATTGCCCGCGTGCAGGACAAGCTGATCATGCTGTTGGACGCGGACGAAATTTTTGCCCAGTGGAAAAAGGCTTGAAACCAAACAACGCCCCTGGTACGAAAAAAGCGTACAGGGGCGTTGTTTAGCTTGCATGCATAATGCTTTGGGACAGACGATGCCGTCTTGCCACGGACACGTTGATTCGTTCCCGGATCGAATAGCGATCGGCGCTCTTTTCCGCTACTCCCGGCCGCCGCTGGCCAGATACGAGTAATTGACCCAGACCATCTCCTCGATCCCGAGAATTTCCTTGAACAGATCGACGGAGTCGTACAGCATGGAGGAGCCGGTCTCCTCGTCCACTTCGGTCAGGAGCTGCAGGTCAAACAGCGAACGAATCTGCTGCACCTGCTTGGGTCCGACAAACCTGCTGAAACACTGGGGACGCACCCGGGTAATGCCTTTGCCCACTTCCCGTCGATACTGGTCGGACCGCACCACGCGATCCAGGATCTCCTCGTACTTTTGCCGCAGGTCGTCGTTTTCGCTGATGGCTTCCTCCACATCCACATGCGGATACAATCGGCCAAACTCCGCTTCCGCCAGCTCCACGTCCAGCGAATAGCTGATCGTGGCCGAGGATACCTCGTACCCGCCGTCAAACAGCCGAAAGCCCCATCCATTTTCTTCGGAGTCGTGAAACCAGAGCAGCGGCACGCAATGGCGGGACAACTGCAGGAGAAACTGCACGGTTTGATGCGTTTCCAGCCATTCGTCCTGCAGGAAAAAGGCGTTCCATTGGTGATTGACGTTTCTGTGGAAGTAAGGCTGACGCGATTTGGGCAGATCAGTCAGCACTTTCGGTTCGTATTTGCGCGGATACAAAATCCCCGTCGTAAACTCACCCATCCGTTTTCCACCGCTTTCTGGCAGGCTCCCCTTTTGGGCACATCGGTGTGAGCCATGGTTCTCCCTACCAGTTTATTCATCAGCCGCTTGTTTTTTGCCGTGATCTTTTATTGCCCGCTGGTGGGGAAAACGGTGTGGGCGGCGACGACCGGCCGCAAAATTCGACCATTGGTGCAGCTCAAGCGGAACTGATCAGGCCGCCATCACCTTTCCGGTCACAATGCCCAGGACCGTGCGGGCGTAGTCGCCCACCAAGCCGGAACCCGGCTTGCTTTCAAAGCGAAGCGTCAACTCCAGATGGCCGACGTGTCCAGCCGGCGGGACAATCCAGGACAATTCCGTTTCACCGGCAAGGATTTCTTCAATCCGCTGCTTCTTGGCTTCGATGTCCAGTTCCGGGTCGTGCGACAGCGAAAATTTCATCGTCACCGCGATCGGCTTGCATGGCCGCGACTCGGTCTGCGTTCCGACCTTGCCGCGGATTACGACCACGCCGGCATCTCCCCACAAGGTGTACTCCAGGATCGCCCGAAAATGCGGATGGACCTGCAGCTCCAGCGCGGGGAAGCCGCCGTCGACGCGCAGTGCAAACCGTTCGGCCAATTGTGCGACCTCCTCCTGAAAACGGCGGGCGCACTCCGAAACCGCCTCAAACACGCAAGGTTGAACAGAGTACATCCTACTCACCCTTCCCGGCAGAATATCTGTCCCTCTAACTTCGCAGCGCCGCTTGTCGTTTCCTTTGTGGAAACCTGACTACTTTACCCATATTTTCCCGAAACGACAAACATACCACTTTACAAGCGTGTTGAACGATCGGACAGGCCTCTTCACTGACGGCCGTGACGGACGGGCGTTTCGCTTTCCCTATCTCAGCTCGTACGGATTGGAAGCGGCAGGCCAGCGGGATGCGAACAAGTGCTGCAACTTTTCCTGCACGGCTTCGTCCAGTTCCAGGTGAAACAGCCGGCCGTTTTCCATACGAATCAGCGGATAGGCGCCCCACTCAAGGGGAACCGCCTCCTCGGTACGGACAAACTCCGGCAGCGCCAAGAGAAACCGGGCAAACGGGTTGGCCTCGTCGGCGGACATGTGCACCACCTCAAACACGTGCGACAAGGAAGGCGTGACGATCAGCCGGAGCATCTCTCCCTGCTCGGCAGCCCACACCGTAAAGGCGGTCTCGCGCACCTCGCTGCGGGCGTGGCGGCGCATGACCCAGACCGCCTGCTGGACAGCACTCATCAACAGGTGCTGGGCCCCTTCGTCTCCGTGCTTCTGGCGCAGGCGGGCGTAGTCGATCAGATAGGCGACGCCCGTCTCTTCCAGCACCTGATCGGGCAGTTCCAGTGCAGAAATGGTCTGCACCGCTTCTTCCTGCACGGCCGCTTCGCTGGGCACGTCTTCCGTCCGCCCTTCGTACAGGGAGCGAATCATCGCTTTCGCCCGCGATGCCTCCTGCGGCGAAAAGGTGATTGCTTCCGTGTAGATATGGGTGAGCAGGCCTGCTTCGTAGGAGAGGTAATGCAGCAGTGTTTGTTCCTGTTCCAGCATGCGAAGGGCCATGTGATGCTCCTCCGGCCGCTTGATGTCAAACGCGAGCGGGAAGCCGAGCGGCTGGATCGGATCATGGAGAGTCCAGATCACTGCGAGCAGCTTGTCGCGGTAGGTCTTGAACTCCACCGAGACGGCGTCCCGGGTCGCTTCGCTGAACGCGTCGACGCTCTCAAACACGAGGTACAGCTCCACGTCGCCTGCCGCGTTGAGACGGGCAAAGTAGGGCAGTCCTTCTTCGCCCGCCAGGCGGTACAAATCGGCAAAGTTGGTCGCATCCAGCACTTCCCCCTGCGTGGCTGCTGTCGGCGACCTCAGCGACGGATCGGGCACGACTTCCGGACGAAACGGCTGTCTTGTCATGATGTGCCCTGACCCCGCTGCTTCAGCAACGGCCACTCGGCCATGTCGGCCAACAGCGAGCGGTCCGTGGCGTCGATATGTACCGGCGTGACCGTTATATAGCCGTTTTTGACCAGATAGTAGTCGTCTGCATCGGACTGCTGCTGGCCATCCGGGTACTCCCGTGTCAGCCAGTATCCCTCGTCCTGCCGATCGAACTTGTCTTCGTAGTGGTGCAGGGCGAGCGCTGCCGGCGCGATTCCTTTTACCTGTTCGGGAGGCAGATGGGGGATGTTGATGTTGAAGAAAACGTCGGCGGGCAGCTTCTTCTCGGCCGCCTGCTCGCAGAACATGTGCAGCAGCGGACGAATCAGCTCGCCCACCTGGCCGAAGTCGTCCTGGGCGTACCAGTTGTCGTAGGAGAGAGCGACGCCGGGAACGCCGAGAATGACCGCTTCCCTTGCCCCGCTGCAGGTGCCCGAGTAGTAGATGTCACGGCCCAGGTTGGTACCGACATTGATGCCGGAAAAGACGATGTCCGGCCTACGCCGGTCTTCAAACAGCAGATGGCAGGCCGCCTTGACGCAGTCGGCCGGGTTGCCGTTGATCGCCCACGCCTTTACCGGCAGACCGTAAAAGGGGTGAGAGACAGGAGCCAGCGCGCTGCGGTAGGTGAGGCCGTGCCCTACCCCGCTCCGTTCTTCCGCCGGAGCCACAACGTAAATCTCCGCATTCTTCAGATCGAGGAGCGCTTCCGCCAGCCGCCTGATGCCCTGCGCTTCAATTCCGTCATCGTTGGTCAACAATATCCGCAACATGTTGTGTCCTCCTTCGTAGTGGCGCCGCCACCTCGAGTATTCTTCCTCGTCAAGCCACATCAAAGTGCCCGCAGGGGAGCTTATTGGCACTGCCTGCTTTTCTCCTTATTGTACCAAAAATGAAAAACGGACCCCAATCCACTGTGAGGTCCGCACATCGTTTTTCAGCTGCACGCGGTTCGCTTTCAGAGCGCCGCCTGCTGCCTAATCGTCGACGATCTTTTTCCAACGCTCCCGCCAGCGGATGCCTTCTTCGATCCACGCTTCCACCTGGGCGATCTTTCCCTCGGGAATCCCCAGCAGGCGAGCGATGCGGCGAATCTCGTTCGTTTCCGCCTGCGACAGCTTGTGGTCGATCAGCGCGATCCGGTACAGCTTGCGCAACAGCATCAGCTTCTCCGCCCGCGTCAGGTCCATCAAGTCAGCCACGATTGTCTCCGGCCGCTTGGGATAATCCATGTCATCCATGAGAATCTGCCGCTCTTTCAGCGTGAAATGCTCCGAATTGACAATCTCCTGAATCCGGGTCAATTCTTTATTGCCTATATATCCGTCGGCATGGCCAACGCAGATCATCAAGCGAATGGACGCAAACAAAATCTGTTTGTCCTTTTCGGTTTTGCTGTACAATCGTTTTTCCTCCCCCGAAACTCACTGCAATATCACTGCAAATGTGAGAAGCAGTATTTGCCTAATTATACGACGAAAGGGGTAAGCGGTTTCAGACAAAAATGTGACATTTTCTGTCACGCTCGGACAAACATGCGGGAAAAATCTGGCCAACCGTGCGCATTGAGTGAAAGGCCTGACCATCGGGGGTGGGCAAGCAGTTCGATGCGATTCCGGTACAGCGGCAAAAACACCCGCTGCCGAAGCAGCCAGGACACGATCGCCTGCATTTGCCGGCGCCGCTTTTTTTCATCGAAGGTGCGCGTAAGTTCCGCTGATCGGGCGGTCACTTCCCTGACGGCTTCCGGCGGCAGGTGGTGACACGGACTGAATGCCTGATCGTGCAAAAATTCCAAAAGCGACAGTTCTTCCCGCTCGTCGATGTTGGCGCTGTCCAGCACGAGATCGGCATGCCTGAATGTCTCGGGTCGGGCCATCTCTTCCGGCTCGACGTACACAATCCGAACATCGATGCCATAACGGGCGCAGCGCATCCGAATCCACTCCGCATCCTCGACGTGATCCTGGTCAGGATAGCTGACGAGCCGGAGGGGTTCTTCCCTGTAGCCGCTCGCCTGCAAGCGCCGCAAAATCTCGGCGTCACTCGTCTGCGGGAAACTTCGTACCTTGCGCCTCTCCTGTTCTCCCCAGATGACCGCCGGCTCCCGTAATCCTCCCAGTTCCTCCAGCAGCAGCCGGCGATCCAGGATACGGTCAAGGATCGACCGAAAGGCAGCAGACGTAACCGGCCCAGGCTTGATCATGTTGCACCCGAGGTACTGAAAGCAGCGCTCGCTGCGGGACACCTCCGTCCAGGTCGACCGCGAATCATCCTGTTTTTCCCTTCCCGGGACGTTGGCGAATACGATTTCGGGCCATCCGGCTTCCGTTTCGCCCGTCATGTCCGGGACGCACCAGATTTCGATCCGATCCGTAAACGGACGGCCGCCAAAATACGGCTCAAACGCCTCCAGCACCAGCATCGAGTCGTCATTGCGGACCACGCGAAACGGCCCGGTTCCCGATGGCATGCAGCCAAATTGCTCGCCCATCTGCTCCGTGTAGTCAAACGGGACGATGGAAGCAAACTCCTTGCTCAAGGCGTGCAGCAGCAGGCTGTCCGGATGGTGCAGCCTGATCCGCAGTGTGTACGCGTCAACCACGTCCACCGCACGGATCGACCGGACAAGCCATTGGTGCAGGGGAGATTTGTCCCGCAGGCGAAGCAGGGCATACCGCACATCCTCCGCCTCCAGCATTCTGCCGTGGTGAAACCAGACCCCTTTTCGCAGGATAAACGTCCACTCCGTTCCCTGGGGATTCGCCTCCCAGTACAAGGCAAGCCGGGGTTCAAAACGACCTTGCTGTGGATCAAAGTGAACAAGCGTATCAAATACATGTTTGGTCAGATGGGCTTCCGAACGCAGCAGCACGCGGGAGGGGTCCAGCATGGGCAGCGGCCTGCCCTGGGACAGCCGCAGCACGTCCTGTCTGCTTCCCGGACTCCTGCTGACATGCAGGCCAAACTGACTGCTCATCCAGCGCTGAAAACTTTCCTCCAGCTCGCCTAACTCCTCCCGATACCGGGCTACAAACACGCGTGCTCCGCGAATCTCTCCCTGACGGACCAGTTCCCTGGCGACAGAGAGCGCGGCGTCAGCGGGATGAATGCGAAACGTCAGCACGGACTGATGTCCCCTGCCCTTACCGGGCTGCCAGACAATCCACCCCCGCTGCGCTAACTTTTTTACCGTAGCCGCCGCATTGCGCGGGGTGCAGCACAAGATGGAAGCCGCACAGGCCAGCGAGAGGGTGATGGGCTTGTCGATCGCCGCCTGCGGGCAGCCGGCAAACAGCCGATGATAATGTTCAAACAGGATCATAATCATACACCGCCTCAAAACATGAAAAAACGACGTGTCGTTTTGTACGCTTTTTCTTTCGTTCCCCCCGGCGTACAATCGGGTACAATCCCAATCCCGATACAGAAAGGATACCAGGATAAACATGAAACGAACATCACTTTTCACTCGCTATCCGACCACGGTCTGGGTCCGGCTCTTCGGCGAACTGGTGACGCAGCTCTCTCTCAGCATGATTGCCCCTTTTCTGATCTTGTATCTGAACGAGCAGGCAGGCAGCTCCGTTCCCCTGACCATGCTGGTGATCGGGCTGCAGCCCGCCAGTGAAATCGCGCTGACGCTAATCGCAGGGGGTGTGACGGACCGGTACGGACGCAAATCCGTCATGCTGGTCGCTCTGGGCCTGCAGGCGCTGGCCATGCTGGGAATGGCGTTTGCCCACTCGCTTGCCGCCTTTGCCATCCTGTACATGATAAACGGTGCGGGCCGCTCCCTCTTCATCCCGGCGGCACGCGCCCTCCTGGCTGATACCGTCCCTCACAAGCTCCAGTCGGAAGCGTTCGCCCTGTTGAATACAGCCAGCTATATCGGCGCTGCGGCCGGTCCGCTTGTGGGCGTGCTGATCTATCAAAGCGACCCCAGCCTTGCCTTTCAATTGACGGCGTTTTCGCTGGTCCTCTACGCCGCGTGCGTCTGGTGGAAGATACCGGCGTCTGCGCCAGAAGTGTCGTCGTCGGCACGCACACCATCACCGGCCGCCGCCGGGGACTTGCCTGCTCCCGCCGCCCGGCACACAATCCGTCCCGCGCTGCACCTGATGCTGTTGGCCATGCCGATCAGCCTGTTCTACGCGCAAACGGAAACCAATCTGCAGCTGCATCTGAAGAATACATTCACCGATTATCTGGAACTGCTGGCCATGCTGGCCTCCACAAAAGCGGCCGCATCCATCTTCCTGGAATTTTGGCTGGTCAAATGGACGCAGCGCGTGTCCCCGCGAATCCTCATCACCGGTTCATACGTCTGCTTTGCCGCGGTCTCCGCAGCCTACGCCCAGTCCGACAGCGCGGCTGTACTGCTCGCCATCCAGCTCGTGCTCATTCTCGGCGAAAGCGTCGGTCTCAATCACCTGCTGACGCTGGTGGCACGGATCGCGCCGCCCTCCATGCGCGGCCGCTATTTTGCCATAACGGGGCTGCACTGGGACATCTCCCGCGCAGCGGGGCCTTATCTGGGCAGTCTGGTCCTACTACATTTCGGCGGCGCATGGCTGTTCGGCGCTTCGGCCGTGCTGCTGCTCATCGGGGCCCTGGCCCAGTACCTGTACCTGCAGCGAATGGAAAAAGCCTCCCCGTCACTTCGGGAAGGCTCAAGCATGTAAACGATGCGCGTTACGACAGCAGGTAGCGGTCTTCGCTGAACGATTCGCCACGCGCCGCTTCAAACGCCTGCAGCAGGTCCTGCGGCTTCATCTTCCGTTTTTTCTCCTCCGGAATGTCCAGAATGATGCTGCCCTCGTGCATCATCAAGAGACGGTTGCCCATGTTCAGCGCCTGTTCCATGTTATGCGTGACCATGATCGTCGTCAGCTGGTGCTGCTCCACGATCTTGCGGGTCAGCTCGACGATCAGCTGTGCGCGTTTCGGGTCCAGGGCCGCCGTGTGTTCGTCCAACAGCAGGATTTTCGGCTCCGTAAACGTCGCCATTAACAGGCTGAGCGCCTGGCGCTGGCCCCCGGAGAGGAAGCCCACCTTGGTCTTCAAACGGTTCTCCAGCCCCTGGTCGAGCTGTTTCAAGTGCTCGCGGAACAGCTCCCGCTTGCGGTTGGTAACGCCAAACGACAGTGTACGCCGCCGGCCGCGGCCGTAGGCGATGGCCAGGTTTTCCTCGATGGTCATGTTGGGTGCCGTGCCCGCCATCGGGTCTTGGAACACGCGGCCGACAAAGGTGGCACGCTGGTGCTCACCCAGCCGGGTGACGTCCTTGCCGTCAATCGTCACGGTGCCCTTGTCGGGAATCAATCCGCCGGAAATAATGTTCATCAGCGTCGATTTCCCGGCCCCGTTGCTGCCGATTACGGTGACAAAATCGCCGGGGGCGACGTGCAGGTTGATTTCCCGTAACGCCACCTTCTCGTTGACAGTTCCCTCGTTGAATACTTTGCGTACGCCGGAAATCCTAAGCATCGCCGTTCCCCCCTTTCACCGCACGGAACCCTTGTCTTTTCCACACGCCTTTGGCAAACGTCGGCACCGTCAGGGCGATGATCACGATCAGCGCGGTAATCAGCTTCATGTCGGACGGATTGAGCCCTTTGTTCAGCGCCAGGGCAATCACCAGCCGGTAGACCAGCGAGCCGCCGATGACGGCGATGGTCGCCCGGACAATGGAGGAGCTGCCAAACAACACTTCCCCGACAATAACGGAGGCCAGACCGATCACAATCATCCCGATCCCCATGCCCACGTCGGCAAAGCCCTGGTACTGCGCCACCAAGGCGCCGGAGACGGCCACCAGCGCGTTGGACAAGGCCAGGCCGATGATCGTGGTCGTGTCGGTGTTGATGCCGAAACTGCGGATCATCTTCGGATTGTCGCCCGTCGCCCTCAGATCGAGGCCAAGGTCGGTGTGCAGGAACCAATCAATCAGTGCTTTCAGCAGCAGAATACCAATGAAAAATACAATTGCCACACCGGTCAACAGCACCTCCCCGCCCACGGTCACATTGGGGACACCGAGGTTTTTGACAAACGTGTAAAGCGTTTCCTCGCGAAGAAGTGGCAGGTTGGCTTTCTCCATGATGCGCAGGTTGATCGAGTACAGCGCGATCATCGTCAAAATCCCGGCCAAGAGTCCATTGATTTTCCCCTTGGTGTGCAAAAGTCCCGTAAACACTCCCGCCGCTGCGCCGGCGACAAAGGCCGCCAGGGTGGCGAGAAACGGATTCGTGCCGTCAATGATCAGCTTGGCTGCCAGCGCACCGCCCAGCGCAAAGCTGCCGTCCACGGTCAGGTCAGGAAAATTCAAGATGCGAAAGGTCAGATACACGCCCAGGGCCATGATCGCAAACAGCAAGCCCTGTTCGATTGCTCCGAGATATGCCAGGTTCATAGCGTCCTCCTGTTGCTGCGATTATTGCTCGACCACTTCAGCTGCCCGGTCGAGCAGGGATTGCGGAAGGGGTACGCCCATTTTTTCCGCCGCTTTTTTGTTCAGCACCAGCTTCATCTCCGCCTGCTTCTCTACAGGCATGCTGGCCGGTTGAGCTTCCCCTTTGAGGATTTTGGCCGCCATGTCGGCGGTCTGTTCGCCCAGTTTGCTGTAGTCAATGCCATAGGTAGCGATTGCGCCGCTCTTCACGGAGTTTTCCTCGCCGGCCACCACCGGGATTTTTTGCGACTCCGCCACTCCGATCACCGCAGAGATGGAGGAGACCACCATGTTGTCGGTCGGGATGTAGAATGCGTCCACTTTGCCGACCATCGATTCGGCTGCCTGCTTCACTTCCGTCGGGCTGGTGATGGCTGCTTCACGGATGGTCAGGCCCAGTTTTTCCGCTGCGGCTTTGGCTGCATCCACCTGTACCTTGGAGTTTACCTCGCCGGAGTTGTAGATGATGCCGACCGTCTTGGCGTCCGCCTTCAGCTCCTGTACCAGCTTCAACTGCTCTTCCACCGGGTTCATGTCCGTCGTGCCGGTCACATTGCCGCCCGGATTTTCCATTGTTTGCACCAGCGAAGCCGCCACCGGATCGGTCACGGCGGTGAAGAGAATTGGAATATCCTTGGTCACCTGAGCGGCTGCCTGAGCGGCCGGCGTGGCGATGGCCAGGATCAGATCGACGTTGTCCGCCTGAAACTTCTGCGCGATCTGCACAGCCTGATCCATGTTACCTTGGGCCGACTTGATGTCGTAGACCACCTGTTTGTCTTTCTCGTAGCCGTTTTGCCCCAGCTTGGCAATGAAGCCTTCCCGCGCCGCATCAAGTGCCGGATGCTCCACGATCTGCACGATGCCCACCTTCAATTGCTTCGTATCCTGGGCAGGATCGTTGGCCGGCTGACTGTCCGCCGGAGCACTTTGCTGCCCACACGCTGCAACGGATAAAAGTAGCAAAGGACACAGAATTTTCTGGACGACATGCCAATACTTTTGCTTTCTCATGTAAAAAACCCCCCTAATTATAAAATTTTTTTCATTTTACCACGATGGAAACACAATTCAAACAGAAAAAGAGAGCAAGGCTCTCTTTTTCTACTTGAAGATTTCTTTCGCCTGCTGTTTTAATTCATCGGGAACGGCAATGCCAAAGTTGGCAGCTGCCGTCTCGTTGATGTACAGCTCGGTCTGTTTGGACACTTCCACCGGCGTGTCGGCCACTTTCTGTCCCTTCAAAATGCGGACGGCCATCTCTCCGGTCTGCTTGCCGATCTGGTAGTAATCAATGCCGTAGGTGGCCACGGCTCCCCGTTTTACCGTATCCGTGTCGGAAGCGAAAACCGGCACCTTGTGCTGTTCCGCCGCGCCCAACACCGCTTCAAATGAAGAGACCACGGTGTTGTCAATCGGGATGAAGATGGCCTCCGTCTTGCCGGCCAGTCCCTGGGCTGCGAGCTGCACTTCGGACAGCTGGGAGATGCCTGCCTTAACGACCTCGACCCCTTGTTTTTTCGCCGCTTCTTCCAGTTCCTTCACCTGCACCTCGGAATTCACTTCCGACGTGGTGTAGATGACGCCCAGCTTTTTCAGGTTTGGCAGGAAGCGTTTGACCAGCTCCAGCTGCTGCTCCATCGACACCTTGTCAGAGGTGCCGGTCACGTTTTTGTCCGGCTTCTCCAGGTTGCTGACCAGTTGGGCGGACAGCGGGTCCGTCACGGAACTGAAGATCACGGGCTTATCTGTAATCGCCTTGGCTGCTGCCTGAGCGGATGGCGTGGCGATGGCCACGACCAGGTCCTTTCCGTCGCCGGCGAATTTTTGTGCAATCGAGACCGTGTTGTTCATGTCACCGTGGGCGTTTTGATAATCCAGCTCCACGTTTTTGCCTTCTTCATATCCGGCTGCTTTCAATCCGTCTACAATTCCCTGGCGAATCGCATCCAGCGCCGGGTGTTCCACGAATTGGGTCAGCCCCAGCTTCACCATTTGCTGGCCGTTGGCAGCGGTCGCGGTTGCGTCCGTCTGTTGGCCGGATTGGTTGCCACACGCCGTCAGTGCAATCGACAGACATGCGGCCAGTACAGCATGTACAGCTCGTCTCATCTGTTCTTCCTCCTCTAAGCTCTCACTCTGCAATAACAGAAAACTTGTGTTCCATTATAGCATACTTTGCGGCGTTGAAAAGATGTTTTACGCTTGTTGCCCCGCTTCCTTCGTTCCTCTTTTTACCCATACACGGGTGATTCGGTAATGGTCCACCTCGCCGACGATGAATTCGTAGCCGCCGTCTCTGACCACGTCGCCCACGCGCGGCGGATGGTCGATCTGCATGTAGATCCAGCCGGCCAGCGTGTCCACCTCACTGTCGTCCAGATCAAGCCCGAGGTAGTCGTTTACCTCTTCCAGCAGCATGCGGCCGTCCAGCGACAGCAGGTCGTCTTTCCGCTCGATTTCCGGCCGCTCGTCGTCAAATTCGTCCTGAATGTCGCCGACAATTTCTTCCATTATGTCTTCCACTGTAACCAGACCTGCCGTGCCGCCGTACTCGTCGATGATAATCGCCATCTGGCTGCGCTGTTTTTGCAGCATGGTCAAAAGCCGGCTGATGGATATCGTCTCCGGAACGGTCAGCACTGGGCGGCTCAACTGCTCCAGGCTTTTTTGCTCCCCTTCCAGCAGGCTGGTCAACAAATCCTTGATATGCAAACTGCCGACCACGTGGTCCTTGTCCCCGTCCACCACCGGGTAGCGGGTAAAGCGGCCGTTTTGCACGACCTTGATGTTATCTTCTAACGGGTCGCGCAGGTTGAGCACCACCATGTCCGTGCGCGGCACCATGATCTCCCGGGCCATTGTCTCCGAAAAATCAAAGATATTGTCCACCAGCATCAGCTCGGTCTGGTCGATCAGGCCGCTTTTGTGGCTCTCGTTGACAAGGATGCGGATTTCTTCTTCCGTGTGCGCTTCCTGATGCGGTTCCATGCTAATGCCGAGCATCCTGAGAATCTTGGCCGCCGCCCAGTTGAGAAAGGCGATAAACGGGTACATCAGCTTGTAAAACATCCGGATGGGACGGGCCACGAACATCGAGACCTTCTCGGAGCGCTGGATGGCCAGCGATTTTGGCGCCAGCTCGCCCAGCACGATGTGCAAAAAAGTAATGATGGAGAACGCGACGATAAAGGAGATGCTGCCGACCAGCGTCTCGTTCAGCCCAAAGTAGCGGAAGACAGGGTGGAGCAGATGGGCGACGGCCGGTTCCCCCAGCCAGCCCAGTCCGAGCGACGCCAGCGTGATCCCCAGCTGGGTGGCGGACAGGTAGGCATCCAGGTTGTCCAGCACCAGTTCGACGTCGCCCGCCCGCCTGTTTCCTTCCGCTACCAGTTGGGCGATGCGCGATTCCCTCACCTTCACGATGGCAAATTCGGTCGCCACGAAAAAGCCGTTGAGAAAGACGAGAAATGCGACCAGGACCAGATTGAAAAAGGCACTCCATATCGCCATGCCGTCCCTACTCCTTTGCCCGTTTTCTTGCGTTAGTGTAACCCACGGGCGGCCAAATGTTGCCCGTTCCTGTCAAAAGCGCGGCAGCGCGACGGCGGCAAACCCGTTTTTCATTCGCCTTCCGATTGTGATACGATTGACTGTATGAACATGGAGACCACAAAGCCGCAGAGGTGAAGAATGTGTCGTACCGTCCCGAGTTGCCGCTGATCGTGCAAAGCGATCGCACCATCCTGCTGGAAGCGCAGCATCCGCTGTTTGCGGAAGTCCGGCAGGCGCTGTCCGGCTTTGCCGAACTGATCAAAAGCCCGGAGTACATACACACATACCGGATTACCCCGCTCTCCCTGTGGAACGCAGCAGCAGGGGGCCTGACGGCGGAGCAGGTAACCGGCGTCTTGAGCACGTATAGTAAATACGGAGTTCCGCCGTCCATCGTCCGGGAAATCGCCGAAACGATGGGACGGTACGGCCTGATTCGCTTGGAAAAAGACGGCGATCACCTGCTGTTGACCGGCGACGATGTGCCCCTGCTGGCTGAGCTGACCGGGTACAAGGCGGTGAGCAGCCTGCTGGAAGGACAGGTGAATCCGGCCGTCTGGCGCGTCAAACCATACGCCCGCGGGCTGATCAAACAGGAGCTGATCCGGCTCGGCTACCCCGTCCAGGACGTGGCCGGCTATACATCCGGAGAAGCCTGTCACGTCGCGCTGCGGGAAGTGACCGCCAGCGGCCGGCCGTTTGCGCTGCGGCCGTACCAGCAGGAGGCGGTGGATGCCTTCCACGCCGCCGGTGCTGCCACTGGCGGCAGCGGCGTGCTGGTGCTGCCGTGCGGCGCGGGCAAGACGATCATCGGCCTGGGAGCGATCTGCCAGCTCCAGACGGCCACATTGATCCTGACGACCAACACCACATCGGTCCGGCAGTGGATCGCCGAGCTGATCGACAAGACTGACCTCGATCCCTCACAGATCGGTGAATACACAGGCGAACGGAAAGAGGTCAAACCGATTACCGTAGCCACCTATCAGATCCTGACATACCGTTCAAAAGCGGACGATTCGTATCCCCACATGCGCCTGTTCTCAGAACGGGAATGGGGCTTGGTGATCTACGACGAAGTGCACCTGCTGCCCGCTCCCGTCTTCCGCGTCACCTCCGGGATTCAGGCGACGCGCCGGCTCGGACTGACGGCCACACTGGTGCGGGAGGACGGCCGGGAAGAAGACGTGTTTACCCTGATCGGGCCGAAAAAGTACGAAATGCCGTGGAAAGCCCTGGAGGAACAAGGCTGGATTGCGGAAGCGCGCTGCCAGGAAATTCGGCTGCCGTTTGAAGCGAACGGACGGGAGGCTTACGCCCGGGCCAACGCGCGGCAAAAATTCCGGATCGCGGCGGAGAATCCGCGCAAGCTCCAGGTCGTGCGCCATCTGCTGGAGCGTCACGCCGACGACCGCGTCCTGATCATCGGCCAGTACGTGGGACAGCTCCAGCAGCTTGCCGAAGCGCTGAACCTCCCGCTGATTACGGGCAAGGTGCCGGAAAAGGAACGGGAGGCGCTGTACCGCCAGTTCAAGCGCGGCGAGATTACCCGGCTCGCCGTCTCCAAGGTGGCCAACTTTGCCGTCGACCTGCCGGATGCCAATGTTGCCATCCAGATATCCGGCACATTCGGCTCGCGCCAGGAAGAAGCGCAGCGGCTCGGCCGCATTCTGCGTCCCAAAGAGCGCGACAACGCCGCCTATTTTTACACGCTGGTCACTCGGGACACACGCGAACAGGAATTTGCGCTTCACCGGCAATTGTTTCTGGTGGAACAGGGATACCACTACGACGTGATAGAAATGGATGCGCTGGATTGAAACATTCGGATCGATACCAGCGTCTCATAGAGGAAGGGAGGCCGGAGATTCAATGCAATCCGACGCCGAAATCATTCAGCGGATTCTGCAAGGCGACATCGAAGCGTACCGCGAGCTGATTCAGCGGTATCAGCACATGATTTACGTGTTTATCTACAAAATGGTAAACAACCGCTCCGATGCGGAAGATTTGACCCAGGAAGTCTTCGTCAAAGCGTATGAAAAACTCTCCAGCTTTCGTGGGGACAGCCAGTTTTCCTCCTGGCTGTATACGCTGGCGCGAAACAAGACCATCGACTTCCTGCGCCGGCGCAAGTTTCACGAATCCGACGAACAACTGGCGTACGTCCCCTCCCAGGCGAGCGACGAATCACCGCAGGACTCCCTCTTGAACAAGGAGCGCCGCCGGGAGATTGAGAAAGCATTTTCGATGTTGTCCGAATCGTATCGGGAAGTAATCGTGCTGCGCTGCACGCACGAATATCCGTTTGAAAAAATTGCGTCGCTGCTCGGCATCGCCGAGTCAACGGCCCGTGTCCGCTATCTGCGCGCTCGCCAAGAACTGGCCAAACTGCTTACTCGCAAGGAAGGGGGGCTCGTGCATGAACTGCCAGGAATTTAGAAAAGCATGGGCATACGAGCCGGACATCGAAACGCTTTCCCATATCGAGACGTGCGATGAGTGTATCGCCTGGATGGAAGCCCAATTGACTAGCGGCGAGGAGGTGCAATTCTTGAAAGAAGTTCCTCAACCGATGGCCGATTTGGAAGAGAAAATCATGCATGCGATCTATCAAACCGCCGGCCAAAGCGCTCCTCCTCACGCCGCGTCGGCATCCGTCACGCCGTCACCCAAACAGGCGAAATTCCGCCGCTGGACGTCTTACCTCCCTTCACTGTCGTGGGTGGGCGCAGCCGCCATCCTGCTCGCGGTCGGGGTGGCCGGCTACCAGCAGTTCCAACTGGCAGGGCAAGATGGCGCCACGGAAAACGCCATGCACCACGAGAGCAAAGCCGATATGGAACAGAAAGACAGACAAATTGCCGACGCTCCGTCCATCCTGCTTTCGCCTGACACGCCCGTAGCAAGCCCGGCCGCCGGGTATGGCTATCCAGACATTGCCGCAAAACAACCAGACGGGCAGACGTCACCGGACGGGACCACGGTGCAGCCGGCCGCACTGGCGATGAACGACAGCGGAACCAATCAGCCCAAATCTGCTGCAAGTCAGGCGCAGGAACCGCACGCCGGGTCGGGAGCAAAGACCGCGGAGAAGGCCCAACCCCCTCAGACGTCGCGGACACAGGCGTTCGATACAGTCAACGAATCGGGGCAACCCCTGCATAAACGAACGATCATCGCCGCTCGCAACGCCAACGGAAAATCCGCCAACGACCATGTCAAACATGAGGACACGCCGTCGAAACAGACGGATGCAATTAAACCGACAGACGGTCAATCCGCCATTCAAAAGACGGAGAACGAATGGGGCGTCAACATGTTCAGCAATGATGCCGCACCTGACCCGTCAATCGAAAGCGTACCGCCCGTAGCCGGTCCGCCCGCAACCGATCAGGCCAAACAGGAAATTACGCTCTCCGCGTTCACTGATCTGGAGACGGCCATCCGTTCATCCGACGTGCCTGTACCCGTGCTGAACCAGCCGCCTGACGGCATGACCCTGCAGGCAGTCACCGTCCAGTACGAATCACCGACCAGCCATAAGGTGGTTCGCCTCTCCTGCCATTACCAACGCAGCAAGGAGTGGATCAAGGTGGACGTGGTGCCCAACGCAAAAGGGAAGCGCAGCTTGTCCATCCCCGGCACCTTTACGGCCACACAGCTGTACACGGTCAACGGCGAACAGGCCATCGCCGTCTCATTCGACCTGCCGGATTCGTCAGGCGAAGCGGCTGCCGAGCACGCCGTCCACTTCAACGCGCAGACGGAAAACCAATCGCTCTACGTCGTAATGACCGCCCGGGGCATCCGACTGGACCAACTGGTCGAAATGTCCAAGCAGCTGACGTGGAAATAATCCCGCTTCCGATCAAAACTGCCCAGCACCAAAAAAGGGACACTGCTTCCTCGAAAAAGCAGTGTCCCTTTTGGTTTCCGTCCACACCGGTCAAGAGAAGGTCAAGACGTGACATCCCTGCGAATAAACACGGCGTAGGCGACAATCAGCGCCGCCGCTGCCCAGACGCTCAACACGGCGAGCGAAAAAGGCAGCGTCATGCCCTTGATCGGCGGCAGCGTGCCGGCCAGGTAGTCCGTCAACTGCAAATTGACGACGAAAAGGTATTTGGCCGACTCCCAGGTCGACGCCATCTGGGTTAAAATCGTTCCGCTGATCAGGGCCGCCATCATGATGCCCATTCCGGCAGCCGCGCTGCGCACCAGTACGGAGACCATGAACGTAATCGTCCCGACCACGATGCACACAAACCACCCAAGTCCGTACTGCATGAGCAGGTATTTCCACTGCGGCAGCATGAACACCGCGGATGTGACCAGTTCGCCGCCGGTCACGTCAAAGCCGGTCAGCACCGGCAGATCCCAGCCCGCATAGCCAAACACCACACCGGATATCAGGTAGGCCATACACAAGGTCATCAGTACCGTGAGCGAGGTAAACAACAGCAGGGTGATGTACTTGCTGGTCAGCACCTTCCAGCGCCGCACGGGCCGAGTCAGCAGCAGCTTGATCGTCCCCTCGCTGTATTCGGCGGAGACCAGATCGACCGCCAGCACGACGATGATCATCGGCAGAAACAGCGACACGGCCTGATCCATGAAGCCCCGCGCAAACGTGGGCGCCCCCGGTGCCATCGGGTTGACGTCATGATCCAGATAGTACTGCTGCTGCTGGACGCGAATTTTTAAGAACTCCCGCCACTCCTCCGGCAGTCTGCTGGAGGCGAGCCGGTTTTGCGTGTCCACGATCTGCTGCTGCAATATCGTCCGCCAGTCAGTCGTGCCCATCCGCTCCTGGACCGTCACCACGGAGCGGTACTGCGCGTAGGTAAAGATCGGGATGAGGACGGCCAGGATCAGCAGCACGACGAGAAAGCGGCGGCGGCGCAGCAGCTTGATCGTCTCATTTTGTACCAGTGCGAGCATGCTCGGCCCCATCTTCTCCACCTCCCCCTGTCAGCGTCAGGAACAAATCTTCCAGGGTCACCGTCTTGGCGACGATGCCGAGGACGGGGACGCCGGCCCGCACCAATGCGGCGTTTGCCTCGCTGATTCGCTCCGTATCCATGCGGCAGTACAGCCGTCCCTCGCCGTCCGGCCACACCCGTTCCACAAAGGACAGGCGGCTCAGCACGTCCCGTCCCCTGCGCTCGGCCTCCGGCGGAAAGGTCCACGCCACCCGGTCGGCAAACTGTTCCATCAGCTCCTGCACCGGTCCGACGGAGATGACCCGTCCCTTGTTGATGATGGCGACGCGGTCGCACATCATCTCAATCTCGCTGAGCAGGTGACTGGAGACGAACACGGCCAGCCCCTCTTCTTCCGCCAGCCTGCGGATAAACTGACGCAGTTCGCGGATGCCCGCCGGGTCCAGGCCGTTGGTCGGCTCGTCGAGAATGAGCAGCTTGGGCCGGTGCAGGAGGGCCTGCGCGATGCCCAGCCGCTGCCGCATGCCGAGCGAATAGGTTTTCACCTTGTCGTCGATGGCCCGTTCCAGATCGACAAAGCGGACGATTTCCTCGATCCGCTCGGGGGGAATGCCGCCGCTCATGCGGGCAAAATGCTCCAGGTTTTCCCGGCCCGTCATGAATTTGTACAGCTCCGGGTTTTCCACGATGCAGCCCACCTGGGCGATCGCCTCTGGAAACGAACGGCGAAGGGAGATGCCGCCGATCTCAATCTCTCCTCCGTCGGCTGAGGCCAGCCCGACCAGCATGCGGATCGTCGTCGTCTTGCCCGCGCCGTTAGGCCCGAGAAAGCCAAAGACCTCTCCGGCGTAAACGTCAAACGTCATATCGTGAATGATCGGCTTGCCGCCGATCGTCTTGCGCAATCCTTTTACGGAAAGGACTGTCTCGCCCACTGCTCGCCCTCCCTATCCAGATACCGTTCGCTGACGCGAAAACGGTGATTGTGATACACTGACAGTACATGTCACATTATACCATGCTTGACCATCCACCAACGAATGGGAGGTACCCGATGCGCACATCCGGTCAATTCATGTGGCGTACAGTCGGCCTGCTCTCCGTGCTCTCCTTTTTGCTGTTTGCCGCAGGCTTCGTGTTTGCGCTGGACCCCCGCCAGCTCTCATCCGGCCGGGTCGCAGAACCGGCCGGGCATGCCAAGCCGGCCCCGCTGGCGCCAGGGGAAGGCATTCGTCATGTGGTGGCGCTGGGAGATTCGCTGACGCGCGGAGCCGGCGACGCCAACGGGCTCGGTTACGTGGGACACGTCCGCCAAGCACTGGAAAAACAGGCGGGCCACCCGATCACGCTGACCAATCTGGCCATCAACGGCCAGGAATCGACCGGCCTCGTCGATCAGTTGTCCCAACCCCAGGTCCAGTCGCTGCTGAAGCAGGCCGATCTCATCCTGTTTACCATCGGCGGAAATGATTTGTTCAAGCAGTCCGGCGGCGTATACCGCGTCGACAACGACAAATTGGCCGCTGCCATCAAAGGACTTGCGGCCAACTACGAGCAGATTCTCCGGCGTATCCGGGAGCTGAACGACAGCGCGCCGATTGTCTACACCGCCCTGTACAATCCGTTCGGGGACACCGACGCGGCCGCCGACACCGTCAAGCCGGTGCTGGACTGGAACAGCGATGCTGCCGCCATCGCGGCCCGCTATCCGCGCGTCATTGTCGTTCCCACCTACGATCTGTTCGTCCACAAGGAAAATACCTACCTCTACACGGACCACTTTCATCCCAACGAGGCCGGTTACGCCCGGATCGCCGAGCGGATCATGCAGGCACTACAGTGACGTGTTCCGGGCGATGTTGATTGACGTCCCGGTGCGTTTCTGGTAGGCGCGCTGTCCAGCCCAATGAAACAGGCTGCTCGTCATGGAGAGGAAAGCGACCACTCCGAACAGCACGGGACCGCCGTACGACGCCAGCAGAATGCCGCCCATCCACGGGCCGATAAACTGGCCGAGGTTGCCGAAGCTTTTCGCTCCGTAATACGTGCCGCGCATGTTGTCCGGCGCCATCCGGTCGATCAGGACATCGGACGCGGTGAACGTGAGAATCTCGCCGATGGTAAAAACGACCATCGCCACAATAAACATCGTCCATGAGTGGGCGAAGGCGTAGCCAAGGTCCCCGAGTGCGTACATGACGTTCCCCACCACGATGCTGGTCAGGGGCGTCTTGTTTTCCGCCCAGCGGGTCAAGGGCATCTGCATCAACACCACGACGATGGCGTTGATACTCATCAGGATGGCAAACAGCTTCGCCCCGTCGGGAACGGCCATCTCCGTATACTTGGCCAGCGTTGTTGACATTTGCGAGTAGCCGATCGCCCCCAGCATCCCCGCCACCATATAGAGTCGGAACGCTTTGTCGCGCACCACCACTTCAAGTGCACGCTGAAAGCTGACCGGCTCTTTTTTCTGTCCCTCGATCTGCTTGATGCCAAAGACGTTTAACATCACCTGCAAGCTGATGACGTACAGCAGGTAGATGAGGGCAGTCATCAGAAACGGCAGCGCCGCCGAAGTCAACGCCAGCATCGCCCCGACGATCGGCCCCACGGCCACGCCCACGTTGATCGCGGTGTAGCGCAGGCCGAAGACACGGTACCGCTTCTCGTGCGGCGTCACGTCGGCCATGAGCGCCTGCGACACCGGCTCGTAAAAGGAGCGGCAGAGCCCGCCGACGACGTTTAACAGCAGGAAAAACAGCGGACTTTTGCCGAATGCGAACCCTACAAACACCAGGGTCCAGACGTACAATGCCGCGAGCATGACGCGGCGTCGGCCAAATATATCTGAAAGCGTCCCACCGATGAAGCCGCCCACCGTCCCGGCCAGTGCCCCCGCGCCGATCGTCAGTCCGATGGTTCCATAATCCATGTCGGTGTGATTGGACAAGTACAAAAACAGGAACGGCATGCTCATCGAACTGGCTGCGCGGACAAACACCGTGCCGACCACAAGCGACCAGACGATGGGGTGAAATTCGCGCAACAACCCCTTGACCCTATCCATGTGTTTCTCTCTCCTCCAACTGCTCTGCCCGACAATGGAAACAGAACAGTCATCACAAGTTTTTCCTAAATTGTAGGGAGCAGTCTTGGTTTCGTCAATCACTGTCCGAACTTTTTTGATTATGAAAATTTTTTTAGAACAACAATCGAAAAATCGATAAGACCACAGACGATGACGGAAGGCCGCACGGGCGTTGAAGCTGTCCCCCGCATAAAAAAAGCCCCCTGCTCGGGGACATGCTTGCGCTGTACCGAAAGGAGGCGAGTAACCACTGCTGCTTTTATTCCACTTCTATGCTGTCCGTAATGACTCCCTGCTCGTCCCATTTCACCGCCCGATACTTGATGTCGTGGTAAAACGTAAACCAGGCGCCTTGGCGGATGCCCTCCTGAATCCATGTTTGCTTGGCGAAAATGGAGGTCATCGGGTAGTCGTCGTAGGCCATCACCCACAGGGGATTCTGGTGCGCGTGTGTCGGCAAAAGGTCGGCCAGATGCAATACGAGTTGACCGTCGCTTTCGATGCGGACGATCGCATGCCCCTGGCTGTGCCCGCCGGTGTGGTGCAGCGAAATGCCGGGCAGCACCTCCAGCGTGTCGCCGTACGTCTGCACCTGTTCATAAATGGGCTTCCAGTTGTCCTCCCAATAGGTGTTGCGGGAACGGATGTTGGGCTCGCGCATCTCCGCCCATTCCTGTTCCTGGACATAAATGACCGCCCGCGGAAACGTGGAGACGAGCCGGCCGTCCTGCCAGGAAACAAGCCCGTTGGCATGATCGTAATGCATGTGGGTCATCAGCACGATGTCGATATCTTCCGGCGTCAATCCCTTGGCGGCCAGCGACTCTTTCACCTGCGACTCCTCCAGCAGGCCAAAGTTGCGCTTTTGCTTGTCCGTCAGCCGGTCGTTGCCCAAGCCTGACTCGATCAGGATGATTTTGCCGCCGCCTTCCACCAGGATCGGATCAGCCCTAAGCGGTATCTGGTTGAGATCGTTGTATGGATAGCGCTTGCTCCAGAGCGGTTTGGGAACCACGCCAAACATCGCCCCTCCGTCCAACTGCGACAGCCCTCCCCGCAGCCACGTCAGGGAAAATGCTCCTGCCTGCAGGTTTGTCAATTGCATGGTACCAGCCTCCTCAAGTTTGTATGCAGATGCGGGAAGTGTGAAAGAGCACCCCGTACAGGGTGCCCTGCTATTTTTCGGTTACGCTGACCGTGCGCGTGGCCGGGGACAGTTTCAACAATATGTCACTGGACACCGCCTGGATCGCCAAATCGGTGTCGTGGCGTTTATGGATGAGCACAAGCTGCGCAACCTTTTCGCTTCCGCGGTATATGCTGATCAAGGTTTGCAGCGGGTTGGCGCTTCCGCCGGCAATTACCTTAACCCCCGGGGCAACCGTGAACGTCCAGCCCTCTACTTCCACCACCCGAGCGGATGAGTAGAGAAAGTGCCGTTTTCCCAGCAGAATGCCATAGTGATTCATCAAGGCAAGGGCCCCCATTCAACTAAATTTGAACAGCGTACTTTCATTTTGCAAAAATTCATGTCCAAATGAAAGTCTTTCGACAAAAGATCCTATAACCTGACAACGTGCCGATTCCCTGTTTCGCTCAAATCAATCGGCCGATGAGCGCTCCCTCGTAAATCGCCCGCTTGGCGTCAAGCTCTCCTGCCTCTTTGGCCCCCCCGATGAGGTGCACCGGCAGCCGACCTTTCAGCGATTCGTACAAGCGGTTGTCCGATATGCCCCCTGCCGCAACCACCACCGTATCCGCGGGCAGGAGCCGCTCTTCGCCGTCGTGGACGATGCGCACGCCCTCCGGCGTAATCTCCTTGTATTCTACCTGCGTCAGCATCTCGACGCCGTGCCGCTTGAGATTGGCGAGCACCGCCCAGCGCGTCGTTTTGCCCAATCCGGTGCCCACGTGCCGACCGCGGCGGAGCATCCGCACTTGTCTGCCGCTCTGCTGCAGGCGATGCACCTCCGCAGCGCTGAGAATCCCGTACTCCAGGAGGTAGCGGGCGGTCTGCGGCGAGATGTTGTCGTTTTGCACCAGCAGGTGGGATAGATCGCAGGCGATCCCTCCCGCGCCGATGATCACCACGCGCTTGCCGACATCCACCTGCTTTTCAAACACTTGGGTGTAGCTGACCACGTGCGGCAGATCAATGCCGGGAATCTCCGGCCGCCTTGGGATGATGCCGGTAGCCACCACCACCTCGTCAAATCCTTCCGCGAGCAGCGCATCTGCCTGTGCTTCCACACCCAGCCGGATGTCCACGCCAAGCAGACCGAGCTGCGTCCGGTAATAGCGCAACGTTTCGTTAAATTCCGATTTGCCCGGCACCTGCCGCGCGTAATTGAGCTGGCCGCCGATCTGCTGCCGTTTTTCCATCAGCACCACCTGGTGACCGCGCTCCGCCAGCACGCGCGCCGCTTCCAGCCCGGCCGGTCCCGCCCCTACGACGGCCACCCGTTTTTTCACCGGGGCGGGAGACAGCGTCCATTCCTCTTCCCGGCCGGCCGCCGGATTGACCAGACAGGAGGCCGGTTTTCCCTCAAACACGTGGTCGAGGCAGGCCTGGTTGCAGGCGATGCAGGTGTTGACTTCGTCAAAGCGGCCTTCCCGGCTCTTGCGGATGATATCCGGGTCGGCCAACAGGGGGCGGGCCATGGAAACGATGTCGCAGCAGCGGTCCTCCAGGATTGCTTCGGCTTGACGCACGTCGTTGATGCGGTTGCTGGCAATGACGGGAATTGTCACCGCTTCTTTCACCAGCCGGGCCACCCACACATACGCCCCGCGCGGCACCATCATTGCGATCGTCGGCACCTGCGACTCGTGCCATCCGATTCCGATGTTAAGCGCGTCGGCCCCCGCCTCCTGCAGCATGCGGGCAAACTGCAGCGTCTCGTCCATCGTCGTGCTGTTGGGGATCAAGTCCAGCCCGGACATGCGAAAGATCACTGGATAATCGGGACCGACCGCCTCGCGTACGCGTCTCATCACTTCCACGCCGAAGCGTGCCCGCCGTTCGAAGTCGCCGCCCCACTCATCGTCGCGCACATTGGTGACCGGTGAGAGAAATTGATTGATCAAATATCCTTCGGAGCCCATGATTTCCACTGCGTCAAAACCGGCTCGCTGCGCCCGCACCGCGCCGTCGGCAAACGCCTGCAGCGTCAGCTCGATCTCTTCGCCGGTCAGTGCACGCGGCCGCGTCCGATTGATCGGCGCCTGCAGCGGGGACGGCGCGACCGGCTCCAGACCGGTGGCTTCCTGATAAGCGTAACGCCCGGCGTGAAAGAGCTGCAGGGCGATTTTGCCGCCCTCCTGGTGCACAGCCTCCGTGATCACTCTCAGCGGCTCGATGTGCTCATCCCTGTAAACGCTGCAGTACTGCTCGCCCATACCGCCTTCTGGCCGGACGGCAGCCCCTCCGGTGACGATCAGACCTACTCCTCCGCGGGCCCGCGCCGCGTAAAACGCGGCCAACCGCCGCACGCCTCCCTCCAGCTTTTCCAGCCCGACGTGCATGGAGCCCATCATGATGCGGTTGTTCAGGGTAATCCCCCCGACGCGAATCGGTTCCCAGACGCGTTTTGTTTCCATTCGTGCCCCCTCCTGACGAATCGAATGAATGCTCATTCATTTTTACTCCCCATCATTTCGGCGGGCACGGCCGGTTTTCCTGCTGCCCCGGCCTGCTTACAGAAGGAGCAATCTGCCCAGGTTGGCGGCGAATTGATCGAGAGCCTGCCGACAGTGCGCGTTTGTTTCATCTGTATCAGGCTCTTCCACCACAAAGTGAAAATCGAGAGTCACGCCGTACTCGGCGAGAACGCCTGGTTTGAGACAGCGCCGCTTTTCCGTCAAGGAAACGTCCGGCACAATCTCACGAGCCCGCTCCCACAGTCGGGCGGCCGCCTCTGCCTCAACTGCTCCGGGATAGTCGATCTGTGCCTCCACTTCGCAGGCAGCAGCGTCGGGCAGCGGAAACAGATGCACGGTCGCAAGCGGCTGTTCGCTCTCCTCCGCCGAAGCCGTCACGTATACCGTGATCTCCCGCGTCTCCTCGTCCTCCAGCAGGGAATGCTCCGTCCGCAGAATTACGTCGCGGATCACCCCGTGGCCCGAGAGTGTTTGGTCCAATATTTCCATCATGCGCTGCAACACAAACATGTTCCTCCAGTCTTGCTGTCACTCTTTCTTTTGAGTATATCACGTGCGCCCGGGCAGTGGAAAACCCCTTCACGAAGAAGGGGTGCAGAGTGAAGACAAGCTGTTCTTTTTTATCATTAAAGGTCCACATCGTAAGATTTCCCCATAGTAACCAGGCCCCAGGCCGGAGGCCTGCACATTGATCAAACAAAGTTGGAGAAAAGTACGTGGCATGAAGTGATGGGCCAAGCGAGCTCCTTTGACGACCTGCCAAGCGAAAAAACGAAGACGCGGGGTATACAGGGGGCACAAGTCTCACATCGTCGAAACACCCAGATGTTTGCCCCCTGCCCGCGTCGCGTTTTGGAGCGGACAATATCCACTTCTTTGCTGGTCGTCAAGAGAGCGAGCGGGCACCATCACACATGACACCTCGGACTTTGTCTGCAAATTGAAACCCCTTCACGAAGAAGGGGTCGGGGGATTGTTAACGTTTTTTTGGTTCATGAACTCCGCCAGCCAAGCACGCCGGACTTCTTTATTGGGACAAAAGGCGAGGACATAGCTCTCACCGCGCATGTACTTTTCCTTGATCCACTCTTTATGTTTCCGGAAAAACGCCTGCTGAAAGTCGGGCGGCATTTGATGATACTCTTCCAAAGCTGAGGGGTTCTGGAGGAAAAAATCTTCATCATAAATGATTTCTTCGTTTTGTTGGCGGCTGATAATGTATACGAACGCGATCACCAGAAACAGGTTGACTAAAAAAATCGTCATCCAAAATCCCTCCCGTCAGCATATTTGTCTGAATGATCTGTCTTATCAGTATATTATTATTCTACCACGCTTTCGGTGTTTTTAAACCACCTTGTGCATTTATTTTGCAAAAAAACTTTTTTGTACGCAGAACATGACATCGTCCTCCGCCGAGCAAAAAAAAAACACCCGGTCTACCGGGTGTTTTCTCTGCTCTCTTTATCGCGACACGGCTACGAGGTGCTGATCTGGTCGGACGGATCGACTGCTGTCGGCACCTGCTGTTGGCTTCCTGCCGGCGGCACGATGTCCGGCGGCGGTGTGGTTCCCGTCGACGGCACGGGATTGGACGACGGCGTGCCATCCTGTCCCGTCGGCGAAATAATATCAGGCGGCGGTGTTTCGCCTGTTTCCGGCTTCAGCTCAGTTTCGTCCTGTGCCGGATTGGATGGCGTTTCTTCCTTCGCCTTCGACTTGGCTGGCCGGGTCGCCGGTGCAGCCGTCTCCACCGTTGCAGATGTGCTTTTCTTGCGCGGATTGCTGCTGGCGGTCACCGTCTCCTCCCCGCTCTCCAGTACGGGAGAATCGTTTAACTGAGCGACGACGCTTCCCGACAGGCCCATCTCCGTCTGCAGGGTGGTTCGGATGGCGTTCAGGTTTTCCTTGGGCAGGTAGGTGTACCCACCTTTCCAGTACGCCCCGTTATCCAACGTAACCAGCGAAGAGGAATTGAATCCCTTGAAGTCGTAGGCGAGCCCCTTTATCTGCTCTTTGGACAGATCGGTATGAATGTGCTTTGCGCCTATATCCATGACGTTAAAGATTTTCGTCAAGCCGTCCAGCGAAGTGGCCTTGTCCACTACAGCTCGGATAACCTCCTGCTGACGGCGGTTGCGGTCAAAGTCGGTGGAAAAGTATTTGGTGCCGCGGTTGTCGTGCCGATGGCGGACGTAGCCCAGCGCCTGCTCGCCGTTCAAAAGCTGCAGACCGGGCTCCAGGTTGATATGGGTGCCGTCCGTCGGGTCATCGTACACCAGTTTGCGGTCGACGTTGACCTCGACGCCGCCCAACTCGTCGATGACCGCCTTGAAGCCTTCAAAGTCAACTGCGACGTAATGATGGATCGGAATGCCCAGCAGTTCCGTCAGCGTCTTTTTCGTCAGCGAGATGCCGTCTTCCGTCGGCGTTTCGTTGTTCCGCTCCGCCCGACGTCGCTCCGCCTCCCCGTTGGCGTAGACGGCGTTGATTTTATGGTAGTCCCGGTACCCCGGAATCTTTACCCGCGTATCCCGCGGGATCGACACCATGGTCACCTTTTTCGTCTCCGGGTTGGCGACGGCGACGATCATGACGTCCGTATTCATCGTCCCTGTCTCCGGGCGTGTATCCCGGCCGAGAATGATAAACGACAGCGGCTTGTCGGAATGGTAGGTAGGGTCTGTATTTGAAGTTAGCGGGGAAAAGTCGTTATTCGTCACGGTATCCAGTGTCCGATCGATTTTCCAATAAACCGCGCCAGCCGCTCCGCCGATCATCAGCAGCATGAACAAGCTGAACAAAATCAGCCGTCTGCGCAGGGTGCGCCGACGCGCCGACTTTTTCTTCTGTGCGGAAGTGCGCGTGCGCGTTGCCACAGTTTCAGGCATATGTATCAAACTCCTTGTTAGCATTGAAAAAAAGTTGTGAAAAGATCGAAAAAACAAGAAAAGTGCTTGTTGAAATAAAGCACCGCATATTTCTTCCAAATAGTAATACTCTGACTTCGGTATTATACCATATTGTTGTCCATTTTTGTAGAAAAATGTTGCCAGAACGTAAAACTCCTCCATCGGTTGCCGATGGAGGAGTGGTTCTTGTTAAAGAGTTTAGGTCATTGCCGTCCCTGTGTCGCGCAGACTTCCGTTCGCTTCCGCATCGATTCGTGCGTGAGCGGCAGCTAGGCGGCTGCCCGTTCCGCCACCGTTACGCCAAATGCCGCTTGCTCGGCGAGCGACTCGGTTTTTCTGAGGGCAGCCAGCACGCCCGCCACAAACGCATCCTTGGCAGTTTCGCGCAGGGAGCAATCGGGCTGCGGCAACCAGAGCGCCTCTGACTGCCGGCACACATACAGGCCGTTTTCACCGCCCAGCACGATCACCTGTTGGACTCCCTCGTTGAGCAGTATGCTGGCTGCCGCTTCCGCGCCCGCAGCCGAGGACGCAGGCTTCCCCGTCAGCACTTCCAGCTCGTCCGTGTCGATGACGATCAGCTTGACGCCGTGTAAAAGCCCCCGCCACCGCTCCGCCTTTTTCACCGAGACGGGATCGGCCACGACAGGTATGCCCCGGCGCATCCCTTCCCGCAGAAAACTGCGGATGACCCACTCCGGCAAATTGGCGTCCAGAAACAAGCCGGTTGCATGCTGCAGCCGCTTTACACCGTCTTCCATCATCTGCTCCGTCCACGCCTCGTTCACCGCCATGTCGGAGATGGCCGCGAGCAGTTCGCCGTCAGCGGCGCGGATGGCCAGATAGCGTCCCGTCCTGCCGCCAGGAACGCGGACCATCCCGATGGTCGCCACGCCGCTTTGGGCCGTCATCTGGCGCAGCCATTCCCCTTCCGCATCTTCGCCAACCAGCGCGAACAGCAGCACCTCTTCTCCCAGGCGCGCCAGGTGGTCAGCCACGTTGCGCGCCACGCCGCCCGCCGTCTGACGTACGATACCCGGATTGCTCGTTCCCGGCAGCAGTGCGGCGGACGTGATCCCCTGCACGTCCACATTTGCTCCCCCAGCGCACAACCAGTATTCCTTCATGCTACCCAGCATGTCATGCCCCCCTCATCGCCATTCGCGTCTTCTTGCATTTTCTTACTCTTTCGACATTATTCTGTGTTTCCCTACCACAAGATGGAATACGCGTTCGCATGCACGTTTATTTCACATCGGCATATGATCAATGTTCAGTAGTGACGAGCGGCGCAAACAGTGCTACAGTTAAGGGCAAAAACGATGACGGAGATGAACTTATGAGTGCCCATAGCGGCAGTGTTAACACCTCTGCTGCGGTACATGCCGCTCCCACGGTGTACCGCGTGTTGTTTGCTATCAGCTTGGTCCACCTGCTCAACGACAGCCTGCAGGCGGTCATTCCCGCCCTGCTGCCAGTTCTCGAAGCAAATTTGGCCCTGACGTATACCCAGGTGGGCATGATCCTATTGGTCATGAACCTGACGGCTTCCGCTCTCCAGCCGGTCGTCGGGTACATATCCGACCGCAAGTCGCGGCCGTACATGCTGCCGGTCGGTCTGTTGGTCTCCGGGCTCGGCATGCTGTCACTGGCTCTGGCCAGCAATTACTACGTCGTGCTGCTCGCCGTCGCCTGCGTCGGCATCGGGTCGGCCGTATTTCATCCGGAAGCATCGCGGGTCGCCCACCACGCCTCCGGCACCCGCCGAGGATTGGGACAGTCTATTTTTCAGGTGGGGGGCAACGCCGGACAGGCGCTCGCGCCGCTGATGACCATTTTGATCTTCCAACAGCTGGGCCAGCCGGGCGCGATGTGGTTTTTGGTCCCGGCAGCTGCCGCCAGTGCAGTGCTTGTGTACGTCGCCAACTGGTACCAGGGGCAGCAGCGCGCCAAAAAAGCTGTCGCCGCTGCAGTCGCCTACACCCACCGCAACAAGCGCCTGGTCGCCCTGGGCCTGTTGGTCCTGATCGTCAGTGTCCGTTCCTGGATGAGTGCAGGCTATCAAAGCTTCTACCAGTTCTACCTGATGAACATCCGGCACATGAGTTATGACAGTGCGCAGTACTGCGTGTTCGTCTTCCTGCTCGCGGGCGCGATCGGCACCTTTTTGGGCGGCCCGCTGGCCGATCGGTTCGGCAAACGCAACCTGCTGATCGTCTCCACACTGGGCGCACTGCCGCTGACGCTCCTGACACCGTACGTGTCCGGATATTGGATTTATCCTGTCTTGTTTCTCTGCGGTCTGATCCTGCTGTCCAGCTTTTCCGTCACGGTCGTCTACGCCCAGGAACTGCTGCCGGGACGCGTTGGCACCGTCTCCGGCCTGATTATCGGTCTGGCCTTTGGCATGGGCGGCATGGGTGCGCTGGTGCTCGGGTATTTGGCCGACCTGTACGGCATTGCGTCCGTCATCACGCTCTGCTCGCTCATGCCGCTGATCGGTGTCCTCGGCCTGCTTCTGCCCAAAGATCAAAACCTGCGAGCCTGGGTGGCACGCGATTAACCACGCTTAACAGCGAGCACGGGACACGAAAGCAGCGCACCAAAGCAAAATCCCCCATGGGTGATTTCAGCCCATGGGGGATTTTTCATGTGATGAGTTATACGGGAACGCTGGTGGTGACACCCAGCAGCTGGGAAACGGCCTGCGGATACAGCTCGGGTGTCCCGTACAGATACCAGGAGCCGTCCTGGGTTTGGCCGATCAGCCCGGCGATCGTCCAATCGGGCGCCAGTGCTTCGGCTGCCTGTGCGGCAAGCGACAGACGGATCGTTTCGCCGCTCGGCCGTTTCGCCAGCCAACCGTCTGTTTCCCGGCTGATCAGCACGAGGTGTTCTTCTGCCACCTGCTTGGGCCCGTCCGCGCCAAACAGACGCTGGTACGCCTCTTTTTCCAGAAGACCGCGCAGGCGGTACGCCTCCGGCAGCGCCTCTTTCAACTCGCCGAACAGCGGCTGCATGGCGGCGGCAATTGACGTGCCGTACTGCTTGTCCAGCCACTTGAAAAAGGCCATCAGCACCGACAAGAGGTTGCCGGCCAGCGTCTTGGTGGCCGCGTCCACGCGGGTAAAGATGTCGTGGACGAGGAAGTACGCCACGTCTTCCTGCCGGAGCTGCTCCCAGGTAAAGGAGGGGCCAAAAGCGCTGCGGACAAACGTGCGGAAGTTGTTCATCGCTTCGTCGTACTTCTTGACCGTCGCTTCCGACTTGCCCTCGGTCATTTCCGCCACAAAGCGGTTGATATCGGCCAGCCGCTCCGGCTGCACCGTATAGACGCTCTCCGGCAGCCCTTCGATCAGCGGACGGCTGAGCAGGTTGGCCACGTGCAGGGTGTTGTTCGGCAGCGCCAACCGCGGCTTGAGCGTATCCAGGTGGATGAGCCGACCCAGTCCCTGGCCGGACTGTCCGTCCCGCACCAGATGATCGATCAGTTCCTGAAGCTTGTTTTGCAGCGTCTCGTTCGCAGAAGCTGCTGCCAGCGTAGGAGCCAGCCCGTCCAAGGCTTCATGCGGGGTCACGAGCCACTTTTCCGTAAAATAGGCGCGCATCGCCCACTGCAAAACAGGGGACGGCAGCATTGGCTCGCTGGTGACAAACAACGTGCCTTTCGCCAGCCTGGAACCAGTAGACGTCAGCACGCGAATCTCTTCCTCGGATGCTTGGTCGGGAAGTTGCAGCAGCGACGCCACTTCGTCAATCTGCGCCGGATAGCCTTCCACCCAGGCCGTATTGTCCTGCAGGATCAATTCAGCCTGCACTTCGTACAGCTCCAGAAGCGCATCTTTTAGCGTCGGAAAGAGATGCTCTTCCTTGCGCGGGGCGTACACCCAGATTTCCCGGCTGCCGTCCCGCTTTTTCAATTCGAACGCCCGCTGCGCATCGATCGCCTGACGAAGCCGGTCCATGTCCGGAATCGTGTAGATGCGCCGGGTAAGACCGTCGCCGCGGCTGCCGCCCTCCGATGCGCCAAAGGCGACGATGAATCGATACAGCGCGGTGGTGTAGGTGCGCCGTTCAGGGTTATCCGCTGCTTCCAGCACTTCCGGATGTTCACCCAACCACTCCACCAATGCGGGCTTTACGTGTGGTTGCAAGATGATGCTGCCCGAGAACAAAAGATCACGCAGCCCCAGATTGAGCAACCGGCCCACGATGATCTGACAAGGCTGCATGTTCAGGGGGCTGGTTCTCAGCACATAGCGGGTCTCGCCGCTGAGCGGATGGCGGACCGTCAGCACATCCCGCTCCACCTGCACGATCTCGTAGGCGTTCAGGTGCAGACGGGTGAAGGAGCGGCGCAGATCCAGGTCCATCCGGCGGCCGTGCTGCTTCAGATAGCTTTCCAGCACGGTTTCGCCGTTGGCTTTCACATCAAGGACGAACCAGTTGAAAAAGTGGGCCGCCCACTCCGGATTCATGACGCTCTCAGCCGCCAGTCCGACCTCCGCGGCAAAGCGCTCCCGTGCCTGTTGGACGGTTTCGCTGCTGACCTTGCCGGCGACGAAGTGGTTCAGCCGTTCGACCCAGGATGCGTACTCCTTTTGCAGTTTTTGCTCGTGTCGGCTGCGCAGCTCCGTGATCGGTGTCACGATGCCGCAACATTTTTTGTATTTTTTCCCGCTTCCACAGGGGCAAAGATCATTTCTTCCTACAGACATAAGGGGTTTGGATCTCCTTTCATTTCCACCGCGGCATGCGCGGGGAATCTAGCGCAATCCCCCTATATATACCGCATTTCTTATCAGGTGTTCAAGTGTTCTCGTGTCGGTCATGAGCGATGCCCGCCACTGCGGACGACTCCCACTGGGCGATAAACTGCTCCAGCCGGTATATCAGCGCTTCGATGCGGTGCTTTTCACTCATGCAGTCAGCGATGGCGGAAAGCTGATTCGCGGCGAACAGCTCCACCACTTCCCGTTCCATTTCCTGTAGGCGAATCCGATAACGCGCGATAATCTCGCGCAGCAAGGAAAACCTCTGCTCAAACCGGATCATGGCCTCCAGATCGCTCATTGCTGTTCGGTAGTCGTCAGCACTTGCTGAATGCCAAGTGCGATCTGCTCGTTTTTATGCTTCTCTTTCATCAGAACCTCGATGGCCTGCATGTTGCTTTGCTGAAAATGAGCCACTACTTCCTGGGCCATCTCCGCGTTGCGCGACTCCAGACGTCCCAGCGCCTGGCGCAGCAGTTGTTGTACTTCTTCCAGAACCGATTGGGTTTGTACGGTATTCATGGACAATTCCTCCTCAAAGTGAAGTTGTTCGTGCACTTCCTGATGGCGGTGTGTATGGTTTTGTGCGGGCTGCGCCTCGCGTTCCCGCTGTCCGTCCGTGGACTGCTGCTGTGAGGTGCCGGACTGTCCCGCGTCTTTTACATCGGCGGCTGTATGGCCGGCTTCTGCCGAATCTGCCTCAGGCTTTGTTTCGTCCGCCGTCTCCACGGCTGCGGCCGCTTCCAGACCGGCTTGACTTTGCTCTTCGTCACCGTCGCGGGCGATTATGTACAAGATCTCGCCGTCCAACCGAAAGCGGTCGTCCAGCGCCGGCAAAAACATCGCGTCGTCCGCCACGCCCACCTCCTGCTCCAGAAAGTGGTGAACGGTACGGGCCGCCACCTGGGTGATGCCGTTGGCGCGGCAGAATGCGTATACCTGGTCATTGGCCAGTGTCCATTCCGCCAGAAACCAGCGGCCATCACCCTGGTACTGGACGAAGCGGGGGTCCCGCTCCAACTGCAGCATGCGCATGATCTGATTCCAGCCGAACTGGGTCTGACGGCGAAGCTCCGCCGCTATTTGTTCCAACGTTTTGGGCATATGGGTATCACGCACAAAACGGTACGCCAGATCAAACAGTTGATGGGGCTGATAGGTCAATTCGATAATCGCCTCGGAACGCCCAACTTTCACCGGTGCCTGCTCCATTCGCAGCACCTTGGCGAGCAGGGCGCTGCCGTCCATGCCGAAGCCGGTTGTCAACCCGCTCGCTTCCAGACGGGAACAGATCTCCTCGCGGGGAAGGGAGCGTTCGCCAGACCGAAACACCTTTTTAATAATACTCGACAGGGTATAGGTTGGCCGTTTCATTAAACTTACTCCTTCTACGCTATTGGCAACAGGTCTGCCAAGCAAATGGGAATCAAGATGGGTATTCGACACCAGCAGGGAAAAATCCTACTGCGACCGAAAGTGATTGTCTATTCGGTTTGTTTTTATAAATGAAAAAAGAGCGGACCCGATCCGCTTCAAAAAGTGCTCCGGCGAGGCGCAAGCGGCTGTCGCTTTTGCCTCGTCGCTGTCAATAGCCGCGCCACACCTTTCGCCTCAAGGCGCCGGCGTAGGCCCACTCCTCGTCCCCCATCTCGGCCAGCGCCTGGCCCAGGGCGTTCATCTTGCTGTCAATCTGGTCGAGATAGTGGAACAGCACGGCAGTGGGCGTCTTGCCGGAGACGGCGCTTCCCCACCCGTTTTCCACATCGCCATGATGGCTCAGGATGCAGTGCTTCAAGTGCAGCACTTCGGGATCACCGAGGGGAATGTCAAGTTTGCGGCAGATGCCGCTGATGATCTCCGCTCCCATCACCAAATGGCCGATCAACTGCCCGGGGGTGGTGTAGTCGGGCGCGATCGGGTCAGACAGCTCGTACAGCTTGCCGATGTCGTGCAAAATGCACGTCGCGTACAGCACATCCCGGTCCACCTGAGGGTAGAGCGGCACCAGCCGCTCGGCTGCGGCCAAAAGTGAGACGATGTGCTCCAGCAAGCCGTGGTAGTAATTGTGGTGCATGCGCACACCAGCCGGATAGCAGCGCAGGCGTCCGCCGATCTCCTCGTCGGTCAGCGCCTCCGTCACGATCGCGCGCAGCGTCTCGCTTCTGATCCCGCGAACCGCCTGCTGCAGCTTCTCCCAAAGCTCGTCGGCGGGGAATGGCGAGACCGGCACCAGCGATTCCATCTGCACGTCGTCGGACGGAGACGCGAGCCGGACCCGCTGGATGACCAACTGCTTTTTCCCCCGGTACACCTGCACCGTCGCGTCGATTTTGATGACGGATTTCACCTGGATGGCTTCCTTCAGCTCCGGGGTGACGTCCCACAGTTTGGCGGCAATCGTGCCGGAGCAATCTCCCAGCTCCAGACTGAGGTATTCGCTCTGGTTGCTGGCGACGCCCACCTCCTTGCTCTTGACCAGACAAAACGTGACAACCCGTTCTCCCTCTTGATAATCAAGCAGATATCTCATCTGTCTGTCCTTCCTCGTCTATTTTTTGCGAAACAGGGTCTCTTCGATTTTGTGCACAATTTTCTTGCCGACCAGCTCGTCAGCCGACTTGATCACCCTGGTAATCACCTGGAGCAGATCCTCTTCCCCGTTCCAGTGTTCGCGCACGATCGCCTCGTCCACGTCGACGAGGATGCGCCGCAGCGCGTACACCGCCAGCACGACGTCATCGAGCAGACCAAGGGCGCCAGTCAAGGCTTCCGGAATGAAGTCAATCGGCGTGATAAAATAGGCCACGGCAATCCCGGCCAACGCTTTCGCCTGAACACCGACGCGTTTGTCCAGCATCAGGCGGGCCAGCAGCACAAACAGGTCGGGCGCAAGCAGGATGTACGCGGCTGCCTTTTCGCTGCCTCCCTTTTCACGGATAAAAGCCTGGATCTTCGCCCGCAGCTTGTCGTAAAAGCGTTGGTGCTTCTCCGGCAGTTTCAACGGCACCAGCTCGGCCGGTCTCCGGACGGCGGGCAATCGCTCGTCAGACAATTGTTTGTCTTGATGGCGCTGCTCATCGTTCATGGCAATTCCTCCCGTTTCGTTTTTGCGGCAGCCTTGCGCTTGCGCCAGTAGGACCAGCAGACAATAACGGCAAGCAGGGCCAGGAAGAAGACTGCCAGGTTGCGCGCGACCAGCACGAACAACTGCTCCCAGCGTTCTCCCAATTGCCAGCCGATCGTGACGAACAAGGCGCACCAGAATAAGCCCCCTGTGTATGTATACAGCATGAACGTCGGAAACGGAAGCCGGGTGATGCCGGCAAAATAGGCGGTAAACTGGCGAATGCCGGGAATGAAGTAGCCGAGCGGCAGCGCCCATTTGCCCACGCGGTTAAACCAGTCTTCCGTCTTGCGATAAAGCGCGTAGCCCAGGCCGAGCCGCTTCCCATACCGCTCGATAAAGACGAATCCCAACGTCCTGCCGATCCAGTACGCAGTGGTCATCGCCGTAATGGACCCCAGAAAACAGACGAGAAACGTGGGGACGTACTTCAACTGGCCAGTGGAGACGAGGAACCCGGAAAAGACCAGGAGCGTTTCCTCCGGCAGAGGCATTCCGAGAATCCCCAGAAAAAACAGGCCAAACAAGGCGCCGTACCCGTATTGGGAGATGTATCCGCCAAAAACTGTTACAATTTCATTTATTTCATTCAAGATGTTTTCACCACATTTCGCGCTTGTCCCCTCTTTCAATACATTATGCCAAAAGAAGAAGCGGGCGACAAATATCTGTGAATTATTCCCATTTAAGGAAGTATAATCTTCTTTGCAGCGAGTGTTGACCTTGCCTGGCAGGCCATGAGTTTGTGCGCCTGTATCGCAACTGTTGTCTAAAAATGACGAATTTTATGGGTTCTCGCCGTGGCTTTCCCACTCACTTTTCGCTATAATGAGTGGGAGTATGGAAATAGGATAAATGAGGGACAAGCCGGAATGTGGAAAAAAATCTACCGCAAGTTGAAATACGAGTACTACAAGCTGATTCGGATGAAAGGGGCGCCCTCTTTTGTCGCCCGAGGTTTCTCCGTCGGCATATTTGTTGAGTTCATCACGCTGCCAACCTTTGGTTTGGCATTCCTCCTGCTGTTTCCGCTGGTCAAGCTGTTTCGCTGCAGTTTGCCCGCCGGATTGATCGGCTTTGTAATCGGAAAAATGATCCTGCCAATCTTTATGGTACTAAATTACAAACTGGGCTACTCCATTATCGGCCGGCCGCTGCATGAACATATGAAGCACAACAACGAGCCGTGGGCAAACTGGATCGCCTGGATGAAGCAAAAAGGACTCGCCTATTTTACCGGCAGCGCGATCATGGGCCTCATCGTCGCAATCGGCAGCTATTTCCTCGTCTACTCCGCTCTGCAGTGGTACCGGCAAAAACGGGCCCGCCGTTCACTTGCCCAACGGCAGTCACGGTAAGCGGGAAAACGGGCGCGTCTCCCTATGCAAAATAAAAAAACAAGACCGGTACCGACAGTTTTGTCGACCCGGTCTCTTTTTTTGACGTTCACGGCAACCGGCGGGTGAAAACAGGCCGTCAATCGAAGCGCTTTGTCACGAGGTTACGCGAAAAAGCCTTTTTCCCGCAGCTGTTCCATGATTTCGGAAACGGTCAGATTTTGCTGCAACAGATTCATGGTAACGTCTACCTGCTCTTCAGACAGGCCGTTTGCCCACAGGCTTTCGCGGACCAACACATCGTTGGGGCTGCGGAAGTAAGCCTGCAGGGTTCGCAACACGCGTCCTTCCAAAGTCGTTTTCAGCATCAGTTCGGTTGTCGACATCTGTTCCACCTCTTTCCTAAACAGATCTGTGCATACTTTCTATTATCGTACAAACGCGGCGGAGAATCAACGTCTTCCCCGTTTCTCCGCGAGCCGCCGAACGGCAAGGCACCGTCATTCGCAGTGACTCGCCTGTCCCTGTCTACACTTCCGGCATCGGACGCCGCTTGTGCTCAGAGATGCGGTGCAGGTAATCTATCCGCTTTTTGGCCTCCGGATCGGTCTCGCCCGTGATCAGCAGTCGGTCCAGATCTTCGTACGAAAAGCCCATTTCCTTTTCGTCCGTCTGCCCTTCCCACAGGTCGGCGGACGGCGCCTTGGTCAGGATGGACTCCGGCACGCCCAGTTCGCGCGCCAAAATGCGTATTTCGTGCTTGGTCAGGCTGGCCACCGGATTGATGTCGGCCAATCCGTCGCCGCCCTTGGTCATGTAGCCGATGTAGATTTCGCTGCGGTTGCAGGTGTCCACCACCAGATAGCCCTTTTGGTTGGCAATCGCGTACAACGTCGTCATGCGCAGCCGCGCCTTGGTGTTTCCTTTGGTTTTGTCGTCAAGGGGAAGCACCTTTTCGATTTCCGGGACGATCGCGTCAAACGCCGGTCCAAGGTCAACGGTCACCAACTGCAGACCAATCGCGTCGGCCAGCTTTTGGGCATCCTCCGCATGAATGGCCTGCGAGTACGCCGGCATCCATACGCCGATCACCCGCTCCCTGCCCAGCGCCCGTACGCAGAGAGCAGCGGATACTGCGCTGTCAATGCCGCCGGAAATCCCCACGACGGCGCCGCCGAGCCCGGGTCCGTCAATCTGCTCACGGATAAAGGCCACGCGCTTTTCCAGATCTTCCTTCACATGAGCCTGGTAGTGAGCCAGGTGCTCTTGAAATTTGTCCATGCAACGTACCCCCATCTTCACTGTCTCTTCCCATCCTACCACGCGGAAATGACGGTGGCAATCAACGGCAAAGAGGTCTACACTAATAACGAGAACAACTGGAACACAAGGAGAGAGCCGATGATTATCCTCAAGACACCGGAAGAAATCGAACGGATGAGGGCAGCCGGCAAAATTCTCGCCGCCTGCCACCGCGCTCTGGCCAAACGGATTCGCCCCGGGGTAACTACCTGGGAAATCGACCAATTTGTCGAGCAATTTCTCGCAAAACACGGAGCCACGCCTGAGCAGAAAGGGTACCAGGGCTACCCCTACGCCACCTGCGCCTCCGTCAACGACGTCATCTGCCACGGGTTTCCCACCAAGGAACCGCTGAAAGACGGCGACATCGTGACGATTGACATGGTGGTAAACCTGGACGGCTGGCTGGCCGACTCCGCCTGGTCGTACGCGGTGGGCAACATCTCACCCGAAGCAAAGCGGCTGCTGCAGGTGACGGAAAAAGCGCTCTATCTGGGTATTGAGCAGGCTGTCCCGGGCAACCGCGTCGGCGACATTTCCCACGCGATTCAAAGCTACGCCGAGGCGCAGGGCTATTCGGTCGTGCGCGACTTTACCGGTCACGGAATCGGCCAACGGATTCATGAAGAGCCGTACATTCCCCACTTTGGACCGCCTGGACGCGGCCCCCGTCTGAAAGAAGGCATGGTGATTACAATCGAGCCGATGCTGAATGTAGGCAGCTACCACGTCAAGATCGACGAGGACGGCTGGACGGCCCGGACTCGTGACGGCAAGCTGTCTGCCCAGTACGAGCACACGATCGCCATTACCGCCGACGGTCCCGTGATTCTGACCAAGCAGTGACAGTCGACCTGACCGTACGGTTAACAAGGTCTGCAAAGAAAAGCGGCAGCTCCCCAAGCAAGGGGGCTGCCGCTTTATTGACTCACGGTGTTGGTGATTAGCGCTGCACGCTGTTCGCGTAGCGGTTCATAAGCGCTTCCAATTCCTGCACGTCTTTTTCCAATTCACGGATGTCCTCTTCAATCAATCGCTTCACTTGCTGTTTTTCCCGCAATATCTTGCGGGTCTGTTCCAGCCTTTGCTTCAGATCGAACAAGCCGAGATGCACTGCTTTCCCCTCCCCATTCTATGTAAAGGTTCCACCTTACATGATATGCGGAAGTACGCAGTTGTTGCCGGTTTCTTATAGACCTTTCCATTTCGCCAATTCGGCGCGAAGGCGGTGTACTTCTTGTATCAAAGCCCGTTTTTCCAGGCGCTCAATCTCACTGTCCAGATCAGATCCGTATCCCCGACCGGCAAACAGCGGATCGTACGGATCGCAGGCGTCGTGTCCGTACGGCCAGGCCGGCTCTTTCGGCATGATCAACGCGAGCAGCAGGTAAATCAACAGGGGCACGAAGGTGCACACGGTGAGAATCACCGCTGCCACCCGCACAAGGGTGGAGTCAATTCGCAGGAAACGGGCGATGCCTCCGCACACGCCAAACAGTCGTTTATCGCTGCTGGATCGGTATAAGCGTCTTTCCATCATGACATTCCTTCCTCTCTGTATCCGTTTCTGATGTTACCTCCAAGATACCCGAAAGAAAGGTTGCCCAAAACTGGCCCCAGGGGGATTTGACCTCCGTCCGGGGACGGAGGCCAACTCCGTCCCGTGAAGCCTGTGGAATGATCTGCTGATGGTGCCGTGTTTTCTGTAGGCAGCGGGCTAGATCAGCGCCTTGGCCATCAGCGCTTCGGTAATGCCGATAAAGTATTCCGATTCACGGCGGATGTGGTTCAACACCGCCAGCGCCGTGGGATTGCTGCGAAACGCCGGACTGTCCGAACCCATCTGATTCAACAGGGCAATAAACTGCTGGCTCTGTTCCATGGAAAACGTGACCAGCTCCCTGATTTGCCGCATGAGCGGATCGCTCACTCTGTTGCAGGAACGGATGACCGCCTCGATGTAGCGGACAAACAGACCCTGCGTCTGTGCAAATGCCTGCTCCCACTCGGCGAGCGCATCGACGAACTCCCCTTCCAGATTGGGCACCAGCTCACGCAGCACAACGGTGTGTTCACTCTCCTGCAGTTTCCAAAATTCACCTTCGTCCAAGATTCTGAGCGGCATCTTTTCATCGTAATGAAATTGCACGCGTACTCCTCCTTTTTTGCATGTAAAAGGGTCCACCACAGTCTATGTGACAGCGGCGGGAGCGTGCCTTTGCCGCCTGGAATCAGACCGCAGGAAAATTCAGCTGTCCTGCTTTGGCTGATACATCGGCCGCGGCCGTTCAAACAATTCGCCCAGCGTGGCGTACCAGTGGCCGGCCAGGCGGCTGACAGGGGAGAAGGTGTCGATGTCGATCTTGCCGTCTCGGTAAAGGGAATCGTCGATGTGGACGTGTACCACCTCGCCGATGATCAGGTCCGACGCAGCCGGCTCGCCCAGCGTCACGAAACGGTGCAGCCGGCACTCAAAATGGACGCGCGACTCGCCCAGACGCGGCGGGCGGACGGCGACGGACGGCTGTTGGGTCAGCCCCAGCTCTTCCACCTCGCTCACTTCCGGCGGGTAATCGGCGGAGGTCTGATTGACCGCATCCACGTTGAACACGTCCACCATGTTGACGACAAATTCCTTCGTCTCTGCGATGTTGCGGGCCGTGTCCTTCATCACACTGCCCGGCTTGCGTATGACCGCGACGGAAACCAACATCGGTTCAATGCTGGCCACATTGAAGTAACTGAACGGCGCGGCGTTGACCACACCGTCTGCGCTGAGGGACGTGACCCAGGCGATCGGCCTCGGCACGACCCCGCCGATCAAGAGTTTGTATTTGTCCAGGCGCCCGATGGCACTGATGTCGATTTCCATGCGCATCCCCTTTCCTGTTTACGTTTGGGGCGGGAGCCAGCTGGCCATGTAGTCCGGGTCCTCGATGCCAAGCGCCTGGCGCGTCACCATGAGCGGCTTGAACGTGTCCAGCATGACCGCCAGTTCCCTGGTTTCCGTTTTGCCGATGCTCTCTTCGATCTTGCCCGGATGGGGACCGTGCGGAATGCCCATCGGATGGAGGGTGAGGGAGCCTTCGAAGATTCCCTTGCGGCTCATGAATTGGCCGTCCACGTAATAGAGCACCTCGTCGCTCTCCACGTTGCTGTGGTAGTACGGCGCCGGAATCGCCTGCGGGTGGTAGTCGTACAGCCGCGGCACAAAGGAGCAGACGACGAAGTTCTCTCCGGCAAACGTCTGGTGCACCGGCGGCGGCTGGTGAATGCGTCCCGTGATCGGTTCAAAGTCGTGAATGCTGAGGGCGTACGGGTAGAGATAGCCGTCCCAGCCGACCACGTCAAAGGGATGAAAGTCAAACAGATAACTGTACAGGACGGACTGCCGCTTGACGCGCACCTCGAATTCCCCGGCTTCCACGTGCGTCTGCAGCCGCTCCGGGACGCGGATGTCCCGCTCACAATACGGCGAGTGCTCGAGCAGCTGGCCGTGCTCGTTGCGGTAGCGCTTGGGCGGAACGATGTCGCTTTGCGATTCGATCACCAGAAACCTGCTGGGAGCGGACGGCACGATCCGGTACGTGGTGCCGATCGGAATCACCAGATAATCGCCCTGCCGATAAGAGATCGTGCCGAAGATAGTCTCCAGCTCCCCTTCCCCCTGGTGGACAAACAGCAGTTCGTCCCCGTCCGCGTTGCGGTAAAAATACGTCATCGGCTCGGTCGGAGCGCAGACGCCCAGCACCACGTCACTGTTGCCCAAGAGGTACTGCCGGCCTGAAATCGGATCGCCCCCGGCCTTCAGGTCAAAGGTTTTGAAATGCTGGTGCCGCAGATCCGCCTGCTCCACGTACTCCGGCTTCATCTCGCCGCAACGGCGCGTCGCGCGCACCTGCGTCGGCGGATGATGGTGGTACAGGATCGACTGAATGCCGGAGAAGCCTTTCGTGCCCATCACTTGCTCGCGGTACAGCTCTCCGTTCGGTTTGTAAAAAGTGGTGTGCCGCTTTTTCGGCACCTCCCCCATGCGATGGTAAAAGGGCATCCGTTTTTCCTCCCTTCATGTTTTTGCTGAACCTTTATTCGACCACGACGTTGCGCAGAACCCCCAGACGCTCTACTTCTAATTCCACTACGTCCCCCGGCTCAAGCCACGGGCAGCGTTCCGGCCCCAATTCGAGGATGCAGCCGGTCCCCACCGTGCCCGAGCCGATCACATCGCCGGGATAAAGCGGACAATCGGCAGATGCCCGGGCGATCATCTCGGCGAAGGTGTAATGGATGTCGGCCCAACGTCCGCGCGAGTACTCCACGCCGTTTACCCTCGCAATCATGGTGAGATCGTACCGGCTCCCGCTTTCGCCGGGAATGCGGACGTCTTCCAGTTCGTCAGGAGTGACCAGCCAGGGCCCCATCGACGTGGCAAAATCCTTTCCTTTTGCCGGCCCGAGTCCCACCTTCATTTCTTCCCGCTGCACGTCGCGGGCGCTCCAGTCGTTCAGGATGCAGTAGCCGGCGATGTGCTCCTCCGCCCGCTCGACGGGAATGTCCACGCCCCCTTTGCCGATGACGCAGGCCACCTCCAGCTCGTAGTCCAGCCAGTGCGCCGCCTTGGGCCGCTTCACCGCCGCTTCCGGTCCGACAAAAGCGGCAGCGTTGGAAAAGTAAAAGACGGGAAAATGATACCACTCCGGAATCATGTCCAGCCCGCGGCGGCCGCGCGCCGTCCTGACGTGCTCCTCAAACGCGTAAAAGTCTCGAAAGCTGCGGGGACGGGGCACGGGAGGACCCAGAACAGCCTGCTCCGCCGGCACCGCGCAGGAAGCCGTATCCGCCTCAATCTCCAGACGCTGCAGCCGCTCCCTCCAGCGCTCCCACTCGTCCAGCAAAGCCAGCACGGAAGCGGGGGCCTCCGGAATCGCCTGCGCGATGTCGATCACAAAACTGCTTCGAAACAAGCCTGCCCGCCAATCTCCCTGGCCGCCGCGACGGTACGACACCAATTTCACGCACATCCCTCCTCGCCATACGCATGTACGCATCCCTGATCTTTTGCATTTTTTGCGCAGCGCTCCTGCTTCGGCAGCCATGCCGGCTGGGAACGGCACACAAAAAGCCCAGCTTACCCCCAAACCGTCCCGACTGCATGCGAAAACAGAGCATTCCGCTGTCGTCAATGCAAGTCAAGACGGGCATCAGGCGCAAGCTGGGCTCTGTCCGCTACCGAAGAAAACCTTGCGGGCGTTCCCCCGCAGACAGCCAGCCGTCGACACATGCTGCCGCTCTTCTCTTGTCTGTCTCTATCCTCATCATAACGGAAACGCTTTCCTATTGCCAGAGGAAATTGACGAAATGTTGTCACTTATCTGCCGACTCGCACGCTCCCCGCCGATGTGTACGTCAGGGAGCCGTACGTCTGAATTGATTAGTCCCGGTGTCCGAAAACGCGCTCCGCCAGTTCCTGCATGTCTGCCGGTATCGGTTCGCTCCACTCCATCGCCTGCCCGCTGCGCGGATGGACAAACGACAATCTGGTCGCGTGAAGTGCCTGACGGCCGATGAGGGCCCGGCTGCCGCCGTACAGGTCGTCGCCTGCCAGCGGATGACCGAGATGGTTCATGTGGACGCGGATTTGATGCGTGCGGCCCGTTTCCAGCTTCAGTTCCAGCCAGCTCATCCCGCCGCCTGTCGCCAGCACCCGGTAATGGGTGACTGCCGGCTGGCCGTCCGGCCGCACCTCGCGCACGATGATCGAATCGTCGCGCAGGCCAATCGGGGCATCGATCGTTCCTTCCTCTTCGGCCACGATCCCTTCGACGATCGCATGGTACCAGCGGTGCAGCGTCCGCTCTTTCTGCATGCGGCTGAACTGCTCGTGGGCCCATTGGTTTTTGGCGACGATCAGCAGGCCGGACGTGTCCTTGTCCAGCCGGTTGACGGGGCGAAACTTGCGCCGCTCCCCCCGCTCCCGCCAGTAGGCGACCACGCCATTGGCCAGCGTTCCGCCCGTGTGTCCGCCAGTGGGATGAACGACGAGTCCCGCAGGCTTGGCGATAACCAGGATGTCCTCGTCTTCGTGACGGATGGCCAGTTCCATTGGCTCCAGCTGCACCGTTTCTTCCTCTTCGGCGGGCACCAGGATGGCCACGTCATCCCCCGGCCGCAGCCGCTCCGTGACGAAAACAGGCGTTCCGTTGCGGGTGATCGCTCCCTGGTATTTGGCCCGGACCAGAAGCCGTCGGGACACCCCGAACCGTTTTTGCAGCGCATCGCGAATCGTCATATCCGCTTCCCGCTCCGTAGCCGTAAACCGTATCAGTTCTTCCAACATGTCGTCTCTCCTTTGTCGGAAACCCTTCCTGGTCAGTATAGCACAAACGGAGGGACGGCACTGTTCAGCCGCCATCCTGGAGCCTGGAACCTGGAGACTGGAGCCCGCGCCAATTTCCCGCGGAAGAGTTGCAGATACAAATGCAGATTTTAATGTCAACCTATGTGAGAGGGGCGTACGGCTGTTTGGATGATCGAAGCCGTACGCTGACCATCACACGGAAAAACGATGATCCCCTTCTGGAGTCTTAGGCGAAAACAGTCCCGGGATGGACGAAATGCTTCTTCACACAAATTATAATGTCGACCAAAAGTATTACATCATCGAAATGAAAGGTGGAATTTCTGCGGATGGCTGTACGACTCGGTATCCGAACAAAACAATTATTGGTTTCGATACACGTGATTGCCGTTGCTCTGTGGTTCGGTGGTACGATGGGCATGTTCTTGCTTGGCTTGTATGCAAAAAATGCGGAAAATGGTGCACAGCTGTATTATACCCTGGCAAGCATGCACGTCATTGATGAAAGCATGCTAAAATACCCGGCGCTCGCCACATTGATCACGGGTGTCATGCTGTCCGTATGGACTCACTGGGGACTTTTCAAACATTACTGGGTTGTCATCAAGTTTGTCTTAACCATTGGTACCATTCTTCTGGGCATTTTCTTTCTCCAAGATTGGTTTTCTTTTCTGCTCACAACCGCAGAGCAATTGGGCTTTTCGGCAATCCAGCGTGAAGATTTTCAAAATACCTGGCTCTCCATGATCGTAACTGGTTCGTTTAACCTTCTCTGTTTGATATTGATGACGTTCGTTACCTACATGAAGCCGTTTGGAAAAATCAAGAAAAGGGAATCGTGACACCATCAAACAAGCTGCCAATAATGGCAGCTACAGACTGAAGACAAACTGTTTATTTAGTAAGTGTCCACAAGGAAGTAATTTTCATGTTTTCCAGGCCGGAAGGCCTGCACATTCATCAACCGAAGCTGAAGACAACGTACATCGCATGGAGGGATGGGCCAAGCGAGCTCCTTTGACGACCTGCTCAGCGGAAAAACGAAAGACGCGGGGAAAA
>Ga0310830_100080_pt1 | contig 183207 bp, 191 predicted proteins | sample WT_ome_5_FD_201301 | JGI IMG/M metagenome (GOLD analysis project Ga0310830, IMG submission 201301) | Sorghum-adapted microbial communities enriched on wild type (WT) sorghum from Joint BioEnergy Institute, Emeryville, California, United... ... | reverse complement strand
ACCCAGCAGATCAGCCAAAGTCGTGTTACTAGGCATTTCGGTGTGCTGGACCAGGTCGAACCCCGCTGACCTGCACCAACACCCGCGATCATGCACCAGATCACACGTTAGCTGCGGAACCCCGGCACGAGGGCATCACCGTACTCGCCGCCCAAGCCCCTGACCTGCACGAGGTACTCGATCAGCGGCTCGCGGCCGGGGACACCCACGTGATCTTGGACGGCACCGCGATCCGCACCACCCGGGTCGCCGGGAAGGTGATCATCTGGCCGCCGCCCGCGAACACCACCTCATCAGCCCACTCAGCGCGGCCGCAGCCCGCGGGCTGGTGACCCTGGCCGACAAGGCCTACCAGGCGGCGGGGATCGGCATCCTGACCCCGATCAAGGGCTTGCCGGGCAACCACCCGCTACGCGGCCATCCGCTCAACCCCAGCCAGCAGGCCTACAACCTGCTCCACACCTGCCTACGCGGCCTCGGTGAACGGGCCATGGCCATGTTGAAGACCCGGTGGCGGGCCCTGCAACGCGTCACCCTCAGCCCCAGCCGCATCGGCGCCATCACCCAAGCGGCCCTGGTCCTGACCCAACAGGAACACCAGGGCCGCTACTGAGAACACCTCACCGAGGGTCCGCGCGCCTCAGGTGATCACGAAACCGACGCGGCCCGCCGCGGCCGGGGCGATCTCCACGTACGCGATCCTCGCCGAGGGGACGATGTAGCGCCGCCCCTTGTCGTCGACGAGGCGCAGCATGCCGGCCCCGTCCTTGAGCGCGTCGTCGACCAGGGCCTGGACCTCGTCCGGCGTCTGGTCGCTGGACACCACGAGCTCGCGCGCGCTCTCCGCGATGCCGATCTTGACCTCCACCGGTGGACCTCCTGGTCACGTCGTCCGAGCTTGAAGTGCGCGGCCAAGGCTAGCCGAGCGCGGGGGCGGGAGCGGGCGGCGGGCGCTCCGCCCTCGGCGAACGCCACGAGCCGGTCCGGGCCGGACTAGTTCAGACCGAGCTTGGCCATCCGCTTCGCGTGGTTGTGCTGCAGGCGCTTGAGCAGCGCGGCGATCCCGTCGCCGGAGCCGGTCACGATGAACTCCGCGAGCTCGTCGCGCTCGGCCACGATGTGCTGGGCCTGGGTGACCGCCTCGCCCAGCAACCTGCGGCCCCACAGCGCGAGCCGGTCGTGCACCTGCCTGCTGGCCTCGCACGCCGCGCGCACCTCCCGCTCGGCGAACGCGCTGTGGCCGGTGTCGGCGAGCACCTGCTGGACGAGCTCCCCGGTGGGGCCGGGCAGCCACCCGGCGATCTCGCGGTAGAAGTCGGCGGCGAGCCCGTCGCCGAGGTAGGCCTTGACCAGCGACTCCAGCCAGCTGCGGGGCGCGGTGGACGCGTGGTAGGCGTCGATCTGCGCCACGAACGGCCGCATGGCGTCCTCCACGCTGACGCCGAGCCCCTTCAGGTGCTCCTCGAGCAGCCGGAAGTGCCCGATCTCGGCGGCGGCCATCGCCGAGAGGGCGGCCCGACCGGCGAGGGTGGGCGCCTGCCGCGCGTCCTCGGCCAGGCGGTCGAACGCCGACAGCTCCCCGTAGGCCAGCACGCCGAGCAGGTCCACGGTGGCCCGATCGGCCACGGCCTCGTCCACCGCCCGCGCAGTCACCATGCTCCGAGCCTAATGCCCCGCGGAACGGCGTGACCGATGTCACGATGATCGGTTCGAGGCGGCCCCGGCCACGGGAACGCCGGGCGCGACACCCGCGCCGGACGGCCCGCGGTGACCCGCGCCAACCCGCGAACCGGTAGCATGGGCTCAGCGCAGCGCCCACACGGGGCGCGCGCCTACGAGCGTCGCCGGTGCGTGTGCGCGCCGGCTCCGCAACGACATGGTGCGTGCAGCGCCTCGTCAGCTCTCCCACCCGAGCGCTCACGCGCCGGTGGTCGAAGAGCCGGCCTCGGGCTCCTGTGCGCGGAGAGAGGCGATCAACCTGTCCGTCGAGAGCGACACCTCCATCGAGAATCCCCAAGCCGCCGACCCGACCGACGAGGTCGTGGAGGCGCACCCGCTTCAGGCCGGCGCTCCGGTCCGGCCCGACTCACCCACGTTCGCCGAGCTCGGCGTCCGGCGCGAGATCGTCGACGCGCTCGCCGACGCCGGCATCGTGCGCACGTTCGCGATCCAGGAACTCACGCTGCCGCTGGCGCTCGCCGGCGAGGACGTCATCGGCCAGGCGCGCACCGGCACCGGCAAGACCCTCGGCTTCGGCGTGCCGCTGCTGCAGCGCATCGTGCCGCCCGCCGAGCGGCCTGCTGCCGGCGTCGACGGCGAGGCCGCCGACCGGTCCAAGGACGTCCCGCAGGCGCTGGTCGTGGTGCCCACGCGCGAGCTGTGCGTGCAGGTGGCCAAGGACATCTCCGACGCGGGCAGGAACCTGGGCGTCCGCGTCACGGCCATCTACGGCGGGCGGGCCTACGAGCCGCAGCTCGCCGCCCTGCGCAAGGGCGTCGACGTGGTGGTCGGCACGCCCGGCCGCCTGCTCGACCTGGCCGAGCAGCGCCACCTGGTGCTCGGCCGCGTCAGCGTGCTGGTGCTGGACGAGGCCGACGAGATGCTCGACCTGGGCTTCCTGCCTGACGTCGAACGCATCCTGCGGATGCTGCCGGACCAGCGCCAGACGATGCTGTTCTCGGCCACCATGCCGGGCCCGATCATCCAGCTGTCGCGCACCTTCCTGAACCGCCCGACGCACATCCGGGCGGAGGAGGCCGACCAGGGCTCGATCCACGAGCGCACCCGCCAGCTGGTCTACCGCGCCCACGCGATGGACAAGGTCGAGCTGCTGTCGCGGGTGCTGCAGGCCGAGGACCGCGGCCTGACCATGATCTTCGCCCGCACCAAGCGCACGGTGCAGCGCATCGCCGACGACCTGAACGAGCGCGGCTTCGCCGTCGCCGCGGTCCACGGCGACCTGGGCCAGGGCGCCCGCGAGCAGGCGCTGCGGGCGTTCCGCTCGGAGAAGGTCGACGTGCTGGTGGCCACCGACGTCGCCGCCCGCGGCATCGACGTCAGCGGCGTCACCCACGTCATCAACTACCAGTGCCCCGAGGACGCCAAGACCTACGTGCACCGGATCGGTCGCACGGGTCGCGCCGGGCGCGAGGGCGTGGCGATCACCCTCGTCGATTGGGACGAGGTGCCGCGCTGGAAGCTGGTGAGCGACGAGCTCGGCCTCGGCATCGACGAGCCGGTCGAGACGTACTCCACGTCCGACCACCTCTACAGCGACCTGGGCATCCCCACCAACGCCACCGGCAGGCTGCCGCGGTCGAAGCGGATCCGGGCCGGGCTGGACGCCGAGTACGTCGACAGCGAGGGCGACCACGGCGGGCGGCGCAAGCGCTCCCGGCCGGGCGGGCGCCGGGCCGACGACGACGTGGTGGTGCCGCGGCGGCGCCGCGCGCGGGTGCGCACCCGCATCCGGGCCGGCGTGCCCGTGAGCGGGCCGGGCGTCACCGCCGAGGGGTCCACCGCCGACGGCCAGGCCGACCAGCCCGACCAGCCCGACGTGGCCGCCGCCGCGCCGCAGACCGGCCCGGACGCCGAGCAGAACGGCGCCTCCCGCGCCGAGGGCGCGCGCAGGCGGCGCAGGCGCCGCGGCGGCGCGCGCCGCCGGCAGGGCGTCGACGGCGTCGGCGACGAGTCGCAGGCGCCGGACGCGGCCGCCAGCTGAGCACCGCACGTGGGGCGACCGCGATGGCGCCCGGCACCCCCGAACGGCCGCCGCGCCCACCGCGGCTGCGGCCGGAACGACGCCGCCGCAGCGACGTGGTCGCCGCGGTGGCGCTCACCGTCGCGCTGATCGGCACCGCGGTGGTCCTGTGGGCCACCGGGGACGCCGCGAACACGACGTCGCAACCGGCCGCCGAGCCGATCGCGCCCCCGCCCGCCGCCACGCAGGTCCCCACGGCGCTCACCGAGGCGTGGCGCGCCCCGAGCGGGGCCACGGTCGCGCCGGTGGTGGCCGGGCCCGCGGTCGTCACGGCCGACGGCGGGCTCGTCGTGGGCCGCGACGCGGTCACCGGCGAGGAGCGCTGGCGCTACGAGCGCAACCGGCCGCTGTGCGCGGTCGCCGCCGGGTTCCCCCGCGCCGACGACGGCCGCGGCCGCGTGCTCGCGCTCTACGCCGAGGACTCGGAGTGGTGCAGCGAGCTCACCGCGCTGCGGCCGGACACCGGCGAGCGGGCCGGCGCCAGCAACCCCGACGTGCACCCGGGCACGCGGCTGCTCGCCTCCGGCTCGTCGGTCGTCGCGACCGGCACCGACTACCTCGAGGTCATGCGCAGCGACCTGGTCAAGACGCTCGAGTACGGCGCCGTGCCGGTGCCCGTGCAGGTCGACGAGCAGCCGCGGCCGGGATGCGCGCACGCGTCCACCGCGCTCGGCAGCGACCGGCTCGGCATCGTCGAGCGCTGCCCCGACGAGGCGAGCGACCGGCTCACCCTCGTCGCCACCGACGGCGAGGACGGCTTCGAGAAGCCCGCCGTCGACTTCTCGGTGCCCCTGCCGGGGCGTGGGGCGGTCGTGGTGGCGGTGGCCGCCGACCGGGTGGCCGTCGCCGTGCCCGGCCCGCCGCGGCTGCTGGTCTACGACCACGCTGGGCAGCTGACCGGCGAGCACCCGCTCGACGCGCCGGAGTCCGACCTGACCGACCCGCCCGGCGGGGCGGCCCCGACGACGACCTCCGACGGCCGCGTCACCTGGTGGACCGGCTCCCGCACGATCGCCCTCGACGAGCGCGACCTCGTCCCGCTGTGGACCGTGCCGGACGCGCTCGGCCCCGCCGCCCCCTACGCCGACGCGCTGGTCGTGCCGGTACCGGAGGGGCTGCGGGTGCTCGAACCGGTCAGCGGCACCGTGCTGTTCACGATCCCGGTCGCCCGCCCGCCCGGCCCCGTGGTGCCCGCGACGATCGGTGACGTGCTGCTGGAGCAGCGCGGCGGCGAGGTCGTCGCCCTGCGCCCGTTCTGATCACGCGGAGCACTGGGAAAACCCGCTCCCCGGGGTGATCCTGGTCGGGTGAGCACCGCACCGCCCTCCCCCGTCGCCCGCGAGTGGCTCTTCCCGCCCGGCAGCGCCACCCGGCGCGTCATCGGCGACCCGGCGGCCCTCATCGGCGGCATCAGCGCGCTGTTCCTGCAGGCCCTGCACCCGCGGGCGATGGCGGGGGTCGACCAGCACTCCTCGTTCCCCGCGGAGTTCTGGCCGCGGTTGCAGCGCACCGCGGGCTACGTCACGACGCTCGCGTTCGGCGACCTCGCCACGGCCGAGAAGGCCGCCGCCCGGGTACGGGGGATCCACCGGCGGGTGCGGGGCGTCGACCCGGTCACCGGCAGGCCCTACTCCGCCGACGACCCCGACCTGCTGCGCTGGGTGCACGTCACCGAGGTCAGCTCGTTCGCCTCCGCGGTGCGGCGGCTGGGCCTGATCGACGCGGCCGAGGAGGACCGCTTCCTGGCCGAGCAGGTGCGCGCGGGCGAGCTCCTGGGCGCCACCGACCTGCCGGGCGACCGGGCGGGCGTCGAGGAGTACTTCGCGGCGGTTCGGCCGGAGCTGGTGGCGAGCCCCGTCGCCGTGCGGGCGTTCTCCCGGCTGCTGCTCGCCCCGCTGCCGTGGCGGGTCGCGCTGCTGACGCCCGCGCGACCCGCGTGGACGTTCGTGGCCGCGGTCGCGATCGGGCTTCTCCCCGACTGGGCCAAGCGGCTCTACGGGATCCCGCACCTGCCCGGCGCCGACGCGGCCACCACCGCGGGCCTCGCGACCATCCGGGCCGGACTGCTGGCCTTCAGACGAGCCACCGGACGAGAAGCACCACCGCGGTGAGCGCCACCACCCCGACCGACGCCGCGGCCGCGGCCGCACCGGTCGACCGGTCGGCCCACCACTGGACCAGCACCGCGACGACCGCAGCGAACGCGTGCCCGGCGATCGTCGCCGCGTCCGGCCCCGGCACGCCGCGCTGAGACGCGACGACCGCGGCCACGACCAGCCCGGCGGCGAGCACGACGAGCCCGCCCGCCAGCACCCCGGACAACCCGCGCAGCAGCCGGGTCGCCCGGCCCTCCCGCCCGCGGCTCAGGGCGCCAGGCCGGCCCACGGCACCTCCTCCGGCGCGGCGGCCCGTCCCTCGGGGCAGTGCCTGCGCACGTCGCAGCTGCCGCACCGCGGGGCGGGGCGGGGCGGGAACAGGGCGTCCGGGTCCCCGCCCGCGACGAGCTCCTCGGCGGCGGCGTCGAGCGCCGTCGCACCCGCCTCCGCGCGCGCGACGTGCTCCCGCAGGGAGGCCGCGTCGTGGCGCCACGCGGCGACGGTGCCGCTGGGCAGGTGGTGCAGCTCCACCTGCACACAGGTGCGGCGGAGCGTGCGCTCCACCGCCACCGCGTACAGCGCGAGCGCCTGCGACGCGGCGGCGTCGGCGGGGGTGGGCGTGCGCTTGCCGGTCTTGTAGTCCACGACCACCAGCTCGGCGCCCCGCCGGTCGATCCGGTCCACCCGGCCCTCGGCGACGATCCGGTCGGTGGCCACGGACACCCACCGCTCCAGGGCGACCGGTTCGGCGTCCGGCTCCAGCTCGGCGGCGTACTCGGCGAGCCAGCCGCGGGCGCGCTCGCGGTACTCGGCGGCCTGGTCGGCGTCGCGGAACCCCTCGCTGCTCCAGTACCGGTCCACGAGCCGCGCCGCCGCCTGCGGCGTGCGCTCGGCGGGCGGGAGGTCGAACAGGGCGCGCAGGGCGAGGTGCACCACGGCGCCGAGCGTGTTGCCCGCGCGGGCGCCACCCCGCGCCGGGGCGGGCCGGTCCAGGTACGTCAGCCGGTAGCGGCGGGGGCAGTCCTCCCACGTGCCGAGCTTGGACGGGGTGACCCGCACCAGCCGGGTGGTGGTGAAGTCGAAACCCAGCTGCGCACCGTCCACACCCGCACGTTAACCCTCAGCCGGTGAGCACCTCGACACCGGTGGTCACCTCCAGCAGCCGCTCGAGCGCCTCGGGAGCGGTGGTCTCGGCCGCGATGGGGGTGGTCTTGTTGGTGCCGTGGTAGTCGCTCGACCCGGTCACGACCAGCCCGGTCTCGGCCGCGACCCGCCGCAGGAGTGCGCGGTCCTCCGCCGCGTGGTCGGGGTGGTCGACCTCCACGCCCGCGAGGCCGGCCTCCGCCAGCTCGGCGATGACCGACGGCTCGACCACGCGCCCGCGCTTGCGGGCCAGCGGGTGGGCGAACACCGCGAACCCGCCCGCGGCGCGCACCATCTCGATGGCCTTGCGCACCGGCGTGTCGGTCTTCGGCACGAAGTACGGGCTGCCGTTGTAGAGCAGGGTCTCGAAGGCCTCGCCGACCGAGCCGACCACGCCCGCGGCGACCAGCGCCCGCGCGAGGTGCGGCCGCCCGGCGCTCGCCCCCTCGGGCAGCAGCGCGAGCACCGCGTCCGGGTCGACCGGGTAGCCGTCGGCCGCCATCTTCTCGGTCATGCGGCGCAGCCGGTGCTCGCGCTCGGCCCGCAGCCGCGTCTGCTCGGCCACGATCGCCGGGTGCTCGGGGTCGAACTGGTAGCCGAGCAGGTGCACCGCGACCGGCCGGTCACCGCGGCCGGTGGGGCTCACGCACGAGAACTCCGCGCCGCGCAGCAGCCGCATGCCCGGCGGCAGCGCCTCCGCCGCCTCCGCCCAGCCCGCCGTCGTGTCGTGGTCGGTGATCGCCAGGACGTCGACGCCCGCGGCCGCCGCCACGGCGACGAGTTCGGCCGGGCGGTCGGTTCCGTCAGAGGCGGTGGAGTGGGTGTGGAGGTCGATCCGGGGACGGCGGGGCACGCCTGAGGTTAACCGGACCGGTCAGCGGCGCCAGCGCGGCCGGGCCAGCATGCCGCTCGCGCGGGTGCGGCCCTTCTCGCCGAAGACCAGCTCGGAGAGCGCCTCGTAGATCTCCTCGGGCCGGGGCAGGTAGTCGATCCGGTTGAGCGCCTGGATCTGACCCGCCGACTCGACGACGATCGTGCCGTAGCCGAACATGCGCCCGCCCAGGGTGCGCTGGAACGTCAGGTCGGTGACCTTGCTCAGCGGCATCATGCCCACGTTGTGGGTGATGATCCCCTGCGCCAGCATCACGCGCTTGTCGGTGATGACGATGCGCTCGATCCACCACAGGATCGTCAACACCGTGAAGCGCAGCACCGCCACCAGCGCCAGGTACCAGGCGATGTTGTCGATGAGCACGCTGTCGGGCAGCATCCGCTCGCCGATGACCAGCGCCAGCAGGAACAACGACGTCGAGCTGACGTGATTCATCATGACGGCCCAGTGCTGCCGCACGCGGATCACCCGGCGCTCCGTGGGGAGCAGGTACTCGTCGATCTCGCGAGGCGCGAGCATCGTGCTAGACGAGCTGGGTGACGAAGCGGATGACGGACTCCGCGCCGTCCCTGAGCGTGGCGCCGATGCTCGTGACGGATCCGGCTGCGTTGTCCGGCTGCGTGAAGACGAAGAAGAGGAGCAGCGCGATCGCGAGCAACCCGACGATCTTCTTGACGTTCACCACAACCACCGTTCTGGACGGGACGGAGACCTGCACCTGATTTGTACCGCACCGATCGTGTCCAGGGTATCCGGCGCGCGGGGACGTATGGTGTGCGTTGATGACATTGGGTGAGCAATTCGTCCCCTGTGTGGGGGGACTCGCCTACGACGACTCGGGCAGGCTCCTGCTCGTCAAACGGGCCAACGAGCCTGGTCGGGGGCTGTGGTCGCTCCCCGGGGGCCGGGTCGAGCCGGGCGAGGACGACGCGTCAGCGCTCATCCGCGAGATGGCCGAGGAGACCGGCCTCGTCGTCCAACCGGGTGATCTTGTCGGACGGGTCCGCCGCGGGGTGTACGAGATCGCCGACTACCGCTGCCGCGTCGTGGGCGGCGCGCTCGCCCCGGGCGACGACGCGCTCGACGTCCGGTGGGTCGACGCGGCCACGCTCCTCGAGCTCCCGCTCGTGCCGCAGCTGCTGGAGACGCTGCGGGAGTGGGACGCGCTACCCCGCTGAGCGCGGTCGCGGCGCACGAGGTGGAGCGCGAGCACCAGGCCCGCCGCCGTCAGCAGCGCGCCGGCCAGCGGGATCGCCGCCGTCCCCGGCCCGGCGACGACCCGCCCGCCCAGCCAGCCCGCGAACGCCGCGGCGATCTGGTAGCCGGAGGCGTTGACCGCCACCGCGAACGTCGGGGCGGCGCCCGCCGTGGCGACGACCCGCGTCTGCATGCCGGGGATCACCGCGAACGCGAGCGCGCCGACCACGAACGTCAGCGCGGCCGCCGCCGCGGGCACGCCGCTCAGCAGCCAGAACAGCGCCAGAACGGCGGCCAGCGCCCCGAGCAGCCCGGTGACCGACGGCATGAGGGCGCGATCGGCGAGCCGGCCGCCGACCACGTTCCCGGCCACCGCGCCCACGCCGTAGGTGAGCAGCAGGAACGGCACGGCCCCGGCCGGGAACCCGCTGACCCCGGTCAGCAGCGGCGCGATGTAGGTGAAGACCGTGACCGCCCCGACGTTGCCCACCGCCGACAGCGCGATCGCGAGCTGGAGGTCGCGGTCGGCGAGGACGCGCAGCTCGGCGAGGACGGGCCCGGCGCTCCCCCGCGCCGCCGGGACGTGCCGCAGCACGAGGGGCACCGCGGCCAGGGTGACCGCGGCGACCGCCACGAACGTCGCCCGCCACCCGGCCTGCTGGCCGACGAGCGTGCCGAGCGGCGTGCCGAGGACCAGCCCGAGGTTCATCCCCAGCGTCACCCGCGCCACGGCGGACGCCTGCCGGCCCGCCGGGGCGACCGCGGCGGCGGTCGCGACCGCGACGGCGAAGAACGTGGCCACCACCAGGCCGGACGCGAACCGCGCCACCAGCAGCACGCCGAGGTTCGGCGCCACCGCTGAGCAGGCGTTGCCCAGCACCGACACCGCGACCAGCCCCACCACGAGCGGGCGGCGGGGTGCGCGCGCCGTCAGCGCCGTGACCACCGGCCCGCCGACGATCATCCCGACCGCGTACGCGGTGGTGAGCAGGCCGGCCGCGGGGACCGACACCCCGAGCCCTGCGGCGACGTCCGGCAGGATTCCGGCCACGACGAACTCCCCCGTGGTGAATCCGAACACCACGAGGAAGAGGGCGAAGATGGCGCGCGACACGACGATCCCCCACTCGGAAGAAATGCAACCGTCCCGGCTTCTCCCACGTCAGCGCACTGCGGGCGGCCGTGGAATATGACGGGTGAGATCGTCGTTCGACATTCTGAATGAGACAAGTACCCACATTTGGGTAACCACTTACCGGAAGGTGCGCACATGCCGGAGAGGTGCGAGGTGTTCGTGTCCGGCCTCGACGCGAGCATCGACGTGGTCGGCGGCAAGTGGAAGGTGCTCATCCTCTGGGCGCTCGGGGGCGGCCCGAAGCGGTTCGGCGAGCTGCGCCGCGCCGTCGCGGGCGTCAGCGAGAAGGTGCTTGCCCAGCACCTGCGCGAGCTCGAGCGCGACGAGGTGGTGCACCGGGAGGTGCACGACGTCGTGCCGCCCAAGGTCGAGTACTCGCTCACGCCCTCCGGCGAGGACCTCATCGAGGCGCTGCGGCCCCTCGGCGCGTGGGGGTGCGCGCACAAGACGCGGCTGGAGGAGATCCGCGGCGCAGCGGTGTGCGAGGGGGTCGCGAGCTAGGGCCGTCCGGGGCCTGCCGGCGGCGCCGCGCATCGTGCGGGGCCGCGCCGCGCGACTTTCACAGACCGCGGGCGTGCTCCACGCACCGCCACCTCGTGTGACGTTCGCCTCAAGTGGGTGGAGTCGGCCGCGAGGCGGCTCCGGGACGGCTTAGAGCTTCGGTTCGGGCCGCGCGGGCTGCTCCCCGCCCCTGGCCTCGCCGTAGGAGCGCTTGGGCACCATCACCTTGCGCCGGAACGTGCACACGACCGTGCCGTCCTGCTTGTAGCCGCGGGTCTCGACGTAGACGACGCCGCGGTCGTCCTTCGACCTGGACTCGGTCTTGTCCAGCACCTCGGTCTCGCCGTAGATCGTGTCGCCGTGGAAGGTCGGCTTGAGGTGCTTGAGCGACTCGACCTCCAGGTTGGCGATGGCCTTGCCGGACACGTCGGGCACCGACATGCCCAGCAGCAGCGAGTAGATGTAGTTGCCGACCACGACGTTGCGGCCGAACTCGGTGGTCTCCCCCGCGTAGTGGGCGTCCATGTGCAGGGGGTGGTGGTTCATCGTGAGGAGGCAGAACAGGTGGTCGTCGTACTCGGTGACCGTTTTGCCCGGCCAGTGCTTGTAGACCGCACCGACCTCGAACTCCTCGAAATACCGGCCGAACTGCAACGCTGCCGCCTCCATCGACGATGACCAGGACAGTGGGGGTAATCTAGCCCGCGGACCAGCCGTGTCGGCCCTGCGCGGACATGGCCCTGCACACACCGACGAGGAGGTGAGCGCGGTGCCGACGGCACCCGGATGCAGTAGTCGCCGCGTTCCCGACTCGGTGGCTGGCTGACGGTCTCCCGGTCGGGAACGCGATCTCCCACGCGTGCGGCCGAGCCCTGCTCGGCGAATCCCGATCGATCACGGAGGTATGCCGTGCCGCCCCTGTCCGCCCTCCGCCCTGCGATCCGCGCAAGCCGCCACGAGCGCCGTGACACGGTGCTGTCCAACAAGCTGCGCGTCCCGATCTCCGCCTACGTCGTCGACTGCGCCGTGTACGCCGGCGGCAAGCGCCTGCCGGGGCACTGGACGCACGAGCGCGCCCTCGCCGAGGTGCGCCGGCGCGACGACGCCTTCGTCTGGATCGGTCTGCACGAGCCCTCCGAGGAGCAGATCACCGGGATCGCCGAGGTCTTCGACCTGCACGAGCTGGCCGTCGAGGACGCCGTGCACGCCCACCAGCGCCCCAAGCTGGAGCGCTACGACGACATGCTGTTCATGGTGCTCAAGACCGTCTGCTACCGCGGGCGGCCGGATGAGCGCGCCGAACACGAGATCGTCGAGACGGGTGAGGTCATGGTGTTCCTCGGCCCCGACTTCGTCATCACGGTCCGGCACGGCGACCACTCCTCGCTGCGGCAGGTCCGCCGCAAGCTCGAGGACGACCCCGAGCAGCTCGCGCTCGGCCCGGCCGCGGTGCTGCACGCCATCGCCGACCACGTCGTCGACAGCTACCTCGAGGTCACCTCGGCCATCGAGGACGACATCGAGGAGATGGAGACCCAGGTCTTCGCCCCGCGCTCGAGCCCGAACTCCGAGCAGATCTACGTCATGAAGCGCGAGGTGCTCGAGCTGAAGCGGGCCGTGGTCCCGCTGGTGGCGCCGGTGCGCAAGCTCACCGAGGGCTACAGCTCGCTCGTGCCGCACGAGGTGCGGTCGTACTTCCGGGACGTCGACGACCACCTCGTGACCGTCACCGAGCGGATCGCGGGCTTCAACGAGCTGCTCAGCTCGTTGATCGACGCCGCGCTCGCCAAGATCACACTGCGGCAGAACACCGACATGCGCAAGATCTCGGCCTACGTCGCGCTCATCTCCGTGCCGACCATGATCGCCGGGATTTACGGGATGAACTTCGACTACATGCCCGAGACGCACTGGAAGTTCGGCTACCCGATGGTCTGGCTGGTCATCATCGTCAGCTGCCTCTCGCTGATGCGGGTGTTCCGCCGCAACCAGTGGCTGTAGAGCCCTTAATGTTGCTCGTGTGAAAGCGGGGCCGCTGCGCAGACTCCGGCGACCGGCATGGGCCGACCAGGAACCGTCCTGGACCGACGCCAAGCCGGGGCTCATCACAGCCGCCCTCCGGCGCGCGCTCGAGCGCCCGACCGGCGGCTGGTTCGTGATCGCAGGCAGCCGGGAGGTGCGCCCGGGGCGGGCGTTCGGCCGCGTCGTCGCCGGTCGCGAGCTCGTGGCGTGGCGGGACGAAGCGGGCGAGCTGCACGTCGGCCCGGGGGCCTGCCCGCACCTCGGTGCCCCGCTCTGCGACGCCCCGGTGGACCGGGGCCGGCTCGTGTGCCGGTGGCACGGGCTCGCCCTCGGCCCCGACGGCAGGCCCGGCTGGCGACCCCTGCCCGCCTACGACGACGGGGTGCTGGCCTGGGTGCGGCTCGACGACGAGGACCCGACCGACGCGCCGGTGCTCGGCCCACGCCCGCCCGCCGAGCGCAGCATCCCCGCGGTCGCCACCACGATCGGGCGCTGCGAGCCGGAGGACGTCATCGCCAACCGGCTCGACCCGTGGCACGGCGCCTGGTTCCACCCCTACTCGTTCACCGCACTGCGGGTGCTCTCCGCCCCGCCGGTGGACTGCCCACCAGCGGAGGACCGTTTTCTCGTCGAGGTGACATTCACGGTCGGGCGGAACCTGGGTGTGCCGGTGCACGCGGAGTTCACCTGCCCCGACGCCCGCACCATCACGATGGAGATCGTCGACGGCGAGGGCGCCGGGTCGGTCGTCGAGACCCACGCGACGCCGCTGCGCCCCGGCCCGGACGGCCTGCCGCGCACGGCGGTCATCGAGGCGGTCGTGGCGCATTCCGACCGCCCGGGCTTCGTGCACGCGCGCCGCGTCGCCGCCGCACTGCGCCCGCTGATGCGCAGGGCCGCACGGAGGCTGTGGCGCGACGACATCGCCTACGCCGAACGCCGCTACGAGCTGCGCTCCCGGTCCTGACCGCGGGCGGTCAGGACGAGGGCGACGCACAGCAGCAGCCCGCCGGTGATCCCGGCCGCGCCCAGCCGCTCGCCGAGCAGCACCGCCGACAGCACCGCCGACGTCACGGGCTCCAGCAGCGCCATCACCACGCCGACCCCCGCCGTGGCGCCGTGCAGCCCGCGGAAGTAGCACGTGTAGGCGAGCGCGGTCGGCACGAGGCCGAACGCGACGAGCAGCCCGACCGACTCCGCGGTCGGCGCGAAGCCCAGGCCGGACGTGGTGAAGGCCAGCGGGGCGAGCATCGCGCCGCCGAACGTGAACCCGGCGCCGGTGGTGGTCATGGCGTCCAGACCGGGGACGGGTCGCGCCCCGAGCAGCGACATCGCCGTGAATCCGCCCGCGGCGGCGAGCGCGCACGCGGTGCCGGCGAGGACGGCGGCGGTCGACGGGCCGCCGTCGGCCGGGACGCCGACGAGCAGCACGAGCCCGGTGAGCGCCAACCCGACGGCGACGAGCCGGCGCCGGTCGGCGCTGCGCGGGCGCACGAGCAGCACCAGCAGCGGTGACGAACCGATCGTCACGAGCGTCGCGACGCTGACCGAGGTGAACCAGACGGCCGTGAAGTACGCGACCTGGAACAGCGCGGCCAGCGACCCGACGGCGGTGATGCGGGCCCACGCAGCCCGGGACCGCGGCAGCCCCGCGCCTCGGATCAGGAGGTACCCGACGAGGAGCAGGCCGCCGACGGCGAGCCGGTAGGTCGCCACGGCGAGGGAGGACAGGCCGGTGGCGTCACCGAGCATGCGGCCGATGAGGCCGCCGGTCCCCCAGAGGACGCCTGCGCAGACGAGGAAGGACACCCCGGACGACGGGGTGGTGCGGACTGTGGACACGGGTGTACGCGCTCCTGCGACGAAGGGAAAGGGTCGCCGAAGCGGGGCCGATCAGGCCCGAGGAGATCCGCCCGGAAGCAGGGCGGTGCGGTGAACGGCCCCGCTAGGAGCGGGGCGGCGGGGTGATCGGGTACAGCCGGTGCACGGGCCCAGCCTACCGGTCCGGCGGGCCCGGACGCCCACGCCCGGAGCGCGGCTCACGCGCCCCCAGCGCGCGACTCGCCGAGGACCAGAGCGCAACTCGCCCGCACCCACGCCGCGACTCGCCGACACGCAGACCGCGACTCGCGCGCACCCAGGGCGCGACTCGCGGGTCAGGGGGAAGGCTTCGGCAGGTCGAGGCCCTCGGCGGGGGTGGCGGCCTCCGGGTCGACCTCGGCCTCCTCCACCGGCGTCGGGTCGGCCGGGCGCCTGCCGAGGAACGTGTGCACGATGTGCTGCTGCCAGCCCGGGACGGTTTGCACCCGGATGTCCTCGAACCCCGCCGCGGCGAGGCGGTTGCTCAGCTGCTGGACGCCGTCGAACTGCATCGCGCTGCGCCACAGGTAGCGGTAGAGGTCGGTGGAGCCGGCCCGGATGCGGGCCATCGGGATGATCACGCCCCAGCAGACCGCGGTCCACACGATGCGGCCGCGCAGCGAGTCGCGCACCGAGTACTCGTGGAGCGCGAGCGGCGCGCCGGGGCGCAGCAGCCGGTGGAACTGGCGCAGCGCCGCGTCCTGGTGCACGAGGTTGCGCAGCAGGTACGCGGCGAGGATCCCGTCGAACGGGCCGGTGATGCCGCTCATCGCCAGGTTCTCCGCATTGCCGTGGACGAACCGCACCGTGCGCGGCCAGCTCTTGCGCTGGGCCTGGTGGAGCATCTCCTGGGACGCGTCGACGGCGACGATCTCCGCCTCGGGGGCGGCGTCCAACAGCGCGGCGGTGGAGGCGCCGGTACCGCAGCCGACGTCGAGCAGCCGCAGGCCCCTGCCCTGGTCGGGCAGGCCCATCCGCTTCGTCGTCAGCCGCAGGTGCTCGTGGTAGCCGGGGTTGGCGCCGACCAGCTTGTCGTAGGTTCGCGCGTGGGCGTCGAACGAGCGCGCCACCCCGCTCCGCTCGATCGGTCCTGGCCTCGGAGTCACACCCCGCATCCTGGCAAATTCGCGGCGTCACGTCGCGCAACCCGTAGGCTGACCTCGTGGTCCGCGCGCTTGCCGTGAGCGACGAGGTCGACGCCGCGCTCTGCGCGGGCGGCGCCGAACGGCTGGCCGTCGACCTCGTCATCTCCGCCGGTGACCTGCCCTTCGACTACCTCGAGCAGCTGTCCGACCAGATCGACCGCCCCGGCGTGCTCGTGCCCGGCAACCACGACCCCGATCTCTCGGGCTACTCGCAGCGGGCGGGGATGTGGCTGCGCGCTGGGCTGCCCGCGCGCTGGCCGGGCCCCGCCGGGTACGTCGACGCCGACGGCAAGGTGGTCGACGTCGCGGGGGTGCGCGTGGCCGGGCTGGGTGGGTGCGTGCGTTACCGGCCCGGTCCGAACCAGTGGACGCAGGCGCAGCAGGCCCGCAGGGGGCGCAAGCTCGTGCGGGCCGCGCGGCGGCGGGTCCGGGCCGACGGCAAGGCCGTCGACGTCCTGCTCACCCACGCCCCGCCGCGCCACTGCGGCGACCGCTCCGACCCGCCGCACCACGGCTTCGAGTGCCTGCACGACGTGGTCACGGCGTTGCGCCCGCGCCTGCTCGTGCACGGCCACATCCACCCCTACGGCGAGCCCGTGCCGGACCGCAGGATCGGCGACACCCGCGTCGTCAACGTCGTGGGCCACAAGGTCCTGGAGATCTGAGTCGATGGCCGACACCGGGTTCCCGAGGACCGACGCGGAGCACGACTTCCTGCGCGCCCGCCGCAAGGCGACCCTCGCACGGCTCGCCGCGCGGCTGCGCCGCGAGCCGGACGACGTGTCGGAGATCCTGCCGTTCGACGAGGTCGTGGCCGCGCTCGGCCGCACCGGCGAGCGGCGGCTCGGGCTGCAGGTCATCCCGCTCGACTCGATCGTGGGCAGCGTCGACCGCACCCGCGACTTCGACCGCTGGTTCCGCCCGCGGTCCGGCCGGAGCCGGGAGCGGTGGGAGCGGCTGGCGACCGCGCACCGGCGCGGCGAGTCCATCCCGCCGATCGACGTCTACCGGGTGGGCGAGCTGCACTTCGTCCGGGACGGCCACCACCGGGTCTCGGTGGCGCACGCGCTCGGCCTGCGCACGATCGATGCCTACGTCACCGAGGTCACCACGAAGATCGACGCCACGGGCATCTCCCGGCGCGGCGACCTCATCAGCAAGGACCTGCGCCGGGTGTTCCTCGACCGGGTGCCGCTGCCGGGGCCCGCGCTCGCGACGATCCTCGTCACCTCGCCGTGGTCGTACGCCGAGCTCAGCGAGACCGTGGAGGCGTGGGGGTTCCGGCTCATGCAGCAGGAGCGCCGCTTCCTCGACCGGGAGACGGTGGCCCGCCGCTGGTACGCCGAGGAGTACCGGCCGGTGGTGCGGATGCTCGCCCAGGCCGACCTGATCGGGGACCGCACCGAGGCCGAGGCCTACCTGCAGCTCGCCGGCCAGCGCTACCAGCTGATGCGCACCCACCGCTGGGACGACGAGGTGATCGAGCGGCTGCGCTCCGACAAGCGCCGCCGCTGACCGCCCCCGGCCCCACCTTCAGGAAAGCCACATTCATGAAGCGCTGCTTCGTGAATGTGGCTTTCCTGAAGACGCCCGGCTACCCGGCCGCCACCGGGGACGGGGCGGCCGTCCGCAGGTTCCGGCCGCTCGCCGGGTCGAACACCTGGATCTTGGTGGTGTCCACCCAGACCTCGAGCCGCTGGCCCTCGCTGGCGCTCGAGGTCGCCGACAGGCGGGTGACCAGCGTGCTCGCGTCACCGCCCGGCACGTCCGCGGTGCCCGCGTCGGCGGCGAGGTCGGCGAGGTCGTCCGACATCGCCTGCTCGCCCTCCACCGAGAAGTAGGCGAACTTGTCCGAGCCCATCGACTCGAGCACGTCGACCTCGGCGCTGAAGACCGCGCCCCGCGACCGCTGGTGCTCCTCCAGCAGCGCGGCGTCCTCGAAGTGCTCGGGGCGGATGCCGACGATCAGGTTGCGCGGCGCGTCGGCCGCCTCGAGGGTGCGCCGCAGCTCGTCGGTGAGCGGGAGGTCGCCGAGGCCGGTGCGGAACGCGCCCTCCTCCAGCGCCGCGGGCAGGAAGTTCATCGCGGGCGAGCCGATGAACCCGGCGACGAACAGGTTGGCCGGCTCGTCGTAGAGGTGCTGGGGCGAGCCGATCTGCTGGATCTTGCCGCCGCGCATCACGACGATGCGGTCCCCGAGCGTCATCGCCTCGGTCTGGTCGTGGGTGACGTAGACCGTGGTGGTCTGCAGCCGCTGCTGCAGCTTCGAGACCATCGTGCGCATCTGGACGCGCAGCTTGGCGTCGAGGTTCGACAGCGGCTCGTCCATGAGGAACGCCTTCGGGTTGCGCACGATCGCGCGCCCCATCGCCACCCGCTGCCGCTGGCCGCCGGACATGTTGGCGGGCTTGCGGTCGAGGTGCTGCGTGAGGTCGAGGATCTTCGCGGCCTCCTCGACCTTCCGGTTGATCTCCGCCTTGTCGACCTTGGCGAGCTTGAGCGGGAAGGCCATGTTCTCCCGCACGGTCATGTGCGGGTAGAGCGCGTAGGACTGGAACACCATCGCGATGTCGCGGTCCTTGGGCGCCTTCTCGTTGACCCGCTCGCCGCCGATGCGCAGCTCGCCCTCGGTGATGTCCTCCAGGCCGGCGATCATGTTGAGCGTCGTCGACTTCCCGCAGCCGGACGGGCCGACCAGGATGATGAACTCGCCGTCGGCGATCTCGAAGTTCGCGTCGTCGACGCCGACCGTACCGTCGGGGTACCGCTTGGTGATGTGGTCCAGGACGATGTCAGCCACTTTTTCAGCCCTTCACTGCGCCGGAGGTCAGGCCGGCGACGATGCGCCGCTGGAAGAACAGGACGAAGATGATGATGGGAATCGTGAGCAGCACCGCGGCTGCCGCGATCGAACCGGTCGGCTCGGCGAACTCGCTGGCGCCCGTGAAGTTCGCGATGGCCACGGTGGCCGTCTGCGAACGCTCGGTGGAGGTCAGCGAGATCGCGAACAGGAAGTCGTTCCAGCAGAAGATGAACACCAGGATCGCCGTGGTGAACACGCCCGGGGCGGCCAGCGGCACGATCACCGATCGGAACGCCTGCAGCGGCGTGGCGCCGTCCATCTTCGCGGCCTTCTCCAGCTCCCACGGGATCTCGCGGAAGAACGCCGAGAGGGTGTAGATCGCCAGCGGCAGCGAGAACGTGATGTAGGGCAGGATCAGGCCCGGCCAGGTGTCGAACAGCCCGAGCGCGCGCTCGATGTCGAACAGCGGGCTCACCAGCGAGATCGGCGGGAACATCGCGATGAGCAGCGAGACGCCGACCAGCAGACCCTTGCCGGGGAACCGCAGCCGGGCGATCGCGTATGCCGCCATCGTGCCGATCACGACCGACAGCACGGTGGCGATGACCGCGATGCCGATCGAGTTGATCAGCGCGCTGGTGAACAGCGAGACGCCGAACACCTGGGCGTAGTTCTCGAGCGTCCATTCCCGCGGGATGAAGTTCCCGTCGGTGATGGAGCTCGCCGGCTTGAACGACAGGCTGAGGATCCACAGCACCGGGATGAGCGCGTAGAGCAGCACCAGCGTGTTGGCGATGGCCCACTTGCTCTTGGCGCCCGTCGTGGTGGCGACGGCCATGTCAGCGCCTCCCCTCGACTTCCGAGCCCGGCGCGGCCGCGCCGAACAGCTTGATGAAGATGAACGCGATCAACGCGACCGAAATGAAGATCAGCACGCTGATCGCCGACCCGATGCCGAGGTTGAACGCCCGGAACAGGTTGTTGTAACCGAGCATCGAGACCGAGCCGGTGCCGTTCGAGCCGCCGGTCAGGATGTAGATGTTGTCGAAGATGCGGAACGCGTCGAGCGTCCGGAACAGCAGCGCCACGAGGATCGCGGGCTTCATCATCGGCAGGATGATCTGCGTGAGCCGCTGCCACGCCCCTGCCCCGTCGACCTGGGCCGCCTTGAGCAGGTCGTCGGGCACCAGCGCGAGGCCGGCCAGCAGCAGGAGCGCCATGAAGGGCGTGGTCTTCCAGACCTCGGCGATGATGATCAGCACGATCGCCGACGCCTGCCCGGTGAGCGGTGCCGAGCCCTCCGGCAGCATGTTGGCCAGGTAGCCGGTGTCCGGCGTCCAGGCGAACTGCCAGCTGAACGCCGCGACCACCGTGACGATCCCGTACGGGATCAGCACCACCGTGCGGGTGAGGCCGCGGCCGACGATCGTGCGGTGCATGACGAGCGCGAGCGTGAGGCCGAGCACGAACTCGATCGCCACCGAGATGACGGTGATCAGCAGCGTGATGCCGAACGCCGACCACCAGTAGCTCGACGTCAGCACGGCCACGTAGTTCGACAGGCCCGCGAATGCCCGGTCGGCCGGGAACCGCAGGTCGTAGCGCTGCAGGGACAGCCACAGCGCGTAGAGGATCGGGTAGGCCGTGACCGCGACCATGATGATCACGGCCGGGGCGCACAGCAGGAACGCGAGCTTGCGTTCCGCGCGCGCCCCCTCGGACAGCGGCGGCTTGCCGCGGTGCTTGGGTGTCCGGGCCGAGGGCTCGACCTCGGCGGGGGCCGTGCTCGAGGCGGTCATCAGGGCACCAGTCCTTCCGAGTTCACGGCCCGCTCGACCTCGGTCGCCATCCGCGCGACGATCGTGTCGGGATCGATCTGCGCGGGCGGGTTGAGCAGGTCGGCGAGCACGATGGAGATGCTCGTGTAGGCGGGCGTCGCCGGCCGGACGCTCGCGTTCTCCAGCGAGGTGCGGATCGCCTCCCACGCCGGGTACTCGGCCTGGAACGACGGGTCGTCGTACAGCTCGGCCAGCGTCGGCGGCACGCCGCCCTGGGTGGCGTTGACGAGCTGGTTCTCGCGGTTGCGCAGGCAGATGGCGGCCTCGAACGCCAGGTCGGTGTTGCCGCCGGTGGTGCTCACGCCGATGTTGAGGCCACCGATGGTGACCGTCGCGGGCTTGTCCGGGTCGACCCGCGGGTAGGGCGCCCACGCGAACACGTCGACCACGCGACGGCCGGTGTCCTCGCTGGTCGGGCGGCCCTGCTCGTCGATGAACGTGCCGCCGCCCCCGCCGTCCGGCGGCGGGGTGTTGATCGAGGCGTTGACGAAGGGGTAGTTGACCTGGAACGCGGCCAGGCCGGCCTCCATCTGCAGGCGGCCGTCGTTCTCCTGGGCGACCGACAGCGACGGGTCGCTCGCCGGCGAGGCGGCGACCCGCTGCATGATCGACGCGGCCTTGCGGGCGGCGTCGCCGTCGTCGACGAGCACCTCACCGTCCTCGGAGACGAGCTGCCCGCCGGCGCTCGTGAGCAGGGTGTTGAACCAGACGGAGATGCCCTCGTACTGCGCCGCCTGCACCTCGATGTAGGACGGCAGGCCCTGCTCGTGCAGCGCCTCGGACATCTCGATCATCTCGTCCCACGTCTGCGGCGGCTGCGGGGCGAGGTCCTTGCGGTACCAGAGCAGCTGGGTGTTGGTGTTCAGCGGCGCCGCCCACAGGCGACCCTGGTAGCGGGCCGTCTCGAGCGGCCCCTCGAGCGTGCCGGCCTCCACCTGCGCCGCGGCCTCCTCCGGCCACGGCTCGATCCAGCCGGCCTCGGCGAACTCCGCCGTCCAGGTCACGTCCAAGGCCATGAGGTCGACCTCGGGGTCACCCGCGACCAGCCGCCGCGCGAGCTGCAGCCGCTGGTCGTCGGCGGCCTTCGGCAGCGTCTGCTGCCGGATGACGTAGCGGCCGTTGGCCGCCTGGGTGCAGGCCTCGGCCCCCGCCGCGTAGCCGCTGGCGTTGTCGGCGGGTGTGTAGAAGTTGAGCACCGGCGGCCCGGCCGGGCCCGAGCTGCATCCGGCCACCATGGCGGCGGCCAGGAGCCCGGAGGCCACCGCGGCGAGCGGGCGTGCCCGTCGCCGCCGGAGCGTCGAATGGACCGGCTCCCCCATGCGTCTCTCCGTCCCGAACAAGCGGGGGACGGCACGAGGCACCGTCGCCCGCGAGTGTGATCCCAATCACGGCCTGTGGCCGGTGATCAGAACCTATGCGCGTCGGGAAGGGGCCGCAATCGCTGGAGCGAGGGTTAGGGGAGAAGAGAAGGTGGATTCAGCGTCCCTTAAGCCGGTCCCCCGCTCATGGCCAGCTTCGCCAGCATCTCCCGGGCCTTCTCGGCGTTGCGCGGCTGGCAGAGCACGTCGTACCGGCCCGCCACGAGCTGGCTCACCGACTGGAAGTCGCGGCGGCCGCGCGACAGGCCGTACGTGACGGCGGCGAAGATCAGGCCGAAAACGACACCGAATCCGAGGCCGAGCAGGATAGGCCCGAACGAGTTACCCCCCTGGCTCACGAGGCTCAGGAGCAGGCCGACGAAGAGGCCGAACCACGCCCCCGACGCCGCGCCGGAGACGAGGACCCGGCCCCAGGTGAGCCGCCCGATCACGCGCTCGACCAGCATGAGGTCGACACCGACGATGGTCACGTCGCGGACGGGGAAGTCCGCATCGGCGAGGTGGTCGACGGCGCGCTGCGCCTCCGCGTAGGTGGCGTAGGAGCCGACCGGCCACCCGGTGGGGGGCGTCGGCAGGTTGGGCAGTCCGGGCGCGGTGCGCGCGGGGCCACCGAACGGAGTGGTCACGGGGCCTCCTCATTCCTCGGTCACAGGGCTCCTGGTGCTCTGGAGCTCACATCATGTCAACGCGAGGACCAGCACCGAAGTGCCCATTCCGACGATCATCACATGAAGGACGGAACGCCGCGCCCCGGCGCGGGTGGGGTGGCGAAGTCCGGCCGCGGGACCGCGGCGGCTCAGCGGAGCTTGTACTCCTTGAGCAGGCCGCGGCTGATGATGGTCTTCTGGATCTCCGAGGTGCCTTCGCCGATGAGCAGGAACGGCGCCTCGCGCATGAGGCGCTCGATCTCGTACTCCTTGGAGTAGCCGTAGCCGCCGTGGATGCGGAACGCCTCCTGGGTGACCTCGGCGGCGAACTCGCTCGCCATCAGCTTGGCCATGCCGGCCTCGACGTCGTTGCGCGTGCCCGCGTCCTTCAGCCGCGCCGCGTTGACCATCATCAGGTGGGCGGCCTCCACCTTGGTGGCCATCTCCGCGAGCTTGAACGCGATCGCCTGGTGCTCGGCGATCGGCTTGCCGAAGGTGGTGCGCTGCTGCGCGTACTCGATCGCGAGCTCGAACGCGCGCAGCGCGATGCCGCAGCCGCGCGCCGCGACGTTGACCCGGCCGACCTCGACGCCGTCCATCATCTGGGCGAAGCCGGCGCCGCGCTTGCCCCCGAGGATCTGCTCCCCGGGCACGCGGAAGCCGGAGAACACCAACTCGGTGGTGTCCACGCCCTTGTAGCCCATCTTGTCGATCTTGCCGGGGACGACCAGGCCGGGCGCGACCTCGCCGTAGCCCGTGGGCTTCTCGACGAGGAACGTCGTGAGGTTCTGGTGCGGCTTCGGGGCGCCCTCGTCGGTGCGCACCAGCACGGCGGTGAGGTTGGACGTGCCGCCGTTGGTGAGCCACATCTTGGCCCCGTCGATGACGTACTCGTCGCCGTCCTGCACGGCCTTGGTCTTGATGGCCGCGACGTCGGAGCCGAGGTCGGGCTCGGACATCGAGAACGACCCGCGGACCTCGCCGGTGGCCATCCGCGGCAGGTAGCGCTGCTTCTGCTCCGGCGTGCCGTGCTTGTTGATCATGTACGCCACGATGAAGTGGGTGTTGATCACGCCGGACACGCTCATCCAGCCGCGGGCGATCTGCTCCACGACCAGGGCGTAGGTGAGCAGCGATTCGCCGAGGCCCCCGTACTCCTCCGGGATGGTGAGCCCGAACAGGCCCATCTCCTTCATCCCGTCGACGATGTCCTGCGGGTAGACGTCGTCGTGCTCGAGGGCGTTCGCGTGCGGGAGGATCTCCTTGTCCACGAACGTGCGGACCGTGGCCAGGATCTCCTGCTGGATCTCGGTGAGGCCTGCGGTCTGGGCGAGCTTGGCCATGGGAACCTCCCGACGCTGGGCGAGTTACCGGGCAGTATTACCCGGTCCGGTGGTTGCCCGCTGTGAACGCACGCACACGCGGGCGGGCGATGCGCGTCACTCCTCCGGCGGGGTCCAGCGGCTGGTGCGCTTCATGCCGGCGGCCCGCCCCTTGCCCGCGATGACCAGGGCCATCTTGCGGCTGGCCTCGTCGATCATCTCGTCGCCGATCATGGCCGCGCCGCGCTTGCCGCCTGCCTCGGACGTGTACCACTCGTAGGCGTCGAGGATGTTCTCGGCGTGGTCGTAGTCCTCCTGGCGCGGGGAGAACGTCTCGTTGGCGGCGTCGATCTGGCCGGGGTGCAGCACCCACTTGCCGTCGAAGCCGAGCGCGGCCGACCGGGCCGCCACCCGCTTGAAGCCCTCGACGTCGCGGATCTGCAGGTACGGCCCGTCGATGGCCTGCTTGTCGTGCGCCCGCGCCGCCATGAGGATGCTCATGAGGATGTGGTGGTAGGCGTCGCCCACGTCGTAGCCGGGCGGCTGCTCTCCGACCACCAGCGACTTCATGTTGATCGACGCCATGAAGTCGGCCGGGCCGAAGATGATCGTCTCGACCCGCGGCGACGCCGTCGCGATCGCGTTGACGTTGATGAGCCCGCGCGCGTTCTCGATCTGCGCCTCGATGCCGATCCGCCCGACCTCGTAGCCCATGGCCTTCTCGATCTGCGTGATCAGCAGGTCGAGCGCGACGATCTGCTCGGGCGTCTGCACCTTCGGCAGCATGATCGCGTCGAGGTTGGCGCCCGCCCCCTCGACGACCTCGGTGACATCGCGGTAGGTCCACTCGGTGGTCCAGTCGTTGACCCGGACCACGCGGATCTTGTCGCCCCAGCCGCCCTCGTTCAGCGCCTGCACGATCGTCTTGCGCGCGCCGGGCTTGGCCAGCGGTGCGCAGGCGTCCTCGAGGTCGAGGAAGACCTGGTCGGCGTTCAGGGTGCGGGCCTTGTCGATGAACTTCTGGCTCGACCCGGGAACGGCGAGGCAGGACCGGCGCGGTCGGATCTGGGAGGTGGTCACTTTCGGCGGCTCCTCGTTGAGTGCGGGCGTCGAGTGCGGCTCGGACTCAGGATGCTGACACGCGGTGCGCGGTCCGCAACCGCTGAGGTGACTGGTCTCTCAGCCCCGTTCCGGCGACAGGGTGACGCCTGCCCGACGTCGCGGCGAGGGCCGAACGGCCCTCGGGCAATAGGCTGCGCGCATGGGTATCGACCGGGTCTTCGTCGCGCGCCTGGTCGGTCTGCCCGTGCTCGGACCGGACGGGGAGCGCATCGGCAAGGTGCGCGACCTCGTGGCCGCACTTCGGGTCGACACGAACCCGCCGCGGGTGCTCGGCATCGTCGTGGAGCTCGCGACGCGGCGGCGCATCTTCGTGCCGATGCTGCGGGTCACCGCGATCGACCCCGGTGCCGTCACGCTCGCGACGGGGTCGGTCAGCCTGCGCGGGTTCTCCCAGCGGCCCAACGAGGCCCTGCTCGTCGGGCAGATGCTGGACGCGCGGGTGCGGCTCGTCGAGACCGGCGAGGAGGCCGTGGTCGTCGACGCCGCGATCGAGCCGACCCGCACCCGGGACTGGGTGGTCGCGCGGCTCGCCGTGCGGGTGCGCAGGCACCGCATCGGGCGGCGCGAACCGGTGCAGGTGGTGCCGTGGCGGGCCGTCAGCGGGCTCTCGCTCACCGACCGGCAGGGCACCGAAGGGTTGCTCGCGGTGTTCGAGTCGATGCGTCCCGCCGACGTCGCGGCCGCGCTGTCGGAGCTGCCGGAGAAGCGGCAGCACGAGGTGATCGACGGCCTCGACGACGAGCGGCTCGCCGACGTGTTCGAGGAGCTGTCCGAGAGCGACCAGCGCACGCTGCTCGCGCACCTGTCGCGGCAGCGGGCGGCCGACGTGCTCGAGGCCATGTCGCCCGACGACGCGGCCGACCTGCTGCACGGGCTGCCCGAGGCCGAGTCCGACGCCCTGCTCGCCCTCATGCAACCCGAGGAGTCCGAGCCGGTCCGGCGGCTCATGAGCTACTCGTCGGACACCGCGGGTGGCCTCATGACCCCCGAGCCGATCATCCTGCGCCCGGACGCCACCGTCGCCGAGGCGCTCGCCCGCATCCGCAACCCGGACATCCCGCCCGCGCTCGCGAGCATGGTGTTCGTGTGCCGCCCGCCCACCGAGACCCCGACGGGCCGCTACCTGGGCTGCGCGCACGCCCAGGCGCTGCTGCGGGCGGCGCCGTTCGAGCTGGTGGCCGGGGTCGCCGACACCGAGCTCGCCCGGCTGTCGCCGGACGCGACGCTGGGTGAGGTCACCCGCTACTTCGCGGCGTACAACCTCGTCGCGGGGCCCGTGGTGGACGCCGCGGACCACCTGCTCGGCGCCGTCACCGTGGACGACGTGCTCGACCACCTGCTCCCGCCCGACTGGCGCGACCACCTGTCGGAGGACTCCGACGGCATCCAGCCCGCACAGTCCGACCGGGGCGCGCAGTGACCGCCACCGGGCCCGCGAGCCCGCCGACGTGACGCGGAGGCACGTGAGCCATGCCTGAGATCACCACCCAGCGCCGCCTCGACCAGCCGGTGGCCGGGCGCACCCGGTTAGCCGTCGACCCGGACTGGTTCGCCCGGATGTCGGAGAAGGTCGCCCGGTTCCTCGGCACCGGCCGGTACCTCGCGATCCAGACCGTCGTGGTCGTCGCGTGGATCGCGTTGAACCTGACCGCGTGGTTCGGCACGTGGGACCCCTACCCGTTCATCCTGCTGAACCTGGCCTTCTCCACCCAGGCCGCCTACGCGGCCCCGCTCATCCTGCTCGCCCAGAACCGCCAGGACGACCGGGACCGCATCTCCCTCGAGGAGGACCGCGCCCGGGCCGAGCGGACCAAGGCCGACACCGAGTACCTGGCCCGGGAGCTCGCCGCCCTGCGCATCGCGCTCGGCGAGGTCGTCACCCGCGACTACCTGCGCGGGGAGCTCGAGAAGCTCTACGACCGGCTCGGTGCCGCGCCGGACCCGGCGGTCGAGCGGACCCGGTCCCGCGGCCGGGTCAAGGGGGCCCGGTGACCCTGCTCAGCGCACGAGGCGGTTGCTGATCCGCTCCAGCTGGCCGAGGTCGGCCTCGTCGAGCCGGCTGACGAAGTGGTGGGCGATGCCGCGCAGGTGCGTGCGGGAGGCGGTGCGCAGCCGGGCGAGCCCGGCCTCGGTGAGCCGGGCGACGACGCCGCGCCCGTCGTGCTCCACCGGGCCGCGGGCCACGAGGCCGCTCCGCTCCAGGCGGTCGACGAGGCGGGTGAGGCCCGAGCGGGACAGCAGCACGGCGTCGGCGAGCTCGGTCATCCGCAGCTGCCCGCCCGGGGCCTCGGCCAGCTGCACGAGCACGTCGTAGGAGGCCAGCGGGAGGTCCTGCTCCGCCACCAACTCGGCCTCCAGGGCCCGGGTGATCGAGGCGTGGGCCCGCAGGAACGCCCGCCACGCGGCGAGCTGGTCGCGGGTCGGGGCCGACCGCGGTCGTCCCCCGTTGGGGGCGGTGGTGGCCGCGGTGTCCGTCACGGTCGACGATGGTACGGAGCCGGACCGACAAGAGCACGGCCGTTCCGGGGCCGGACGTACAGTGGACCCCGAAGGGCGCGCAAGCCGCGTCCAGCAGCGTCGCGCCGTCGATGGAAGGTCCAGCGGAACCTCTGATGTCCACCACCGAGAGCCCCACCGCCCTCGAGCAGGCCGTGCGCGCCGCGCTCGCCACCGTCGACGACCCCGAGATCCACAAGCCGATCACCGACCTGGGGATGGTCAAGGGGGTCGAGGTCTCGCCGGACGGGCACGCGCGCATCGGCGTCTACCTCACGGTCGCCGGCTGTCCCATGCGGTCGACGATCACCGCGCGGGTCACCGAAGCCGTCTCCAAGGTCGAGGGCGTCACGGGCGTCGACGTCGAGCTCGACGTGATGAGCGACGAGCAGCGCCACGAGCTGCGGCGCAGCCTGCGCGGGGACGCGGCCGACCCGGTGATCCCGTTCGCGCAGCCGGGCTCGCTCACCCGCGTCTACTGCGTCGCCTCGGGCAAGGGCGGCGTCGGCAAGTCGTCGGTCACGGTCAACCTGGCCGCGGCGATGGCGGCGAAGGGCCTGAAGGTGGGCGTGGTGGACGCCGACATCTACGGCCACTCGGTGCCGCGGATGCTCGGCACGGCCGATCGGCCCACCAAGGTCGACGACATGATCATGCCGCCGCAGGCGCACGGGGTGAAGGTCATCTCGATCGGGATGTTCACCCCGGGCAACGACGCGGTCGTGTGGCGCGGCCCGATGCTGCACCGGGCGCTGCAGCAGTTCCTCGCCGACGTCTTCTGGGGCGACCTGGACGTGCTGCTGCTCGACCTGCCCCCGGGCACCGGCGACATCGCGATCTCCACCGCGCAGCTGGTGCCGAACGCGGAGCTGCTGGTGGTCACCACCCCGCAGACCGCGGCCGCCGAGGTGGCCGAGCGGGCGGGCTCGATCGCACTGCAGACGCGTCAGCGCCTCGCGGGCGTGGTGGAGAACATGTCGTGGATGGAGCTGCCGGACGGCACCCGCATGGAGGTGTTCGGCTCGGGCGGCGGCCAGACGGTGTCCGACTCCCTGTCCCGCGCCGTCGGCGCCCCGGTGCCGCTGCTCGGCCAGGTGCCGCTGGAGCCGCGGCTGCGCGAGTGCGGCGACGCGGGCACCCCGATCGTCCTCGCGGAGCCGGAGAGCGCCTCGGCGAAGGCCCTGCGCGAGGTGGCGGAGAAGCTCACGGTGCGCTCCCGCGGCCTCGCCGGGATGAGCCTGAACATCTCCCCCGTGCGCCGGTAGCCGGGCGGCGGTCTCAGGCGGCGCTGCGGTAGGTGCTGCCGCTGCTGCCGGGCAGCCACGCGTCTTGCAGCGCGGTGGCGAGCGCGTGCTGCGCCCGCCGGCCGGTGCGGTGCGCGGGCACCACCATCGCCGGGGCGAGCTCGGTGAGCGCGGCGATCGTCGGCGGAGACCACGGGCTCGAACGCGAGGCCGCAGCAGCGCGTGCAGCCGGTCGACGCCGGTGCGCCGCCTTGCGTGCCGGACGGTGTCGACCGCGCCCGCGTGCCCGCAGCCGGTGAGCACCACGAGCCTGCGGTCGCGGACGTGCCCGACGAGCGCCTGGTCGTCGACGACCAGCGGGTCGTGCTCCCAGCCCGAGCCGATCCACGCCTGGTGCGCGGGGGCGGCGTCCCGCGCCCGAACTCGGTGGTGCGGTCGACCTCTCCGGTGATCAGCACGCACCCGTCGACCAGGAACGACGGCGCGCGCCGTTCGACCACCTCGAAGCCTTCACCCGAAGGGCGCGCCTGCTGGAGCGTGGGCAGGTCGAAGACCTCACCGATCGGCGGGGCCGGCCGCCTCGCGCGTCCACGCGGCGGGGTGCAGCACCATCGGCATGCCGCGCCGCAGCCGCGCGGACAGCCCGGCGAGGCCGCCTGCGTGGTCGACGTGGCCGTGGCTCGAGCACGATCCCCCTGCGCCTCGGCCAGGTCGACGCCCAGCCGGTCGGAGTCCACCACCCCGTCGGGCGAGAGGCCGGTGTCGAGCAGGAGCGTGGTCGTGGTCTCGCCCCGGCGGACCGCGACGAGCGCGGCGAAGCCGTGCTCCGCGCGCAGGCCGGCGTCGGGCCCGCACCCCGGTGGCGTGGCCGCCAGCACACATGGCGGCCACGCTGGTGGGGTCAGGCGCGGACCGCCTCCGCCCAGATGGCCGCGGCCTCGTCGATCTGCTCGGCGGTAACGATCAGCGGCGGGATCATCCGCACGACGTTGCCGTGCGCGCCGCACGTGAGCAGCAGCAGGCCCTTCTCGGCCGCGGCGGCGTGGGCCCGCGTGGCGGCCGCGGGGTCCGGGGCGCCGTCGGGCGTGCAGAACTCGCTACCGACCATGAGACCGAGCCCGCGCACGTCGGCGATGCCCGGGTTGTCGGCCGCCACCTTCTGCAGGGCGTCGCGCAGGCGCAGGCCCTGCTCGGCGGCGTTGGCGACGAGCCCCTCCGACTCGATGACGTCGAGCGTGGCGAGCGCGGCCGCGCAGGCCACCGCGTTGCCGCCGTAGGTGCCGCCCTGCGAGCCCGGCCACGCCTTGGCCATGAGTTCCTCGCGGGCCGCGATGCCCGACAGCGGGAAGCCGCTGGCCAGCCCCTTCGCCGTGATGAGGATGTCCGGCGTGAGGCCCCCGGTGTGCTGGTGGCCCCAGAACTTCCCGGTGCGCCCGAAGCCGGTCTGGACCTCGTCGACGATCAGCAGGATGCCGTGCGCGTCGGCCCGCTCGCGCAGCCCGGCGAGGAACGCGGGCGGGGTGGGCACGTAGCCGCCCTCGCCCAGCACCGGCTCGATGATGAACGCGGCGACGTCGGCGGCGGGGGCGGCGGTGATGAGCAGCCGGTCCAGCTCGCGCAGGCAGAAGGCGACCGCCTCGTCCTCGCTCCAGCCGTACCGGAACGCGTACGGGAACGGCGCGAACGCGACCCCGCCCATCAGCGGGCCGATGCCGGCGCGGATCTTCGCCCCGGACGTGGTGAGCGCGGCGGCGCCCATCGTGCGGCCGTGGAAGCCGCCGTCGAACGCGACGACCAGCGGGCGACCGGTGGCGTGGCGAGCGAGCCGCACGGACGCCTCGACGGCCTCGCTGCCGGAGTTCATGAAGAACACGCTGTTCAGCTCGGCGGGCAGCACGTCGCCCAGCCGCTCGGCCAGCCGCAGCAGCGGCTGGTGCATCACGGTCGTGTACTGGCCGTGGATGAGCGTGGCCACCTGCTCCTGGGCCGCCGCGACGACCCGCGGGTGGCAGTGCCCGGTGCTCGTGACCCCGATCCCGGCCGTGAAGTCGAGGTAGCGGCGGCCGTCGAGGTCGTAGACGTAGACACCCTCGCCTCGGGCGACCTGCACCGGGGTCGCCTGCTTGAGCGCCGGGGACAAACGGGCCATTCCAACTCCTCGAGTTTGTCTAATTGTCGACAATCCGCGCGTGTCGATGGAAGCACGCACGGCCCGGTCCGGCAAGGGGTCGGGCGCGGGTCACGGCGTCGTGCGGCTCACGCGCGGCCTCGATGTACCCCTCCGGCGCGTCCCCCACTCCCCGAGGGCGGGAGCGCGTCCGTCGGTCGCAGCAGCTGTTGCGGCGGGCGTGGCGGGACGCCGCCTGACCTCAAGCGGGCACCGGCGGGGCCGTCGGCTCCGGCGCGAGGATGCGGTCCACGGCATCGGCCATGTGCGCCTCGAGCACCGCCGTCATCCGCTCGGGATCCCCGTCGCGCACGGCGTCGCGCAGCTCGCGGTGCTCGCTGATCAACGCCGCGGCCGGCGGCAGGGTCTCCTGCAGCGCGGCGAGGCACATCCGGGTCTCCACGAGCAGCGTGTCGGCCATCCGGCGCAGCCGCGGGCTGCCCGACGCCGCCACGAACTCGGCGTGGAACGCGTGGTCGGCGTCGGCGAGCGCGATCGGGTCGTCGGCCGCGGCCTCCATGCGGTCCAGCGCGCCGGTCAGCCGCTCGGCCGCCGCCGCCCGGTCGCCCGCGATCAGCAGCAGTCCCGCGGCCCGCTCGATCGCGGCGCGCGCGGTGTAGACGTCGCGCACATCGGCCGCGTCCAGGTCGCGCACGAACAGGCCGCGGTGCCGTTCGCTGCGCAGCAGCCCCTCGGCCACGAGCCGTTGCATCGCCTCCCGCAGCGGCCCGCGGCTCACGCCGAGGGCGGCGGCCAGCTCGACCTCGCCGAGCTGTGCTCCCGGGGGGAAGGTGCCGCGCATGATCGCGGTGCGGATCCGGTCCGCGACGATGGCGGCCGTCGACCGCCGCTCGACCGGCTCCAGCTCGCTGAGGTCGGCGTGCACGTGCCTGGGCTCCGCGTCGGGCGACGGGCGGGCCCGTCGGCCTGCTCCCTTGCTCCTGCGGTGCTCGGTCACTCGTCCTCGCTCCTCCTCAGCCGGCGAAGAGCGCCCCGAGGCCGGGCCGTGGGGCGTCGGCGCCCGCCAGGCGCAGCCCCTGCCAGATGCTCACCTGGTTGGCCGTCAGCACCGGCTTGCCGACGCGCTCCTCCAGCGCGTCGAGCAACCCGATGGTGTGCAGCGCCGTGTCGGGCAGGAGCACGGCCTGCGCGTCAGGCTGGTCGACGGCGGCCGCGAACTCCAGCACGGTCTCCCGCGGCAGCGTACCGACCTCGGCCGCGGTGATGATCCCCTTGGCCGAGAGCGAGAGCACCTCGATGCCGGCGACCCCGAGGAACTCGACGAACCGTTCGGCGACGTCGTCGGGGTAGGTGGCACCCACCGCCACCCGCTTCACACCCAGCCGCGCGCACGCGTCGACGAACGCGAACGACGTGCTCGACGCCGGGACCCCCGCCACCGCGGCGAGCGACTCCACCTGCGCCTTCGCGCCGTCCCAGCCGAACACGAAGCTGCCGCTCGTGCAGGCCCAGATCACGGCGTCCAGCGGGCGGTCGAACGAGCGCACCCCCTCGGCCAGCACGTCGTCGCCGCCGATGTCGAGCAGCGCGTCCACCCGGTGGGCGTCCTCGCGCATGAGGGTGTGCACCAGCGGCAGCCGCGGGCCGCCCAGCAGCGACTCCGCGAGGGGGTAGTCGTCCTCGGCGGAGTAGCCCGGGTAGAGGATCCCGACGGTCGGCGAGGTCATGCGGCTCCTGGGGTGAGGTGGTTGTTCTGGGTGGCGAGCAGGCTGCCCCTGCCCACGGCGTCGCGGCCCATGGCCCGCAGCGCCGCCCACATCGTGACCTGGTTGGCGGTGAGCACCGGCTTGCCGAGCGCCTGCTCCAGCGGCTCGATGAGGTCGTAGGTGGGCACGTTGGTGCAGCTGATGAACAGCGCCTCGGCCGCCGGGTTGTCGGCCGCGCGCACGACCTCGATCACCTGCGAGTACGAGACCCGCCAGATGTTGCCGAGCAGGCCGAGGCCTTCGCTGGACACGGTGGTGATCCCGTGCTCGGCGAGGAAGGCCACCAGGCGGCGGGTGACCGGCTCGACGTACGGGGTGGCGATGGCCAACCGCGTCACGCCGAGCACCTTCAGCGCGTCGATCAGGGCCCCCGACGTGGTGCGCGCGACCGGGGCTCCCGCGTCCTCCATCGTGCGGCGCAGCACCTCCTCGCCCGCCGCACCCGACACGAAGCTGCCGGACGTGCACGCGTAGATCACGACGTCGGGTTCCGGGGTGAGCACGTCGCGGGTGGCCCGCCGCACGGCGCGGCGGTCGCCGCAGGCAACCGCCATCTCGACGGTGACCGGCGTGGTGAAGAACGGCAGACGGGTGAGGTACAGCGACACGTCCTCGGGCACCCACCGCCACAGCTCGCGGTCCAGCGCGAAGTCGAACGGGGCGACCACCCCGATCCCCTGCTGGCGGTCCGGCTCGGCGAGCCCGACGGAGAGCTCGGTCGGCATCGCGGGCTACCCGAGCCGCTCGTACACCAGGCGTTCGCCCACGCTGCCCGAGCGCCAGACGTCGTGGCACGCCTCGGCCATCGCGTCCAGCCCCTCGGTGATCTTGGCGTAGACGTTGCCCGGCACCCAGCCGACGTCCCCGTTGATCAGCAGGTTGTTGCGACCGTAGAAGATCGCGAGGTCGATGGCGCCCTCTTCCTGGTCGATCCCCTGGTCGGCCTTGAAGGCCGTGTCGAGCACGCCGCCCGGGAAGTCGAACAGCACGACGTCGCCGGGGATCGGCGTGACGGTCGGGTTCTCCTGTCCGATCTGCGCGAACCGGGGCACCATCGTGTAGACCTCGTTGCGCGCGTACTTGGCGTGCTGGGCGTCGCCGGCCAGCGGGCCGGCCTCGAGGGCTCGCCACACCGCTGCGGCGGTGCGCGGTGCCTCCTTCTCCAGGAGCTCAGCCACGCAGGAGACGCCACGGCGGGCGAGGCTGATGCGGAGGAACTTCGACATAGGACCGCTCCCGGCGTCAGAGGGGGAGATTTCCGCGGCGCCGCGGATTGTTGACAATAGTACGAGCGGTTCCTAGCGTGTCAATCCTCTCCCCCCGCTCGGGAAGGTCCCACCGAATTGCCCGTTTCCGCTGGTCACAGCGCCGTTCCGACGATCACGGTGCTGCACGGTGACGATCGGCCGCCGGGCCTCGAGCTCGACGGCATGCGCTTCGCGCGCGACGCCCCCTCCCTGGCCGAGGCGCTCCCCGGCACGGAGGTCCTGCTCGTGTGGGACTTCCTCTCCGACGCCGTGCGCGAGGCGTGGCACGCGGTCGACGACTCGCTGAAGTGGGTGCACACGGCGAGCGCAGGCGTCGACCGGCTGACCTTCCCCGGCCTGCTCGAGTCGGACGTCACGCTGACCAACTCCCGCGGCGTGTTCGACCGCCCCATGGCCGAGTACGTGCTCGGGCTGGTGATCGCGATGGCCAAGGACCTGCCCGGCACGCTCGCCGCGCAGGCGCGCCGCGAGTGGCGCCACCGCGAGACCGAGCCGGTCACCGGCCGGCGGGTCGTGGTCGTCGGCGGCGGCCCGATCGGCCGCGCGATCGCGGAACTGCTGGGCGCCGTGGGGATGGACGTCACGCTGGTCGGCCGCCGCGAGTTCGGCGACCTGCCCCGCCTCCTGCCCAGCGCGGAGTGGCTCGTGCTCGCCGCGCCGCTCACCGACGCGACGAGGGGCATGCTCGACGCGGAGACGATCGCCCTGCTGCCGCCGACGGCGCGGGTGATCAACGTCGGCCGCGGGGCGCTCGTCGTCGAGCCCGACCTCGTCGCGGCGCTGCAGGAGGGCAGGCTCGCCGGTGCGGCGCTCGACGTCTTCGCCACCGAGCCGCTCCCCGCCGACTCGCCGCTGTGGACGCTGCCGGGCGTGATCGTCTCGCCGCACATGTCGGGCGACCTGATCGGCTGGCGCGAGCAGCTGGTGGAGGTGTTCCGCGACAACCTCGCCCGGTACGTGGCGGGCGAGCCCCTGCGCAACGTCGTGGACAAGACCCTGGGCTACGTGACGACCGGAGGTGGGACGTGACCGCCGACCTGGCTGCCGCCGAACTGACGGCCACCGAGCTGATCGCGGCCTATCGCGCCGGCGAGCTGTCGCCGATCGAGGCCACCGAGGCGGCGCTGCAGCGGATCCGCCGACACGACCCCCAGGTCAACGCGTTCTGCCTCGTCGACGCCGATGCCGCGCTGAGCTCGGCCAAGGAGTCGGAGGAGCGCTGGCGGCGGGGCGAGCCGGCCGGGTCGCTCGACGGCGTGCCGATCTCGATCAAGGACATCCTGCTCACGAAGGGCTGGCCCACGCTGCGCGGCTCGCGCACCGTGGACCCGGCGGGGCCGTGGGAGGTCGACGGGCCGCACGTCGCGCGGGTGCGCGAGCACGGCGCCGTGCTGCTGGGCAAGACCACCACGCCGGAGCTGGGCTGGAAGGGTGTGACGGACAACCCGCTCACCGGCGTCACCCGCAACCCGTGGGACCCGACGCGCACCCCGGGCGGCTCGTCGGGCGGTAGCGCGGCGGCCGTCCTGTGCGGCATGGGCCCGCTCTCCCTCGGCACCGACGGCGGCGGCTCCGTGCGCATCCCGGCCGGGTTCACCGGCACCACCGCGCTCAAGCCCACCTACGGCCGGGTGCCGCACTACCCGCCGAGCCCGTTCGGCACCCTCGCCCACGTCGGCCCGATGACGCGCACCGCCGCCGACGCGGCCCTGCTGCTCGACGTCATCTCCGGCGCCGACCCGCGCGACCCGTGGGCGCTCGCACCCGCGAGCCCGGCGGCGGCCGAGCTCGACCGCGGGGTGGCCGGGCTGCGCATCGCCGTGAGCACCACGCTCGGCTACGTCGACGTGCACCCGGAGGTCGCCGCGGCGTTCCAGGCGGCGGCGCGGGTGTTCGCCGACCTCGGCGCGCACGTCGAGGAGGCCGATCCGGGCTTCACCGACCCGATCGAGGCGTTCGAGACGCTGTGGTTCAGCGGCGCGGCGAAGTCCACCGAGCACCTCGGGCCGCAGCAGCGCGCGCTGATGGACCCCGGCCTCGTCGCGATCTGCGAGCAGGGCGCCCGGTACTCGGCGCTGGACTACCTGAGCGCGATGGCCGTGCGCAACGACCTCGGCACGCTCATGGGCGAGTTCCACCGCCGCTTCGACCTGCTGCTCACGCCCACGCTGCCGATCCCGGCGTTCGAGGCGGGGCGCGAGGTGCCCCCGGGCTGGCCGCACGAGCGGTGGACGACGTGGACGCCGTTCACCTACCCGTTCAACATGACCCAGCAGCCCGCTGCGAGCGTGCCGTGCGGGTTCGCCGAGGGGCTCCCGGTGGGCCTGCAGATCGTCGGGCCGCGCCACGCGGACAACCTGGTGCTGGCCGCGGCGCACGCGTTCCAACAGGCGACGGACTGGCACACCCGCCGCCCCTGAGCCCCGATCAGGTGGCGTCCGGGTCGACCGGCGGAACCTCGTTCTTGGCCAGCCGCTCGGGCTGCGGCGCCGGCGTGACCGGCTTCGGCGACGTCGGCTTGGGCGGGGTGTAGCCGTTCGGCTTGGGGTCGTCCTCGAAGAGGGTGCGCGCCACGGCGGTGCGCGGGTTGAAGTTGCGCAGCCCGCGCAGCTCCTCGAGCGGCTTGCGCAGCTCGTCGAACTCGGGGCCCAGCTCCCCGCGCAGCTGCTCGCGGGCGCCGGTGGCGTACTCGCGGACCTGCCGGATGGCCCGACCCGTCCACGCCGCCGCGGCCGGGAGCCGCTCCGGCCCGAGGATGAACAGGCCGGCCACGATCAACACGAGGATCTCGCCCCAGCCGACGCTGTCGAACATGGTGCAAGCCTAATCCGACGCCAGGACCACGGACACCGTGAGCGGGCGGCCCTCGCGGACCAGCTCGACCTCCACCACCTCGCCGGGGTTGCGCTCCCGCACGGCCACGACCAGCTCGTCGGCGCCCGCGATGGCGCGGTCGCCCACCCGGACGATCACGTCGCCCTCGATGATGCCCGCGGCCTCGGCCGCCCCGCCCTGCTGCACGTTCTGCACCTGGGCGCCGTCGGTGGTGCCGTCGGTGACGGAACGGGCGTTGACGCCGAGCTCGGCGTGGGTGACCCGCCCGGTGCGGATGAGCTCCTCGGCGATGCGGCGGGCGTCGTCGATCGGGATGGCGAAGCCGAGGCCGATCGAGCCGCCCTCGCCCATGCCGATGCTGCGGATGGCCGTGTTGATGCCGACCACGGCGCCGGTGGAGTCGACGAGCGGACCGCCCGAGTTGCCCGGGTTGATCGCGGCGTCGGTCTGGATGGCGTCGATCACGGCGTTGGTGTCGGTGCCCGCCCCGTCGAGCCGGACCGGGCGGTCGATCGCGCTGACGATGCCCTCGGTGACCGTGCCGACCAGGCCGAGCGGGGACCCGATCGCGATCACCCCGTCGCCGACGACGAGGCCGGCCGACGAGCCGAACGTCGCCACCACCGGGTTGGCGACCTCCACCTTCACGACGGCGAGGTCGGTCTTCGGGTCCCGCCCCACGATCTGGGCGGACGTGCGCGTGCCGTCGTGGAAGACCGCCTCGATCTGGGCGCCGGTGACCTCGGCGGCGGGCGCCACCACGTGGTTGTTCGTGAGGACGTAGCCGGACGGGTCGATGACCACGCCGGAACCCGTGCCGCCCTCGTCGCCCACGCGGATCTCGAACGAGACCACGGCGGGCACCGTGCGGGCGGCGATGTCGGCCACCGAGCCGGGCGGGCGCTCCCGGCCGGGGACGGTCTGGGTGATCGTGGGGTCCGGGTCGGTGAGGCCCGCTGCCCCCTCCGCCGTGTAACGGCCGACCACGCCGCCCGCGGCGCCGATGAGCAGCGCGATCGCCGCGAGCGCCGCGAGGGCCCGCGGCTCGACCCGGCGGCCGAACAGGACCTCGCGGACGCTGAGCCGGGCGCCTTCGCCCAGCGCGGGCGGGCTCGCCGGGGTGTCCGAGCCCGGCGGGGGGCCCAGCGCGACGACGCTCTCCGGATCGCGCCACGGGTCGCGTTCGGCGCCGTCGGTCCAGAACTTCTCCGGTCCCGAGCCGCCCGAGGACCCGTTCTCGGACGGGCGCTGCAGCGACGGCGCGGACGGGTCCGGTCGGCCGAACGCGCTCGCGAGCGCCGCGGGCGGCGGCGCGACGAGCGTGGTGCGCTGCGCGGTGCTGCCGGAGCCGTTGCGGCGGGCGGCGAACCCGCCCTCGATTCCCTCGGGGCGGCCGAACACCGCCGCGGCCTCGGGATCGACCTCGGGGCGCTCCAGCGGGCGCGGCGCGAGGCGCGGGGGCGACGCGGTGGGTGCCTCGGCGGTGGGCTGCCAAGCGGCCTCGCCCGTGGGGGCCTCGCCAGGGGCCTCGGCGCCGTCTCCTCGCTCCTGCGAGCTCGGCTCGACAGGGGTGTTGGGATCGCTCATCCCTCGGCGGACTCCTGGACTGCGGTACGGACCGGACCCCGTCAGCGTGCCTCAGCGGCGGTGAAGTCCCTGTAGCTCAGCGGGGCTCTCCGCCTGCCACGGGCGGCGGTGGGGGCGTCGTGGGCGCCACGGACGGCGGCGCGCTGGTGGCGGCCGCGGGCTGCTGCGCGGGCGCGAGCTGCACGCGGGCGTCGATCGGGGTGGCGCCGCCGAGGACCGGGCGCTGGACGGTGTCGGGCTCGCCGGGCGCGGGCGCCGCGGAGCCGCTCACGGCAGCGGGCACGGCGAACGCGATGGCGCCCGCGGCGAGGCCGGTGACGGCCACGCCGGTGCCCAGCCACATCCTGCGGTGGTGGCGCTCGCCCTGCGGGGCCTCGGTGTGGCCGGGAGCAGCCTCGGGGCGCAGCAGCGACACGAACTGCCCCTCCGGGGTGACCGAGAGGCCGGCCGGAGGGGCGGGGAGGTCGGTGTCCTGCGGGATCGAGCGGAGGCTCGACAGCAGGGAGGACGGCATGCTCGGACAGTCCGCGGTGCGCAGCGCGGCGCGGGCCTGTCCCTGCGCCACGACCTGGGCGGCGCACTCCGGGCACTGGGCGAGATGTCGGGTGGCCCGCATGTGCGGGCCGGGGGCGAGCTCGTCGTCGACGTAGGCGACGATGGCGTCTGACGACAGGTGATCGGATCCCCAGTCCGGGGTGGTCACCGAGATGCGCCAACGCCCAGAACTCACCCGCGTACCTCCTCCAGCTGCGCTCCGTCCGCCGCCGCGCCCCTGCGGCGCTCCAGGGCGTTGCGCAGGGCGGCGCGGCCGCGATGGATCCTGCTCCTCACGGTACCCAGCTTCACCCCGAGTGTGGCACCGATCTCTTCGTAGGAGAGGCCCTCGACATCGCAGAGCACGACCGCCGCGCGGAACTCCGGCGGCAGCTCGTCGAGCGCTTCCTGCAGCTGCGGGTCGAGGTGGGTGTCGGAGAACACCTGTTCCGGCTGGGGCCCGCTACCGGGGAGCCGGTCGGTGTCCTCGGGCAGCGCCTCCATGCGGATGCGGGACCGGCGCCGCACCATGTCCAGGAACAGGTTCGTGGTGATGCGGTGCAGCCAGCCCTCGAACGTGCCGGGCTTGTAGGACGCCAGCGAGCGGAACACCCGGACGAACGTCTCCTGGGTGAGGTCCTCGGCGTCGTGCGGGTTGCCGGTGAGCCGGTAGGCGAGGCGGTACACCCGGTCCGCGTGCTCGCGCACCACGTCGTCCCAGCTGGGCGGGGTCCAGCCGGCGGCCTCCTCACCGGGCAGCAGCGCGCTGCTCGGCAGGGTGGCGGAGCCTTCGCTCATCGTCGGGTCGCACCTCCTGCGGCGGGTCGTGCCCCTGTGGTCAACGAACTCCGGGGCCGTTCTGTTCCCGGAACCCCACGGCCGACGCCCCGACCGTTGCTCATACGGTGCCCGATCGCGGTGAAACGGGGGTGAGAACCGGCTGAGAGGAGCCTGATAGAACGAGCCAAGTAGCCTTCCGCTTCATGTGGGTGCCGGACGCCGCCACCGATCTGTGGGCGCTGCGCGACCACGTCGAATCCTACCTCGCCGAGGACGACGTGCTCGCGCAAGCGCGTGCCTACGCCGCCGACTCCGGATGCGTCCCCGTCGGGCCCGACGCGGGCGCCTGCCTGCGGTTCCTCGCGGCCACGATCGGCGCGCGGGCGGTGGTGGAGATCGGCACCGGCACCGGTGTGAGCGGGCTGTGGCTGCTGCGCGGCATGGCCGCGGGCGGCACCCTCACCTCGATCGACATCGATCCGGAGCACCAGCGCGCCGCGCGTAGCGTGTTCCTCGCCGCGGGCTACGGCCCTGCGAACCTGAGGCTCATCAACGGGCTGGCGCTCGAGGTGCTGCCCCGGCTCACCGACGGCGGCTACGACCTCGTGTTCGTCGACGCCGGGCCGGTCGACTACCCCCGCTACCTCGAGGAGGCCGTGCGCCTGCTGCGCGACGGCGGGATCGTGGTGTTCGCCGGGGCGCTCGGGGCCGGGGTGGTGGACCCGGACGCGACCGACGCGAGCACGGCGGCGCTGCGCGAGGTCGGCCGCCTGGTCCGCGAGGACGAACGCCTGGTGCCGGTGCTCCTCCCCCTGGGCGACGGGCTGCTCGCGGCCCTGAAGCCCGCCCTCTGACCGGCGCTCAGCGCCCGGCGGGCACGGACGCCCGACCGGTGTCGAGGACGCCCGCGAGTCCGGCGAGCGCGTCGGGCAGCACCCGGTAGTAGATCCAGGTGCCGCGCCGTTCGCCCGCGATCAGGCCCGCCTCGCGCAGGACCTTCAGGTGGTGGGAGATCGTCGGCCCGGACAGGTCGAACACCCCGGACAGCTCGCACACGCACGCCTCTCCGCCCTCGTGCGAGGCGATCAGCGACAGCAGCCGCAGGCGGGCCGGGTCGCCCAGCGCCTTGAACACCCGCGCGAGGCCGGCCGCCCGGTCCGCCGTCAGCGGCTCGCGTACCAGGGGCTCGCAGCACCCCTCGGTCGACCACCCCTGATTCGACATCCCTCTACCTTGACGGCCATCGAAATGGTGAGCAAGCTGCTGTTTCGACATCCATCGAGACAAGGGGGTCCCCGTGAGCGACGCGGCGACCACACCGGAGCGCCCCGACCGGATCCGCGAGGCGGTGCGCGCCCGCTACGCCGCCGCGGCCACCCGCCCGGCCGGCGAGGCGGCGGGCTGCTGCGGACCCGGCGGCGCCGCGCAGCCGGTGTTCGGCGGCGGGCTCTACGACGGCGCCGAGGCGGTGGGAGCACCCCCCGAGGCGGTGGCGGCGTCGCTGGGCTGCGGCGTCCCCACCGCGGTGGCCGACCTGCGCGCCGGCGAGGTCGTGCTCGACCTCGGCTCGGGCGCGGGCGCCGACGTGCTGATCTCCGCGCGCCGGGTCGCCCCCGGCGGCCGGGCGATCGGGCTGGACATGACCGACGAGATGCTCGAGCTGGCCCGCCGCAACGCCGCGAAGGCGGGCGTGGACAACGTCGAGTTCCTGCACGGCTACCTCGAGGACGTCCCGCTGCCCGACGCGAGCGTCGACGTGATCATCTCCAACTGCGTGATCAACCTCGCCGCCGACAAGTCGGTCGTGCTGCGCGAGGCGGCGCGCGTGCTCCGCCCGGGCGGGCGGTTCGCGGTGTCGGACGTGGTGGCCGACCCGGACGTGGACGCCGCCACCCGCGCCGACGTGCAGCAGTGGACCGGCTGCGTGGCCGGGTCGCTGACCGGGCAGGAGTACGAGCGCGCGCTCGCCGACGCCGGGTTCTCCGACGTCGCGATCGTCGCGACGCACCGGGTGCACACCCACGCCGCCGCGGCGATCGTGCGGGCGCGCAAGCCCTGATCAGAGCGCGGTGGTGCCCTTGCCCAGCACGACGACGCCGCCCTGGCTGACCGTGTAGCGCGCGCGGTCGAGCCCGAGGTCGACGCCGACCAGCGCACCGTCGGGCACCACCACGTTCTTGTCGAGGATCGCCCCGCGGACGATGGCGCCGCGGCCGATCGTGGTGCCGGGCAGCACCACCGAGTCGGACACCTCCGCCCCGGCCTCGACGCGCACGTTGTGGCTGATCACCGAGCGGCGCACGATGGCGCCGGAGATGATCGTGCCCGCACCGACGATCGAGTCCTGCGCGATGCCGCCCTCGACGAACTTCGCGGGCGGCAGCGGCGGCGTGCCGGTGCGGATCGGCCAGCGCTGGTTGTACAGGTTGAAGATCGGGTGCACCGAGACCAGGTCGGTGTGCGCCTCGTAGTAGGCGTCGATCGTTCCGACGTCGCGCCAGTAGCCCGCGTCGCGGTCGGTGGCGCCGGGCACCACGTTGTCGGCGAAGTCGTAGACGGCCGCGTCGCCCTGCGCGACCAGCCGCGGGATGATGTCGCCACCCATGTCGTGGTCGGAGTCGCCGTCCTCGGCGTCGGCCCGCAGCGCCTCGAGCAGCACCTCCGTGGTGAAGATGTAGTTGCCCATCGAGGCGAACGTGACGTCCGGGTCGTCGGGCACCGAGGGCGGGTCGGACGGCTTCTCCAGGAAGTCGATGATCCGGCCGTTCGGGTCGGAGTTGATCACGCCGAAGGCCTTCGCCTCGGCCCGCGGCACCCGGATGCCCGCGACGGTGACCCCGGCGCCGCTCTCGATGTGCCGGGCGATCATCTGGCCCGGGTCCATCCGGTAGACGTGGTCGGCGCCGAACACCGCGATGTAGTCGGGCTGCTCGTCGTAGACCAGGTTGAGGCTCTGGTAGATCGCATCGGCGCTGCCGGTGTACCAGCGCCGGCCGAGCCGCTGCTGCGCCGGGACCGTGGTGATGTACTGCCCCAGCACGCTGGACAGCCGCCAGGTCGTCGAGATGTGGCGGTCCAGCGAGTGCGACTTGTACTGGGTGAGCACGCAGATGCGGTCCAGGCCGGCGTTGACCAGGTTGGACAGCACGAAGTCGATGAGGCGGTAGTTGCCGCCGAACGGCACGGCCGGCTTCGCGCGGTCGGCGGTCAGCGGCCACAGCCGCTTGCCCTCACCGCCCGCGAGCACCATCCCGAGGACGTTGGCCCCCAGCGCGCGGGGCGAGGCCGGGGAGATCCGAGCCCCCGTCATGGCGTCGCCCCGATCCGGGCCGGCCCTACCGGCAGCGTCGTCACGTGGCCGACCCTAGTGCCACGAAACCGCACCGGGCCAGCGGAACGCCGGGTGACACCCGATGCACGCCCCGTGACACGCGGATATGCCCTACCGTTCGCCCGTGCGCATCGGCCTGCTCACCCGCGAGTACCCCCCGGACGTCTACGGCGGGGCCGGCGTCCACGTCGAGCACCTGGCGCCCGCGCTGCGCGAGCTGGTGGACGTCGACGTGCACTGCTTCGGCGCACCGCGCGACGCCCCGAACACCTACGCCCACCGGCCGCCGGAGTCGCTGGCCGACGCGAACCCGGCGCTGCAGACGCTCGGCACGGACCTGTCGATGGTGGCCGCGCTCGGCGGGGTCGATCTCGTCCACTCCCACACCTGGTACGCGAACATGGCCGGGCACCTGGCCAAGGTGCTGCACGGGGTGCCGCACGTGGTCACCGCGCACTCGCTGGAGCCGCGCAGGCCGTGGAAGGCCGAGCAGCTCGGCGGCGGGTACCGGCTGTCGTCGTGGGTGGAGCGCACCGCGTACGAGGCGGCCGACGCCGTGATCGCGGTCAGCGAGGGCATGCGCCGCGACGTGCTGGACTGCTACCCGGCGCTGGACCCGGCCCGCGTCCACGTCGTGCACAACGGCATCGACACCGCCTTCTACCACCCGGACCCGGCGCGGGACGCCGTGCGCGACGCGGGCATCGACCCGGACCGGCCGAGCGTGGTGTTCGTCGGGCGGATCACCCGGCAGAAGGGGCTCGCGCACCTGATCGCGGCGGCCCACCACATCGACCCCGACGCGCAGATCGTCCTGTGCGCGGGCGCGCCCGACACCCCGCAGATCGCGGCGGAGACCGAGTCCGCGGTCGCCGAGCTCAGCGCGGCCCGCTCCGGCGTGGTGTGGATCCGCGGCATGCTGCCCACCACCGCCGTGCGCCAGATCCTCTCCGCCGCCACCGTGTTCGTCTGCCCGTCGGTCTACGAGCCGCTCGGCATCGTCAACCTCGAGGCGATGGCCTGCGGCACCGCGGTGGTGGCCTCCGACGTCGGCGGCATCCCGGAGGTCGTCGCCGACGGCGAGACGGGGCTGCTCGCCCACTACGACGAGCACGACGTGGACGGGTTCCGGGCGGCGCTCGCCGAGGCGGTCAACACGCTGCTCGCCGACCCCGCCCGGGCCGCGGCGATGGGTGAGGCGGGCCGGGCCAGGGCCGAGCGGGAGTTCAGCTGGCAGCAGGCCGCCGCGCGGACCGTGGAGATCTACCGGGCGCTCGTCCCGGCCTGAGCGCGCGCCCTGATCCGGGCGCGGTGCGCGGCCACCGCGGAGCGGTTGGCGCACGCGGACGAGCAGTAGCGGCGCGCCGCGTTGCGGGAGGTGTCGGCGAACACCTTCGCGCAGCCCTCGGCGGCACAGCGCCCGTGGCGGGTCACGCCGTACTCGGACACGAGCATCGCGAGCGCGAACGCGGTGGTGGCGCGGATCCGGTCGACGAGGCCCGCCTCCGGCGGCGTGTAGTGCAGGTGCCAGCCGCGCCCGTCGTGGTTGGTGAGGTGCGGCTCGATCCGGACGTCGGCGAGCAGGGCGTTGACCGCGGCCGCCGCCTCGTCGTCGGTCGTGGCGTCGAACACGGTGCGCAGCCGTCGGCTCCACGCCCGCAGCGCCGGCTCGACGCTGTCCGGTGCGCCGATCGCCTGGTAGGAGTGCGCGACCAGCACGCCCCGCAGCTGGTCGGGCGCCCGGCCGTCGGGGTCTTCGATGACCGCGTTCACCAGGTCGACGGCGGCCCCGAGCGCGTCGCTGCGGTAACCGATGAAGTCCATTGGCCTATTACTACCACAGCCCCGCCCGGTAAGCTCCCAAACATCTACGCCTATTACCGAGGGGAGACGCGGGCATGCGGTGCACGCGGTGCGGTTGGCCCAGCGACGAGGCGGCGGTGCTGTCGACGCACCGCACCTCGGAGGGGTGGGTGCGCTATCGCCGGTGCATCTGCGGGGACGTCTCGATCGAGCTCGTGACGCTCGGCCCGGCGGACGGCACGCGGGCCGAGAGCGTGCGCGAGCCCGCGGAGAGCACCCGCTGATCCGGGGCCCGGCACACGAAGAGACGAACGGCACCGGCGGGCGGCACCCACCGCCCGCCGGTGCCGCGTGGATCGGAACCGGTCGTGTGCGCGCTCAGCCAGAGGCGGCCTTGAGAGCGTCGCCGAGGTCGCTGGCTTCCTCCGCCGACATCTCGACGACCAGGCGGCCGCCACCCTCAAGGGGGACGCGCATCACGATGCCCCGACCCTCCTTGGTCACCTCCAGGGGACCATCACCGGTCCGGGGCTTCATCGCCGCCATCTCCTGCCTCCTCCGTCGTCGTTAGTGGCCAGAGCCGTTGGCATCGCGGATCTCGTTGCCGCGGCGCGGGCGTAGCGCGCGGCGAGGATGCTGGGAACATCTTTCCTCATCCGGCCGACGGTGGTGCAACCGGAGCGATCAACCGGCCGAGTCGTTCACCCTCCGCAGTCAACTCGTCGCCGCGCGCCAGCAGTCGGCGACGTGGTCGTCGACCAGCCCGGCCGCCTGCATCAAGGCATAACACGTGGTTGGCCCCACGAAGCGCATGCCCCGCCGTTTGAGGGCGCGCGCCATCGCCACCGACTCCGGGCTCGTGGCCGGCACGTCGGCGAGCGTGGCGGGCCGCGTGCGCGCGGCGGGGTCGGGGGCGAACGACCAGAGCAGCTCGTCGAGCGGCTGGTCCAGCTCCAGCACGCACCGCGCGTTGTGGATCGTCGCCTCGATCTTCGCCCGGTTGCGCACGATCCCGGGATCGGCGAGCAGCCGCTGCACGTCGGAGTCGTCGAACGCGGCGACCGCCGCCGGGTCGAAGCCGCAGAAGGCGGCGCGGAACGCCGGCCGCTTGCGGAGGATGACGAGCCACGACAGCCCGGACTGGAAGCCCTCCAGGGCCAGCCGCTCGAACATCGCGGTGACGCCGCGCAACGGGCGCCCCCACTCCTCGTCGTGGTAGGCGATGTACTCCGGCGCGGAGCCGGCCCAGCCGCAGCGGGGACGGCCGTCGGGGGCGGGTTCGGTCACGGTGAGGGGTATACCGCCTCGCACCGACGCTTGAAGCGGCGCAGCGACAGCTCCACGCCCGCGCGGAACGCGGGCCGCACGAGCGGCCAGCCCAGCGCGCCCAGCCGGCCGAGCGGGAGGTCGAGCAGCTCGGTCCACACGAACCGCGCCCGCTCCGCCCCCAGCGGGAGCACCTCGAACACACCCTCCCCGCGCACCACCCGCCCCAGGTGACGAACCACACAGCGGCGCGGCGGGGTCCACTCGACGATCTCCATCCGGTCGGTCACGCCGAGCGGGCCCGCCCCGGTGACCGCCTCCAGCGTCGCGCCGAGCCGCCTGCCGTCGCCCCCGCCGATCACCCGGACGCGGGTGGCGAGCATCCACTCGCCCTGGTGCCCCCAGTCGGTGACGGTGCGCCACACGTGCTCGGCGGGCGCGGCCACCTCGACGGGCACGCTGAACTCGGCGCGGGCCATCAGTCGCCGTCCGACCGGGCCCCCGGCGCGGCGGACGCGAGGGCCGACTCCAGCTCGGCCACCCTCGCCAGCAGGCCGTCCCGCTGCGCACCCGCCCGGTCGAGCTGCTCGGCGAGCCGGTCGAGCACCCAGTCCACCTCGTCCATGCGGTAGCCGCGCAGGGTCTGCTGGAAGCGCAGCTCCCGCACGTCGTCGCCGTCGATCTCGCCGGCGGGCAGCCGGGTGGGCGTGGCACCGGGCGGCAGGGGCGCCAGTTCCTCACCGCGCCCGAAGAGGATCGCGGCCAGCCCGAACAGCGCGGCCCCGACCGCCGCAACGACGAGTAGGTAGATCAGCGCGGTCCCCACCCCGCCGATCCCATCACGGGAACGAGATCAACGCACGAGCACCTGTCGGATCGGCGGGCGGTCGGCCACGCCCACCGGGTGGGACGACGGCAGCCACTCCCCCTCGACCTGCACGAACTGGGTGAGGTCGCCGCCGGCGTCCGGCACGTCGCAGCGGGCGAGCGCGGCGGCGAGGATCTGGCGGGCCATCACGCCGAGCTGCAGCAGCGACCGGTTGCGGTGCTTGCGCACCCCGAGGTTGACCTGGGCCAGCCCCTCCAGGCCGAGCCGGGCGTAGGTGTCGAGCAGCAGCCCGATCTCCACGCCGTACCCGGGCGCGAACGGCACCGACTCGAAGAGCTCCCGCGTGCCGGCGTACTCACCGCCGAGCGGCTGCACGATCCCCGCGAGCTCGGGGCGCAGCGCGGCGAGCAGCGGGCGCACGAGCAGCTCCGTGACGCGCCCGCCGCCGGTGTCGGCCTCGGTGGTCTCCAGGCGCAGCGGGCGGCGGTAGAAGCCCTTCACCAGCGCCACGCCGCGCTCGGTGAGCAGCGGGCCGAGCAGCGCGGGCACGAAGCCGGGGTCGAAGTCGACCAGGTCGGAGTCGAGGTAGCAGATCAGGTCGCCGCTGGTGGCCGCGAGCGAGCGCCACAGCACCTCGCCCTTGCCGGGCACGGGCGGCAGCTCCGGCAGCACGTCGGTGCGCAGCACCACCCGCGCCCCGGCGGCCGCGGCGACCTCCACCGTGCGGTCGGTCGACCCCGAGTCGACGACGACCAGCTCGTCGACGAGCGGGGCGGGGCCGCGGGTCAGGGGGGCGATCGCGGCCACGATCGCCCCGACGGTCGCCTCCTCGTCGAGCGCGGGCAGCACGACCGACACGCGCCGCCCGCGCTTCGCGGCGACCAGCTCCTCGACGGTCCAGGACGGTTCCTGCCACGTCCGCCGGGCGAACCACTCCTCGATGACCGGGTCCACTGCATCACTCCTTCGCGGGAGGGCGCACGCACCACGTGCGGGCGGGCGGATACGGCATGTCGGCTCGGGAAGGCCGGCGGCACCGTCGCGTTCCGGGTCACGGGTACCCGCGCGGGCACGCGCGCGCCCGCTTCGGGGTTGTCGGTCTTGTCGTCGAGGTCGCGCCTTCCCGGACTCGTGCGGGCGCGACGGCGCACGTCAGGAGTCCACGGGCTTGGCGCAGGCGTCGAGGGCCTCGGCCACGTCGGTGGCCACCACGAGCCGCTCGATGGCCTCGGGGCGCACGAACCCGCGCTCGGCGAGCCCGCGCACCCACTCCAGCAGGCCGGCGTAGTGCCCGTCGGGGTCGAGCACCACCACGGGCTTGCGGTGCATGCCCAGGTAGCCCGCCGTCCACACCTCGAACAGCTCCTCGCAGGTCCCGACGCCGCCGGGCAGGGCGAGGAACGCGTCGGCGTGCGCCTCCATGAGCGCCTTGCGCTCGCGCATCGTGTCGACGACCAGCAGCTCGTCGGATTCGTGGTCGGCCCACTCCCGCTCGACGAGGGCCTGCGGGATGACGCCGACGGTGCGGGCACCGCCCGCGCGGGCCGCCGCGCCGAGCGCGCCCATCATCGCCGCCCTGCCCCCGCCGGACACGAGCTGCCAGCCGCGGGCGGCGATCTGGCCGCCGACGTCGGCCGCGAGGCGCAGGTAGGACTCGGGGAGCCCCTCGATCGACCCGCAGTACACGCAGACCGACAGCGGCTTCAATGCGCCTCCTCCCAGGCCCGCCAGGCCTCCTGCACGATCTTCACCGCGTCGTCGACGTCGTCGGTGAGGTGGAGCAGCGCGAGGTCCTTCTCGCCGATCTTGCCGGCGGACAGGACGGTGTTCGCGATCCAGTCGTAGAGCCCGCCCCAGTACTCGCTGCCCAGCAGCACCACCGGGAACTTGGTGACCTTCTTCGTCTGCACGAGCGTGAGCGCCTCGAACAGCTCGTCCAGCGTGCCGAAGCCGCCCGGCAGGCACACGAAGGCCTGCGAGTACTTCACGAACATGGTCTTGCGGGCGAAGAAGTAGCGGAAGTTGATGCCCAGGTCGACCCACCGGTTGAGGCCCTGCTCGAACGGCAGCTCGATGCCGAGGCCGACCGACAGCCCACCCGCCTCGTTGCAGCCCCGGTTGGCCGCCTCCATCGTGCCGGGTCCACCGCCGGTGACCACCGCGAACCCCGCCTCCGCCAGCGCCGCGCCGAGCGCCCGGCCCAGCTCGTACTCGGCGTGGTCGCGCGGCGTGCGCGCCGAACCGAACACCGCGACCGCGCGCGGCAGCTCCGCGAGCATGCCGAAGCCCTCGACGAACTCGGCCTGGATGCGCATGACCCGCCACGGGTCGGTGTGCACCCAGTCGCTCGGCCCGCGCGAGTCGAGCAACCGCTGGTCGGTGGTCGTGGCCTCGATGCGCCGTTCCCGGCGCAGCACGACCGGGCCCCGCAGCTTCTCGGGGGGTTGCCTGTCCTCGGGGAGCCGGGCCCCGTCCTCGCTCATGAGCGCAAGGGTAATGAGAGCCGGTTTCAGGAAAGGAAACGGCGGAGGACGTCCACCGCCTCGACGATCCGGCGCGGGTCCACGTGCTCGTCGCGGGTGTGGGCGAGGTTCGGGTCGCCGGGGCCGTAGTTGAGCGCCGGGATGCCCAGCGCGGCGAACCGCGCCACGTCCGTCCAGCCGAGCTTGGCGGTGGGCTCGACGCCCGTCGCGGCGAGGAACTCCTGCGCCGCGGGCTCGCCGAGGCCGGGCAGCGCGCCGGGCGCGAGGTCGGTGAGGGTGACCTCGAAGCCGTCGAACACCTCGCGGACGTGCGCCTCGGCCGCGGCCGCGTCCCGGTCGGGCGCGAACCGGAAGTTCACCGTGACCACGCACTCGTCGGGCACGACGTTGCCCGCCACCCCGCCCGCGATCCGCACCGCCTGCAGGCCCTCGCGGTAGCGGCAGCCGTCGATCACGACCTCCCGCGCCCGGTACGTCGCGAGCCGGTGCAGCACGGCCTCCGCCTTGTGCACGGCGTTGTCCCCGAGCCACGAGCGCGCCGAGTGGGCCCGCCTCCCGCGGACCACGACCTCGACCCGCAGCGTGCCCTGGCAGCCCGCCTCCACGGCCCCGTTCGTCGGCTCGCCGAGGATCGCGAGGTCGGCGGAGAGCCAGTCGCGGTGCTCGCGCTCGATCCGCCCGAGGCCGTTGCGGTCCGCCTCGACCTCCTCGCAGTCGTAGAAGACGAAGGTGAGGTCGTGGCGCGGATCGGGCAGCGCGGCGGCGAGGTGGGCGAAGACCGCGTCGCCCGCCTTCATGTCCGACGTGCCGCATCCGTAGAGCAGGCCGCCGTCGCGCCTGCTCGGGACGTTGTCCGCGATCGGCACGGTGTCGATGTGCCCGGCGAGCAGCACCCGCTTGTCCCGGCCCAACTCGGTGCGCGCGAGCACGGCGTCGCCGGACCGCACGACGCGCAGGTGCGGGGCCTGCTCGCGCAGCGCGGTCTCGAGCGCGGTGGCGAGCGTGCCCTCCTCCCCCGAGACGCTGGGGACGTCGACCAGGGCGGCGCAGAGGTCGACGGGGTCACCGGCGAGGTCGAGCGAACGCACGCCCCGACGCTACTGCGCGGGTCCGCCCCCGTCCGGCGCCGGGTTCGGCGGCGGTTAGCGTGGGGCCGTGAGCAGCGCACATCGCACCGAAGGCGCCTCCGGCACCGGCCTTGCCACCCTCGCCGCCGACGGCACCGTCCTGGACACCTGGTACCCCGCCCCCGCCCTCGGGCCGGACGCACCGGACGTCGCGGCGGACCTGGAGCCGCTCGCGGGCACCGACGACGTCCGCGGCGTGCGCACCGAGGTCGTCCGCACCGAGATCGCCTCGCTTGCCGACCCGCCCACCGACTCCCGCGACGCCTACCTGCGGCTGCACCTGCTGAGCCACCGGCTGGTCGCACCTCGGGAGGCGAACCTGGACGGGGTGTTCGGCGTGCTCGCCAACGTCGTGTGGACGAGCCAAGGCCCCTGCCCCGTTCCCGGCTTCGAGCTCACCCGCGCCCGGCTGCGCGCCCGCGGCCCCCTCACCGTGTACGGCGTCGACAAGTTCCCCCGGATGGTCGACTACGTGGTGCCCGAGGGCGTGCGCATCGCCGACGCCGACCGGGTCCGGCTCGGGGCGCACCTCGCCGCCGGCACCACGGTGATGCACGAGGGCTTCGTGAACTACAACGCGGGCACGCTCGGCGCGTCGATGGTCGAGGGCCGCATCTCCGCGGGCGTCGTGGTGGGCGACGGGTCCGACCTCGGCGGCGGCGCCTCGATCATGGGCACGCTCTCCGGCGGCGGCAAGGAGGTGATCTCGGTGGGCGAGCGGTGCCTGATCGGCGCCAACGCCGGGATCGGCATCTCCCTCGGCGACGACTGCGTCGTCGAGGCCGGCCTGTACGTCACCGCGGGCACCAAGGTCTCGCTGCCCGACGGCAGCACGGTGGCCGCGCGCACGCTGTCCGGCCGCAGCGGGATGCTGCTGCGCCGCAATTCGGTCACGGGCGCGGTCGAGGCGCTGCCGCGCACCGGCGAGGGCATCGCGCTGAACGAGGCGCTGCACAAGAACTGAGGCCCCGCTGCAGCACGGCCACCTCCACGCCACGTGGAGGTGGCCGTGCTGCGGGTGGAGGGAGGCCCCCGGGTGGGTCAGGACTTCAGGCGCTCCGCGGCGGCCTCGATCCGCTCGTCCGGGGCGGTGAGGCCCACGCGCACGTGCCGGTCGCCCTTCGGCCCGTAGAAGTCGCCGGGCGCCACGAGGATGCCGGCCTCGGCGAGGCGGCGCACCGTCACGCGGCACGGCTCGTCCGCCGTGGCCCAGAGGTACAGGCCCGCCTCGGAGTGGTCGATCCGGTACCCGGCGGCCTCCAGCGCCGCGCGCAGCCGGGCCCGGCGCCGCGCGTAGCGCTGCACCTGCTCGGCGACGTGGGCGTCGTCGGCCGCGGCCGCCTCCATCGCCGCCTGCACCGGCCGGGGCACGATCATCCCGGCGTGCTTGCGCACCTCGAGCAGCTCGGCCACGAGCCGCGGGTCACCGGTGATGAACCCGGCCCGGTAGCCGGCGAGGTTGGACGTCTTCGACATCGAGTGCACGGCGAGCAGGCCCTCGTGGGAGCCGCCGCACACGTCCGGGTGCAGCACGGACACCGCGTCCGCGGAGTCCGACAGCGACAGGTAGCACTCGTCGGAGGCCACCACCGCCCCCCGCTCGCGCGCCCAGTCGACCACCTTGCGCAGGTGCTCGACGGGCAGCACCCGCCCCGTCGGGTTGGACGGCGAGTTCAGCCACACGAGCGCCACCCGGCGCGGGCCCAGCGCGGTGGTGGAGTCGGAGCGGACGTACTGGGCTCCGGCGAGCCGGGCGCCCACCTCGTAGGTGGGATAGGCCAGCTCGGGGAGCACGACCGTGTGCTCGGGCCCGAGCCCGAGCAGGGTCGGCAGCCAGGCCACCAGCTCCTTGGACCCGATGGTCGGCAGCACCGCGACCGGGTCGACGGTGACGCCGTAGCGCCGCGCCAAGGAGCCCGCGATCGCCTCCCGCAGGGAGGCGGGCCCGTGCGTGGTGGGGTAACCCGGCACGTCGGCGGCCGGACCGGCGAGCGCCGCGCGAACGACGGCGGGCACCGGGTCCACCGGCGTGCCCACCGAGAGGTCGACGATCCCGCCCGGGTGCGCCGCAGCCAGCGCCTTGTCCTCGGCGAGGCTGTCCCAGGGGAAGTCCGGGAGCGAGAACCTCACTCGTCGTGCTGCTGGGGCGGCAGGGTCAGCGCCGGCCCGACGTCACGGTTGATCTTGCCCACCTTGGAGGCGCCACCCGGCGACCCCAGCTCCTCGAAGAAGTCGGCGTTCGCCTTCGTGTACGCGGCCCACTGCTCCGGGACGTCGTCCTCGTAGTAGATCGCCTCGACGGGGCAGACCGGCTCGCAGGCACCGCAGTCGACGCACTCGTCGGGGTGGATGTAGAGCATCCGGCCGCCCTCGTAGATGCAGTCCACCGGGCACTCTTCGATGCACGCCTTGTCGAGCAGGTCGACGCAGGGCTCGGCGATCACATACGTCACGGGTGGTCCTCCACGCGGGCGAACGGGAACTTCCCCCAGTATGTATCGCGCCGCGAGGCGCGTGGGAGGCGGGGCAGGTGTGAGCCGCATCGTCGATGCGGCGCACGATGGGGGCGTGGAGATCCCGGACGAGCTGGTCGGCGCGCGGGTGGTGGTGCGCCACCGGGTCGGGGAGCGGGAGGGGCGGCCGCTCTACACCGACGCGGTCGGCGAGCTGGCCGCGGAGGGCGCCGACGCCGTGGTCGTGCGCACCCGCCGCGGCCCGGTCCGGGTCGAGCGCTCGGCGGTGGTCGCCGTCCGTGCCGTGCCGCCGCCGCGGCCGCGTCGGGCCCCGCTCGCGGCGGTGGTCCGGCTGGAGGGGCTGTGCGCGGACGCGTGGCCCGCGCTGGTCGAGCGGCGGCTGGGCGAGTGGCGGCTGCGCGCTGCGGGCGGCTACACCGGGCGGGCCAACGCCGCCCTCGCGATCGGCGACCCCGGCCTGCCCATCCCCGCGGCCCTCGAGGAGGTGCGCCGCTTCGCCCGCGAGCACGGGGTGCCGCCGCGGGTGCACGTGCCCGTCGACTCGCCGTGGGACCGGGCGGTGGCCACCGAGGGCTGGGGGCTCGACGTCGGGCACGCCCGCGGCGCCGAGGTGTCGGTGCTGGTGGCACCGGTCCCCGAGGCCGCGCCCGAGCCGCCGGACGGCGCGCGCATCGAGCTGCCGGACCGCCCGGCCGCCGACTGGTGGCGGCTCGCCGTCGGCGGCCCGCCCACGCCGGCGCAGGAGCGGGTGCTCGCGGGCGCGGCGAACACCGCCTTCGGCGCCCTGCGCGACCGCGACGGCGCGCTGCTCGGGCAGGTGCGCGCCACCGTCGTCGACGACCACGTGCACATCTCCGTGCTCGAGGTCGTGCCGGCCGCGCGGCGGCGCGGCCACGCCACCGCCCTGCTCACCACGGCCGGGGCGTGGGGCCGCGAGCGCGGCGCCCGGTGGGCGGTGCTGCAGGTGGCGCTGAAGAACGACGGCGCGAGGGCGCTCTACGACCGCCTCGGCTACGTCGAGCACCACCGCTACCGCTACCTGGTGCCGCCCGCCTGAGGCGCCCCGGTCACCCGGCCCGCTCCGCGAGCCTCTTCTCGGCCGAGCGGGCGGCCTTCTTGAGCCCCGACCACTCGCCGAGGTACTTCCCCGCCGCCCCGACGACCGGGAGCATGCTGAGACCCTCGTGCAGGATGTTGCCGTGCGGGCGCTTGTCGAGCTCGTCCTCCACCGCCAGCAGCGCCCGGCCCAGCCGCCACACGACGCCCGCCACCCGCCTGAGGGTTGGCGTGGTCGAGGGCTCGCCCAGGCCGCCGGTGATCTCGGCCGCCCGGGCGTCGGCCTCGGCGTCCTCGGCGCGGGTCGCCGCCGCGACGGCGAGCTCCCGGCGGAACAGCACCGCCCCGAGCAGGTTGACGAGCTCGTCCTCGTCCCGCACGCCGTGCTCACCGGCGATGGCCACCAGCAGCAGCCCCTGCGCTGCGGCCCCGACCGCGCTCGAGACGGGCAGCCGTTTGGCGAGCGCCCCGCCGAGCCCGGGCACCGCGGCGACCACGGTGGTGAACCGGCCCACCCGGCGCACCCACCAGCGCGTGCGGGCCGGGGTGTCCATGGCCGCCCACGCGGCCGTGCCGGGCACCTCGACGGCGGCGAGCGCGTCGAGGATCTTGTCGCGCAGCCCGCGCTCGTCCGGGGTCCCGTCGTCGCGGGCCGTGACGCGGTTGCGCAGCCCGAACGGGTCGGACTCGCGCAGCCCGTCGAGCACCGGGCGCGTCGCCCGGACGAACGGCCGGAGGATCGCGACGATCGCCCGGTCCGGGATGGCATCTCCCACCTAGTCCCCCTGGTACTCGCGCTGCAGGACGGTGCGCAGCCCCCACAGGCCCGCGGCGATCCCGCCGACGGGGAGCAGCAGCGACTGCCAGTCGCCGAGCAGCAGCACGTCCCCGCCCGGGCCGAAGAGCCCCAGCACACCGACGGCCACCACCCACGCGACGAGCGGCGCCCCCGCCACCGCCGGTCGCGCGTCGATCTCGCCGGCCTGGCGCACGAGCCACGGCAGCACCAGCACCGACAGCACGATGCCCATCGGCACCGGGATCCCGTTCGTGTAGAGCGGGGTGAACATCAGGCCGAACGCCCCGAGCAGCAGCCCGTCGAGGACCAGGAGCGCGAGCAGCACGGCGTCGGGCACCAGCGGCTGGCGGCGGTCCGGCGCGAGCAGGTCCTCGGTGGTCTCGGTCTCGTCCACGGTCCTGTCAACCATCCACCGTCTCCCCGAACAGGTCCGTCGTCGGGGTCGCGTCGCCGTCGGCGGGGACGAACTCCTCGACGTCGAGCAGGGGCTGCGCCACGAGGTTGCTCACCGCGAACGCCGTGACCTCGCCGTCGGACCACACCGCCACCTGGGTGGCGTGCGCGCGCATCGCCGCGATCCGCGCCGAGCGCTGCGCCGAGACGTCGACCCGCACCCGGATCGCCTCGTCCGGCACGGTGGGCAGCTCGTCCGGCTCCGGCATCCGGAACGGCAGGCCCGCGCGGCCGGCGAGCTTCGCCAGGCCCGCGTCGAGGCTCGAGCGGCCGACCGCGGTGCAGAGCATCCGGGCGGGCACCCGGCGCAGCGCGGCCGCGGTGATGTCGTGCGCCCGGACGTGGTCGGGGTGCCCGTAGCCGCCATCCGGCCCGTAGGTCACCACGACCTGCGGGTGCACCTCTTCGAGGATCGCCACGAGCTGGTCGACCTGCTCGTCGAACGCCTCCGGCCGGGCCAGCGCCCGCGGGTGCAGCTTCTCCGGCATGGCCGCGCGCACGCCGTGCCCGGCCAGCGCCATCCCCGAGTCGCGCCAGCGGCCGATCCCGCCGAGGTAGCGGTGGTCGCGCACGCCGAGGGCGGCGCACGCGGCGGCGAGCTCCCCCGCCCGGTAGCCGCCGAGCTGGTCGGCGCGGTCCGGTGCGAGCTCGGCGAGCTCCGGCGGGATCACCTCGCCCTCCTCGCCGAGCGTGCACGTGACGAGGGTGACGGCGGTGTCGGGCTCGGCCGCGTAGCGCGCGATCGTTCCGCCGGTGGAGAGCGTCTCGTCGTCGGGGTGGGCGTGCACGAACAGCACCCTCCGCCGGGCCGGGGATGGCGTCACGCCCGCACTCTACGTCGGGTTGTGTGGGCATCTCGTTCACGACCACGTCCGGGCCGGGTGATCGGACCGAACCGATACCGTCCGTTCTCACCATCGCCCGGCATTACGACGGACGCACCACGCGCAGCGCCCGTTCGGATGACAGTGGGGGGACATGCGCGCACGACGAGCAACGGCCTGGACGGCAGCGGTGCTGTCCATCACCCTGGCGACCGCCGCATGCAGCGGCGTCGACGGCGGGCCCGGTCCGGACGAGACCTCGCCGGCCGGGGTCACCATCAGCGTGAGCAGCTCCGAGCCCGCGAACCCCCTCGTGCCCGGCAACACCGACGAGCCGGGCGGCGGGCGGATCGTCGACGCGCTGTTCAGCCCGCTCGTCGACTACGACCCGCAGACCGCGCAGCCGGTCCACCTCATGGCCGAGTCGATCGAGACGACCGACTCGCGGGTCTACACGATCCGGCTGAAGCCGGGCTGGACGTTCCACGACGGCACGCCCGTCACAGCGCGCAGCTTCGTGCGCGCCTGGAACCACACCGCGTACGAGCCCAACGGGCAGCAGAACGCCTCGTACTTCTCCCACGTCGAGGGCTACGCCCAGCTGCGCAGCTCGGACCCGGACGGCCCCGGCCCGGAGCCCGTACAGCCGCCCGCTGCGCAGGAGCTGTCCGGCCTGCGGGTGGTGGACGACCTGACGTTCGAGGTCACGCTGTCCGCGCCGTTCCCCGGGTTCGAGGGGATGCTCGGCCACCGGGCGTTCGCGCCGCTACCGGAGGTGTTCTTCACCGACCCCGCCGCCTTCGCGGCCAACCCGGTCGGCAACGGGCCGTTCCGCTTCGCGTCCCGAAGGCCGGGCGTGAACCTCGTCGTCGAGCGCTACGACCAGTGGCCCGGCGCGCCCAAGCCGAGCGTCGCCGGGGTGGAGTTCCGGTTCTACTCCTCGGCTGAGGCCGCCTACGCCGACGTGGTGGCGAACGACCTCGACTTCACCGCGGTCATCCCGCCCTCGGCGCTGGCCGACAACCGGTACCAGGCCGACCTCGCCGGCCGCAGCACGTCGCGCGCCCGCCTGGGCGTGCAGTACCTCGCGTTCCCGCTCTACGACCCGCGCTACCAGGACCCGCGGGTGCGGCACGCCATCTCGATGGCCATCGACCGCGAGCGGATCAACCAAGAGGTCTTCGCCGGCACCCGGCCGCCCGCCGACGGCCTCGTCCCTCCGGACGTGCCGGGCCGGACCGCGGGCCAGTGCGGCGAGCTGTGCACCTTCCAGCCGGAGCGGGCGCGGGAGGTGTTCGAGTCCACCGGGTTCGCGGGCGCGGTCGAGCTGACCTCGAACACCGACGCGGGCAACGCCGAGTGGCTGCAGGCGGCGTGCGCGTCCATCAGCGGCGCGCTCGGCGTCCAGTGCACGCTCGTGCCGGTGCCCGCGCTCGGCGAACACCGAGCGGCGCTCGACGCGCGGCGGGTGAACCGGATCTACCGCACGAGCCGGGTCGCCGACCACCCGTCGATCGAGAACTTCCTGGGCCCCGCCTACCGCACGGGCGGCTCGGCCAACGACGGCGCCTACTCCAACCCGGCGGTCGACGACCTGCTCGCCCGCGCCGACGCCGCCCCGTCGGAAGAGGAGGCCCACCGCCTCTACCAGGAGGCCGAGCGGCTGATCATCCAGGACATGCCCGCGATCCCGGTGCACTTCCTGTCGGTGCAGGCGGGCTGGTCGCAGCGGCTGCAGAACGTCACGGTGACCCCGTCCGGCGAACTCGACCTCCAGACGGTCGCGGTCGCCGCCGGCTGACCACCCACCCGCGAGTCGCGCGCTGGGTGTCGGCGAGTCGCGCCCTCCGTGTCAGCGAGTCGCGCCCTCCGTGTCGGCGAGTCGCGCCCTCGGTGCGCGCGAGTCGCGGGCTGGGTGTGAGCGGGTCGCGGGCTGGGTGCGGGCGCGGTCGAGGGCGGACGCGGTACGCACGCGACACGGGCGCACTCACACCGCGACTCGCCGGCACATACACCCCGACTCGCGCACACCCACACCGCGACTCGCCGAGGACCCGTCAGAGCAGGGTCTTGCGCTCCGCGTAGTGGCACGCCACCGGGTGCCCCTGGCCCCGCTCGACCAGCTCGGGCTGCTGCTCGACGCACGCCTTCCGCTCGGCCTCCCCGAGCTCGTTCGCGAACTTCGGGCACCGGGTGCGGAACCGGCAGCCGCTCGGCGGGTCGGCCGGGCTGGGCACGTCGCCGACCACCGTGATCCGCTCGCGGGCCCGTTCCTTGCGGGGGTCCGGCAGCGGGATCGCGGAGATCAGCGCCTGCGTGTACGGGTGCGCCGGCCCCTCGAACAGCTGCTGCGACGTGCCCGTCTCGACGATCCGCCCCAGGTACATGACGGCGATGCGGTCGGCGATGTGGCGCACCACCGACAGGTCGTGCGAGACGAACAGGTACGACAGCCCCAGCTCGGACTGCAGCTCGTCGAGCAGGTTCAGCACGCCCGCCTGGATGGAGACGTCCAGCGCGGACACCGGCTCGTCGAGCACGAGCACCTTGGGCCGCAGCGCGAGCGCCCGCGCCACGCCGATGCGCTGGCGCTGGCCGCCGGAGAACTCGTGCGGGAACCGATTGCCGTGCTCGGGCTTGAGCCCGACGGTGCGCAGGAGGTCGCGCACGACGTCGCGGCCGTCGTCGCCGTAGCGGCCGTGGATGCGCAGCGGCTCGGCGACGATCTCGTTGACCGGCATCCGCGGGTCGAGCGACGCGTACGGGTCCTGGAACACGATCTGCAGGTCCCGGCGCAGCTCCCGCATCTCGTTGCGGGACAGCGACGTGAGCTCGCGGCCCTGGTAGTAGACCTCGCCCGAGGTGGCCGGCTGCAGGTTCAGCACCGCGCGGGCCGTGGTGCTCTTGCCGCAGCCGGACTCGCCGACCAGCCCGAGCGTCTCCCACTCGGCGAGGTCGAACGAGACGCCGCAGACGGCGTGCACCTCCCCCACCTGGCGGCGCAGCAGCCCGCGAGAGCGCACCGGGAAGTGCTTGACGAGGTTGCGCACGCTCAGCACGGGCGGAGCGGCGACGGGCGCGGCGGTCATGAGGCGTTGTCCCGGGACTCGAGGTCGGACGATTCCAGGTCGGCGGTCTCGCGGACGAACTCGGCGAGCGCCTCGGTGTCGGTGACCCGGGTCCGGAACAGCTGCTCCGGCTCGACTCCCACCAGCTCGTCGGAGAAGTGGCACGCGGCCGTGTGCTCCGGGCTGGTGGTGGCGGCGAGCTCGGGCTCCTGCTCGTCGCAGACCTCGCGGGCCAGCGGGCAGCGCGGGGTGAACGGGCAGCCGGGCGGCATGTTGACCAGCGACGGCGGCGCGCCCGGGATCGGGGTGAGCCGCTCGGCGGGCCGGTCGAGCCGGGGCAGGCTGCCGAGCAGCCCCAGCGAGTACGGCATGCGCGGGGTGTAGAAGACGTCGTCGGCGCTGCCGCTCTCGACCGGCTTGCCCGCGTACATGACGAGCACGCGGTCGGCGCGCCCGGCGATGACGCCGAGGTCGTGGGTGATCAGGACCATGGCCGCTCCGGTCTCCTCGCGCGCGGTGTCGAGCGCGTCGAGGATCTGCGCCTGGACGGTGACGTCCAACGCCGTGGTCGGCTCGTCGGCGATGATCACGTCCGGGTCGTTGGCCATCGCGATCGCGATGACGACGCGCTGCCGCATGCCGCCGGACAGCTCGTGCGGGTAGTTCGACAGGCGCGCCTTGGCGTTGGGGATGCGCACGATCTCCAACAGCTCGGCGGCCCTGGCGAGCGCGGCCTCCTTGCTGACGTCGTGGTGGGCGCGCACCGCCTCCGCGATCTGGTAGCCGATCGTGTAGACGGGGTTCAGCGACGTCATCGGGTCCTGGAAGATCATCGCGATGCGCCGCCCGCGGATCCTGGTCAGCTCCGCGTCCGAGGCGCCGATCAGCTCCCGGCCGTCGAACCGCACCGACCCGGCGACCCGGGCCGTGCCGGGCAGCAGCCCCATGACGGCCATCGAGGTGACCGACTTGCCGGACCCCGACTCGCCGACGATGCCCAGCACCTCGCCCCGGCGCAGCTGGTAGCTGACGCCGCGGACGGCCTGCACGAGCCCGTCGTCGGTGGGGAAGCCGACGGTGAGGTTCTCGACCTCGAGCACCACGTCGTGCGACGCCCGCGCCGCTTCCCCGCGGGTCTGCGCGGTGGCGAGCACGTCCTCCTCCGGGCGGGTCATGCGCGCACCTTCGTCTGCTGCGGGTCGAGCGCGTCGCGGAGGCCGTCGCCGATGAAGTTGATGGTCAGCGCGATCAGGATGATGAACAGGCCCGGGAAGTAGAACAGCCACGGCCGGGTGGTGAGCGCCGTCTGGGCCTCGCTGACGAGGATGCCGAGCGAGGTGTCCGGCGGGCGCACCCCGAACCCGAGGTAGGACAGCGCGGTCTCCAGCAGGATGGCCAGGGCCACGAGGACCGTCGCGTTGACGATGATCGCGCCGAGCGCGTTGGGCACCAGGTGCCGGAAGATGATCCGGGCGTCGCTCGCGCCGAGCGCCCGCGCCGCCTCGATGAACTCCTTCTCCCGCAGCGAGAGCACGACGCCGCGCGCGACCCTGGACACGTACGCCCAGTACAGACCGGCGATGACGAGCGAGATCAGCCACCACGAGCCGCCGAAGTTGTGCGCGAGCATCGCCGCGACGGCGAGCAGCGGCAGCGTGAGGATCAGGTCGGAGATCCGCATGAGGATCGTGTCGACGGCCCCACCGAAGTAGCCGGCCACCGAACCCCACACCGTGCCGACGATCGTGGAGAACAGCGCCACGAGCACCGCGATCTGCAGCGAGATCTGGGTGCCGCGCAGCACCTGCGCGAACTGGTCCTTGCCCGCGGCGTCGGTGCCGAACGGGTGGTCGAACGAGGGCGGGTCGGACTTGTCGGGGGTGAACTCGCCGAAGTCGTACTGCCACAGTGCGCCGCCGACGTAGGCCAGCAGCACCAGGAACAGCAGCACGACGAGGCTGCCGACCGCGAGCCGGTGCTGCAGGAACCGGCGCAGTACGAGCTGGAACTGGCTGCGCTCGGCGACGGTGAACTCGCGCTCCGGCGCCCGGGAGCCGGCCTCCGGGGCCGTCACGGGGGACTCAGGCATAGCGGATCCTGGGGTCGAGGACGGCGTAGAGCAGGTCGGCCAGCAGGTTGAACAGGATCACCACGCTGGCGGTGACGAGCAGCCACGCCATCACGACGTAGACGTCGTCGGAGTGGATCGCGGTGAGCAGCAGGTCGCCCATCCCGCGCCACTGGAACACGGTCTCGGTGACCACGGCGCCGCTGATGATCGAGGCGAGGTCGAGGGCGGTGACGGTGGTCAGCGGGATGAGCGCGTTGCGCAACGCGTGCTTGACCATCACGCGGCGGCGCGACAGCCCCTTCGCCCTGGCGAGCCGCACGTAGTCGCTGTTGAGGACCTCGAGCATCGCCGCGCGCTGGTAGCGGCTCCACGCCGCGTAGGAGATCAGCGCGAGCGAGATCGTCGGCAGGATCATGTGCCCCGCGATGTCGGCCAGCCGCGCCCCGAAGCCCTCCGGGGGCGGCACCGACGAGTCGCCGATCGTGTAGATCACCTGCTCGTCGACGGCGTTGTTGAACTCGATCCCCGCCTGCTTGAGCAGGATGGCCAGCCAGAACGCCGGCATGGCGAGGAACAGGAAGCCGAGGAACGTCGCGACGTAGTCCGTCTTGGAGTACTGCTTCACCGCGCTGATCACGCCGATCACCACGGCGAGCACGAGCGCCACGATCATCGCGACCGCGATCAGGCGCATCGTGACCAGGAAGCGGGCCGCGACCTCGGCCCCGATGTCGAGGTTGGACTGGACCGACGGGCCGAAGTCACCCTGGAAGATCCCGGTGAGCCACATCCAGTAGCGCTCCAGGAGCGGGTGGTTCAGCCGCAGCCGCTCCGCCTCGAGGGCGATGGTCTCGGGCGGGGGCGGTGGGTTGCGCGTCAACAGCGGCGTCAGCGGGTTGCCCGACAGCGACGCGAGCATGAAGACGATGAACGTCGAGATCAGCAGGATCGGGACGGAAACCGCGATCCGCCGCACGGCGAAGGCGAGCATTCGTGATCTTCCGGTGGTGGGTACGGCGGCTCGTGGAGCAGGCTACGCCCCGTCCGGGGCGGCCACGCACGACCGCGTGACCGCCCCGGACGTGGGAGCTCAGCTCGACGCGCGCAGACCCCACTCCTCGACGTTGTAGGTGGGTCCGTCGAGCGAGGAGTTGTTCCGGGCGTTGGCGACGTCGTCGCGCGCGGCGATGATCGTCGGCTTCTGGTACAGCGGCAGCACGTAGGAGTCCTCGGCGAGGATCGCCCCGGCCTCGTTGAGGAGGTTGCGGGCCGCCTCGAGGTCGGTCGAGGTCGCCGCCTCGTTCAGCATCCGGTCGACCTCGGGGTTGTTGTACTGGCCGTAGTTGCTCTCCGAGGTGCTCAGCCAGGTCTGCTGCGCGTTGCTGAACGACGCGGGCGTCTGCACCCAGGCGAAGACGATCAGGTCGTAGTCGCCGCTGTCGGTGGTCTCGCCCAGGTCGTCGGTGGGCACGATCTCCAGGTTGAGGCCCAGCGGACGCACCTGCGCCTGGATCAGCTCGACCGTGGTCTGGCGGATCGCGTTGCCGACCGTGTAGCGGATCCGCAGCGGCGGCACCGCCCGACCGTCCGGGGTGGTCAGCTGCTGGCCCTCGCCGATGTTCGTGTAGCCGGCCTCGGTGAGGATCTGGCGCGCCCGCTCGATGTCACCGCTGCCCTGCTCGGGCGGCAGGTACTCCTCGAAGCCCTCCTGGCCCGGCACGAACATGTGGCTCTTGAGCGGCGTGACCTCCTCGTTGAACTGGCCGACCGTCGAGTCGATGATCGCCTGCACGTCGGTGGCCACGAAGATCGCGTCACGCAGCGCCTCGTCGGCCAGGAACTCGTTGGCCAGGTTCAGGTCGAGGTGCTCCCAGGTGAGCCCGAGCCCCTGGTACTGCGACACGCCGGGGATGTTCTCCAGCTGCTCCACCAGGTCGACCTGCGGCTGCGGGTAGACGACCTGCACCTCGTCGTTCTGCAGCGCGATCGGCTCCTGCGTGGCGTCGGTGATCACCCGCATGATCAGCTTGTCGAGCTTGGGCTTCGTCTCGCCGTACCAGGACGGGTTCGGCACCAGGGTCAGCGCGACGTTGTCCTGCCAGCTCTCCACCTGGAAGGGCCCGCCGCTGTAGGTCGGCACGGTCGCGCCGAACCAGTCCCACGCGGCCTGCAGGCCCTCGGGGGTGTTGAGGTCGCCCTGCTGCGCCGCGATGTGCGCCGGGTAGAGCGGCGTGCCGGAGGCGAAGAGGTTCTTCCAGTCGGCGTACGGCGTGCCGAACACGACGGTGACGGTCTTCCCGTCGTTCGAGCCGGTGATCGACTCGATCTGGTCGTAGCCCGCGTTCTGCGCCGCGGCGCAGCCGGGGCAGTCCTTGCCGTTCATCGTCTTCCACTGGAAGACGAAGTCGTCGGCGGTGATCGGCGTGCCGTCGTTCCAGACGGCCTCCGGCCTGATCTCGTAGACGATCGTCTGCGGGGAGGTGCTGGTCTGCTCCGCCGAGACCAGGACGTTCTCGTTCAGGACCATCTTCAGGTCCGGCGTCGTGGTGAACGTCCACGGCAGGAGCGTCTTGATCGCCAGAGCGGGCTCGAAGACGTTGCCCTCGGACGAGTTGATGTTCCAGTTCGGGATGTTCTTCTCGATCGCGAAGGTGATCGTCCCGCCCTGCTGCAGCTCCGAGGCCGGCACCGCGTTGCAGGTGTTGGGGTTCGCCTTGCAGTCCGCGTAGATCCCGTCCTCGGAGGGATCGCCGTCGCCACCGCCGCCGCCTCCGCCACAGGCCGCGAGCACCAGTGTGGCCACCGCCCCGATGGCGGCGAGCGCCGCCGCTCGAGATCTCCTCATCGGACTTCCTGCCCTCTCTTCTGCTGGACCACCCGGGGTCGGGCGTTCCATCACCAGCACGGCGAAACCCGGCCCATGTGACGGACCAGCGCCCCGACCCAGGGCACGGTAGGAAGCGCTTTCGCCGCCAGTCATCCGCCGCCGCTCGATCGTGACCAAAGGGTGACCGGAGCCGTACGGAGTGACATCAACCCATTACCGGACGGTAACTTACCCGGAGCGTCACTCGGCGGGTTCGCGCCAGGTCTCCGCTCCGGTGAGGGGCCCCGACACGAGCGGGCCCGGCCCGATGCCGGTGGCGGCGTCGCCCGCGGGCGTGGCCACGATGAGGTCGACGGGCTGGAACAGCGGCAGGGCCGGCAGCTGCGCCCAGAGCACCTGCTCGACGGCGGCCGGCGTCTCCGGGCGGGCCTCGGCGGAGACGAGCTCGTCGAGCGCGGGGCGCAGCGCGGGGAAGCAGAACCCGGTGGGCGGGCGCGGCGGGTCGGGCACCAGCGACGTGGGGGCGGGGCAGCCGTAGTCGGAGGCGAGCTCGGTGCCGAGGTCGCCGCCCGCGGTGCGCGGCAGCACCATCAGGTCGACCTCCACCCCACCGGGCGGGGCGGGCAGCGCGGTCGTGGTGGGGGCGGGCGTCGTCGTCGGCGTCGCCTCCGCCCCGTCCGGGGCGGCCGTGGCGTCGCCGCCCGCCGAGGGCTGCGCGGTCGGCGAGGGCGTCGGGCTGGGGCTCGGCGGGACGGCGGGCACCGCGGCCTGCCCGAACAGCTCGACGGCCGACGGCGCCACCAGCGTGACGTCGATGCCCGCCGCGTCGAGCTGCTCGGCGACGACCCGCGCCACCTCGACGTCGTCCGGCCGCTGGTTCGCCGCCCCGATCACCAGCGACACCGGTCCTCCGGCCACCGCCCACCGGCCGGTGGTGAGGTCCCGGCTCCAGCCCGCGCTCGCCAGCAGCTGGGCCGCGGCGGCCGGGTCGTGGCGCAGCGGCGCGTCCGGCGGCGCCGTGGACGCGTACCCCGGCTGCGAGGGGGCGAGGCCGAACGCGTCGGCGGGCAGCGACTCGGGGGCGACCGCGGCGCGGATCGCCTCCCGGTCCAGGAGCATCGCGATCCCGCGGCGGACCCGGGCGTCGGCGAGCGGCCCGCCGTCGGCGCGCATCCCCAGCTGCGTCACGATCGGCTGCGGCGCGGGCTGCAGCTTGGGCGCGGGCTGCACGCCGCCGAGCGCGGTGCGGATGTCGGGGCCCGCCTCCGACAGGGCCACGTCGACGTCGTTCGCGGCCAGCGCCGGGCCCAGCTCCTGCGGCTCGAACCGGCGCAGCACGAGCTCGTCGAGCACCGTGGGGGTGTCCCAGTAGAGGTCGTTGCGGGCGAGCTGCACCTCGCCGCGCGCCCGGTCGATCTGGGTCACGCGGAACGGCCCGCCGGACGCCGGGACGCCGTCGGTGAGCGCGCCGATCCACGAGCCGGGGGCGTCTTTGAGGATGTGCGCGGGCAGCAGGTCGGAGAACAGGTGCTGCCAGGCCGGGTAGGGGTGGGAGAACACGACGTCGACCGCCTTGCCGCCAGCCCGCGAGCGCACCTCGGTGATCAGCTGGTAGCCGGCCGCGTCCGTGACGCCGGGCTGGCTGCGCATCTGCTCCCACAGGTAGACGAAGTCCTCGGCCGCGATGGGCGCGTTCGTCGACCAGGAGGCCTCGAGGTTGAGCTCGTAGCTCACCGTGAACGGCTCCGTCGCGGTGACCTCGGCGCTCGTCGCGATCGTCGGGTCGAGCTGCATCGTGCCGTCCGCGGTCGGCCGGAACACCGACGGCAGCACGAGCGCGGCGAGCGCCCTCGTCACCGGCGACTGGTGGGCGAGCAGGTGCGGGTTGAAGCCCGCGCCCAGGTCGTCCACACCCACCACGAGCCGCGTCGGCTCCGGCTGCGGGGTCGGGATCGGCGCGGGCGGGGGCGGCGCCACCGGCTCGTCCGAGCACGAGGCCAGCGCCACGACGAGCGCCAGGACCAGCGCGGCACATCCCGACGCCCGCATCCGCATACCCCCAACCGTATGGAGCGCGCGCCGCGGCGGATCAGCGGGGGTTGCGCGCCCTCGCCCGCTGCCGGGCCCGGGCGTGCGAGTCCAGTTCGACCTTGCGGATCCGCACCGACTCCGGCGTGACCTCGACGCACTCGTCCGGGGCGCAGAACTCGAGCGCCTGCTCCAGGTTGAGCACGGTGGGCGGGGTCAGCTTCACCAGCTCGTCGCCGGTGGACGAGCGCATGTTGGTGAGCTTCTTCTCGCGGGTGATGTTGACCTCGAGGTCCTCGGCGCGGGTGTACTCGCCGATCACCATGCCCTCGTACACCTGCGTGCCCGGGCCGACGAACAGCACGCCGCGGTCGGAGAGCTGCTCGACCGCGTACGCGGTGACCGGGCCCGACCGGTCGGCCACCAGCGAGCCGCGCTGGCGCGTGCGCAGCTCGCCCACCCACGGCCCGTAGCCGTCGAAGACGTGGCTCGCGATGCCCGCGCCGCGGGTGATCGTCAGGAACTCGGTGCGGAAGCCGATCAGCCCGCGCGCCGGGACCCGGTACTCCATCCGCACCCGCGACTCGCCGTGCACCATCTCCAGCAGCTCGCCCTTGCGGCCCGCCACCAGCTGCGTGACCGCGCCCAGGTGCTCGGAGGGCACGTCGACCGACAGCAGCTCGAACGGCTCGTGCAGCTTGCCGTCGATCGTCTTCGTGACGACCTCCGGCTTGCCCACGGTCAGCTCGAAGCCCTCCCGGCGCATCGTCTCGACCAGCACCGCGAGGGCGAGCTCACCGCGGCCCTGCACCTCCCACGCGTCCGGCCGCTCGGTGGGCAGCACGCGGAGGCTGACGTTGCCGACCAGCTCGGCGTCGAGGCGGTTCTTCACCAGCCGGGCGGTGAGCTTGGTGCCGGGGTGCTCGTCGCGACCGGCCAGCGGCGAGGTGTTGATGCCGATCGTGACGGCGATCGCGGGCTCGTCGACGTGGATGCGCGGCAGCGGCACCGGCTGCTCCGGGTCGGCGAGCGTGTCGCCGATCATCACGTCGGCGATGCCGGCCACGGCGACCAGGTCGCCCGCGCTCGCCGACTCGGCGGGCACCCGCTCGAGCGCCTCGGTGCGCAGCAGCTCGGTGATCTTGACGCGGGTGGTCGTGCCGTCGGCCCGGCACCACGCCACCTGCTGGCCCCTGCGGATCACGCCCGCGCGGACCCGGCACAGCGCGATGCGACCGAGGTAGCTCGTGGCGTCGAGGTTGGTGACGTGGGCCTGCAGCGGCGCGTCCGGGTCGTCGGCGGGCGGCGGCACGGTCTCGGCGATCACGTCGAACAGCGCGTCGAGGCCGGGGTCGGCGGGCAGCTCGCCGTCGGCGGGGCGGGTGCGGGAGGCCCGCCCGGCCCGGCCGCTCGCGTAGACGACCGGGAGGTCGAGCAGCTGCCCGGTGGTGTCCTCGTCGAGCTCCAGCTCGTCGGCCAGCTCCAGCAGCAGCTCGAGGCTCTCGTCGACGACCTCGGCGCAGCGGGCGTCCGGCCGGTCGGTCTTGTTGACCACCAGCACGACCGGCAGGCCGGCGGCGAGCGTCTTGCGCAGCACGAACCGCGTCTGCGGCAGCGGCCCCTCGCTCGCGTCGACCAGCAGCACCACGCCGTCGACCATCGACAGGCCGCGTTCGACCTCGCCGCCGAAGTCGGCGTGGCCCGGCGTGTCGACGACGTTCAGCGTCATGCCGTGCCAGTGGATCGCCGTGTGCTTGGCGAGGATCGTGATGCCCTTCTCGCGCTCCAGGTCGCCCGAGTCGAGGACGCGGTCGACCACGGCGGCCCGTTCGCCGAACGCGCCCGAGGCGCGCAGCATGGCGTCGACGAGGGTGGTCTTGCCGTGGTCGACGTGCGCGACGATGGCGACGTTGCGCAGCCGGGCGCCCGACTCGCGGGACGCGCCTGACCGCTGCGCGGGAGCCGCGAGGGTGGGTGCTGCTGTGCTCACACTTCACGGTAGCCCGGCGCCGCAGCGGGCCTGCCGCCGGAGTGAGGACGCCCTCACCTCGACCCGCCGGTGGAGGGCCCGGTCCACGCCCCTGGGGTGGTGGAGATCACCCCGCGGGCGGCTCGCGAGGCCCGCCAGGAGCGCCCGGCCCGCGAGCGTCGGGTTGCGCCGGTGCGCCGCGAGCACCTCCGCCGGGCCGACCCGCGGCAGGGCGCGCCGCAGCAGATCGCGGCCCGCCGTGCCCCCGAGCTCGACGGCGGCCTCCAGCGCGGCGAGCGCCGCCGCGGTGACGGGGAGGCCGCGCCGCTCGGTGCGGTCGGGGGCGTCGAGCAGCCGGCACCGCACCGCGGCCCCCGGCCGCGGCGGCCGGCGCGACGGGGCGCTCACGGCGAGGACGGGCGGGGCGTCGTCGAGCAGCCCGTGCCACCACGCGGCCGCCGCCCCGGAGAGCACCGCGCCCGGGCCGGCCCACAGCACCGCCGCCCACGCCCGGGCCTCGTCCCCGGCGGGGTGGCCGGGGGTGAGGTAGACGCGGGGGTGCAGCGGGCGCCAGCGCCGGGTCCGGACGAGCCGGTCGACCGCCGACGGGTCCAGGCCGGCCCTCAGCGCCTGATCGCGGGAGACCACGCCGGCCTGGCGGGCGATGAGGAGCTCGAAGGACATGCCGGCACGGACGGTGGTGGGCCCGGGGCGGTTCCACGGCGTTCACGGGTGTGAACGACGCCGCTGCCGGTCCGAGGCGAGGACGCGGCGGGGGACAGCAGGAGACGCCACGTCCGGTCGGCCCGCAACCGATCCTGCTGCGGCGCCGGAGACGGCCGGTCACACGAAGGTGAACGGCCGCAGGTCCGCCTCGAAGGGGGCAGTCGGCCCGCGATGCACCCCGGCGCCGACCGACCGGCCCGGGCGGGCGGCGCTGCGACGAACGACACCTCCTCGACGCCGACTGCCTCGAACCACGATCCGATGCGCGGGGTGAGGTCGGGCGGGCGGGTGCTGCGGGTCCAGATCCCGGTCCCTCCGGTCGCGAGCAGCGGCGGGACGGCTCGCACGGTTCGCAAGAGATGCCGCACAGCAGCAGGAGATCCGCCGGCACGGCGCCCGCGCACGCGGACGCGCTTCCCGCACCGGCCTCGAGGACCTCGACCCCGGGTGGTGCCGACATCCGTGCGGCCGCGCACAACCCCGGCTCGAGCTCGACGAGACGACCGTGGACGTCGCCGCCGCGCGGATGCCCGGCGAGCACCGGGAGAAGATCGCGGCCGTCACCGGCGCACAACGACGACAACCGGACCCGCCCAGGCGCGGACCGATCGAGCGCCGGCCCGACTCGTCGCCGCACCTCGGCACGCCGCTGCGCCGGCGGGCCCCACGGGTCCCCGTACCGCGCATGGCGGCGCTCCCGGTCGATCACCCGAGCGGTCCCCGGGGCACCGCCGGCCGGAGTCCACGGCTCGTGCCTCCGCCCGGTTCGCCGACATGCAGGCCGCGACTCGCCCACACCCAGACCCCGACTCGCCCACACCCACACCGCGACTCGCCGACACCCGGACCGCGACTCGCCGACACCCGGACCGCGACCCGCGGGGTCAGCGGAGGAGGGCGGCCAGGTCTGCGGCGACGGCGCGGTCGGCGGGCACCCAGTCGAGGTCGGCGACGTCGGCCGCGCGGACCCAGCGCAGCGCGGCGTGCTCCAGCGGCCGCGGCTCGGGGCTGCCGGGGGCCAGCTCGGCGGTGTGCACCCGCAGCAGCACGTCGGCGAGCGGCAGGTCGGTGCCGAGCCGGCCGGTCACGCGGACCTCGACCCCCAGCTCCTCCCGCAGCTCGCGCACGACCGCGTCGGCCTCGGACTCCCCGTCCTCGACGCGACCGCCCGGCAGCTCCCAGCGCCCGGCGAGCTCGGCGGGGCGGGACCGCTGGGCGACGAGCACGGCGCCGTCGCGCACCACCGCGGTGGCGACCACGACCGGGCGGCTCGCCACCTGCGCCACCCGCTCGACCAGCGTCTCGGCACGGGCGGCCAGCAGGCGCAGCACGAGGCCCCGGCCGAGCAGCACGTCGCCGACGCGGCCCAGTCGGCCGAGCGGGGAGGTCCAGCTCACCTCGTCGAGCAGGAGCGTGCCGGCCGCGGTCTCGGTGAGCGTGGTGCGGTGGCGCAGCGCGGGCAGCGGGCCGGTCACGAGCACCGACTCGAGCCCCTCCTCCGAGACGGCCGTGATCCGGGTCCGCATCGGCACCCGGACGCCGGGGAGCACGCGCACCCCGAACCGGACGGTCTGGCCGAGGCACACCAGCGGGCCGGCCGCGGCGAAGCGGTGGCCGCAGCGGCGCATCGCCTCCGCCGACACCCCGGCGTCGCGCAGGAGGCCCGCCACGGTGCGCCGGGGGGCGTCGATCAGCGCGCTGGAGCGCAGTACGGGCACTCCCCGATGATGTCAGCGGGCGCGGGTGCGCACGGTCGGGGGCGTCACCCGCACGACCAGGTGAAATAGTCGCCCCATCGGCGACCGCGGCCGCCCCCGCTCGTACCGTGATCCACATGGCTCAAGCCGAGCAGGCGCCGATCCCCACGCCCGCGTTCGCGGTCGTGCGCCGCGGTTACGACCCCGACCAGGTGGCCTACCACCTGAGCCGGGTCGACGCCGAGATGACGATCCTCGCCGCCGACCGCGCCGCCGCCGCCGACCAGGCCGCCCAGCTCGGCCGGCAGCTCGCCGCCTGCCGCAAGGAGCTGGACGCGGCGCACGCCGAGATCGAGCGGCTGCGGAACGAGCTGCGCGTCCTCGCCGGGCCCGCGGAGACGGTCGACAGCATGAACCAGCGGCTGCAGGTCATGCTCCGCCTCGCCAAGGAGGAGTTCACCGGCAAGCGCGCCGACGTGGCCGCCCAGGCGGCCGCACAGGCGGCGGAGATCATCGAGTCCGTCGGCGGCGAGCCCGGCGACATCGTCGGCTTCGGCTTCTCCGAGGACGAGCTGCGCAGCCCGCGCGACGCGGAGGAGATCGAGCGGATGCGCCGCGAGGCCGCCGCCGAGCGCGCCCGCCTCGACGAGGAGGCCGCCGCCCGCCGCGCCGCGGCCGACGAGGAGTTCCGCCAGGTCCTCGCGCTGCGCTGCCGCGAGGCGATGGCGCAGCTCGCGAAGCTGCAGACCGAGGCCATGCGCACCGCCCGCCGGGTGATGGACGACGCGGACGAGCAGGCCCGTACGGTGCTCGCCGAGGCCAAGGAGGCGGTGCGCCGGACGGTGGAGGAGGCCCAGCGCGAGGTCGACGACCTGCACCAGCTGCGCCAGCACCTCGCCGCCCAGCTCGACACGAGCCGTCAGCTGCTCGACCGGGCCATCCCCGCGAAGCGGGTCACCGCCAACGGGGACACCGGCCACGCGCACGCCGCCGCCTCGAACGGCCGGGCCGCCGACGACGGCCAGGGCGCGGCGCAGGCCACCCCGGCCCCGGCGCCCGCCGAGCACGCCGCCGACGACACCCGGGCCACCCCGGGCGCCCACCCCGCCACCGATCCACCCGCGACGCCGGAACCGGCCTCCTCGAACGGCCACGGGCCCACCGAGCAGCCCGCGCAGCAGACCGCGGCACCCACCGAGAGCAGCACGAACGGACACCCACCCGCCGAGCAGCCCGCGAGGCAGGCCTCCCCGGCCCACGGCGCCGCCGAGCAGGCCGCGCAGCAGGCGCCCGCCGCGCAGCAGCCGGCGGCGTCGGCCGAGGCCGCGCCCCCTGCCGACCAGGGCGACGGGCCCCGGGCGGCCGACGCGGGCACCCAACAGCCCGCCGCGCCGACCCTCCCGGCGCGCACGGTCCCGCCGGGGTGGCCGGTCCAGCCGGGAACGGTCGTGCAGGCCGAGCAGGAGGGCGAGCCCTCGTCCGGGCTGGCCGGCCTCGGGCTCGCCCCCGACGACGCGCCCCGCGCCCAGCCGATGCGCTTCCCCCCGCGCGACCCGGAGGCGTCGGACCTGCCGAACCCGTCGCCGGTCCCGGCCGAGGAGCAGGACCAGGAGATCGCGCCCCCGCGCCGCTACCCCTGAGCGCCCGGCGCCCCCGCCGGGGCCTTGGCGGCCACGGCGGGCCAACGCACCTCGATGCGCCCACCGCCGGTGGGCGTGGCCCCGGCGGACACGACGCCGCCGCGCCCGTGCACGAGCGCCGCGACGAGGGCCAGCCCGAGCCCGGCCCCGCCGCCCGCCTCCGGGGAGAGCCGCACGAACCGGTCGAAGATCCGCTCGCGGTCGGCGGGCGGGATCCCCGGCCCGTCGTCCTCCACGAGCAGCCGGACGACCCGGCCCGCGGGCAGGACGCTGATCCGCACCAGGGAACGGGCGTAGCGGCGCGCGTTCGACACGAGGTTGTCCAGCACGAGCGCCACCTCCGACGGGGTCGCCGCGACCTCGGCGGGGGTGGGCGCCACCAGCTGCAGCACAGGGTCGTCGATGTGGTCGCGCTCGCAGCCGGTGCCGCCACCGGCCCGCTCCATGGCGGCCTTGGCGGCGGCGACGAGGTCCACCGGCTCCGCGGGCGGGCGCTGCCCGGCGTCGGCCCGGGCGAGCGCGAGCAGGTCGGACAGCAGGGCGGTCAGCCGGGTGGCCTCGGCGACGATGGACCGCAGCACCTCGTCGGTGAGCTCCGGGTCGGGGTGGGCGACGGCGACCTCCGCCTGCGCCCGGATGGCGGCCACCGGTGAGCGCAGCTCGTGGGCGGCGTCGCCGGTGAACCGCTCGAGGCGGGACACGGCCTCGTCGCGGCGCGCCAGCAGGGCGTTGAACTCCTCGGCGAGCACCCGCAGCTCGTCCTTGGCGACCGGCACCGGCAGGCGCTGACCCGGCGGGAGCGCCGATGCGGCCACGCGCATCCGGTCGACGGGGCGCAGCGCGGCCCGGGTCGCCGCCCACGCCGCGAGCGCCACGACCGCGGCCACGACCAGCGCGCCGACGACGAACCCGACCGTCGCGTTCGCCAGCAGGATGGCCCCGCCCACGAGGTCGGAGGTCACGACGACGAGCCGCGGCGACCCGTCCGGCATCACGGCGGGCACGGCGAGCCAGCGGCGCAGCTCCCGGAAGTCGCCGACGACGAAGGCGTCGCCCGCGGCGAGCGCCCGGGTCTGGTCGGGCCGCAGCGGGAGCGCCGGGCCGCCGTCTACGGGCACCCCGGACATGTCGACGACCCGCAGCTCGAACCGGCGCACCTGCTCCGGTGGGGTCCCCGCGGCCAGCTGCTCGGCCACGACGCGGGCGTCGCTGCGCAGCTCGGCGTCGGCGGCCCCGAGCATCGTCTCGTAGAGCATGCTGACCCCGAGCCGGCTCAGCGCGAGCATGCCGATGAGCGCGACGCACCCGACCACGAGCGTGATCCGCAGCCGCAGCGGTCGCGCCGACCACCACCGGCGGAACCTTCTCACGGTGACTCGATGATGTACCCGTAGCCGCGGACGGTCTTGAGCACGTGACCGGCGCCGACGGCGTCGAGCTTGCGCCGCACGTACCCGACGTAGACCTCGACGACGTTGCGGCTGGCGGCCTGCTCGTCGCCCCACACCAGCCGCAGGAGCTCGTCCTTCGCGACCGCGGTGTCGGGGCGGCTCGCGAGCGCGTGCAGCAGGGCGAACTCGCGGGGCGACAGCTCCACGACGTCGCCGTGCCAGCTCACCGACCGCGCCACCGGGTCGACGAGCAGCGGGCCGAGCCGGACGCGCTGGCCGGTGCGGCCGAGCGCCGCGTCGCGGCGGCGCAGCATGGCCCGCACCTGGGCCACCAGCACCACGAACGCGAACGGCTTGACGAGGTACCCGTCGGCGCCCAGGTCCAGGCCGTCGGCCTGGTCGAACTCGCCGTCCTTCGCCGAGAGCAGCAGCACGGGGGTGTCCACGCCCGCCGCCCTGATCTGTTCGAGCACCCGGTACCCGGAGAGCCCGGGGAGGATGATGTCGAGCACGACCGCGTCGAAGCTCCCGGTGAGGGCCGCCTCCAACGCCGAGTGCCCGTCCCCGACGGCGACGACCTCCATGCCCTCGGCCGTCAGGCCGCGCGCCACCGCCGTCCGGATGCCCGGTTCGTCGTCCACCACAAGCACGCGCGCCACGTTCGATTGCCTCCGCTTCGCTCAAGGCGGGCTCGTGGCGGACGCTACCCGCCTCCGCATCCGCGCACCTCAGAACACTCTCAGCGCGCATCAGTCACGCTATGCCCCATGGCAACCGCACGCAGCAGCGAATTCGGACGCGCGGCCGCCGCCGGCATCGCGGTGGCGGGCGTGGTCGGGCTGGGCCTGCTGGCGGTTCCGGCGGGAGCGGGTGCGCAGCCCGCGCTGCCGCCCGTCGACCCCGAGGAGCTGGTCCGTTCGGTGCTCGCCGCCGACCCGCAGCCGCTGGCAGGCGCCGTCGAGCTGGACAACGACCTCGGCCTGCCCGCGCTGCCGGGCCTGCCGCAGGCCGGGAACGGCACGAGCACCGCGCGCATCTGGTCCGACGGCGACCGCCGCGGCCGCGTCCAGCTCCCCACCGACTCCGGCGAGCGCACGCTCGTGTCCGACGGCGAGACGTTCTGGTCGTGGAACTCAGAGGACCGCACCGTGCGGCGGGTCCCGAAGGGCGAGCACGACCGCGACGCGGGCGACGCCGACCCGGGCGCGACCGCGGCGAAGGTGCTCGCGAAGCTGCAGCCGACGAGCCTGATCAGCGTCGACGGCACCTCCGAGGTGGCGGGGCGCCCGGCCTACGAGCTGGTGCTGGCGCCCCGGCCCACCGAGCGCACGCTCCTGCGGGAGGTCAGGGTGGCGGTGGACGCCGAGCACCGGATGCCGCTGCGGCTGACCGTGCTCGCCACCGGCTCGCCCGACCCGGCGGTGGAGGTCGGGTTCACCGATCTGTCGTTCGGCCCGCAGGACCCGGAGCTGTTCCGGTTCACGCCGCCGCCGGGTGCGAAGGTCGAGGACGCTCAGCGCCCGGAGGGCCACCACAACGGGGACTCCGGATCGACCACGGTGGGCGACGGCTGGGACACTGTTGTGGTGGCCGCCGCTCCCCCGTCGGACGCCGATCGCCCCGAGGGCGTCCCCGAGCTCGCCGAGCTCGGCAGGCCCGTCACCGGCCCGTGGGGCAGCGGTCGGCTGATCACGAGCGCGGTGGCGAGCGTGATCGTCACCGACGACGGCCGCATCGCGGCCGGAGCGGTCCCCGAACAGGTTCTGAGCGAGGCACTGACCAGGTGACCACGATGCCATCGGTGGACGCGGCGCTCGCTCCGGCGGGCGCCGCTCCCGTAGGGGGAGCGGTCGCGGCACGGGCGCTCGGGTTGCGCAAGGAGTTCGGCCGCACCGTCGCCGTGGACGGCATCGACCTCGAGGTCCCGACCGGTTCCGTGCTCGGGATGCTCGGCCCCAACGGCTCCGGCAAGACCACCCTCATCCGGATGCTCCTCGGGCTCACCCGGCCCACCGGGGGCGCGGCCGAGCTCTTGGGCCAACCGGTGCCCGAGGGCATCGAGCGGGCGCTCCCCCACGTCGGCGCGCTCGTCGAGGGCCCCGGGTTCCACCCGTTCCTGACCGGGCGGGAGAACCTGCTGCGCGCCGCGGCCATGGAGCCGCTGCTCGCCCGCCGCGAGATCGCAGGCGCCGTGGACGCCGCGCTGGAGCGGGTCGGGCTCGCCGAGGCCGCCGACCGCCGGTACCGGGGCTACTCGCTGGGCATGAAGCAGCGGCTCGGCCTGGCCGCGGTGCTGCTGCTGCCGCGCAAGCTGGTGGTGCTCGACGAGCCGACCAACGGGCTCGACCCCGCGGGCACCCGCGACGTGCGGCGGATCATCGCCGAGCTGCACGACGCGGGCACCACGGTCATCGTGTCCTCCCACCTGCTGGCCGAGGTCGAGGCCACGTGCACGCACGTCGCCGTGCTGCAGGCGGGCTCGCTCGTGGCCGCCGGCGAGCTGCGCGCGCTGCTCGCGGCGGGCACCACCGGGCTGGTCATCACCACCCCGGACGTCGACCTGGCGCTGCGCACGCTGCGCGCCGCGGGCGCCACGGCCTACCGGGCCGAGCGCACCAGCGCCGAGGAGCAGGCCGTGGTGGTCGGCGACGACGGCCCGCCCGCACCGGAGCTGATCGCGCTGCTCGTGCGCGCGGGCGTGGCCGTGCACGAGGCCCGCCGCAGCCGCACCAACCTCGAGGAGCTCTTCGCCCGGCTGACCGAGGAGCCCGCGTCATGACCACGACGGCCGTCCTCCCCGGCACCGACACGCCGCGCAGCGTCTCGCTGGGCCGGCTGCTCGGCGCGGAGCTGCGCTGGGTGCTGCGCCGCCCCCGCACGCTCGTGATGCTCGCGGTGTTCGCGCTCGTCCCCGTGCTGATCTCGATCGGGGTGGCCGTGGGCGACCCCGGTGAGGGCGGCGGGCGCGGCCTGATCGGCGCCGTCGCGGGCAACGGGCTGGTGCTGCCGGTCGTCGCGATCACGGTCTCGCTCGCGCTGCTGCTGCCGCTCGCCGTCGCGATGGTCGCGGCCGACGCGATCGCGGGCGAAGCGGCGCAGGGCACGCTCCGCGGGCTGCTGCTCGCGCCGGTCGGGCGCCTGCGTCTGGTCGGGATGAAGGCGTTCGGCGTGCTCGTGGTCGCGGTCCTCGCCGTGCTCGCGCTGGCCGTGGTGGGCGTCCTCGCGGGGGTGGTCGTCGTCGGCCGCCCCGAGGGGCTGCTCGTGACGCTGTCGGGCACCACCCTCGAGACGGACGAGGCGCTCGGGCGGATCGCGCTCGTGGTCGCCTGGACGATCGGGCAGCTGGCCGCCGTCGGCGCGGTGGCGCTCGCCGTCTCCGCGCTCACCGAGCACCCGTCGGTGGTGATCGCCTCCGTGCTGGGCGGGCTGATCGTGTTCGGGGTGCTGTCGGCCATCCCCGCGCTGGAGTGGCTGCAGCCCTACCTGCTCACCACCGGGTGGACCGCGGGCGCCGACGCCCTGCGCGACCCGATGCCGGTCGACGGCATGGTGACGAGCACCCTGCGCGCCCTCTGCTACCTGGCGGTGGGCGCCGGGATCACCGTCTTCCGGATGCTGCGCCGCGACGGGTAGCGCAGGATTGCGCCATGCCCAGGCCGAAGCTGCTCGACGACGACGAGATCACCGCCGCGCTCGCCGACCTCCCCGGGTGGGAGCGGGAGCAGGACGCGCTGGTGCGCACGACCCAGCTGCCGTCGTTCCCCGCCGCCATCGCGGTGGTGGACCGCGTGGCGGCGATCGCCGAGGAGCGCGACCACCACCCCGACATCGACATCCGCTGGCGCACGCTCACGTTCCGCTGCTCCACCCACTCCGAGGGCGGCATCACGGAGCTGGACGTCGCGCTGGCCAAGGCGATCTCGGAGGAGATCGGCAAGGAGATCACCAAGGACGTCGCCGCGGGCGGCGGCTGAGGGATCAGTCCGCGGCCAGGGCGGGCGCGCGACGGGTGGCGGCGCGCAGCGCGAACACCAGGCCGACGACCACCAGCCCGAGCACCGCGCCGACCTCGGGCAGGGCGAGCAGGCCGACGGTGCCGATGACGGCGCCCCCGAACACGGCGGCAAGGCCCATGCCCAGGTAGATCGCCGACGCGTTGAGCGACAGCACCAGCCCGCCCGCCGGGGCCAGCTCCAGCAGCAGGTTCTGCACCGGCGGGTTGAACGACCAGGTGAACACGCCCCACGCGAACAGGGCGAGCGCCGCCCCCACCGCAGCCGTGGCGGTCCACGGGAGCGTCGCCACCAGGACGACGAAGCCGCCGACCGTCGCGAGCAGCGTCGGCATGCTCCCGAACCGGTCGGTGGCCCGGCCGCCCCACGCGTTGCCCACGATCGCGCCGAGGCCGTAGGCGAGCAGCAGCCCGCCGATGGTGGGGCCGGCGAGGCCGGTCGTGAGGCCGAGCAGCGGAACGATGTAGATGTAGACGCTCATGGTCGCGACGACGCCGAGCACCGTGATCGCCAGCACGGTGAGCACGCGCCGGTCGGCCGCGACGGCGAACCGCTCCCGCAGCGGCACCGACGGCGAGCCCTCCAGCACCGGCAGCAGCGCCCGCACGGCGACCGCCGTGGCGACGCTGACCGCCGCGATGAGCGCGAACACCCCGCGGTAGCCGATGCCGTCGGCGAGCAGCGAGCCGATCGGCACGCCCAGCGCGAGGGCGACGGTGAGGCCGCCGAACACGATGGCGACGGCGCGCCCCCGCTCCTCGGGCGGGCGCAGCGCGGTGGCGAAGAGCGTGGCGGCGGGCGTGTAGGCGGCGGCGCCGAGCGCCGCGACGATGCGCCCGCCGAGCAGCAGCGGGTAGCTCGTGGCGACCGCGGAGAGCGCATTGCCCGCCGCCGACACGAGCAGGGCGACCAGCAGCAGCCGCCTGCGTTCCCACCGGGCCGTCACGGTCGCGAGCACCGGGGCGCTCACCGCGTATGCGAGCGCGAAAGCGGTGGTGAGCTGCCCGGCGGCGGTGACCGAAACGCCCAGCTCTGCGCTGACCGCGGGCAGCACGCCCGCGATCACGTAGGCGCTCGTGCCGACGGCGAACGCGCCGGCGGCGAGCAGGTGGGTGCGTGCGGAGGCGAACATCCGGGACCTTCCCAGGCGGAATCCAAGTACGACGGTCACCGTACTACGACGGTGGTCGAACTTCGATGTCCGTCGTACGATCGCGCCATGCCCGCCGTCGCGCAGGACGCCCGGCTACCCCAGCCGGCGCGTGAGGAGATCCGGATCGAGCAGGTCCTGGCCGCGCTCGGCGACCCGGTGCGCCTGCAGTACGTGCGGGAGCTCGCGAAGTGCGCCGACGGGGTGGCGTGCGGGTCCATCCCGCTGCCGATCACGAAGTCGACGCGCACCCACCACCTGCGCATCCTGCGCGAGGCAGGGGTGATCAGCATGCGCGTCGAGGGCACGCGGCGCATCGCCCACCTGCGCCGCGACGACCTGGACGCCCTCTACCCGGGGCTGCTGGACGGCATCCTCGCCGCCCCGCACTGACGGGGCGGCGTCAGAAGCGGCGGTTCGCCAGCACGGGCACCGCGGCCCGCGCCCGCTCCACCTCGTCCAGGTCCAGGTCGGCCACCAGCAGGTCGGGTTCCGCGCCGAGCTGCGCCTGGATCGTGCCCAGCGGGCCGGCCACCGCGCTCGCGCCGATGCCGGTGGGCGCCTTGCCCGCCTCCCGGCCGACCGTGGTCGGGTCGGCCTGGTCGCACGCGGCCACGAACGCCGTGCTGTCCAGGGCCCGCGCGCGCACCAGCAGGTCCCACTGCTCGCGCTTGCCCGGCCCGGCACCCCACGAAGCCGGCACGACGATCACGGTGGCCCCGCTGCCGGCGAGCGTCTGGAACAGGCCGGGGAAGCGCAGGTCGTAGCAGGTGGCGAGCCCGACGGTGACGCCGCCGACCACGATGGTGACCGGCTTCGTGCCAGGCGCCACCGTGCGCGACTCGGCGAACCCGAACGCGTCGAACAGGTGGATCTTGTCGTAGCTCGCCTCGACGCCCGGGCCGGTGGCGAGCAGCGTGTTGTGGACGCGCCCGTCGGCGGCGGGCGTGAACATCCCGGCCACCACCGTGACGCCCGCGCCCGCGGCGATCTCGCGCACGCGCTGCGCCCACGGGCCGGGAAGGGGCTCCGCGACCGGGCCGAGGGGGTTCCCGAACGCGCACATGGTGGCTTCGGGGAAGACGACGAGCTCGGCCTCGGCGGCCGCGGCCCGCTTCACCCCGTCGGCGACGAGGTCGAGGTTCTCCGCCGGGTCGGCCGTGGCGGCGATCTGAGCGAGGGCGATCCGCACGAAACCTCCAGTTCATGTATACCTAATGCATGCAAAAGCCGGTGTCGGGCCGCGAGCGCGCGTACCGCCACCTGCGCGAGAAGGTGCTGGTCGATCCGGACATCCAGGGAACCTTCCTCAACGAGGTCGAGCTCGCCCAGGACATCGGCGTTTCCCGCACCCCGGTGCGGGAGGCCCTGCTCCTGCTCGTCGCCGAGGGCCTGGTCGAGATGGTGCCCAAGCGTGGAGCGTACGTCCCCCCGCTCTCCGGGCGGCAGATCCGCGAGCTCATGGAGCTGCGCGCGCTGCTCGAACAGCACGCCGCGTCCGTCACGCTCCGGGAGGGCACGGTCCCCCTGGACGCCATGCGCGCCGCCCTCGCCGAGCAGGAACGCCTGCTCACCGGCGAGTGCGACGCACGGGAGTTCATCGAGTGGGACCGCCGCTTCCACCAGGCCCTCGTCGACGCGGCGGGCAACTCGTTGATCGCCCGCACCTACGCGGGCCTGCGCACGCGGCAGGTGCGCGTCGGGGTCGCCGCGCTGTACCGCGCCACCGACCGGCAGCGGGCCGTCCACGCGGAGCACGGCCGCATCGTCGCGGCGCTCGAGGCGGGCGACGCGGCGGCCACGCACGAGGCGATCGCCGACCACCTGCGGATCACGCAGCAGCTGTTCCTCCAAGCGTGACCAGCAGCTCCTCGTCCTCGTCCGGGTTCGGGTCGCGGCCCGCGACCAGCCCCGCGAGTGTGACCAGGCAGGCCACGAGCACGTAGAGCGCCACCGGCACCCACGACGCCCACGCGCCCAGCAGCGCGGTGAACGCCAGCGGGGCGATCGCCCCGCCGAACACGCCCGCGATCGTGTAGGCGAGCGAACTGCCGGTGTAGCGCAGGCGCGGGGTGAACTGCTCGGTGACGAACGCGGCCTGCGGCCCGTACATGAACGAGTGCAGCGCCAGCCCGACGACCACGCCGACGACCAGCACCGCCGTCGATCCGGCGTCGATCGCCGGGAAGAACACGAACGGCCAGATCGCCGAACCCACGGCCGCGGCCGCGTACACCGCGCGCCGGTTGAACCGGTCGGACACGGCGCCGGCCAGGGGGATGAGGCCGAGCTGGCAGGCCGAGCCGACGAGGATCGCCGTGAGCACCTGGGCCCGGCTCATGCCGACGACGGTGGTCCCGTAGGTGATCACGAACACCGTGAACAGGGCGTAGCTGACGTCGGGCCCGATCCGGCTGAGCACCCCGGCGAGCAGGCCGCGGCCCTGCGTGCGGAAGACGTCGCCGATCGGCGCGGCGGGTTGCTCGCCGCGCTGCTGGATCGCGCGGAAGACCGGCGTGTCCTCCAGCCGCAGGCGGATCCACAGCCCGAACCCGACGAGCACCGCGGACAGCAGGAACGCCGCCCGCCACCCCCAGCCGAGGAAGGCCTCGTCGGTGAGCGTGGCGCTCAGCAGCGCGAGCACGCCGTTGGACAGCAGGTTGCCCGCGGGCGGTCCGATCTGCGCCGCGGACGACCAGAAGCCCCGCTTGCGCGGGTCGCCGAACTCGCTCGACAGCAGCACGGCGCCGCCCCACTCGCCGCCGACGCCGACGCCCTGGGCGAACCGCAGGAGCACCAGGATGATCGGCGCGGCGACGCCGATCGTCGCGTACGTCGGCAGCACGCCGATCAGGAACGTCGCGACGCCGATCAGCAGCAGCGTGAGCACCAGCACCTGTTTGCGCCCGACGACGTCGCCGAGGCGGCCGAACACGAAGCCGCCGAGCGGGCGCGAGACGTAGCCGACGGCGTATGTCGAGAACGCGAGCAGGGCGCCGGTCAGCGGGTCCGACTCCGGGAAGAACAGCTGGGGGAAGACGAGGGCGGCCGCGGCCGAGTAGACCGCGAAGTCGTACCACTCGAGCGACGTGCCGGTGAGGCTCGCCGTGAACGCCTTCACCAGCGAGCGCCGATCGATCTCCGTGGGCATGCGCGTTCCTCCGGTCCGGTGGCGACTCGCGCTATACTTCATGTATACAAGTCGCATGCGCAAGTCCTGGACGCCCGAGCTCACCTTCGACCTGCCCGACGGGACGACGGTCGCGGTCACCGTCACGCGGCTGCTCAACGGCGGGTACGCCGGGCGCGAGCAGGACGAGGTCGCGGCGCACGTGGCCGAGCTCGCCGAGCTGGGGGTGCCCGCGCCCGAGGTGACGCCCGCCCTCTACCCCGTCGCCCCCTACCTCGCCGCCCAGACCGACGCGGTGCCCGTGCAGCACGGCCGCACGTCCGGCGAGGCCGAGTGGGCGCTCCTCGTGGCCGGCCCGCAGCCGCGGGACCTGCTGCTCACCGTGGCGTGCGACCACACCGACCGCGCCCTCGAGGTGCACGGCGTCGCGTGGAGCAAGAACGCGGGCCTCGACGTGCTGGGCCGCGGGGCGTGGCGCCTCGCCGACGTCGAGGACCACCTCGACGAGCTGCGCCTGCGCGCGTGGGTGACCAGCGGCGGCGGCCCCGAACGGCTGATCCAGGACGCGACGCTCGCCGCGCTCCTGCCGCCGCGGCACTGGCTCGGAAGCGTCGGCCACCTGCTGGAGCCCGGGACGGTGCTGCTGTCGGGCACCGTGTCGATGCTGCCGGGCGTCGACCAGTTCGCCGACCGCTGGCGCGTGGAGCTCGCCGACCCCGTCACCGGGCACGCCCTCGGCCTCTCCTACACGGTGGAGCGCATGCCGGAGCCGATCGGATGACGGCGCCCCGCCGAGGGGTCGCCGGCCGGCGTTCCCGTCACCACCCCGGGACGGCCGGCGGTGACGTCGGCTAAACTCCCCGCCGTGCAGCGGTTCTACTTCTGGTTCAGCCGACCGGCCCGGGAGGGGTCGGCGGGCGAACCGCTGCGCTGACCTTCCACCCCGAGCCGGATCCCCGAGCCGGCTCGGCGGTTTCTCGACGAGCGCGGCTCGACCGACACAGAGAGCGCCGTCATGACCCTCACCGCCGTCCCCGCACTGGACGAGCACCGCACCACCCGGATCAGCCCGCTGCTGTCGCCGTCCCTGCTGCGCCACGAGCTCCCCGTCGACGCGACGGTGGCGGAGACCGTCACGAGATCGAGGGCCGAGGTCGTCGACATCCTCGACGGCCGCGACGACCGCCTGATCGTGGTCGTCGGGCCCTGCTCGATCCACGACCCCGACGCCGCGATGGACTACGCCCACCGGCTGGCGGAGCACTCCGAGCGGGTCGCGGGCGAGCTGCGGGTCGTCATGCGCGCCTACTTCGAGAAGCCGCGCTCGACCGTGGGCTGGAAGGGCCTGATCAACGACCCCGGCCTGGACGGCACCTACGACGTCAACCGGGGCCTGCGCACCGCGCGCAAGCTGCTGCTCGACGTCACGGCGCTCGGCCTCCCGGTCGGCTGCGAGTTCCTCGACCCGGTCACGCCCCAGTTCCTCGCCGACGTCGTGACGTGGGGCGCGATCGGCGCCCGCACGGCCGCGAGCCAGGTGCACCGCCAGCTGTGCAGCGGGCTGTCGATGCCGGTCGGCATCAAGAACCCCACCGACGGCGACGTGCAGGTCGCGGTCGACGGCGTCCGCGCCGCCGCGGTCAGCCACGTGTTCATGGGCATCAACCGCGACGGCCTGGCCGCCCTGATCACGACGTCGGGCAACCCGGACTGCCACGTCATCCTCCGCGGCAGCACCAGCGGCCCGAACCACGACGCCGCCTCCGTGGCCGACGCGCTCGACCGGCTCCGGGCCGCCGACCTCCCCGCCCGGCTGATCGTGGACGCGAGCCACGGCAACAGCGGCAAGGACCACGTGCGGCAGGCGGGCGTCGTGCACGAGCTCGCCGAGCGCATCGGCGCCGGCGAGGAGGGCATCACCGGCGTGATGATGGAGAGCTTCCTCGTCGGCGGGCGCCAGGACCTCGGCCCGAACATGACGCGGGGCCAGAGCATCACCGACGCCTGCATGGACTGGGACACCACGGCCGGGCTCCTCGACGAGCTGGCCGCTGCGGTCTCCGCCCGGCGGGGCTAGTCGCCGCGCAGCGCGGTCGCGGCGAGGGACTCCAGCTCCGCCGCGACCGCCGCGCGCCCGACCGGCTCCGCCTGGGCGTTCACCACCGTGGTCCCGTCGCGCCGCGAGGCGTAGTGGTGCCCGGTGAACCGCACCCGCCGGTACGGGCCCTCCTCCCGGGACAGCTCGGTGACGTTCCCGGTGCCGTGGGTGTCGACGAGCCGGTGGAACTTCCGCGCGCTGCGGGTGTCGGGCATCTCCACCCACGACACCGCCACCAGCACCACGCCGCGCTTGCCGTCCCGCACCTCGAACCACGCGCGGTGCAGCGCCACGCAGGGGTGCTCGCGGAAGAACTCGCGCACCTTCCCGTAGGAGTGCGCGGCGCAGTCGTCGGTGGTGTCGAAGCGCTGCTCGACGCGCACCGCCTGGCGGAGCAGGCGCAGCCGGGCCGCGTTCGCGTCCCGCCGGCGGGCCTGGCTGCTGGCGCGGAGGCTGCTCGCGCTCACGGTGACGCCGCTCCCCCCGGCCGCCGCGGTGCCGGCGACGGTCGCCGTTCCGCCTGCTCCGATCGCAACGGTCAAGACGATGGCGAGGAGGAGACCTCCGCCCTTCCCCTTCGCCTTGTACCCCGGACGCCGCCGACCTTCATCATCCGTCCACCAGAAGTCGGGCTTGTCCGCCATGATCACCCCCCGTCTCAGCGGGCGGCAGCATATGACCGGGATCACCCGATCGTGCGGACGAATCGCCGAAGCGGATTCGATCTCCGTGGCGTTTCCCGAGCCCCGTCACGCGGACGGCTCAGCCCTCCACCTCCGCCAGCCGGCGGGTGAGGAAGCGGCGTTCGGCGTCCGACTCCGTCAGCGCCAGCGCCTTCCGGTACTCCTCGGCCGCTTCCTCCCGCCTGCCCTGGCGGCGGAGCAGGTCGGCGCGGGTGGCGGGCACCATCCGGTAGCCCGCCAGCTCGTCGCCGACCTCGTCGACGAGGGCCGGCCCGGCCGCGGGCCCGTCCGCCATCGCGACGGCGACGGCGCGGTTGAGCCGCACCACCGGCGAGGGGGTGAGCTGCGCGAGCCGTCCGTACAGCGCCGCGATCTGCGGCCAGTCGGTGTCGGCCGCGCGGGCGGCGCGGGCGTGGCAGGCGGCGATGGCCGCCTGCACCTGGTAGGGGCCGGGTGCCCGGCGGCGCAGCGCCGCGTCGAGGAGCGCGAGCCCCTCGGCGATCTCGTCCCGGTGCCACCGGGCGCGGTCCTGGTCCTGCAGGGGCACGGGGTCGCCGGCGTCGTCGAGGCGCGCCGCCCGCCGCGAGTGCTGCAGGAGCAGCAGTGCCGTCAGCCCGAGCACCTCGGGGTCGTCGGGCATGAGTCCCGCGAGGGGGCGGGCGAGGCGGATCGCCTCGGCGCACAGGTCGTGCCGCACGAGCTCCGCCCCGGCCGCGGCCGCGTAGCCCTCGTTGAACAGCAGGTAGACGACGCCGAGCACGCCCGCGATCCGGTCGGGCAGCAGGTGGTCGGGCGGCAGCCGGTGCGGGATGCCCGCCCGGCGGATCTTCCGCTTCACCCGCACGATCCGCTGCGCCATCGTCGCCTCCGGCACGAGGAACGCCCGCGCGATCTCCGGCGTGGTCAACCCGCACAGCGTGCGCAGCGTCAGCGCCACCCGGCCTTCGAGGGACAGGGCGGGGTGGCAGCAGGTGAAATCAGGCGGAGCCGTTCGTCGGGGATGGCGCTCTCGTCGCCCGGGTCCGCGGGCCCGGGCAGCGTCGCCAGCTCCCTGAGCTTCGCCGCTTCGATCTTGCTGCGCTTGAGCCGGTTGAGCGCCGCGTTGCGGGCGGCGGTGGTGAGCCGCGCGCCGGGGTTGCGCGGCACGCCGTCGCGCGGCCGGCGGGCCAGCGCCTGCGCGACGGCGTCCTGCGCGCACCCCTCGGCGAGGTCCCAGTCGCCGGTCATCCGGATCAGCGTGGCGACGACGCGGCCCCACTCGTCGCGGAACGCGGCGGCGACCGCCGCCTCGATGGCCTCGTCGAGATCGGCGCACTCCAGCAGGTCGAAGCCGAACACCTGCTCCTTGGTCTCGGCGAACGGACCGTCGGAGATCATCACCTCAGCGCCCCGCACCCGCACCGTGGTGCTGTCCGACGGCGGACGCAGGCGGTTGCCCACCAGCCGCACGCCGCGCCCGTCCATCTCGCTCACCCAGTCCTCGATCGGGTAGCCCGTCTGGTCCTCGGCGCGCCCTCGTCGCCCTCGTAACCGCAGATCAGCAGCAGGTACTGCATCGTCGGTCCCTCTTCGTCCCGGTCGGTCACCCCTACGACAACCGGGAGGGACCGAAATCGACACCCGCTTGACAGGCAAGTCGTCACTTGCATATAAAGGCGTCGTGTCCGACGCGCTCTTCAAGGCGCTCGCGGATCCCACGAGGCGGACCATCCTCGACGAGCTCACCGAGAAGGACGGCCAGACGCTGTTCGAGATCTGCGGGCGGCTGTCGATGAAGCACGGGTACGGCGCATCGCGGCAGGCCATCTCCCAGCACCTCGCCGTCCTGGAGGAGGCCGGACTGGTCACCACCCGCCGCGAGGGCCGCTACAAGTTCCACCACCTCGACACCACCCCCCTGCGCTCGATCGTCGAGCGCTGGCCGATCGACTAGAGGGAGCCTGCGATGCTCACCATCAACCTGACGAGCGTGCTCGTCGACGACCAGGCCAAGGCGCTGGCCTTCTACACCGACGTGCTCGGCTTCGTGAAGAAGACCGACGTCCCGATGGGCGGGGCGCGCTGGCTCACCGTCGTCTCCCCCGCCGCTCCCGACGGCGTCGAGCTCGTGCTCGAACCCGACTCCCACCCGGCCGCGAAGGCCTTCAAGGAGGCGCTCGTCGCCGACGGCATCCCGTTCACGTCGTTCGCCGTGGAGGACGTGCAGGCCGAGTACGAGCGGCTAGCGGCGGCGGGCGTGCGGTTCGTGCAGGGGCCGACCGACCTGGGCCCCGTCGTCACCGCGGTCTTCGACGACACCTGCGGCAACCTCGTCCAGATCGCGGCCCAGAAGGGCTGACCCGCGGCGGCGTGCGCGGGCGAACCGGTGTGCAGCGGCGACCTCGCGCCCCACCACGTCGCCCACCGCTCGATCGCGCCGTGCCGCCCCAGGGCGGCGCGGACGTCCTCGTCGGAGCGGAACCGGGAGGAGGGCGTCGGCCCGGGCCGGCCCTCCACGAGCTCCCCGCCCCCACAGCCGCACCGCCGGCGGGGCGCCAGGACGCGCACGATCTCGGCGAGCGCCGCGTCGAGGTCGGCGTCGGCCACGTGCAGCAGCGTGCTCATCGTCCACCCGCCTCGAACGCGCCGTCGGCGGACGGGAGCTCCAGCACGGACGCGACCCGCACGTCGAGGCCGATCTACCGGCAGTGGGCCACGCGCCAGGTCGACGCCCGCGCAACCCGGCCCCGCCGCCGCGAACGCGGTGGCGTCGCGCCCGGGGCCCGCGCCGACCTCGACCACCGACCGGCACCCCTCGGCCCGCAGCGGCTCGACCACCGCCGCGCGCCGCGCCACGCGCTCCGAGGCGAGCTCCCGGCGGATGCGCTCGGGCACCGCGCCGTCGTCGTACGCGGCGAGGTCGCGCTCCCGCCGCCTCCGGACGGTGTCGTCACGCCCGCAGCGTGCCGGCCCGCCGGCGCGCCCGATCCCCCAATCCCTCATCCCCCAACGCCCCCTCGACCCCACAAGAACGCAGGCCGGTTGCTCGGCCGATCCCGGATGTCCGAAAGCTCGGTCGCTCCTAGCTTTTCCTCACATCGCCGGAGCGCGAATCGGAAAACCGGATCGAGGAGACGATCAAATGACCTCCGTTACCAACATCGCCGACCTGCTCGAGGCCCTGCGGCAGTGGCTGCTCGCCAACCCGAACGGCGATCTGCAGGACTTCGCGGCCGAGCACGACACGACGCCGCAGGAGCTCGCGGAGACCTGGAACAACTTCTTCGCCCACGCCGACTTCAGCCGCAACTACAACCTGGACACCGCGCAGGCGGGCGCGCAGGGCGCCACCCAGGCCGCGACCCAGGCGGCGGCGCACTCCGCCCCCGCGTACGTGCCTTCCTCGCCTCCGCCGTACCACGCGAGCCCCGAGGAATACGTGCAGTACCTGAAGCAGGAAGTGCACAACTACCAGCAGTTCACCACGATCAACAACATCGAGGACAATTCGATCAACACCCAGATCCTCGCCGGCGGCGACGTCGACCTCGACATCGACCAGAACCGCGCCGAGGACGGTGGCGTGGTCATCGACGACAGCGAGCTGGACGACGTCAACCTCAACACCGGTGACGTGGGTCCGGGTGGCGTGCTGCAGCAGGGCGAGACCAACCAGGCCGCCACCGGGGACGAGAACGTGCTGCAGGCAGGCGACAACAACGTCGGCAACACCGGCGACATCACCGCCAGCGACGGCAGCTCGGTCGCGGTCGGCGGCAACGCCAGCTCGATCGGCAGCGGCATCGACAACTTCGGCAGCGGCCAGCAGGCCACCAACGTCGCGGTCGGCGACAACAACAAGCAGGCCAACCAGCAGCAGGACAACGACAGCGAGGTCACCGTCGGCGACACGAAGGGCGGGACCGCGACCGGTGGCGCCGGCGGCGACGCGACCGGTGGCGCGGGCACCGGCGGCGACGGCGGCGACGGTGGCGACGGCGGGGCCGGCTTCCCGTTCGGCGATGGTGACGGCGGCGACGGCGGGGCCGGCGGCGCAGGCACCGGCGGTGCCGCGACCGGCGGCGCGGGCGGCGACGCCGACGCGAGCGCCGACGTCGACATCGACACCGGCAGCGACCAGAGCATCGACTTCTGATCGCCGCCCGGGGTAACGCCCGGGACCCGACGGACCGACTCAGCACCTTCGGAGGGGTGCTGGGTCGGTCGTTCGTCGTGGCGTGTGTTCACGAGGGGGAAGCGTGGCGCTGTCGGATGCCATCCAGCTCGTCGACCTCGCCCGCAGGGCGACCGAGGCCTACGGGCGCCCGGACCTCACGGCGAAGCTGAGCCGGACCCGTGAACGGCTGACCGACCCGAACGTGCGGGTGCTCGTCGTGGGCGAGTTCAAGCAGGGCAAGAGCCTGCTGGTCAACTCGCTCGTGTCGGCGTCGGTGTGCCCGGTCGACGACGACGTGGCCACCTCGGTGCCCACGATGGTGCGCCACGCCGAGTCGCCGACGGCGGCGCTCGTCCGGGAGCCGTCCGGCGGCGGGGAGCCGGAACGGACGCCGATCCCGATCGGGGAGCTGGCCGCGCACGTCTGCGAGTCCGGGAACCCGGACAACCGGCAGCGGATCTCCTACGCCGAGGTGGGCCTCCCCCGGGCGCTGCTCGCGGGCGGGCTCGTGCTCGTCGACACCCCGGGCGTCGGCGGCCTCGGCTCCGCCCACGGCGCCGCCACGATGGCGGCGGTCGCAGGCGCCGACGCGGTCGTGTTCGTGTCGGACGCCGCGCAGGAGTACACCAGGCCCGAGCTCGACTTCCTGGCCTCCGCGATGCAGATGTGCCCGAACGTCGTCGCGGTCCTCACCAAGATCGACCTCTACCCGGAGTGGCGGCGCATCGCCGAGCTCGACCGCGCGCACCTCGCCCGCGCGGGCGTCACCACCGAGCTGATCCCGGTCTCGTCCGAGGTGCGCCAGCTGGCGCTGCGCACCAAGGACAAGGCCCTCAACGAGGAGTCCGGCTACCCCGCGCTGGTCGGCTACCTGCGCAACCAGGTGCTCGGCCAGGCCGAGCGGCTCGCGCGCCGCGCCACCGGCCAGGACGTCGTCGGCGTCTGCGAGCAGCTGACCGCCACGATGCGCGCCGAGCTCGCCGCGCAGGAGACGCCGGAGCGGGCGCACGAGCTCGTCGCCCGGTTGGAGAAGGCGAAGGCCGCCGCCACTCAGCTGAAGGAGCGCACCGCGCGCTGGCAGGTCACCCTCAACGACGCGATCGCCGACCTGACCTCCGACATCGACCACGACCTGCGCGACCGGCTCCGCACGGTGCTGCGGGAGGCCGAGACGCTCGCCGAGGACGCCGACCCGGCCGACATCTGGGACCAGCTCGCGAAGTGGGTCCAGCAGCAGGTCACCGTCGCCGCGTCGGCCAACTTCGTCTGGGCGAACGAACGTGCCACCGCGCTCGCCCGCCGGGTCGCCGCCCTCTTCGCCGAGGACGGGCAGGTCGAGCTGCCCGCGCTGCCCACCGCGTCGGTCGGGCCCGCGCCCCGGGTGGCGGCGCTCGAGACCCCGCAGATCCAGCGCATGACGTTCGGGGAGAAGGCGCTGAGCGGGCTGCGCGGCGGCTACGGCGGCGGGCTGATGTTCTTCATGCCGCTCAGCCTCATCCCCGGCCTGGCCATCGCCGCGCCGTTCGCCGCCGTCGGCGGCGCGCTGCTGCTGGGCAGCAAACAGGTCCGCGACGAGAAGAAGCGGGCGCTGCAGCGCAGGCAGGCCGAGGCCAAGACGGCCATCCGCAAGCACATCGACGAGGTGCAGTTCCAGGTCGGCAAGGACTCGCGCGACCTGCTGCGGCGCACCCACCGCACGCTGCGCGACCACTTCACCGCGCTCGCCCAGGAGATGCAGACGTCGATGGGCGAGTCGGTCGCCGCGGCGCAGAGCGCGCTGAAGGCGACGCAGGCCGAACGCGACACCCGCATCGGCGACCTCAAGGCCGAGCTCGAACGCGTCGCGCACCTGGCGAACCGGGCCCGCGCGCTGATGGAGGCGTCGTGACGGCGCCGGCGGGCGGCTCGCCCCGGCTGCGGGAGGCGGTCCGGACCGTCCTGCGGCAGGCCGTCGAGACCTACCGGGACAGCCCACCGGCGCTGCGCTGGTTGCGCCACCACCTCGACCGCTACGACGAGCCGCTGCGGCTCGCCATCGCGGGCAAGGTGAAGGCGGGCAAGTCGACGCTGCTCAACGCACTGGTCGGCGAGGAGATCGCCCCGACCGACGCGGGCGAGTGCACCCGGGTGGTCACCTGGTACCAGGACGGCCACGCCCCGGCCGTCACGCTGTACCCGCGCAGCGGGCCGCCCCGCCGGCTGCGCATCGCCCGCGACGAGGGCGCCCTGCAGATCGACATGGGGGTTCCCGCCGAGACGGTCGACCGGCTGGAGGTCACCTGGCCGTCGGCGAGCCTGCGGGCCACCACGCTCATCGACACCCCCGGCATCGCGTCCCTCTCGCTGGACGTCTCCGCCCGCAGCGAGCGGTTCCTCGCCCCGGAGGACGCGCCGACCGCCGCCGACGCGGTGCTGTACCTGATGCGCCACCTGCACTCGGCGGACGTGCGGTTCCTCGAGTCGTTCCACGACCAGGGCGTGGCGCGGGCGGCGCCGGTCAACACCGTCGCCGTGCTGTCGCGCGCCGACGAGATCGGCGTCGGCCGCATCGACGCGCTGCGCTCGGCCCGGGTGATCGCTGCCCGCTACCGGGCGGACGAGACGCTGCGCGCGTTCTGCCAGACCGTCGTCCCGGTCGCGGGGCTCATCGCCGTCACCGGCCGCACGATGCGGCAGGACGAGTTCGCGTCGCTGTCGAAGCTCGCGGCGATGCCGCCCGAGAAGCTCGACGCCCTGCTGCTCACCGTCGACCGCTTCGCCACCGCGGAGGACGGCGTCGAACTGCCCACCGCCACCCGCGCCAAGCTGCTGGAGCGGTTCGGCCTGTTCGGCCTGCGCCTGTCCACCACCCTCATCCGGCAGGGCGTCGGCGACGCGTCGACGCTCGCGGCGGAGCTGGTGCAGCGCAGCGGCCTCGTCGAGCTGCGCGAGGTGCTGGCCACCCAGTTCTCGCAGCGCCGCGACCTGCTCAAGGCCCGCTCCGCGCTCATCGCGCTCGACCTGGTGCTGCGCCGCGAGCCCCGGCCCGCCGCGGCCCCGCTCGCCGTCGAGGTCGAGCGGATCCTCGCCGGCGCGCACGAGTTCGTCGAGCTGCGGCTGCTGTCCGACCTGCGCGGCCGGGTGGTGCGGCTGCCGAAGGAGCAGGCAGAGGAGGCCGAGCGGCTCATCGGCGGTGCGGGCGGCGCGGCCCACCAGCGGCTCGGCCTGCCGCCCGAGGCCGGTCCCGACGAGCTGCGCGCCGTGGCGCTCGATCGGCTCTCGGCGTGGCGGCGCCGCGCCGAGAGCCCGCTGTCGAGCCGGGCCGCGGCGAACGCCGCGCGCGTGGTGGTGCGCAGCTGCGAGGGGATGCTCGCCGGGCTCGGCCAGGGCCAGGACGGCTGAGGGCTCAGGACTGCGGCGACGACTGCGACTGCGTGGCGCCGCCCTCCCCGACCAGCATGCGCAGGTGGGCGAAGAGCTCACCGCGGCTGCCGGAGCCGAGCCGCTGCCGCATCCGGGCGACGTGGTTCTCCACCGTCTTCGCCGAGATGAACAGCTGCTCGCCGATCTGCTTGTAGGTGAGGCCGGACAGGACCAACTCGGCGACCTCGCGCTCCCGGCCGCTGATCGAGCCGATCGCGCTCGCGGCGGGCCGCTGCTCCGGGACCTTCGTCGTCCGGCGTGCCGGAGCCGCAACCCGCCCCGACTCCGCGGGGGCCGGGGCCGGCGCCTGCTCGTTCCCGCCCTGCAGCGCGCGGGCGCAGCCGAGCAGCGCGTTCATGCTCCTGCGGTCCCGGCAGCGGATCGCCGCCTGGCTGGCCAGCCGGCCGCCCTCCCAGCTCAGGCCGGCCGCGTGCAGGCCGCGCGCCGCGGCCTCCACCGCCTCGGCGTCGACGTCGCCGGAGAGGCTGCGCAGCCACTCCCAGCCGGCCGTGGCCACGGCGGTGGCGTACCGGCTGGTGGGCGCCATGGCGTCGAGCGCGGCCGCGTGCCGCTGGGCGACCGCGCCGGCGTCGGAGCCGATCGCGGCCTGCAGCCCCGACCAGTGCAGCGCCACCGCCCACAGCGGCGGGTTGCCCAGCCGGTCGAGCAGGGCCTCCGCCTCGTCCAGGTAGGGCTGCACCCAGCCCTGCTCGTTCAGCCGGGCCGCGCCGACGACGAGCTCGCCGAGCGGCTGCAGCGAGTACAGGTCGACGGGGTGGCGCACGATCGCCTCGCGGGCCCGGCGCCACCCGGTGAGCAGCCCGGCGAGGTCGCCCGCCCGCCGCGCGAGCCCGACCTCGAGCGCGGCGGCCAGCAGCTCGTCCCGCGGCTCCAGCCGGCCCGCGTCCGACGCCGACTGCAGCAGCGAACGCGCCTGCGCGCTCGCCCCGCGGTGCATCGCGACCAGCGCCTGCAGCAGCAGGTGCCGTGCCGCGACGACCCGCCCGCCCAGCTCGGCGGCGACCGCCTGGCCGAGCACGGACTGGGCGACGTCCAGCTCCCCGCAGTGGATCGCGACGAGGGCGGCCAGCGCCGCGGGCGTGTCGGGCAGCAGCGCCGCCCGGCCGGACGCCTCCAGCAGCACGGCCGCGCGGGTGAGCGCGGACAGCGCCGCGGTGGGCGTGCCCGCGATCGTGTCGTGGATGCCGCGGGCGAGAAGGGCTTCCGCGCCGGCGAGCACCGTGGGCGGTCGACCAGGGCCGCCCGAGGCCGCCTCCAGGACCTCCCGGGCCTCGTCGAGCGCGCCGATGCCGATCAGCGCGAGCACCGCGAGCAGGGACGGCCCGCCGGACGGCCGCGTGGCGAACCACCGGTAGAGCTCGGCGCTGCGGCTCAGCATTCCCCGGTGCGCGAGCACCGCGGCCGCCACCGCCACGGCGCGCCGGGTGGCCTCGCCGTCCACCGCGTCCGGTTCGGCGAGCACCTGGTCGGCCCGCCGCAGCGCGGCGTCCAGGTCGCCGACGAGCATGGCGGCCTCGGCCCGCCGGGCGGCGAGCTCGAGCGGTGGCGCGCCCGCGTCGACCGCGGCGTCGAACAGGTCGGCCGCGACGGGCATGCACTCCCGCAGCGCCTCGTCGCCCGCGCGCTCGAACGCGGCGGCCACCCGCGTGCCGGTCGCCCCGCTGCCGATCAGGCCGCGCGCGGCGCCGAGCACGCTCCCGCCGGCGTCGAGCTGGATCTCCGCCAACCGTCGCTGCAGCACCACCCGGTGGGAGGCGGGGACGGTCCGCTGCAGCGCGTGCCGCACGAGCGGGACCACCGCCCCGTCGGGTGCCATCAGCCCGGTGGCGGCGGCCCGGTCGAGCAGGTCGCCCACCGCAGCGGGCGCGACCTCCAGCAGGCGGGCGAGCACCTCGGGGTCGAGCGGGGCGCCGATCGTGCGGCCCAGGAGCAGCTCGCGGACCGCGACCGGCTGGGCGTCGATCTCGTAGCCCAGCTGGCGGATCACCGCGGGCGGCGGCTCGGAGGCCGACCCGAGCCGGTCGAGCGCGCGCTCGTCGCGCAGCCCGACGAGCAGCCGGTCGACGAGGTCGGGCAGGCCGCCCGTCTGCTCCGCCACGAGGTCCACCAGCTCGGCGGTCGGCCGCTCCCCCAGCAGCAGGTTGGCCCGGGCGGCGACGCCGGGCCGGTCCAGCGGCCCGAGCACGACCGGCCCGCGGCCCGTCCCGAACTCGGCGGCGAGCGAGGCGAGCACCCCGCTGCGCGGCCACGGCCGGTGGGCCAGCACGACCCGGGCCTCGGGGGCGGCGGACCAGGCCCGCACGCGCTCCAGGCTCGCGTCGTCGAGCTGGTGGGCGTCGTCGACGAGCAGCGCGACGTCGGGGGCGAACTCCTCGTCGGGCCCGGGCACCTCGCGCCGGACCGCGACCCCGGCCGCCTCGTAGAGCGCGCCGAGCGCGCCGAGGAGCACGCTCTTGCCGCTCCCGCCCGGCCCGACGACCACCGCGCGGCGCGGCGCGGCGGGTGAGGAGGCGACCTCCCGGTACAGCCGGCGAGCGGCGGGCGCGCCCGCGAGCGCGCCGTCCGAGCCTTGGCTCTCGGCCTTCCCGGCAGACGTCACGGTCCGGCCACTCGTCTGCACCGCGGCATGCCTCCCGTGTCGATGCCGTCGCCGTACCTGACGCACTGTCGCTGCGGGCCCGGATGGCCCGCTCAGGTTAGCGAGCCGACCAGCTGGGAAGAGACGTCCGAACGGCCGCTGATACACACCGCGCCCGGTGTAGCGACTCGCGCTCCGGGGCTACGGCGTTAACCCGATCCGTCAACCCACCGCGAACTCGTCGCCGGGGTCGTCGGTCGCCGGGTCCGCGCCGGGCCCGGCCCCCTCGGCGTCGTCGAACGGCGTCTCCGGGGGGTCCACCGCCACGAACGGGTCGTCCGCGTCGAGGTCGGGCTCGTCGCACTCCGCGAGGAGCGGCCCCGGCTCCCCGGGCGCGGTGTCGTCCGGCGCCTCCGCGGCGGCCGGGGCGTGCCCGGCGTCGGAGTCGAGATCCGCGTCGAGGTCGCTGTCGAGGTCGTCGAGATCGGCGCCGGCGAGATCTGCGTCCTCCGGCTCGGCGGCGGGCTCCACCTCGTCCAGCCCTGGATCCTCGCCGAGGCCGGTGTCGACGGCGGCGAGCGTGTCGTAGCGGACGACGTCGAGGCGCCCGTCCTGGGCGAGCTCGCGCAGGTAGCGGTCGGCGTGCTCCTCGGGCGTCTCACCCGGCTGCGGTGCCGGCGGGGTGAGCGCGGGCGCGTCCGCCGTGGAGAAGTCGGCGCGGAGGTTGTCCAGGAAGATCGGCATGAGCTCGGCGACCTCCACCGCGCTGAACCCGTGCGCGTGCGCGATCACGGACGGACTGGTCCCGGGGTTGTCCAGGATCATCCGCGTGACCTCCCAGATGGAGGCGCCCGGCTCGGCAGACACGTGAGCAACCCTACGAAGTCGATGGCGGCTCGCAATCAGGGATGCGACGAGTCACGGCGCGGCCGTGGAGGCGGCCCCGGGGCCCTCCCGCTTGGGGGGTTTGGGGGATCCGACGGCGACTTGCCCGGCGGGGGATGACCGCGACCGGCCCGGGCGTGGACCCTCCGATCGACACGCGAGGGGGCACCGCACCATGACCTACCAACTGGGGATCGACCTCGGGACGACGTACACGGCGGCGGCCGTGTCGCGCGCGACGGGGCAGCAGCACGCCGACCCGGAGATGGTGTCGCTGGGCGACCGCTCGGTGCAGGTGCCGTCGGTGCTGTACCTCGCCCCCGACGGGTCGGTGCTGGTGGGCGAGGCGGCCGAGCGGCGGGTGGCCACCGACCCGGACCGGGTGGTGCGCGAGTTCAAGCGCCAGATCGGCGACGAGATCCCGCTCGTGGTCGGGGGCAGGCCGTACCCGGCGCACGAGCTGGCCGCGACGCTCGTGCAGTGGGTCGTGCAGCGGGTGGCCGAGCGCGAGGGCGCCCCGGCCCGCCGGATCGCCCTGACCCACCCCGCCTCGTGGGGGGCTCACAAGAAGGAGCTGCTGCAGGGCGCGCTCGCCGCGCGCGGGCTCGACGTGACGTTCCTGGCCGAGCCGCAGGCCGCCGCGCTCAGCTACGCCGCGGCGGAGCGGGTCGAGCGCGGGTCCACGATCGCCGTCTACGACCTCGGCGGGGGCACGTTCGACGCCGCGGTCGTCCGCAAGAACGGGACGTTCACGCTGCTGGGCCACCCGGAGGGCATCGACCGGCTCGGCGGCGTCGACTTCGACGACGCGGTGTTCGCGCACGTCCGCGAGGCCGTCGGGGAGGCGTTCGACGAGCTCGACCCGGCCGACGACACCGTGGTGGCCGCGGTGTCTCGGCTGCGGCGCGAGTGCAAGGAGGCGAAGGAGGCGCTCTCGGCCGACACCGAGGTGCGGATCGCCGTCCTGCTGCCGGGGCTGCAGACCGCGGTGCGGCTGACCCGCGGCGAGTTCGAGGCGATGATCCGCCCGCACCTCGAGGAGAGCGTCGACGCGCTGCACCGCGCGGTGACCTCGGCCGGTCTGTCGCCCGCGGACCTGACGGCCGTGCTGCTGGTGGGCGGTTCGTCGCGGATCCCGCTCGTCGCCCAGCTGGTCTCGGCCGCGTTCGACCGCCCGGTGGCGGTCGACGCCGACCCGAAGAACGCGATCGCGCTCGGCGCCGCCCTGTCGATCTCGCCGCGGCCGGAGACGTGGCCCGCCGCGCACATCCCGCCGGTGGTCGCGTCGCCCTCGGCCGCGGCACCGACCCAGCCGGTGCCCGAGCCGGTCGCGCCGACGCAGCAGCTGGACCCGGCCGTGACCCAGCAGATGGACCCGCCGCGGCCGCCGGTGCCGACGCTGTCGCCGAGCACGTCGCCCCCGATGCCCGCGCCGAGCGGCGCGGGCCGGCCGGCCATCGTGTTCGGGGCGGGCGGCTTGCTGGTCGCCGCCGCGCTCGGCGCCGCCCTGCTGTACGGGCCGGACGACCCGGCGCCGTCCCCCACCAGCGAGACCGTCACCTCCGCGGTGCCGGTCCCCCAGACCACCGAGCTCCCGCCCGTGCCGGGGGACGCCGCACCGGCCGCCGTCGACCAGGGCGGCGACGCGGCCCGCCCGCAGAACCAGGGCGGCGGCCCCGCGCGTCCGCAGAACCAGGGCGGGCGGCCGCCCGCCGGCGGCGGGGGCAGGACCGAGGAAGAGCGACCGACGACCACGACCACCACCACGACGGAAACCACGACCACCACGACGGAAACCAGCCCGACCGACGAGCCGCCCGGCGAGGGCGCTGGAGGCGGCACGGGCACGGACGGCGGCGGGAACGGCGAGCCACCGGACGGGCAGGGCCAACCGGAGGGGCAGCAGGGGGGCGAGCCGGCGCCCGGCGGCGGCCCCGAGGGGGGCCCGCAGGCCCCGGTCACGTAGCCCGAGGCGGCGTGGTCAGCGTGACCCGCGTCGCTCCGCCGCGATCCGCCGCAGCTCCTCGCGGACCCGCTCGACGTTCCACCTCGCGTGCCCGCCGATCGACTCGAGGTCCGGGGTGAGCAGCCCGTCCTTCCGGTACTTCTGGATCGTCCGCGGCGCCAACCCCAGCGCACGCGCCAACTCGGCGGTGGAGACGGCCGTAGCCGCGGGTCGGTCCGGGCCGGGGTAGGGCTCCGGGGTGCGGAAGGGCCGCTAGTCCGGTCGCCTCCGCGGCTGTTCCAGCTGCTCGAGGACGTCGTCCAGGCTGAAGCGGAACTGGTTCCCCGGCGTCACGAGGGTCGGCCGGATCCGGCCGGTCCGCACCCACCGCTGCACGGTCGCCTGCGTGACGTTCAGCCGACGCGCTAGCTCCGCCGTCGTCAGGAGCGGCCGGTCGTCGGGGGCACCCACGGGCCGCATGGTCTGCCCGACAGGCCATCGGTTCCACTTGCATCACATCAGATCACATCATGGGCTAGTGAATGTAAGCGGATGTCCGATATTGTTCGCCCCGTGGCGTTCTGGATGACCGAGGTGCCGGGGGGCGGGTTCGCGATGGGTGAGGCGCCGGACGAGGCGCAGGCGCGGGTGGAGATCGCGCGGTCGCAGGGGCGGGCGTCGGTGGTGTTCCACGAGCGGTCGGGCCGCTACCGGTGGACGGTGGTGGTGGACGAGGGGAAGTCCGCGCACGGGTGGGCGGAGACGGAGGCGGAGGGGTGGTGGTTCGTGAAGGAGGCGGTGAACCGGCCGTTCCGCGGCACCCACCACCGCAGGCCCCGCGGGTTGTGGGCCCGGCCTCCCCAGTAGGAACCTGCGGAATGCCGCTCCCGAGGCCGCAGTTGGTTGAACCGTGAAGAAGATTGGCTTCCTGTCCTTCGGGCACTGGTCGGACTCGCCGCACTCGATGGTGCGGTCGGCCGCCGACGCCCTGCAGCAGTCGATCGAGCTCGCCGTGGCCGCGGAGGAGGTGGGCGCCGACGGCGCCTACTTCCGGGTCCACCACTTCGCCCAGCAGCTCGCCTCCCCGTTCCCGCTGCTGGCCGCGGCCGGCGCCCGCACCAGCCGGATCGAGCTGGGCACGGCCGTGATCGACATGCGCTACGAGAACCCGCTCTACATGGCCGAGGACGCGGGTGCGGCCGACCTCATCTCCGGTGGGCGGCTCCAGCTGGGGATCAGCCGGGGGTCGCCGGAGCAGGTGATCGACGGCTTCCGCTACTTCGGCTACGCACCGGCGGAGGGCCAGACCGACGCCGACATGGCCCGCGAGCACGCCCGGGTGTTCCTCGAGGTCATCAAGGGTGAGGGGTTCGCCCGCCCCAACCCGCGGCCGATGTTCCCCAACCCGCCGGGCCTGCTGCGGATCGAGCCGCACTCGCCGGGCCTGCGCGACCGGATCTGGTGGGGCGCGGGCACCAGGGCGACCGCCGAGTGGACGGCCGAGCAGGGGTTGAACCTGATGAGCTCGACGCTGCTCACCGAGGACACCGGCGTGCCGTTCCACCAGCTGCAGGCCGAGCAGATCCAGCGGTTCCGCGACGCGTGGAAGGCCGCCGGGCACACCCGCGAGCCGCGCGTCTCGGTCAGCCGCAGCATCTTCCCGATCGTCAACGACCTCGACCGCCGGCTGTTCTGGCGGGAGCGCGACAGCACCGACCAGGTCGGCTTCCTCGACGGCGGCACCGCCCGGTTCGGCCGCACCTACGCGGGCGAGCCGGACAAGCTGGTGAAGGAGCTGGCCGAGGACGAGGCGATCGCCGCCGCCGACACGCTGCTGCTCACGGTGCCCAACCAGCTGGGCGTGGACTACAACGCCCACGTCCTCGAGGCCGTGCTGACCCACGTCGCCCCGGAGCTCGGCTGGCGGTGACCCGCCTGCAGACCGCGGGCACGCACCTGCGGTTCACCAGCCGCCGGTCGGGCTCGCCGCGGATCGACGTCGTGTGGACGTGCACGAGCGAGCAGGTCGACGAGAGGACGTCGGTGGCGGGAACCCGGTGCGGGCTGGTCTTCTCGGAGCAGGACGGGCGGCACCGGGCGGTCACCGGCCCCGAGACCGCCGCGGGCACGGCCCCCGTCCCGAAGGAGGCCGTGTTCGTCGGCATCGAGTTCGCGATCGGCACCACGCTGCGCGGCCTGCCGATCGCCTCCCTGGTCGACGGCGGGGTGGAGCTGCCGGACACGACGGCGAGGTCGTTCCACCTCGCCGGTCCCGGGTGGGAGATGCCGCACCCCGGCGACGCGGAGGCCCTCGTCGAGCGCCTGGTCCGGTCCGGCGCCGCGGCCAGGGAGCCGATCGTCGCCGAGGTGCTGCACGGCGGCCGCACCGACCTGTCGGAACGCACGCTGGAGCGCAGGGGGCTCGCGCGGGCGCTGCGCCGCTACGTCGGGCGGACGGCCACGCAGCTGCGGTCGCGCCGCGGTGGCGCGCTCGCGCTGGACCTCGCTCAGCCCACCACGTCGTACAGCAGCTTCACGACGCCGTTGGGGTCGCTCTGCGATTCGCGCGGCCGCAGGTTCTGCTCGTCCCGGTCGGCGGCGCTGAACGGGCTCTTGCCCGCACCGGGCAGCACCGGGAAGACCAGCGGGTGGTAGCGGTCGAGCAGGCGTGCGTCGGAGAGCCTGCGGGCACGCTCGGCGCCGCCGCGGACGAAGATCGCTGCGCCGTCGCCCTCCTCGAGCTTCGCGACCTCGTCGGTGGAGCGCAGGATCGTCGTCTCCCCAGCCGTCGACGAGCGCGTCCTCACAAGAGCGTCGACGAGACGACGTACTTCGCCGCGTGGTCCTGCGAGTCGCGCCACGTCGGGGCGAACGCCTCGGGCACGAACCCGGCGTCCGCGAACACCCATCCACCGCTGCGGTGCTCCTCGCCCGGCCCGCCGCCGGGGGAGTCCACGACGCCGTCGACGACGTGAACGCGGTGTAGACCAACGTCGTCTGCCCGCGCACGGTGAGCGGCCCCGGGGCCGCCCGTCGTGGCCAGAACCGACACCCTCAACCGGCGAGGCGGGCGAAGCTGTCGAGCATGGCGCTGACCCCGAGCTCGAAGTGCCCGCAGGCGCCCGCGTCGTCGGCTCCCCGGGCGAGCAGGTTGTACTCCGGCGAGTCCGGTGGCGGCTTCCGGCTGCGCCGCTCGCCGCCGAGCCGGAGCGCGGCCAGGGTGAGGGCGTGGCCGACGGCGAACTCGCGCAGGCAGCGCAGGACGCGCACGGCGTCGCCCGGGGTGAAGCCCGCCTCGGTCATCACCGTGATCATGCGGTTGCCGGTCTCGATGGCCGCCGGTGAGCGGACGGGACGGGTGGCGAAGATGGTCACGGCGTGCGGGTGGGCGAGCAGCACGTCCCGCAGGCGGTGGGTGTACCGCTCGGCCAGGTCGCGCCACGGCCCGTCCCAGGGCAGCGACTCGACGTCGAGCTCGTCGAAGAGGACCTCGGCGATGCCGTCGAACAGCGCCTCCTGATCGGCGAAGTACCGGTAGACGGCCATCGGGTCGACACCGAGCTCGGCGCCGAGCTTGCGCATCGAGAACCGGTCCCGCCCGATGTCGTCGACCAGCGCGAGGGCCGTCGCCGCGATGTACTCACGGCTCAGCGTCGGCCGCATCGGCCGCCGGCGGGGGTGCGCGTCGTCGCTCACGGGGCCAGGAGCTCGGTCAGACGGCGGGCGAACTCCGCGGGGTGCCGCTGGTACGCGGTGTGCCCGCCGGGGAACTCGACGCAGGCCACGCCGAGCCGCTCGGCCAGCACGTGGGCGGGCCGGTGGTAGGGGCGGCCCACGCTGTCCCGGCCGGTGGCGAACCACCACCGCACCCCGCTCGATCCGAGCGCGGCGAGGTCGGGTTCGTAGTCGTAGCAGAAGGCGGGCAGCTCACGACGGAAGAGGATCTCGGCGTTGCCGAGGAGGCGCTGCATCCCGCCCGGCGCGCGCCCGGTCAGCCGGCGCGACACCGCGCCGACGGACAGCACGCCCCGCAGCACCCCGGCCAGCGCCGCGCGGCCCGGGCGGGTCCGGACCCACCGCGGCGGGCGGGGCATGGTCATCGCCGCGAAGGCGACGAACCCCCGCACCGGTCCTTCGGTCTCGGCGATGCGGCGCAGTTCGTCCAGTTCGCGGTGCTCCGGGCTGCCCGGCAGGACCTGCACCAGCGGCGGCTCGTGCACCACCGCGCCCAGCAGCCGGTCGCTGTGCCTCGCCAGGACCTCCAGCGCGATGACCGCCCCGCCGCTGCTGCCGAAGACGTGGGCTCGCTCGATCCCGTGGTGGTCCAGCACGGCCACCACGTCGGCCGCCTGGTCGGCGACCGCGACGGGGACGCGAGCGTCGTCGAGCCTGCTGCGGGAGTTGCCCCGGCGGTCGTAGGTGATCACCGTGAACCGCGTCGCCAGCAACGGTACGACCTCGGCGTACATCTCGGCGTCACCGCCACCGCCGGGGACCAGCACCAGCGGCGGGCCGGTACCGGTCGTCTCCGTGTGCAACCACGCACCGGCGGACCGGACGGCGTCTACGCTGTAGACCACGTCTACAGCGTAGACGACCCGTGCCCGGCAGCGACCGACGCGGCTTTCGCCGCGGGCGAACACGGGGCTCGGAGCCCGGTCAGACGTTGAAGCGGAACTCCACCACGTCGCCGTCGGCCATGACGTAGTCCTTGCCCTCCATGCGGACCTTGCCCGCCGCCTTGGCCGCCGCCATCGACCCGGCCTCGACGAGGTCGTCGTAGGAGACGATCTCGGCCTTGATGAACCCGCGCTCGAAGTCGGTGTGGATCACGCCGGCGGCCTGGGGCGCGGTGGCGCCCTTCTTGATCGTCCAGGCGCGGGCCTCCTTGGGTCCGGCCGTGAGGAACGTCTGCAGGCCGAGGGTGTGGAAGCCGGCGCGGGCGAGCGCGTGCAGGCCGGGCTCCTCCTGGCCGATCGACTCCAGCAGCTCCCGGGCCGACTCCTCGTCCAGCTCGAGCAGCTCGGCCTCGACCTTCGCGTCGAGGAAGACGGCGTCGGCGGGGGCGACGAGCGAGGCGAGCTCCTTGCGACGGGCCTCGTCGGAGAGCACGTCCTCGTCGGCGTTGAAGACGTAGAGGAACGGCTTCGTCGTGAGCAGCGACAGCTCGCGCAGCGGCGCCCGGTCGACGCCGGCCGCGAACAGCGTCCTGCCCCCGTTGAGGATCTCGACGGCCTGCTCGGCGGCCTCCAACGCCGGGCGGCGGTCCTTGTGGGTGCGCGCCTCCTTCTGCAGGCGCGGCAGGGCCTTCTCCAGGGTCTGCAGGTCGGCGAGGATCAGCTCGGTGGAGATCGTCTCGATGTCGCCCGCTGCGTCGATGCGGCCCTCGACGTGGACGACGTCCGGGTCGTCGAACACGCGCACGACCTGGCAGATGGCGTCCGACTCGCGGATGTTCGCGAGGAACTTGTTGCCCAGCCCCGCGCCCTCGGACGCGCCCTTGACGATGCCCGCGATGTCGACGAACGACACGGTGGCCGGCACGGTCCGGGCCGACGAGAACATCTTCGCCAGCACGTCGAGGCGGGGGTCGGGAAGCGGCACCACCCCGACGTTCGGCTCGATCGTGGCGAACGGGTAGTTCGCGGCGAGCACGTCGTTGCTGGTCAGGGCGTTGAACAGCGTCGATTTGCCGACGTTGGGCAGCCCGACGATGCCGAGGGTGAGTGACACGGGACTCCAGCGTAGTCCCGACGCTGATGAGGGTTCTCCCGTCGGGGGCTACCCCGTCTCGCGGGGCCGCGGCGAACCGGGCACGACGCTCGCCGCCACCGCCGGGGCCCGCATCGCCGAGAGGCCGCGGTGCTCGCCGGGCCAGGCGTGCGGGTCGGGCTGCGGCGGGGCACCGCTCGTCGCGCCTGTTCGCCCGTTCGCGGACCCCGCCATAACGCGTCCGGAGCCGGATCGATGGTCTGGGTGGAGCTGTCGCCGGTGTGGAAAGGTGATCTTGTGCGGTTCCCACCCCGACTCGCGCTCGCAGCCTCGGCGCTCGGCATGGTCGTCGCGAGCAGCGGCGCCGTGCTGTTGATGCCCGACCAGGACGAGGCCGTGGCCGTGCCGGTCCCCGAGATCACGTCCCCGCCGCAGCCGCAGGCGCCCGCCCCCGTCGAGCCGGTGGCGGCGCCCGCGCCCGGGATCACGGGCGCCCAGATCGCCGAGATCGCCCTCGCCCCCGCGCGCGAGCGCGCCGCCGCGATCATCGAGGAACAAGCCCGCGCCGAGCAGCGCGAGCGCGAGGAGGTGCGGGAGCGCGCGAGGCGGGGCGACGACGGCGACCGCTGGGACGAGCTGCGCGAACGGATCCGCGAGGCCTGCGAGGACGGGCGTATCCGCGGCCAGATCTGCCGCGCCGGCTAGCGCTCCCCTCCGCCCACGACCCTTCCGGCGGGCCGCGTCCGATTTCCGCCAGTGCGGGCGCGTCGGCGGTGGCAGAGTCCATGTCGTGCTGCTGGACCAGGACGTCTGCTACCGCGCCGTCGCCTCGCGCGACGCCCGTTTCGACGGGCGCTTCATCACGGCCGTGCGCACGACCGGCATCTACTGCAGGCCGTCGTGCCCCGCCGTCACGCCGAAGCGGCACAACGTCGAGTTCCTGCCGACGGCGGGCGCGGCGCAGCAGCGCGGGTACCGCGCGTGCCGGCGCTGCCAGCCCGACGCCGTGCCGGGCTCGCCCGACTGGAACCTGCGCGCCGACCTCGCCGCCCGCGCGATGCGGCTCATCGCCGACGGCGTCGTCGAGCGGCAGGGCGTGCCGGGGCTCGCGGCCCGGCTCGGCTACTCGGAGCGGCACCTCAACCGGGTGCTGACCGCGGAGCTCGGGGCGGGGCCGCTGGCGCTCGCGCGGGCGCACCGGGCCCACACGGCCCGGCTGCTGGTCGAGACGACGCCGATGGCGATGGCCGACATCGCGTTCGCGGCCGGCTTCTCCAGCGTGCGCCAGTTCAACGACACCGTGCGCGAGGTGTACGGCGTGCCCCCGTCGACGCTGCGCGCAGAGGCGCGGCGGCGCCGGGGCGGGGCCGTGCCCACCGCAGCCGGCACGCTCGTGCTGCGGCTGCCGTACCGCCCACCGTTCGACGCCGAGGGGCTGCTCGCGTACTTCGCCGCCCGCGCGATCGAGGGCGTCGAGGCGGTCGAGGGCTCCACGTACCGGCGCACGCTGCGGCTGCCGCACGGCGCGGCCACGGTGGCGCTCGATCTCACGCCCGCGCCGCGCAACGGGCACGTCGTCGCCACGCTGCGGCTCGCGGACCCGCGCGACCTCGGGCCCGCGGTCGCCCGGCTGCGCAGGCTGCTCGACCTCGACGCCGACCCGGTCGCGGTCGACGCCGTCCTCGGCGCCGACCCGGACCTCGGGCGGTCCGTCGCCGCGGTGCCGGGGATCCGGCTGCCGGGCACCGTCGACGGCGTCGAGACGGCGCTGCGCGCGGTGCTCGGGCAACAGGTGTCCGTGGCCGCGGCCCGCACCGCGGCGGGCAGGCTCGCCGCCGCGCTCGGGGACCGGCTCCCGGACACGCTCGCGGGTGACGGCCCCGCCCTGCTGTTCCCCTCGCCCGAGGCGATCGCCGAGCGCGGCGCCGAGGTGCTCACCGGGCCGCGGCGGCGGATCGAGACCGTCCGGCGGCTGGCGGGGGCGGTGGCCGACGGCGCGCTGCTGCTCGACCCCGGCTGCGACCCCGCCGAGTTGCGCGCCACGCTGTGCGCGCTGCCCGGCGTCGGGCCGTGGACGGCGGGCTACCTCGCGATGCGGCTGCTCGGCGACCCCGACGAGCTGCTCGCCACCGACCTCGGCGTGCGCCGCGGCGCCGCCGCGCTGGGCCTCCCGTCCGACCTCCCCGGCCTCACGGCCCGGGGCGCCGGCTGGGCGCCGTGGCGCTCCTACGCCGCCACCCACCTCTGGCGGGCCGCGCCCGCCACCACCTCGAACCGGAGGACGTCATGAGCACCGCCACCTGGGCCACGATCGACACGGGGATCGGCCCGTTCACCGCCGTCGTCGCCACGGACGGGGCCGTGCTGGCCTCGGGCTGGACGCGCAGGCTCGACGAGCTGCTCCCGCAGGTCCACCCGACGCTGCGGCCCACCGAGCTGGTCGAGGGCGACCTCGGTCCCGTGGCCGTCGCGATCGTGCGCTACCACGACGGCGACCTCGGCGCGATCGACGACGTGCCCGTCCGGCAGCGGTCGGGCGCGTTCCTCGAGCACGCGTGGGAGGTGCTGCGCACGGTGCCGCCGGGCGCGCCGGTGACCTACACCGAGTACGCCGCCAAGTCCGGCCGCCCCGCCGCCGTGCGCGCGGCCGCGTCGGCCTGCGCCCGCAACGCGGCGGCGCTGTTCGTGCCGTGCCACCGGGTGCTGCGCACCGACGGCAGCCTCGGCGGCTTCCGCTGGGGGGTGGACGTGAAGCGGGCGCTGCTGGCCCACGAGTCGGGGCGAGGCTGACCCCACCCCGGCGAGTCGCGCTCTCGGTGCGCGCGAGTCGCGCGCTGAGTGTGCGCGAGTCGCGCGCTGGGTGTCGGCGAGTCGCGCGCTCGGTGTCGGCGAGTCGCAGCTCGGGGCGCAGCGGCGCTGCGCGTCAGTCGAACAGCGCGTAGCTCTCGAAGCCGTACCGGGCGACGGTGCGCGCGAGCGGCTGGTAGGTGGAGGCCCTGCCGAGCAGGGGGAACTCGTGCGCGAAGCGGTCGATCACCCCGGCGAGCCGGGTGCAGACCGACGACGGTTCGTCGCGCAGAACCGATCCGATCGGCTCGTCGGGCTCGGCCCGCAGGATGCGCTCCAGCAGGCCGCGCGCCTCCGAGGGGCAGCTGACGATCCCGGCGATGAGCAACGCCGCGGCCTGGAACCGCCCGCCGCGCTCGTCGCCGAGGAACGCGTCGAGCTCGTCGTCGGGGATCCCCGCGCGCAGCAGGACGTAGAGGTTCACGGCCTTCTTCACGGCCCGCGGCGTGTCCAGGAGCGAGGCGATGCGCGGGAGGAACTCGGCCTCTTCCGGCCGGATGCGCAGCTGCTGGGGAGCGACCCCCTCCACCGACGGCGCGTCGTCCCGAGGCTCGGCTGCCACCGCCGCCGGTTCGCTCCGCTCGATCTCGGGGTGCTCGGCCGGCGCGGGCTCGCTCGCACCGTCCCCCGAGGGCGGGGCCGGCGGCGCGGCGGCGTCCGGTTCGACGTCCGGGAGCAACGAACGGAGGTACTCCCCGGCCCGGTCGTTCATCGGCCGCACCGCGAACGGCACGTGGAAGATCTTGTCGAGGTAGTCCAGCGCCCGGACCCGACCGTCGAGCGGCTTGCCGTAGTGCTCCTCCAACGCGGCGAGCAGCCAGCGCGGGTCGACGGCCACGACGACGATGAACAGCGACGTGCTCAGCAGCAGGTTCACCGCCTGCAGCACGTGGACGACGCGATCGGACGTGCACCGGTCGAGGTCGTCGACGTAGAGGACGATCCGTGGGCGGGTGCGCTCGTCGAGCTTGCTCATCTGCTCGTCGAGCCGGCTGAGGTCCTGGTGGATCTGGCCGGTGAGCCCGCGGAACGGCTTGTACCGGTCGCCCGCGTTGAGCTCGTCGACGACCGCTTTCAGGCCGCGCACCGGGTCGGCGTGCTGGAGCTCGGCCTCGAGCGCGGCGATCTCCTCGGTCAGCCGCTCCTTGTCCGCGACGAGCTTGCGGTGCGCGGACGTCGTGATCTCGTTCGCCCTGCGCCAGACCGACACGACCGGCGCGACCAGCCCGGCCACCACCGGTACCGCCGCGAACCACGTGACCACCGTCGACCCGAGCGCCGTCCCGGCGACGAACACGACCGCGGCGAGGGCCGCCCACGCGGCCGCGTACCGAACCGCGCGCCACCGGACGCCGTGGACGGCCTGTCGGCTCGCCGCCCGCGCGATCAGGGCGAGGCGCCGCGGCTGCCACAGCCAGCCCCACCAGCCGCGCTCGGGCTCCAGCTCGTCGATCTGCCGCAGCTCGCCCGCCAGCCGGTCCCGTTTGCTCCGCGCGGCGTCGAGCCGGGCTTCGAGCTCGACCACCGACGGCGCCTCCTCCGAGCGGTTCGGCGCCTCCTCGCGCAGCGCCCGGAACAGGTGCTCGACGAGGCCGACCCAGACGTGGTCGTCGCTGTAGTGCCACGCGTTGAACCGGACCTGGCGGATCGTCGGCGAGTACGGGCTGTCCGGATCGGCCGCGGCGTGCCCGCACAACACGGCGACCCGCCGGCTCACGAGGTTCATGAACGTCGACTTGCCGCTGCCCCAGTCGCCCAACAGCGCCACCGACAGCGGCGGCGACGTGGTCGTCGACGCCAGCAGTGCCGCCATCGCGTTGACGTCCGCGGTGACGCCGAGCCGGTCCTCCGCGCTCTCGGCATCGCTCCGCACGTCGGCGTACCGGACGCCCGACGGCGTCGACCTGACGGCCCGTCCCCCGCCGGTCCACACCGCGGCCCACGCCTCGGCCGACTCGTCCCGCCGATGGCGTTCGACGCCGTCGCGCAGGGCGTCCCGCAACTCCTGCCGGCTCGCCCCCAGCGCGTCGAGCACCGGCCCGGGGATCTCCGCGTCGACGGCGACGACCGCGACGTGGTGCGGGCGCACCTCGCTGCTGCCGACCTGCCGAGCGATCCGCTCGGCGGCGCCGACCACGTCGGCCAGCTCCGGCGCGTCCGCCACCGGGGCGGGTACGGCATCGGAGTCGAGGCCGACCGCACCCGCACGGGTGAGCGCGCGGGTGATCCGCTCGGCCGGCTCGTCCGGAAGCGCCCGCACCAGTGCGGCGGTGACGTCCTGGTTCGGCGCGCGGCGGCCGGCCGAGAGGACCCCGAGCAGGACGTCGAGGGCGGTCGCCCGGGGCGCGTACCTCGCCCGCGTGACGGTGAGGACGGCGCGAAGCAGCCGCTCGGCGGCCGGTGACACGGGCAGCCTTCGCCCGACGGGATCCCAGAGGTCCCACGCCTGGCGGATCGCGCGTTCGGCGACGTCGTCCCGGCACACGAAGACGACCGACCGCAGGTTCGCCACGTCGCGGACGACGGCGCGAACCCGGGCCACGACCGCGGCGGCGACCTCCTCGACCGGCAGCCCGGCCGCCTCGCCGCCGAGCAGCGGCAGCCCCAGCGCACCCACCGGCCGCGCATCCGCCATCCGCACCACGGCCGCAGCCGCCCGCACCGCGGCCTCGACCGTCGCGCGCCCGCCCCGGGAACCCCCGCCCGGTTCCCGGACCGTCGCGACCGCGATGCTGCGCAGCCGGGTTCGCAGCGTCCGCGCGTACGGCTCGGGGACGGGCAGCTCGACGGGCGTGTCGGGGGTGAGGGCGCCGTAGTCGATGTCCGCCCAGCCGAGATCCGGCATGGCGGCCCGGACGGCCCGGCCGAGCACGCCGAGGTGAGGCGCCGGGCTCGCCGAGATCGTCAGCACGTCGATCGGCAGCGTCCACGGCTCGCTCGTCCTGCCGATCGCGAACTCGACACCGCCGACGTGACCGAGCCGAAGCAGCCCCGACCTGCGCACGGAAGTCGCCGACATGCCCGATCTCCTCATTCGACCGGGCGAGACCCTCTCACGAACGACACGGAGGCGATCTGGCCCATCGGCGAGTCGCGCCCTCGGTGCGCCCGAGTCGCGCGCTGGGTGCGCGTTCGACCGTCCGTTCGACCGTTCGGCGATCAGTCCGCCCCCGCGCCCGCGTGCCTCCCACGGATCGTCGGAGGTGTCCGTGACGCTGGTCGGATGGACACCGCGACCGTATCCGTGCTGCTGATCGGCGTGATCGTGGGCGCAGTGCTGGGCGCGGGGGCCGCGTGGCTGGTCCTGTCGACCCGCACCCGGGTCTCCGCGGCCGAGGCGGCGAAGGCCGCAGCCGACGCCACCGCGATGCTGCGGGCGGACGCCGCGGGCCTGCGCGCCGAGCGGGCCGGCCTCGTGCAGCGCCTCGACGAGCTGACCGAGACCTACGAGCGCACGGTCGAGCGGCTGCGCAAGGCCGAGGCCGACGCGGCGGCCGCGGAGGCGGCGCTGCGCAGCGAGCGGGAGGCGAGCGCCCAGCGGGAGGCCCTGCTCACCCGGCGCGACGCGGAGCTCAAGCAGGCGTTCCAGGCGCTGTCGGCCGACGCGCTCGCCCGCAACAACGAGCAGTTCGTCGCGCTGGCCGAGGGCCGGATCAAGGAGGCGACCGCCGCGCTCGCCGCGAAGGCCGACGGCGACGCGGCGGAACGGGCCCAGGCGATCGGCAAGCTGCTCGACCCGGTGGCCGCGGCGCTGCAGCGGGTGGAGGGGCAGCTGCGCACCGTCGAGAAGGAGCGGGAGTCGGCGTACGCGAGCCTGCGCGAGCAGGTCAGCGCGATGCGCAACAGCTCGGAGCGGTTGCAGGACGAGACCAAGCAGCTGGTCAACGCGCTGCGCGCGCCGCAGGTCCGCGGTCGGTGGGGCGAACTGCAACTGGAGCGGATCGTGCAGCTCGCCGGCATGGTCGAGCACTGCGACTTCTCCACCCAGGTCGTCGGGCAGGGCGAGGACGGCGGCGTGCGCCCCGACCTCGTGGTGCACCTCGCGGGCGGCAAGCAGATCGTGGTGGACGCGAAGGTGCCGTTCGCCGCGTACCTGGAGGCGGTGGAGTCGCGCGACCCCGAGGTCCACCGGGAGCGCCTCGCCGCCCACGCCCGCCAGCTGCGCCAGCACGTCGACGCGCTGAGCGCGAAGAGCTACTGGGCGGCGTTCCAACCGTCGCCGGAGTTCGTGGTGCTGTTCGTGCCGGGCGACCCGTTCCTCGAGGCCGCGCTGCAGGCCGACCCGGCGCTGCTCGAGCACGCGTTCTCGAACAACGTCGTGATCGCCACCCCCACCACGCTCATCGCGCTGCTGCGCACCGTCGCCTACACGTGGCGGCAGGAGGCCCTCGCCCGCAACGCCGCGCAGGTGCACCAGCTGGGCAAGGAGCTGCACAGCAGGCTCGCGACGATGGGCACGCACGTGGCCAAGCTCGGCCGGAGCCTCGACACCGCGGTGGCGAGCTACAACCAGACGGTGTCGTCGCTGGAGGCGCGCGTGCTGGTGACGGCCCGCAAGCTCACCGACCTCGGGGCGGCCGACGGCACGATCGACGAGCTCAGCCAGGTCGAGCGCGCGCCGCGCACGGTCGCCGCGCCCGAGCTGGTGGCATCGGCCGCGGACTCGCTGGTCGCGCTGCACGAGCTGAACCGGGTCGACCGGCCGGGTGAACGGGCCGGCGGCGACGGACGCGATGAGTCGCGGGCTACCGTGACGGGATGACCGACCCGGCAGGCGAGCGCATCCCCCGACGCCGCCCGTCCGCCGACTCCGCGCGCGGCGGCGGCTCCCGCCCCCGGTCCGGCTCGCCGAGCCGGGGTTCCCGCACGGCGGCGGATCCGGGCCGGACGCCGCGATCCCCGCGCGCGGCCGAGCCGGCGACGGCGGGCGCGCGCAGGTCCTCGACGGGCACGAAGCCTGCGGCGGCCCCGGAACGCCCGTTGCGGGAGCGAACCGCGAGCGGCCAGTGGCCGATGGCCGACCGATCCCTGATCCCCAGCGTGCTGGGGATACCGCCGATCGCGGCGGTCGGGATCGCGGTCGCGCTCACCGCGATCGGCGTGGTCGTCGACCTGACGCGGATCGGCACCCCGGGCACGGTGTTCACGATCTGCCACATCGCCGGCTGCGTGCTCGCGGTGGTCTGGGTGCGCCGCAGCGGCCTGTTCGGGCCGATGGTGCAGCCGCCGCTGCTGGTGGCGGCAACGGTACCGGTCGTGGTGCTGCTGTCCGGCTCACCGCGGCCCGGTCAGGGGGTGGCCGAGCGGCTGCTCGTGATCGGGGCGCCACTGGTCAACGCGTTCCCGGTGATGGCGTGGGCCACCGGGACGGTCCTCGCGCTCGGCCTGCTGCGGATCGCGCTGCAACGGCCGCGCCGCTAGCGCGCGGCCCGGGCGGGGCGCAGCTCGCGCGGCAGCGAGAACCGGAGCGTCTCCTCCGCGGTGGTGACCTCCTCGACCGACTCCCAGCCCCGCTCGGCGAGGTGGTCGAGCACGCCGCGCACGAGCACCTCGGGCACGGACGCGCCGCTGGTGAGCCCGATCGTGGTGACGCCCTCGAGCCAGGCGTCGTCGATCTCGCGCGCGTAGTCGATGAGGCGGGCCGCGCCGGCGCCCGCGGTGAGGGCGACCTCGACCAGCCGCACCGAGTTGGACGAGTTCTTGGAGCCGACGACGAGCACGAGGTCGCAGTGCGGCGCCATCGCCTTGACCGCCACCTGCCGGTTCTGGGTGGCGTAGCAGATGTCGTCGCTCGGTGGGTCCTGCAGCGACGGGAACCGCTCGCGCAGCGCCCGCACGGTCTCCATCGTCTCGTCGACCGACAGCGTGGTCTGCGACAGCCACACGACCTTCTCCGGGTCGCGGACCTTCACGTTCGCGACGTCCGCCGCGGTCTCGACGAGCTGGATGTGCTCGGGTGCCTCGCCGGAGGTGCCCTCGACCTCCTCGTGCCCGTGGTGGCCGACGAGCAGGATGTCGTAGTCCTCGCGGGCGAACCGCTTGGCCTCGCCGTGCACCTTCGTGACGAGCGGGCAGGTGGCGTCGATGGTGCGCAGCCCGCGCTCCTTGGCCTGCTCGCGCACCGCGGGCGAGACGCCGTGGGCGGAGAACACGACGAGCGCGCCCTCCGGCACCTCGTCGGTCTCGTCGACGAAGATCGCGCCCCGCTCGCTCAGCGTCTCGACGACGTGCACGTTGTGCACGATCTGCTTGCGCACGTAGACCGGCGGGCCGTGCTGCTCGAGCGCCCGCTCGACCGCCTCGACGGCGCGGTCGACACCGGCGCAGTACCCGCGCGGCGCGGCCAGCAGGACGCGCTTCGTAGCACCCGACATGCCCCCAGCCTACGGACCGGGCCGCCGCCGGGCCGCCGACAGGGACGAACGGCACTTCCCGCGGCGGGCCCCGGGTTGTTCCGGCGCCGCTGCGGGGGAGACTGTGGGTATGAGTCCGCTGCCGCTGCCGGTCCGTGTCGCCGCCGGCCTCGTCGTGTCCGCCGTGGAACAGGCCAGGGAGCTGCCGCGCCTCGTGGTCGAGCTGCCGGTCACCGCCGTCAGCCAGGCCCTGCAGGCGTCCATGCGCGTGCAGCAGAAGGTCACCGAGCTGGCGATCAAGGGCGACCAGGCCTTGAGCACGCTGCGGCCGGTCGAGGAGCGGCCGAGCTGGGCGACGTTCGACGACGAGGACGAGACGCCCGCGTCGGGCAACGGCGCGGTCACCGAGCTGCGCCCGCACCGGGACCCGGAGCCGCAGGCCGACACCGCGGTGGAGACGGCGGCTGCGGCCAGCGCGTCGGCCGCGGCCGGCGACACCTCGGGTGAGCCGGCGGGCGACACGGCGGGTGACGCAGGCGAGCGCACCGACTCCGCCGACGACGAGGCCACCGGGCCGAACGTGCTGCCGAACTACCAGGAGCTCACGATCCCGCAGCTGCGCGGGCGGCTGCGCCGCCTGAGCGTCGACGAGCTCCGGGCGCTGCTCGAGTGGGAGACCACGCACGCCAACCGCGCCCCGTACGTCACGATGCTCTCCAACCGGATCACCACGGTCACCGAAGGGTGAGCGGCTCCCCGACCTCACCGGAGCAGCCGTGGCCGGTGCGCACGGTGGCCCGCAAGATCGCCGAGTGGGTCGACCGCCTCGGCGCGGTGTGGGTCGAGGGCCAGCTCGCCCAGGTCACGGCCCGGGCAGGCACGGGCACGGCGTTCCTCGTGCTGCGCGACCCGGCTGCGGACGTGTCGCTGCAGCTCACCGCCCCGATCGGGCTGGTCCGCGACGCCGGTCCCGCGGTGGCGGAGGGCAACCGGGTCGTGGTGCACGGCAAGCCGTCGTTCTTCCTCGGCCGCGGCACGCTGTCGCTGCGCGTCGACGACATCCGCGCCGTCGGGATCGGGGAGCTGCTCGCGCGCATCGAGCGGCTGCGCAGGCTGCTCGCGGCGGAGGGCCTGTTCGACCCGGCCCGCAAGCGCCGCCCCCCGTTCCTCCCCCGCTGCATCGGGCTGATCACCGGGCGCGCGTCGGCCGCCGAGCGCGACGTCGTCACGAACGCCCAGGCCCGCTGGCCCGCGGTCCGGTTCCGGATCGAGCCGGTGGCGGTGCAGGGACCGCTCGCGGTGCCGCAGATCGTCGACGCGCTGGGGGCGCTCGACCGCGACCCCGAGGTCGACGTCATCGTGCTGGCGCGCGGCGGCGGCAGCGTCGAGGACCTGCTGCCGTTCTCCGACGAGACGCTCTGCCGCGCGGTCGCCGACTGCCGCACCCCGGTGGTCTCGGCGATCGGGCACGAGCCCGACACCCCGCTGGTCGACCACGTGGCCGACGTGCGCTGCTCCACCCCCACGGAGGCGGGCCGCAGGCTGGTGCCGGACATCGCGGAGGAGACCGCTCGCATCGCCGAGCTGCGCAACCGCGCCCGCCGAGCCCTCGCGGGCTGGGTGGACCGGGAGGAACGGCTCCTCTCGGCGTTGCGCAACCGCCCGGTGCTGGCCGAGCCGCTGCGCGCCATCGACGCCCGCGCCGAGGAGGTCGAGCGGCTGCGCGCCGCGGCGCGCGCGTGCATCGAGCGCGGGCTGGAGCGGCGCGCCCACGACCTCGAGCACGTCCGCGCCCGGCTGGCCGCGCTCGGCCCGGCCGCCACCCTCGCCCGCGGCTACGCGATCGTCCAGCGGGTCACGGACGGCGCGGGCCCGCTGCCGGTGCTGCGGTCGGTCGACGAGGTCGCGCCGGGTGACCGGCTGCGGATCCGGGTCTGCGACGGCGCGGTCGGCGCCATCGTGGGCGAACCGGACGCGGTGCGGGACGGCGCTGGTACGACGAGGACGAAGGCGAGCACGACATGACCGAACGACCCGTCGACGAGCTGGGCTACGAGCAGGCCCGCGACGAGCTCGCCGAGGTGGTCCGCGCCCTCGAGGCGGGCGGCCTCGGCCTGGACGAGTCCGTGGCGCTGTGGGAGCGCGGGGAGGCGCTCGCCCGCCGCTGCGAGGAGCAGCTCGCGGGCGCCCGGGAACGGGTGCAGAAGGTGCTGGGCGAGGCCGGGTCGTCCGACTGACCCCGAGGCCGACGACCAGGGTCGGGTCGGGGTCGATCCCCGATCACGGCGCCCGCCCCGGGCGGCAGGATCGCGGTCGTGCCCGGAAACGATCGAACCTGGCGCCAGCTGACGGTGTGGCTGCACGCCGTGTCGTCCATCGGCTGGATGGCGCTGGCGCTCTCCCTGGTGGCGCTGCTCGTCCACGCCGTCACGCACCCGCAGGACGCCGCGGCGGCGACGGCGATGGCGCACGTCCTCGACGCCGACCTGCTCGCCCCGTTGGCCAACGCCTCGGCGTCCACCGGGATCGTGCTGTCCCTCGGCACGGCGTGGGGGCTCGCCCAGCACTGGTGGGTGCTGACCAAGTTCGCCATCACGCTGGTCCAGCTCTACGCCGGGATCTTCCTGCTCTCGGACGCGCTCGATCAGACCGCCGCCACCGCCGCGCCGGGGCCCGCCCTCATCGGCGGCACGATCGCGATGGCGAGCGCGCTGGGTTTCCAGGCGTGGCTGTCGGTCGTCAAGCCGTGGCCGCGCACCCGCTGGGCGAAGCGGCGCGGGAACGGGCGCGCGACCCGGCTCCCGACCGCGCCCGCCGGGCTGTTCGCCGTAGCCGTGATCGGCCCCCTCGTCGACATCGCCGTCGGCGCCGTCGTGGGGTTCCCCTTGCCCGTGCTCGCGTCCGCGTCGGTGATCGCCGCGGTGGTCGTGCGCAGGCGCGCGTTGCGGGCTCGGGCGACGACCGGACGGGCGCACACCGGCGACACCGCGGCCGCGATCGGCCAGACTCGTCCCTGACGTCCGCTTCGGGAGCGAGCGAGGTGAGTGCGGTGGGCCTGTCGAACGTGTGGGTGCAGACCCATTCGGACGGGCTGGTGCGGGCCGACCAGGTCATCGGCATCGAGGCCCATTCGACGGCGGGCGTGGGCGACACGCCGTCGCATTGGCTGCTCGACGTCGTGCTGACCACCTCCGTCGGCAGCGGGTTCCGCGACGGCTGGAACGTCACGGCGTTGCACCGCACCCTGGCCCAGACCGCGTTCCCGCCCGAGGGCGCCGCCACCGCGCTGGCCCGGCTGCTCGCACGGCTGGACGCGATCAACGCGAGCGGGGTCGTCACCCTCGAGAAGCACGGTCGCGGCGACGCCGACACCGACGCGTTCACCTCGAGCGCGGGCGGCCTCCGCTTCCGGTTCGCGCCGTTCCCGACCACCGGGCCCGACGATCGCAGCGACGGGGAGTACCTGTAGCGGTGGCGGGCTTGCGGGTGGCCGTGGTCGGGGCCGGCGTGGTGGGGCTCGCGACCACCGCGGCCCTGCTGGAGCGCGGGGCCGACGTGGTCTGCTTCGAGCGCGCCGACGCGCCGATGGCGGAGCGCTCGGTCGGGTCGTCGCGGATCTTCCGCTACGCCCACCGCGACCCGGAGCTGGTGGCGCGGGCGGTCGACGCGCGCGCCGGCTTCGACCGCTGGGCCGAGCGCGCGGGGCGCCCCATGATCGTCCCGTCCGGGTGCGTGATCAGCGGGGCGGACGTGGTGGAGTGGGCGCGGGCCATGGCCGCGGCCGGCGTGCCGGTCGAGACGCCCGTCGAGCCGCAGCGGCTCCTGTTGCCGGCCCACCGGCCGCCGGAGGAGGCGCTGCTCGACCCCTCCGGCGGGGTCGTCGACGTCGACGCGGTGCGCGAGCACCTCGTGGGGGCCACCGCGCGGGCGCTGCGCCACGAACCCGTCGACGCGGTCGAGGCGGACGGGCACGTGTGGACCCGCAGCGGGCCCGCCCGGTTCGACGCGGTCGTGCTGGCGGCCGGGGCGGGCACGCCGGCGCTGGCCGCGGAGGTGGGGATCGCGCTGCCCGCCGCGCTCGAGCACCACGCCCGGTTCACGTTCCCGGTCGACGCGAGCGTGCGGTGGCGGAGCTGGATCGACCTGCCCGCCACCGGGCTGGGCACCTACCAGCACGCCGGGGGGCCAGGGCGGTGGGCCGTCGGCGCCCACCTCGACCCGGCCGCCACGGCGTGGGAGGTCGGGCGGGACGCCGCCACCGCGGCCGCCCGGGAGGCGGTGCTGGGCTACGCCCGCGAGCACCTCGCCGTGGAGCCGCGGATCGTCGAAACCGTCTACTGCACGCCGACGCCGGGTCTCGGCGACGGGTACGACCTGCACCGGGCCGGCCGCGTGGTCGCGGTGCACGGGGAGAACCTGTTCAAGTTCGCCCCCGTCCTGGGCGCCACCCTCGCGGCGGCGTGCGAGGCGGGCTGAGCGGTCGGCCTCACCGGTTCGGTGCGAGGACCTCCCCGCGCACGGCGGCGCCGGCGAGCGTGCGGAAGTCCGCCTCGCTCCCGCTGCCGGTGAGGAGCATGCGCACCCCGTCGACCTCGGTGGTCCAGATCGGTTCGCCGCGTCGGCCGTCGTAGGCCACCCACCGCTGGCCGTCGACGTCGACCGGTCCCCGCGCGGCCACCGGCCCGTCTCCCACCTCCGCGTGCAGCATCGCCTCCTCGGTGGCGTCGCCCTGCTGGAGGCGCAGGTAGCGCCCGTCGGGGGTGAGGAACCCGGCGCTCACCACGCGGCCGCCCTCGGGCAGCGACGCGCGGTCCACCGCGTTGGCCCGCCAGCCCTCGGGGACCGCGGGGACGCGCAACGGGAACGTCGAGTCCGGCGCGAGCCGGGTGAGCTCGGCGGGGACGTCGACGACCGGCAGCCGGGATGGGTCGACGGTGGGCCCCGTCGGCGCGAACGTGCACGAACCCGAGAGCCCCGCCGCGCCGAGGACCACCAGCGCGAGCACGACGAGCGCGCCGACCATGTCGCGCATGGTGAGCGCGGATCGCGGTGGCTTCGCCGGTGGGCCGGGTTGGGAGCTCACCGTCCCATCGTGCACCACGGCCCCCTGCCCACCGCTGCTGTGCCCTTCGACACCACGTCGTACCCCGCGCGCATCTGCGAGGATCGGGTTCGAGACGGCCCGCGCCGCCGGTGCCGCGGGGGAAGGAGGGCGTAATGACGACATCCGAGGGTGTGGTGAGACCGCGCGAGAGCCGCCGCGAGGCACCCGACCGCAACCTGGCCATGGAGCTCGTGCGCGTCACCGAGGCCGCGGCGATGGCCGCGGGCCGCTGGGTGGGGCGCGGCGACAAGAACGGGGGCGACGGCGCAGCGGTGGACGCGATGCGCCAGCTCATCGGCACCGTGTCCATGCGGGGCGTCGTCGTGATCGGCGAGGGCGAGAAGGACGAGGCGCCCATGCTGTACAACGGCGAGCACGTCGGCGACGGCACCGGCCCCGAGTGCGACGTGGCGGTGGACCCGATCGACGGGACCACGCTCATGTCGAAGGGCATGCCGGGCGCGGTGTCGGTGCTCGCGGTCGCCGAGCGCGGCGCGATGTTCGACCCGTCCGCGGTCTTCTACATGGAGAAGCTCGCCGTCGGCCCCGAGGCGGCCGACGTCATCGACATCACCGCCCCGATCGGGGAGAACATCCGCCGCGTCGCGCGCGCCAAGCACCTCGACGTCGCCGACGTCACGGTGTGCGTGCTCGACCGGCCCCGCCACGAGACGATCGTCAAGGAGATCCGCGCGACCGGGGCGCGCATCCAGTTCATCACCGACGGCGACGTGGGCGGCGCGATCTCCGCGGCCCGCCCGAACACGGGCATCGACCTGCTCATCGGCATCGGCGGCACCCCGGAGGGCATCATCAGCGCCGCGGCGCTGAAGTGCATGGGCGGCGCCATCCAGGGCAGGCTGTGGCCGCGCGACGACGAGGAGCGGGAGAAGGCCAAGGCCGCGGGGCACGACCTGGACGAGGTGCTCACCACCGACGACCTCGTGTCCGGGGACAACGTGTTCTTCTGCGCCACCGGCGTCACCGACGGCGACCTGCTGCAGGGCGTGCGCTACTGGGCGGGCGGCTGCACCACGCAGTCGATCGTCATGCGCTCCAAGTCGGGCACGGTGCGCATGATCGAGGGCTACCACCGGCTCACGAAGCTGCGCGAGTACTCGTCGGTGAACTTCGACCTCTCGCCCGAGCAGCTCGCCGCGCAGGAGCACACACCGCCGCCCCTCCCCTGACAGGCGCGCCCCGGGGGCGCATCCGTCTCAGGCGCGCTCGGCGCGCCTGCGCCCCCACCGCGCCAGGAAGAACAGCACCACGCCGACGGCGAGCAGGGCCGCCGCGAACAGCCACACGAGCGGCTCCTGCTGGGTGAGCAGCAGGACGCAGGACGCGACGCCCAGCACGGGCACGAACGTCCAGACGCGGAAGTGGTCGTGCTCCACCTCGTCGCGGCGCAGCACGAGCACCGACGCGTTCGCGCTGATGAACACGATCAGAAGCAGCAGCACGACGGTCTCGGCGAGGGTCCCGAGGTCGCCGACGAGCGTGAGGAGCACGGCCACGACCGTGGTCGCCGCGATCGCCACCCACGGGGTGCGCCGGTTCGGCAACACCACGGCGAGCACGTCGGGCAGCAGCCCCTGGTCGGCCATGCCGTAGGCGAGCCGGCTGGACATGATCATCGTCAGCAGCGCGCCGTTCGCCACCGCGACCAGCGCGATGAGGCTGAACAGCCACGACGGCACCGCGACGCCGCTGGCCTCGACGACGTCGAGCAGCGGGCCGCTCGACTCGACCAGCTCGGACGCGGGCAGCGCGATCGCGCTGGCGAGGCCGACGAGCACGTACACGACGCCGGCCGTGACGAGCGACGCGAACAGCGCCCGCGGGTAGTCCCTGCTGGGGTTGCGGACCTCCTCGATGACGTTGGCCGAGGTCTCGAACCCGACGAACGAGTAGTAGGCGACGATCGCGCCGCCGAGCACGGCGGTGGCGAGGCCCGCGCCCTCCGGCAGCTCCGCGACCCGGGACGGCTCGCCACCGCCGGAGGCCAGCATCGCCGCGACGACCGCGACCACGATCACGAGGCCGCTCAGTTCGACCGCGGTCATGACGAGGTTCGCGCCCATCGACTCCCGGATGCCGCGGGCGTTCAGCGCACCGACGAGCACGAGGAACGCCATGGCCACCGGGATCGGCGGCAGGTCGACGAAGGTGGCGAAGTAGTCGCCCGCGAACGCGAGGGCGAGCCCGGCGGCGCTGACGACGCCCGCGGCGAGCATGCTGAACCCGACGAGGAACGACACCACCGGTGACTTGAACGCCCGCTCGGCGAACACGGCGGCGCCGCCCGCCCGCGGGTACTTCGTGACGAGCTCCGCGTACGACCCGGCGGTCAGCAGCGCGAGCAGCAGGGCGACCGCCAGCGGGGCCCACAGCATCCCGCCGACCTCGCCGGCGAGCACGCCCATGAGCGCGTAGATGCCGGCGCCGAGCACGTCGCCGAGGATGAACGCGAACAGCAGCAGGCCGGTGATGCCGCGGCGCAGCTTCTCGGTGGCGGGCGCGGGCGCGGCGGTCTCGTCGGTGGCCATCCCGCAACCCTAAGAAGGTCGCGGGCAACTCGCTCGCCTCGAACGGGGAGGTCTCAGGCCGGGCGCGCCAGGAGCTCCCGGATCGCATCCCCGATGACGTCGTTGTCCTTCGGGTTCGCGCCCCGGCCCGCGAGGTGCCCCCAGATGCCCGGGATCACCCGCACCTCCCCGCGCCGGATGTACCCCGACGCCCACCGTTCGTCCTCCGGCGGGAAGTAGAGGTCCTTCTCCGCGGGCAGCGACAGCACCGGCGCCTCGATCGCACCGAGCGCCGACTCGAGGCTGCCGCCGTGCCCCGGCGTGCCGCCGACGTCGGCCGCCTGCCAGGTGTCGAGCATCGCGAGCAGGTCGTTGGCGTCATGGCCGAGGAACGTGGCCTCCCACCAGTTCGCGATGAAGTCCTCGAGCGAGGAGAAGCCGAGGTCGCGCCACTGCTCGTGCCAGTAGAACGCCTGGGAGAAGCCCCACCCGGCGTAGACGCGGGCGAACGCGCGCAGCCCGGTCGCCGGGGACCGGTCGTAGCGTCCGGCGGCGAACGCCGCGTCGGCGGTGAGCGCCGCGCGCAGGCCCTCGATGAACACCTTGTTGTGCGGCGAGGTGCGCGGCGACCCGCAGAACGGCAGGGCTCGCTCCACCAGGTCGGGGTGGCTGACCGCCCACTGGTAGGTCTGCGCGGCGCCCATCGACCAGCCGGTGACGAGCGCCAGGCGCGTGATGCCGAGGTGCTCGACGAGCCGCCGCTGCGCCGCGACGTTGTCGCGCACGGTCACGCGGGGGAAGTGCGGGCCGTCGTACGGGGCGGGCGTGTTCGACGGCGAGGAGGACAGGCCGTTGCCGAACAGGTTCGGCACCACCACGAAGTAGCGGTCGGTGTCGAGCGGGGCGCCGGGGCCGATCAGCCACTCGTTGTTCGGGTGCCGGTCGGCGTACGCGGTCGGGTAGAGGATCGCGTTGGCGCCCCGTTCGTCGAGGGTGCCGTAGGTGCGGTAGGCCAGCCGGGCCGGCCGCAACGTCGCCCCGCCCTCCAGCACGAAGTCGTCGAGGTCGAGGAAGTCGACGGGCATCGGGGGTCCTCCTTAACGCGGGCCGGCCAGGCGGCGGGCCGTGGTGAAGAGCAGTGCCTCGTCGCCGGGGCGGCAGACGAGCTGGAGCCCGACGGGCAGGCCGTCGGCGCGGCCCGCCGGGACGGTGAGGGCCGGCAGGCCGAAGAGGTTCCAGGTGCAGGTCAGCCCGAGCAGGGCGGCCCGCACCGGGGTGGGCGTGCCGTCGACGTCGACGGTGCGCTGGTCGAGCGGTGGTGCGACGACGGCGGTCGTGGGCGTCGCGAGCACGTCGAGGTCCGCGAAGAGCTCCTCGACCCGTGGGCGCAGCGCATCGCGGGCCTCGACGGCGCGCGCGTGGTCGCGCTCGGACGTGCGGGCGGCCGCGCGCAAGCGGTCGCGCACCTCGGGGTCGAACAGCTCCGGGGAGCGGTCGAGCCGCTCCGCGTGCACGGACACGGCCTCGAAGCTCTGGATCGCGGTGAAGGCCTCGATCGCGGCCTGCGCCCACGGGGCGGTGAGCGGCCGGACCGGCCCGGGCAGCGCGGCGCGCGCCACGGCGGCCACCGCCTCGGCGGTGCGGGCGAACGGCGCCGGGTCGAGCCAGCCGACGCGGGCGGTGGGCGCGTCCCCGACCGCCCGCCCGACGAGCGCGCCGTAGGCGGCGGCGCAGTCGGCCGCGGTCGCCGCGAGGACCCCGACGTGGTCGAGCGAGACCGCGAGCGGGAACACCCCGTCCGTCGGGAGCGCGTCGAACGCCGGCTTGAAGCCGGCCACCCCGCACAGCGCAGCGGGGATGCGGACCGAGCCTCCCGTGTCGGTGCCCAGCGCGAGCGGCACCATGCCGGCGGCGACCGCGGCCGCGCTGCCACCGCTGGAGCCACCGGTGATCCGGCCGGGGTCGGCCGGGTTGCGGGCGGGCGGCCCGCCGGTGCGGTCGCCGGTGGGGCCGTAGGCGAACTGGTGGGTCGCCGTCTTCCCGATCACGACGGCACCCAGATCCCGCAGGGTGGCCACGACGGCCGCGTCGCGGTCGGGGACCCGCCCGCGCAGGTGGGCCGACCCGACCTCGCACGGCAGGCAGGCGACGTCGATGTTGTCCTTCACCGCGATCGGCACGCCGTGCAGCGGCCCGCGGTACCGCCCGGCCGCGAGCTCGGCGTCCGCGGCCCGGGCGGCGGCGAGCGCCCCGGCCGCGTCGACGTGCACGAACGCGCCCAGCTCCGCGTTGCGCGCGCCGATCGCGTGCAGGGCGCGCTCGACGAGTTCGACCGAGCTCACCCGGCGCTCGCGCACCCGCTCGGCGAGCTCCACCAGCCCGGCCGTCACGCCAGCACCCCGATCAGCGGGACGATCGTGAGCCCGCACAGCGTCATCGCCATGACGTAGCCCACGTACGGGTGGCAGTGCGCGGGCACGCGCGCCCCCAGCGCGGCGCCGAGCGGCGGCGCGACGACGGCCCCCGCGACGGCTCCCGCGATCACCGACGTGGCGCTGCCGCCCGCGGCGAGCACGGCCGCGGGAGCGACCGACACGATCGGGATGAACGTGGGGTACCAGCCCCTGCGGGCCCACTGGCGCCGCCACAGCGCCACCGAGAGGGCGGCCGTGAGCAGCTGCGCGGCGAGCACCTGCGGCAGCAGGCCGGTGCCGTAGACCGCGAGCGACGGGTCGAGCAGGTAGCCGATCAGGAGCCCGGCGAGCAGGCCCGCCCCGGCGAGCTCGTTGCCGTGGAACGGCGCCTCGGTGAAGTCGGCGAGCATCCGCCGCAGCCCCCAGCCGGCGCCCTGCGCGCGTTCGGCCGCGGCCACCGCCGCCTCGTCCCGCTCCGGCCGCGGCGCGAGCGCGAACGGCGGCAGCCACGGCAGCCGCCTGCAGACCGCGAACCCGGCGAGGCCGCCGGCCCACATGCCGGTGGTCGCAGCGACCAGCGAGGACAGCCCGAGCGGCACGCACACCGCGTTGTGCACCAGCAGCGCGATCGGGGTGGCGACGCCCGCCCCGAGCGCGGCGCCGGTCAGCGCGACGGGCCAGCCGGGGCCGTAGCAGAGCACGACGGCCGGGGCGACGGAGACGAACGCGACGAACAGCGGCTGCCACGACCCGGTCACCGGAACGACCCACCCCCACAGCAGGTGGGCGGCGAGCACGCCGAGCAGGGCGCTCGCGGTGAGCCACGGCCACAGGCCGCTGCCGCAGCCGACGTCGAAGCCGCGCCAGCGCCGCCCCCGCCGGTACGCCCGGTGCGCCACGCCCGCCCCGGCGAGCATCAGCGCGGCCCCGAGCGCGCTGCGGTGGAACTGGGCGTCGGTGGCGTCGGCGAGCACCCAGGTGAGGAACGACGGGACCCGGTCGTACGAGCCGAGCCACGCCGCGAACCCCGGGCTGTCCGCCGGCGCGGGCGGGATGCCCCACACCGCGGCCACGACGACCGCCGCCACCACCGCGGCGACGGCCCACGGGCCGACCGGGCGCGCGGTCCACGCCACCGCCTGCACGCCGCTCACCGGGGGAACACCGATCCGCCGCGGTAGCCGAGCAGCGCGTCGTAGAGGTCGGTGCGCCGGTCGCGCAGCAGGTCGTTGAGCTCGTTCCACACGGGGGCGCTGCGCGCGGTGGCGAGGTCGACGTCGGCGTGGAGGATCTGCTCGTCCTCCGCGCTCGCGACCTCCCCGACCGGCCAGCCGTTCGTCCCGGCCACCAGCGAGCAGCCGAGGAACTTCGCGCCGCGCTCCACGCCGACCCGGTCGGCCGCGGCGATGAAGACGTTGTTGACGTGCGCGGCGGTCATCGTGAGGTAGGCGGCCATCGGGCGGCCGCTCGCGTCGAACAGCGGCGGCGGGGTCCACACCCAGTTGTTCACGCTGCAGATCAGGTCGGCGCCCTGTTGGGCGAGCAGCCGCGGCACCTCGGGGAACCAGATGTCCCAGCAGATCAGCAGGCCGATCCGGCCGATCGGCGTCTCGAACACGGGGAAGCCCTCGTCACCGGGGGTGAACCACAGCTTCTCGCGGTACCAGAGGTGGGTCTTGCGGTAGCGGCCGACGTAGCCGTCCGGGCCGACGAGGACCGCCGTGTCGTAGAGGCGCACCCCGTCCCGCTCGGCCAGGCCGGCGACGACGTGCACGCCGTGCTCGGCCGCGAACGCCTCCCACATCCGGACGGTGTCGCCGTCCGGCACGGGCTCGGCGTGCGCGTACGCCTCGGCCCGGTTCTCGAACGAGTAGCCGGTCGTGGCGAGCTCGGGGAGCACGACGACGTCCGCCCCCTGCGCGACGGCGCGGCCCGCGGCCTCCACCGCGTGCTCGGCGTTGGCCTTGAGCCGCTCCACCCCGACCCGCGGATCGAGCTGGACCACGGCGATCCGCACCGGGCTGACCGGTGCGGCGGTGCGCTGGTCGGTCACCGCTGACCTCCTCTACCCAAACGTTTGCGCCAAACGATTGCGTGTATCCTGCGCTGACATCCGCACCGGCGTCAAGAGGAGGTCCCCGGGTGGCCAGAGCGCGGCCCGCGACGCTCAAGGCGATCGCCGACCAGCTGGGCCTGCACGTCTCCACCGTGTCGCGGGTGCTCAACGGGCCGCCGGAGGGCAGCGAGCGGGCGGCGTCGGGCGCCACCGCCGAGCGCATCCGCAGGCTCGCCGACGAGCTCGGCTACCGGCGCAACCCGCACGCGAAGAGCCTGCGCACGGCGCGCAGCGACCTCGTTGGCGTCCTCGTCCCGCAGCTGGCCGACCTGGTGCTCGCACTGGTCTACGAGGGCATCGAGGAGGCGGCCGCGGAGCGCGGCCTGTCGACGTTCGTCATGAACACCCGCGACGACGAGCCCACCCAGCGGGCGCGCACGGAGCTCGCGATCGGCCGCCGGGTCGACGGGCTGATCTTCGCCGACGGCCGCGAGGACACCGAGCTGCTCGCCGAGGTCGCCGCGAGGGAGGTGCCGTTCGTCCTGGTCAACCGGCCCGCCGGGGACTTCCCGGTGGTGGCGTGCGACAACCGCGCCGGCGGGCGGATGGTGGCCGAGCACCTCCTCGAACGGGGCCACCAGCGCGTCGCCGTCGTCGCAGGCCCCGCCTACGCGCGGACCGCGCGCGAGCGCACCGCCGGCTTCGTCGAGCGCTACCGGGAGGCGGGCTTCCCGGTGCCGGAGGAGCTCGTGGTCCACTCGCGGTTCGACACCGGCGGCGGCCGCGAGGCGACGGCCCGGATCATGCAGGCGGCGGGCGCCGAGCCGCCGACCGCGCTGTTCGCGGTGAACGACTTCGCCGCGATCGGCGCCGCGGGCTGCGCGCGCGAGCACGGACTGCTCATCGGGCGCGACATCGCCGTAGCGGGCTTCAACGACACCCCGCTCGCCGCCGAGCTGCCCGTGCCCCTGACCTCCGTGCGGGTCCCCGTGCACGAGATGGGCAGGCGCGCGCTCGGGCTGCTCGCAGACCTGATCGGCGGCCGCTCGGTCGGGTCGGTACACCTGCCGCCGGAGCTGGTCGTGCGGGCCTCGACCACCGGCGGCGCGTGAGGCCCGCTCACCGGGCCCGCAGCAGCCCCAACCGCTGGGCGGCGAGCACCGCGGCCAGCCGGTCGCCCACGCCGAGCTTGGTGTAGAGCCGCTCCAGGTGCTTGTGCACCGTGCGCTCGGTGATCAGGAGCCTGCGGCCGATCGCGGCGGCGGTGAGGCCCTCGGCGAGCGCGGCGAGCACGGCGAGCTCGCGCGGCGTGAGGTGCACGGCGGACGCCACGTCCCGCGCCGTGGGGTCGAACCAGGTGCGCACCACCACGATCCGGCGGTCGACCCCGCGCAGCACGTGCTGGATGGTCCGGGCGAGGCGCACCTCGTCGGCGGTGAAGCGGTCCGCGCGGCCCAGGACGAACGCGCGGTGGCTGCGCGGCCCGACGTGCAGCGGCAGCGCCAGGTGCGCGGGCGTCCCCCAGGCCCGGGTCACCTCCCGCCAGCGCGCCTGCAACGCCGCGTCGACGTATCGCGCGGGCACGTCGGCGACCTGGATCGCCCGCCAGTCCCGGGTGGCGAGGTAGTAGCGCAGGATCGGGTGCTCGACCGGCGCGCGGCACACGCCCCAGTGGTCGACCTCGGCGCGGTGCCCGCGGAACTGCTCGCCGGGCGGCCACACCAGCTGCCCCGGGCCCCCGCCCGGCTCGCGGTGGTTGTAGGCGACGGCGCGCAGCCGGAAGCTGGCGACGAGCTGCGCGGCGATCCGCTCCGCGGGCAGCTCCGCGAGCGGCGCCTCCAGCAGGTCGCCCACCAGGTCCAGCCACTCCCGCTCGCAGGTCGCGCGGTCCACGGCGGTGGCCTCGCCCCGGGCGCGCCCCCGGTTAGCGCGGCCTGGCCGGTCTCACCCGCGCGGCGGCGCGGTTCCCACCATCAGCGGACACCAGCAGCGCGGGGCCGTCCTCCCGCAGCAGGGCGGCACCCGGGGCACGTCCGCGCCGTCGGGCCCGGACGTCCCCCGCCCGCTCGGCGCCTCCTCCTCCGTCCCCGCACCCGGCCGCTCGCGGGGGCGGCGACGGGAGAACGGCATGCGCCGATGGTGGCCCCCGGCCCCCGGGAGAGGGGATACGCAGATGTGCGTATCCCCGCGGGGTGGGCGCCGCCACCTCCTGCTGCACGCACCCGCAGGTGGGGCGAGACTGGCCTCATGTCCACCGATGACCGGTTCCGGATCGAGCACGACACGATGGGCGAGGTCAAGGTGCCCGTCGACGCCCTCTGGCGCGCGCAGACCCAACGCGCCGTCGAGAACTTCCCGATCTCCGGCCGAGGCCTCGAGCGCGCGCAGATCCGCGCGCTCGGGCTCGTGAAGGCGGCCGCCGCGCGGGTGAACAAGCAGATCGGGGTGCTGCCGGAGGAGCTGGCGGACGCGATCGCGGCCGCCGCGGACGAGGTCGCCGAGGGCAAGCACGACGACCACTTCCCCGTCGACGTGTTCCAGACCGGCTCGGGCACCAGCTCCAACATGAACGCCAACGAGGTGATCGCCTCGGTCGCCGGCCGCTCCGGCGTCGAGGTGCACCCGAACGACCACGTCAACGCCTCGCAGTCGTCCAACGACGTCTTCCCGACCACGATCCACGTCGCCGCCACCGAGGCACTGGTGGGCGACGTCATCCCCGCGCTGGAGCACCTCGCCGCCACGCTGCGCCGCCGCTCGGCCGACTGGGCCGACGTCGTCAAGGCCGGGCGCACCCACCTCATGGACGCCGTGCCCATCACGCTCGGCCAGGAGGCGGGCGGCTGGGCGACGCAGGTGGAGTACGGCGCGGCGCGGGTTCGCGACGTGCTCCCCCGGCTGGCCCAGCTCCCGATCGGCGGCACCGCCGTCGGCACCGGGCTCAACGCGCCCGAGGGATTCGCCGCGCGGGTGGTCGAGGAGCTGCGCGCCGCCACCGGCCTCGAGATGCTGACCGAGGCCGAGGACCACATCGAGGCGCAGGGCGCGCGCGACGGGCTCGTGGAGGCCTCCGGCGCGCTGCGGACCGTCGCCGTCTCCCTGTTCAAGGTCGCCAACGACATCCGCTGGCTGGGCTCCGGCCCGCGCACCGGCCTCGCCGAGCTGCGCCTGCCCGACCTGCAGCCGGGCAGCTCGATCATGCCGGGGAAGGTCAACCCGGTGATCTGCGAGGCCACGATGATGGTGGCCGCCCAGGTGATGGGCAACGACGCCGCCGTGGCCTTCGCGGGCTCGCAGGGCAACCTCGAGCTGAACGTGATGATGCCGGTGATGGCGCGCAACATCCTGGAGTCGGCGCGGCTCATCGCCGCGGCCGCGCGGCTGCTCGCCGACAAGGTCGTGGCGGGCGCGGAGCCGGACCTGGAGCGCACCCGCGAGCTGGCCGAGTCCTCGCCGTCGATCGTCACGCCGCTCAACCGCTACCTCGGCTACGAGGAGGCTGCCTCGATCGCCAAGCAGTCGCTCAAGGAGCGCAAGACGATCCGCGAGGTCGTGCTCGAGCGCGGGCACGTCGAGAGCGGCAGGATCACGATCGAGCAGCTCGACGCCGCCCTCGACGTGCTGGCGATGGCGCGCGGCGGCCGGTAGCCACCCCGCACAGGGGAGACGGCCGCCCGGTCGGCCCGAGGTGCTGTGCTGCCGGGCGCGCGCGGGGAGATCGCCCACGTCGCGCGCACCTGTTCGCGGGGCGCGCGCCGGCTCGCCGGGTTCGACCCGGGCATCGCCATCGCCTCGGTGCCGCACGCGACCGACCACGACGCCACCGGGCCGCTGCACGTCGACGTGCTCGCCGACACCGTGGTGACGGCACGGCGGCGGATGGCGCAGCCGCGCGGCACGCTGCCCACCCGCGACCGCAGCCACCCGGCCCCGCCGGTCCGGCCGGAGATCACCGCACTCAGCCCGCGACTCGCCGACATCCAGAGCGCGACTCGCCGGAGCCCTGGGCGGGTCACGCTCTGGCTGCGCGCCCGCCGACCGCGCCGCCGCGTCAGGGGACGAGGACGGCGGCGCCGGTGATGCGGTCCTCGGCGAGGTCGACGAGCGCGCGGTCGGCCTCCGCGAGCGGGCGGGGCGACGCGGTCGGCCGCACCCGCAGCGCCGCGGCGAGCCGCAGGAACTCCTCGCCGTCGGCGCGGGTGTTCGCGGTGACGCTGCGCACCTGCTTCTCCCGGAACAGCTCGTCGGCGTAGACCAGGCGCGGGACGTCGGTGAGGTGGATCCCGGCGATCGCGAGCGTGCCGCCCTGGTCGAGCGCGCGCAGCGCGACCGGGACGAGGTCGCCCACCGGCGCGAAGAGGATCGCCGAGTCCAGCGGCTCCGGCGGCGCGTCGGACCCGGCGGACGCGGCGCCCAGCTCGCGGGCCAGTTCCTGCGCGGCGGGCGAGCGGGTGACGACGTGCACCGTGGCGCCTTGCGCGATCGCCACCTGCGCGACGACGTGCGCGGATGCCCCGAACCCGTAGATGCCCAGCCGCCCGCCCGGCGGCACCTCGGCCCGCACCAGCGCGCGGTAGCCGACGATCCCGGCGCACAGCAGCGGCGCGGCCGTCACGTCGTCGAGCGCGTCGGGCAGGCGGTAGGCGTAGGCCTCGGGGACCACGGCGTACTCGGCGTAGCCCCCGTCGGCGTCCCAGCCGGTGAACACCGCGGACGGGCAGAGGTTCTCCCGCCCGGTCCGGCACCAGCGGCACCGCCCGCACGTGCCGCGCAGCCACGCGATGCCGATCCGCTCCCCCGGCGCGAACCGCTCGGCGCCGGGGCCGACGGCGTCCACCACGCCGACCACCTCGTGCCCCGGCACGGTCCGCGGCCGCCGCGGCTGCAGGTCGCCCTCGGCGAGGTGCAGGTCGGTGCGGCACACGCCGCACGCGCTCACCCGCACCCGCACCTCCCCCGGCCCCGGCTGCGGGTCGGGCAGCGTGACGGATCGCAGCGGTCCCCGATCGAGCGGCCCCGGCCGCTCCACCACCCATGCGCGCACGCCTCCATCCTGGCGCGCACCCGGCCCCGACTCACGCGCACCGAGAGCGCGACTCGCCCGCATCCGGAGCGCGACTCGCCGGGTGCGCTGCCAGGATGGAAACGTGCTGCTCGCCGACGTCGTCGCCACCTCCGCCGCGGTCGGGGCCACCCGCTCCCGCAAGGCGAAGACGGCCGCGCTCGCCGACCTCCTGCGCCGCGCCGGGCACGACGAGATCGAACCGGCCACCGCGTGGCTGGCCGGCGAGCCGCGCCAGAGCCGGCTCGGCACCGGGTGGCGCACGCTCGCCGGCATCGACGCCGCGCCGGCCGAGCGGCCCGCGCTCCAGGTCGCCGCCGTCGAGCGGGCCCTCGACCGCCTCGCCGCCACCACCGGCGCGGGCTCCACGGCCCGGCGCGCGGCGCTGCTCGGCGAGCTGTTCGGCGCGGCCACCGCCGAGGAGCAGCACTTCCTGCGCCGGCTGCTCACCGGCGAGCTGCGCCAGGGCGCGCTCGACGGCGTCATGCTCGAGGCGATCGCCGCGGCCGCGGAGGTCCCGGCCGCGGCCGTCCGGCGCGCGTTCATGCTCTCCGGGCAGCTCCCGGCCACGGCCCGGCTCGCGCTCACGCGGGGCATCGCCGGGCTCGAGGCCGTCTCGCTGCAGGTCGGCCGCCCGGTGCGCCCGATGCTCGCCTCCCCCGCCGACGACCTCGGCTCCGCGCTCGCCGAGCTCGGGCCGGACGCGCACGTGGAGTACAAGCTGGACGGCGCTCGCATCCAGGTCCACCGCGACGGCCGAGAGGTGCGGGTGTGGACGCGCACGCTGCGCGAGATCACCCCGAGCGTGCCCGAGCTGGTCGAGCTGGTGCGCGGGCTGCCCTGCCGTTCGGTCGTGCTCGACGGCGAGACGCTCGCGCTGCGCGACGACGGCAGGCCGCGCCCGTTCCAGGAGACGATGAGCCGCTTCGGCGCGGCGGCGGGCGAGCTGCTGCTGCAGCCGTTCTTCTTCGACTGCCTCCACCTCGACGGCACCGACCTGCTCGACGAGCCCCTGCACGTCCGGCTCGACGCGCTGGCGCAGGTCGCCGACGGCCACCGCATGCCCGCCGCGCTGCGGCCCTCCGCCGAGGAGGCCGCCGAGCTGCTCGACCGCGCGCTCGACGCGGGCCACGAGGGCGTCATGGTCAAGTCGCTGACCGCCCCGTACGCCGCGGGCAGGCGGGGCCGGGCGTGGCAGAAGGTCAAGCCGGTGCACACCCTCGACCTGGTCGTGATCGGCGCCGAGTGGGGCTACGGCAGGCGCACCGGGTCGCTGTCGAACATCCACCTCGGCGCCCGCGACCCCGACGGCGGCGAGCCGATCATGGTCGGCAAGACGTTCAAGGGCATGACCGACGAGCTGCTCGCCTGGCAGACGGCCACGTTCCCCGCGCTCGCCCGCGAGCACCGCGGCCACGAGGTGCTGCTGCGGCCCGAGCTGGTGGTCGAGATCGAGCTCGACGGGGTGCAGCGCAGCCCGCGCTACCCGGGCGGCGTCGCGCTGCGGTTCGCCCGGGTGCTGCGCTACCGCCCGGACAAGACGCCCGCGGAGGCCGACACGATCGACGCGGTGCGGGCGCTGCTGCGCGAGTGAGGAAACGCGTTGCGGCGCCCGCGCGCCGACGTGAGGGTGGGGCCGTGGGCGAGGTGCTGCTGTGGTCGTTCCAGCCGGCGGCACGGCTGGGCGAGCTGCACACCACCGGTCAGCTGGTCGGCTCGTGGGAGCGCGTCCCGCCCAGCCCGGGCGACGCGTGCCTGCGGGCGTACCGGGCGATGGTGGCCGCGATGGAGCGGGCCGGCATCCCCACGCACGGCCGCCCGCCGGTGTGGGCGTGGGGCGGGTCCTGCGGGGTCACGGTGCACGACGCGCACATGCTGCTCGGGGATGCCGCCCGCGACCACGTCACCATCGAGTTCACCGCGCCCGCCGAGCTGGTCCTCGCCAGCGACTACGGGGCGTGGAACGACCACCTCGCGGAGCGCGTCGGCGGCGGGCCCGCCGACGCGCGGTGGGACGTGCCGACCCCGATCGGCGACGAGCTGGTTCAGGCGTGCCTGCCCGCCCTGCGCCTGGAACGGGTCCGGGCGATCCGGCCGCTCCCCGCCTCCGCCGACCAGGTCACGCACCCGGCCGCACGCGCGTAGACTCGTCTTCTCGTGCGCTTCCTCGACGGGCAAGAGCCCAACCACGACCTCACCTACGACGACGTCTTCCTCGTCCCGGGGCGGTCGTCGGTGGCCTCCCGGTTCGACGTCGACCTCACCACCGCCGACGGCTCGGGCGCCACGGTCCCGGTGATCGCCGCGAACATGACCGCGGTGGCCGGGCGCCGGATGGCCGAGACGCTGGCCCGCCGCGGTGGCCTCACGGTGCTGCCGCAGGACGTGGCGCCGGAGGCGGTGGCCGAGATCGTCTCGTGGATCAAGTCCCGGCACCCGGTGTGGGACACGCCGCTTGTGCTCACGCCGGACGACGCCGTCGCCGACGCGATCAACCTGCTCCCGAAGCGGGCCCACGGCGCCGTTGTCGTGGTGGACGAGGGCGGCCGCCCGGTCGGCACCGTCGACGAGGCGGCGTGCACCGGGGTCGACCGCTTCACCCGCCTGTCCGAGGTGCTCGACCCCGACCCGCTCACGCTGCCGCTGGACACGCCGCCGCGGCAGGTGTTCGAGGCGCTCGGGTCGCGGCGCGTCGCGCTCGGCCTCGACGCCGAAGGCCGGCTCGCCGGCCTGCTCACCGCGCTCGGCGCGCTGCGGGCGGAGCTGTACCGGCCCACCCTCGACGCGGCCGGGCGGCTGCGCACCGCGGCCGCCATCGGGATCAACGGCGACGTGGGGGTCAAGGCGAAGGCCCTGCTGGACGCGGGCGTCGACGTGCTCGTGGTCGACACCGCGCACGGCCACCAGGACAAGATGCTCGACGCGCTGCGCGCGGTCCGGAAGGCGGTCTCCGACGCCGGGGCCTCGGTTCCGATCGCGGCGGGCAACGTCGTCACCGCCGAGGGCGTGCGCGACCTCGCCGCGGCGGGCGCCGACATCGTCAAGGTCGGCGTCGGCCCGGGCGCGATGTGCACGACGCGGATGATGACCGGGGTCGGGCGCCCCCAGTTCTCGGCCGTGCTGGAGTGCGCGGCGGCGGGCCGCGAGGTCGGGGTGCGGGTCTGGGCCGACGGCGGCGTACGCCACCCCCGCGACGTGGCGCTGGCCCTGGCCGCGGGCGCGTCCGCGGTGATGATCGGCTCCTGGCTGGCGGGAACCTACGAGTCGCCCGGCGACCTGCAGCGCGACGAGAACGGCCGGCCGTACAAGGAGTCGTTCGGCATGGCGTCCAAGCGCGCCGTGACCGCCCGCACCCGCGGCGAGAGCGCGTTCGACCGGGCCCGCAAGGCGCTGTTCGAGGAGGGCATCTCCTCGTCGAAGCAGCTGCTCGACCCGATCCGCCCCGGCGTCGAGGACGTGCTGGACGAGATCTGCTCCGGCGTCCGCTCGGCCTGCACCTACGCGGGCGCGCGCACCCTCGACGAGCTGCACGAGCGCGCCGTCGTCGGGGTGCAGACCACGGCCGGCTTCACCGAAGGCACTCCGCACGGCCTCTGAGCCCCGTCGCAGCACGGCCGCCTCCACGCCATGAAGGTGGCCGTGCTGCGATCCGGGTGGCTCAGGCCGCCGGGCCCTCCAGCATCTCCGTCACGAGCGCGGCGATCGGGCTGCGCTCGCTGCGGGTGAGCGTGATGTGGGCGAACAGCGGGTGGCCCTTCAGCGCCTCGATCACCGCCGCGACGCCGTCGTGCCGGCCGACCCGCAGGTTGTCGCGCTGGGCCACGTCGTGGGTGAGCACGACCCGGGACGCGGCGCCGAGCCGCGAGAGCACCGTGAGCAGCACGTTGCGCTCCAGGGACTGCGCCTCGTCCACGATCACGAACGAGTCGTGCAGCGACCGCCCGCGGATGTGGGTGAGCGGCAGCACCTCGAGCATGCCGCGGGCGATGACCTCCTCGAGCACGTTCTGACTGACCAACGCCCCGAGCGTGTCGAAGACGGCCTGCGCCCAGGGAGCCATCTTCTCGCTCTCGCTCCCCGGCAGGTAGCCGAGGTCCTGCCCGCCGACCGCGTAGAGCGGCCGGAACACGACGACCTTGCGGTGCTGCTGGCGCTCCATCACCGCTTCGAGGCCGGCGCACAGCGCGAGAGCCGACTTGCCGGTGCCCGCCCGGCCGCCGAGGGAGATGATCCCGACCTCGGGGTCGAGCAGCAGGTCGAGCGCGACCCGCTGCTCCGCGGACCGCCCGTGCAGGCCGAACGCCTCCCGGTCGCCGCGCACGAGGCGCACCCGCTTGTCCGCGGTGACCCGGCCCAGCGCCGCCGACCCGCCGCCGGTCAGCCGCAGCCCGGTGTTGGCGGGCAGGTCGCGGGCGGCGTCGTGGTCGATCACGCCCTCGCGGAACAGGGCGTCCACGTCCTCGGACGTGACCTCCAGGTCGGCCATGCCGGTCCAGCCGGAGGGCACCACGTCGAGCGCGTGGTACTCGTCGGCCTGCAGCCCGACCGCCGCGGCCTTGACGCGCAGCGGCATGTCCTTGCTGACCAGCACGACCTCGCCACGCCCTTCGCGCTTGCGCTCCGCGGCGAGGTTGAGGGCGCAGGCCAGGATCCGGCTGTCGTTGGAGTCGGTGCGGAAGCCCGCGGGGAGCACCTCCGGGTCGCTGTGGTTGAGCTCGACGTGCAGGGTTCCGCCCGCGGTGCCGATCGGCACCGGCGCGTCCAGGCGGCCGTGTTCGATGCGCAGCTCGTCCAGCATGCGCAGCGCCGTGCGGGCGAACCACCCGAGTTCCGGGTGGTGCCGCTTGCCCTCGAGCTCGGAGATCACCACGAGCGGCAGGACGACTTCGTGCTCGTCGAACCTGGTCATCGACCACGGGTCCGACAGCAGCACCGAGGTGTCGAGCACGTAGCAGCGGGTGGTGGGCGAAGCGGGGGCAGTACGACGGTCGGTCACGGAGGCTCCTCGCTAGCGCTCGCTACGGCCGCCGTCCGGGCCCGTGGCGTCAGCGACGGGGCATCGAGCCAGGGCGGACGGCCGACGAGTGCTCCCTGGTGGACACGGCACCGCGTCCACGTCACCGGTGGGCCGGTCGGCCCTGGCTCGGGCGTATCCGGCGGTCTGGTTCTCACCGCCGCCCACGCCCACGAGGGCCGGGTGCCGACCCCCTCTGGTGCAACAGACACCACGACCAGGGCCTCCCCAGCGGTCCGCATCGGGTACGGGCCGCCGCCCCGAACGCTACCGGCGGTCACCCGGGTGCGGTCAACAGCAACTGTCCGCTGTCCTTCGTCAGCGAACCGAGAATTAACAGAACGGACTACCGCTCATCGCTCCACAGACACCGCCCGTCGTGGCTCGCGTGCCGCCCTGACCCATTCGGCCGCGCCTCCCACGACCGCCCGGCGCACCCGGCCGCACCCGCCGCCCGCGCCCGGCCGGCGGCACACACCCCGCTCGCACCGCGAGGGGCGCAACACGGTCGCGAAAGGTCTTCGAGAAGGGTCGAACACGGACCGTCGTCAGCAAAAAGGATACGCGCACATTCGGGTGATTATGCATTACGCGGCGTGTCGATCAAGGTCGGAACCGGGGGTGCGAGCCGGCCTCGACAGTCACCGGAAAGAGGGCGTAACCAAACGCAGAGTATTCGATTCATCCGATGGTGGTAGGTGATTTGTTCTCGCCCGCCGCGGCCCGCTAGCTTTTTCCGCAGTCAGCGAGGGCTCCCCGGTCATAAACGCTGACTCTGAATGGGATCGGCTCCGGTCGACTCCGGACACTCAACAGGAGATGAACTGTGCTGAAGAAGGCTGGAATTGTCGTGGCTACGGCCGCTGCCGGTCTGCTCGCGGTGAGCCCGCTCGCCTTCGCTGGCGACAAGGATGACCACCACAAGGGGCACCACCACGGCAGCAAGACCAAGGTCGAGGACGTCAACAGCATCGACGGCTCGAACGAGGGCCTGATCAACGTCGCCGGCAACAACATCGCAGTTCCGGTCAACGTCTGCGACAACCAGGTCCCGGTGAACGTCCTGGGCGTCCAGGTCCCGCTGAACGACACCTCCGTGCTCGCCGACCTGACCGGCGCGCTCGGCCTGGGCATCCTGGGCGGGGCCGACGTCGACGCGGACGACGACGGCGACAACAACATCGACGACTCCTGCACCGCGGCCGCCAAGTCGGGCGACAGCGCCGAGATCGACGACTGATCGTCGGATCGCGCGTGCCACAACGGCGCCGGGCCTTCGGGTCCGGCGCCGTTTTCGCGTGCCCCGGGCCCGTGGGACGCGGGTGCTAAGAACCGAAGCGGCGGTGCCGGGCGGCGTAGTCGCGCAGGGCCCGCAGGAAGTCGACGCGCCGGAACTCCGGCCAGTACGCCTCGCAGAACCAGAACTCGGAGTGCGCGGACTGCCAGAGCAGGAAACCGGACAGGCGCTGTTCTCCCGAGGTTCGGATGACCAGGTCCGGATCCGGCTGGCCGGAGGTGTAGAGGTGCGCAGCGATGTGGTCGACGTCGAGCACCTCCGCGAGCTCCTCGATGGTGGTGCCCGCCTCGGCGTGCTGCAGCAGCAGCTTGCGCACCGCGTCGGCGATCTCCTGCCGGCCGCCGTACCCGACCGCGACGTTGAGCTCCAGCCCCGGCCGGTCCTGCGTGCGGGCGGCGGCGGCCGAGAGCCGCTCGGACATGTCTCCCGGGAGCAGCTCGAGGGCGCCCACGACGCGCAGCCGCCAGCGCGCCGACGGCCCGGACAGCTCGTCGACGACGTTGGTGATGATCTCCAGGAGCGGTTCGAGCTCCTCGCGCGGCCGCTTGAGGTTGTCGGTCGACAACAGCCAGAGCGTCACGACCTCGACACCGGCTTCCTCGCACCACGCGAGGAACTCGGTGATCTTCGCTGCGCCCGCCCGGTGCCCGTCGTTGACGTCGACGAAGCCCGCCTCCCTCGCCCAGCGGCGGTTGCCGTCGAGCATCACGGCCACGTGGCGGGGCCGGGCGGCCGCACCGGCCAGCTCTCGGCTCAGCTTGCGCTCGTACACCGAGTACAGCAGGTCGCGGACGCCCACGGCGGAACAGCGTACGCCGGGCCGATTCCCCGCCTGCAGACGAGCGGGTGGGTTCACGCACAGGACCCCACGCAGCCCCCCGAGCTGCCGTAACCTCGCTCGGGTGACCGGCTCCCCCCTCGACTCGCCTCGCCCCGGCGAGACGATGCTCAAGCCGCGGATGCGTGGCTGGTTGCACTTCTGGTCGTTCACCGTCTCGATCGCGGCGGGCGCGACCATGATCGCCGTCTCGGCGGCGCTCGTCGGCGCGGTCGCCGCGCTCGCGGTCGCGGTGTACGCGGTGACGACGCTCGGCCTGTTCGGGGTGAGCGCGCTGTACCACCGGCGCACCTGGCGCACCGCGCGCAGCCGAGCCGTCATGCGCAGGCTCGACCACTCGATGATCTTCCTGTTCATCGCGGGCACCTACACCCCGGTGGCGGTGCTGGCCATGGACCCGGCCACCGCCCGCACCGTGCTCACCGTCGTGTGGGTGGGCGCGCTCGCCGGTGTGGTGCTGAAGACGGTCTGGCCGCACGCGCCCGCGTGGATCGGCGTCCCGGTCTACATCGCCCTGGGCTGGGTGGCCATCTTCGTCCTCCCCGCGATCCTCGAAGGCGGCGGGCCCGCGCCGCTCGTGTTGATCCTCGCGGGCGGCCTGTTCTACACGGTCGGCGCGATCTTCTACGCCACGCGCAGGCCCAACCCGTGGCCCGCGACGTTCGGGTTCCACGAGTTCTTCCACGCCGCCACGGTGGTCGCCGCGATCTGCCACCACGTCGCGATCTGGCTCCTGCTGTTCTGATCGACCTCGATGGACGGAATGCGCGGCGACCGCGGCCGGTTGGCCCGGATATGACCAGCAGCACAGCGGATTTCGACCCCCACGCCCTGCTCGCCGAGAGCCGGATCGGCGTGCTCGCCACGATCCGCGCCGACGGTCGTCCCCAGCTGTCGCCCGTCACGCCGTACTACGACCGCGACAAGGGGATCATCTACGTCTCGATGACGGAGGGCCGCGCGAAGACGAGGAACCTCCGCCGCGACCCGCGCGCCGCGCTGGAGGTGACCAGCGCGGACGGTTGGTCGTGGGCCACCGCCGACGGCACCGCCGAGCTGATCGGGCCGGGCACGGACCCGCACGGGCCCGAGGTGGAGGCCCTCGTGGACTACTACCGCAACGCGGCCGGCGAGCACCCGGACTGGGACGAGTACCGCTCGGTGATGGTCGCCGACAAGCGCGTGCTGCTCCTCCTGCACGTCGAGCACGTGTACGGCGAGAAGATCCGCTGAGCGGGGCTCGCGGAGCGCGTCAGGCCGACTCGTCCTTCTTGTCGGTGTCGACGATGGGGCCCTTCGCGCGCAGCTCGTCCACGCGCGCCATGGCCTCCCGCAGCTCCGCGAGCCACTCGTCGGCGTGCTGGCCGACCAGGCGCACCGCCCAGGCCAGCGCGTCGGAGCGGGAGCGGGCGACGCCCGCGTCGACGAGCGTGTCCAGCACGATCCGCTCCGGCTGCCGCAGCCGCGTCATCACCGGCACCGAGGCCGTCGTGAACAGCTCGACGGTGTCGCCGATGCGCGCGCCCCAGGCGACCTTCCGCTGGTAGCGGTGCTCGGCCTGGCGGGCGATCTCGATCCGCTCCTCCCGGGTGCTCTCCCGGAACCGGGAGATCCGCCCCGCGATGGCCGCCGCGCGGTCGGCCCGGCCGGCCTCGGTGTCGGGGAAGTCGCCCTCCACCGGGGGCAGCTCGCCGACGATGACGATCTCCTCGCGGTCGATCGTGACCTCCGGCGGCCCGACGAACCACCCGTCCGGCAGCCGCCCCTGCAGCCACGCCTGCGCGTCGTCCGCGGGCGGCAGGTCGGCCTGCTGCCAGCCGCCGCGTCCCGGCCCGCGCCCCCGCCCGCCTGGCCATCCCCGGTGCATCCGTCCGCTCATCATCGCAACCTCCGCTGTGGGTGCTTACGAGATTACATCGCAAAAGCGCAGGCCGCGCGAGTCGCGGGCTGAGCGTCGGCGAGTCGTGCCCTCAGTGCAGGCGAGTCGCGCCCGGGGTGTCCGCGAGTCGCGGGCTGGGTGCGGGCGAGTCGTGGGCCGGGTGCGCTGGTCAGGGGCGCAGCAGGAGGCTCGCGGTGAGCTCCTCCACCGTGGTCGCCGGGCGGTCGCACACGAACCCCCGGCAGACGTACGCCGCGGCCCCGCCGTCGACGAGCGGCCGCCCCGCCAACAGCGGAACCCCGGGCTCGTCGGGACGGCCGGCCACGATCACGGTGCCGCCCGCCGCCAGCCGGCGGGCGTGGGCGAGCAGCTCGTCGCGCGCCGGGTCGCCGTCCTCGCCGACGACCGCGACCTGCAGCGGGCCGCGCACCATCGCCTCGGCCGCGGTGAGCCAGTGACCGGCGAACCGGGGGTGCTTCTCCGCGAGGACGCCCGCGGACCGCAGCGCGGCCTCGGCGGCGGTGCGGTACCGGTCCGGCTCGGCCACCAGCACCGACGCCGTGAGCAGCGCGGACGCGAGCGACGACCCGCCGCACGGCGACGCGTTGTCGGTGACGTCGCGGGGCCGGTGCAGCAGCGCCTCGGCGTCGTCGGCGGTGTCGAAGAACGAGCCGGGCTGGTCGGGGTCGGCGAAGTGCGCGAGCGCCGTGTCGAGCAGCCCGGCTCCCGCGGCCAGCCACCGCGCCTCGCCCGTGGCCTGGTGCAACGCGAAAAGCCCATCGGCGAGGCAGCCGTGGTCCTCCAGCACGCCGGCCGCGGCGCCCACCACCCCGCCCCGCGACGAGCGGCGCAACCGCCCGTCCACCAGGTGCAGGCGCAGCAGCAGGTCGGCGGCCTCCGCCGCGGCGGCCACCCACTCGGGGTGCCCGAGGGCCGCGCCGGCCTCGGCGAGCGCGAGGATCGCGAGCCCGTTCCAGGACGTGATGACCTTGTCGTCGCGCGCGGGTTGCGGGCGCTTCGCCCGCGCGGCGAGCAGCGCGGCCCGCACCCGTTCCCAGCGCGCCGGGTCGTCGGGGTCGGCGAGCAGCTGCAGGGTGGACGAGCCGTGCTCGAACGTCCCGGCCTCGGTGACGGTGAGCAGCTCGGCGGCCCACCGCCCGTCGGAGTCGCCGAGGACGTCCCGGAGCTGCTGCGGCGTCCAGGCGTAGGTGAGGCCCTCCACGCCATCGGCGTCGGCGTCGAGCGCCGAGGCGAAGCCGCCCTCCTCGGTGCGCAGGTCGCGCAGCAGGAACGCCGCCGTCTCCTCGGCGATCCGCCGCGGGAGGGGATCCTCCGTCACCCGCGCGAGGTGCGCGTAGACGCGCAGCAGCAGCGCGTTGTCGTAGAGCATCTTCTCGAAGTGCGGCACGACCCAGCGCCCGTCGACGCTGTACCGGGCGAACCCGCCCGCGAGCTGGTCGTAGATCCCGCCGCGGGCCATGCGCTCGCACGTCACCCGGACGCTCGCGGGCAGCTCGTCGCCCCCCACGCGCTCGTGCCGGCGCAGCAGGAACTCCAACACCATCGACGGCGGGAACTTGGGCGCCGCGCCGAACCCGCCCGCCTGCGGGTCGAACTGCGCCTCGACGGTGGCCGCGGCCCGGTCCAGCAGGTCGGGGTGGATGTCGGCCGAGGGCAGCGCGGCCGCGGCGCTGTCGGCCAGCCGGGCCGCGATCTCCCCCGCCGCCCCGCGCACGCGCGCGCCGTCCTCCCGCCACGCGGTGGTGACGGCGTCGAGGAGCTGGCGGAAGCTGGGCAGCCCGCCCCGCGGGGTGGGCGGGTAGTAGGTGCCGCAGTGGAACGGCTCGCCCGCCGGGGTGAGGAAGCAGGTCATCGGCCAGCCGCCCTGCCCGGTCATGGCCTGGGTGGCCGCCATGTAGACCGCGTCGATGTCGGGCCGCTCCTCGCGGTCGACCTTGACGGCGACGAAGTCCCGGTTGATCTGCTCGGCGATCTCCGGGTCCTCGAAGGACTCGTGGGCCATGACGTGGCACCAGTGGCAGGCGGCGTACCCCACCGACAGCAGCACCGGGACGTCCCGGCGCGCGGCTTCGGCGAACGCCTCGTCCGACCACTCCCACCAGTCGACGGGGTTGTCGGCGTGCTGCAGCAGGTACGGGCTGGTGGCCGAGGCAAGGCGGTTCGGCATCGGGCAACCCTCTCAGGCCGAGGGGCCGTCCGCCGCTCCGCCCTTCGGCTCGCGCTTGTCGCCCTCCCGCTCGCCCTCCTCCTTGCCGGCGGCCTCGAAGCTCGCGGGGAGGCGGCTGATGCGCTTGCTCATGCCACGGATCAGCAGGATCGTGACCACCGCCAGCGCCAGGATGACGACGAGCGCGACGGGTGACGCCTTGCCGAACTCCTCGCCCCGGTCCGGCGGCGGCGCGGGATCCTGCACCGGTACGGCGACGTACGACGTGCCGGCGGGAACGGCCTCGGCCAGCAGCGGACTCATCCGGCAAACGGTACGCGCCCGTCAGACCGCCGGCCGCACCGCCACGGGCTCGCGGAGGCCCGCGAACAGGTCGTCCTCCGGGACGGTGGAATCGACGAGGCTGCGGACGAGCTCGTAGTCCTCGGTGGGCCAGATCTCGCGCTGGACCTCCAGCGGCACGGCGAACCAGCGGCTCTTCGGGTCGATCTGCGTCTCGTGGGCGAGCAGCGCCTTGTCGCGGGTCTCGAACCAGTCGGCGCAGTGCACCCGGGTGGTGACGCGCTCGCCGGGGTCGGGCCGGTCGGCGGGCCAGTTCGCGAGCCACTCCTCGTACGGCGACTCGAGCCCGCGCGCGACCAGCGCCTCGTGGAAGGCCTCGATGCGCTTCCGCGAGAAGCCGTGGGAGTAGTACAGCTTGAGCGGCTGCCACGGGTCGCCGGACTCCGGGAAGCGGTCGGGGTCGCCCGCGGCGTCGAAGGCCGCCACCGAGATCTCGTGGCAGCGGATGTGGTCCGGGTGCGGGTACCCGCCGTTCTCGTCGTAGGTGACCAGGACGTGCGGCCGGAACTCGCGGACGACCCGCACCAGGCGCTCGGTGGCGACGTCAAGCGGCTGCCGGGCGAAGCACCCCTCCGGCAGCGGCGGCTTGGGGTCGCCCTCGGGCAGACCGGAGTCGACGAAGCCGAGCCAGCGGTGCTGCACGCCGAGGATCTCGGCCGCGCGCGCCATCTCGGCGCGGCGGATCTCGGCCATGTTCTCCAGCACCTCGGGGCGGTCCATGGCCGGGTTGAGGATGCTCCCCGCCTCGCCCCCGGTGCACGTGACGACCATCACCTCGTGGCCCTCGGCGACGTAGCGCGCCGTGGTGGCGGCACCTTTGCTCGACTCGTCGTCGGGGTGCGCGTGCACCGTCATGAGGCGCAGCGGGCCGGCGCTGCTCGGATGGATCGAGGACATGGGAACGGCCGCGTTCCTTCCAACTCGGGCCCCACGGGGATGGGCCGGACGACTCGTCAGTCGGGATGTCGATGGTCGCAGACACGCCCGACGGTTCATGCAACGCCGCCCGGCCCCCGCTCGTTCCCCCGGCCGCGGTGGTCACGGTGCGTGTTCGACCACTCCCACCGACCGGCCCGAGGACGCACCCGGTAGTGGGCTCCCCCGGCTGGATGCCGCGCTGAGGCCCGTTCGCCGCAGTTCAAGGCCGCCATTCGCCCCCCGATGCGGTTACCATCCGTCGAATCCGGCCACCGAGCGGGCCGGGATCGTTCCGGGGGGAATCGATGACAACGCTCTCGCCGCCCCGTGCCGGGCGCACACCGTTGCGCGGGCTCGCGGGCGTCGCATCCGCACTCGTCTGGATCGCCGCGGTGCCCGGGCCCACCGCCGTGTTCCTGTCGTCGTTCACGTTCGGCAACCACGCCGGCAGCGCCCCGGCGCAGGTCGGGATGGTGCTGCTCATCGGGGGCATGGTGCTGACCGGCATCGCCGGCACCTGCGCGGGCGTGGTCGTCGTGGTCTGGCTCCGGCGCGCCCGCGCGGCCGCGGCGGAGGCCGGGACGTGGCCGCAGCGGTGGTCCGAGGGGTGGGCCGTCGCCGCCTGGTTCGTCCCGGTGCTGAACCTGTGGGTTCCCGCGGCCGTGGTCTCGGACGTCGCGCGGGCGGCCGACCCGGGGTCCGACCGGCTCCGCACGTCGTGCCGGATCTGGTGGGCCGCCTGGCTCGGTGCCGGCTTCGCGCTGTGGATCGCGTTCGTCGGCGTCCCGTTGTTCGGTCCCGGCGCACCCGCGCTCATCGTCTGGTTCGCCACCTTCTCGTTGCTGTCGGCCGGGTTCTTCGCGGTGGCGGCCGCGACGTTCACGCAGGTGGTGCGGCGGGTGACCGAGTGGCACGACGCGTCGCGGGCAGCGGCCACCGGTGTCCTGGGCACCGCCGCGGCCGCCACCGCCGCGACGACCGTCACCGCCCCGGTTCCGACGCCCGGGGCCGAGGCGCAGCCCGAGCGGCGGACCGAGGAACAGGCCGCGAACCGGGCCGGCGCCGAGCCCGAGGCCGACAGCGGTGCGACCGGCGGCGGGCCCGGGCCCGGCGGGACGGAGCACGAGGCCGGCGAGCCCACGAGCGAGCACGCCGGCGAGGGCGGCCCCGCGCCCGACGCGGCCGCCGGGTCGGGCCCCGTCCCGACGGGCGCGGAGGCCGGAGCTGGTGCACCCGTCCAAGCGCCCGCGGGTGCACCGGTCGCGGGGCCCGCGCTCCCGTCGACCGCGATCTGGCCACTCCCACCGGGGACACCGCCTCCCGCGCAGCCGCCCGCCGGGTCGTCCAGCGGCCGGACGGGGCTCGTCGTCGCCGGCGTCGCGATCGCCGCGGTGGCGGTGCTCGGGATCGGGACGGCCCTGGTCCTCGCCGACGACCCGCCCGCCGACGTCGTGGCGGAGGCCGTGGCGGATGCCCGCGAGTGGAGCGGTGTGAACTACCGGGGCAGCGCGCCGAACGCCGTCGGCGGCCCGATCGAGTACGACATCACGGTCACCGCGACGGGGGCGCGGGGCACCCTGACCCGCAGCGACGGCGGGCGCGCGGAGATCGCCGAGGACGCATCGGGCCTGCTCCTCAAGGGCAACCGGCAGTGGTGGCAGCGCAGCCAGCCGGAGCGGGCCGACCTGCTCGCCGACAAGTGGGTGGCCGACCCGGGGAGCGAGACGGCGGCCATCGAACCCGTGCTGCGAATGGACCCGGGGGAGCTGGCCGGGGACGTGCACCCGGAGCTCGGGTCGCTGTGGGAGGAGGTCGGCGAGCGGACGGTGGACGGCGAGCCCGCGGTGGTGCTGTCCAACGGGTTCCAGGTGCTCGTCGTCACCGCGGAGGAGCCCCGCCGGCTGCTCCTCATCGACCTCCTGGCACCGGGCGGCCGGGAGGACGACCCGATCCGGGTCACCGCGATCACGCCCGAGGAGGCCGAAGAGGTGGCCCAGGCGGCCGAACGGGTGAGGATCGTCGAGGCGCCGCGGACCCTCATGCAGTGGCTGGTGGAGCAGCCGCGGGGCGACGTCCAGATCAACCCGGAACCGCTGTGCACGAGCCCCAGCTGCACCGCGACGGTCACGGTCACGAACACGGGCCTGATCCCCATCGTCGGCAGCCTCGTGACCACGGCCGACGGGCGGGACGCCGGGACCTTCCCCCTCTCCCTGCAACCAGGCGAGTCCGCGACGTTCACCGCCAGAACGCCGAACCCGGCCTACAACACCCCGGGCGCCCGCGGCGAGATCTACTGGGTGGCGCAGGTCGAGCCGTACTGACCGTCGCGGGCCCGGGGAGACGCGACCCCGGCGCTCCCGCGCGACTCGCGTGATCGCTACGATGAACGGTCGCCGAGCGCCGCGGTGGGTGCCCCGCGGCGCGCGCGCAGATGCACGTGCAACGGCCTGACCAGCGCGGATGGGGGTTCCGGGAACTCCCGTGGGCACCCGACCGTTCGTCGAAAGGAAGCGACGAGCGGCATGACCCGTGTTACGGTGGACACCACACGGCCCGCAGGCGGGTCGTGTTTTTCCTTACTCGGGGCTTTGCCGCCCTCGAACGGGGCCGCCCATCCAGGGCGGTCGTGGCCGCGGGCGCAGTGGTCCGTGTGCCACATGGACCCAGACAGGCTGGAGGAGTGATGACCGTGACGGACACCCAGGCGACCTGGCTGACCCAGGAAGCCTACGACCGGCTCAAGCAGGAACTCGACGAGCTGATCGCCAACCGCCCGGTTATCGCAGCTGAGATCAACGCCCGCCGCGAAGAGGGCGACCTCAAGGAGAACGGCGGCTACCACGCCGCGCGCGAGGAGCAGGGCCAGCAGGAGGCCCGCATCCGCCAGCTGCAGGAGCTGCTGCGCACCGCCAAGGTGGGGGTGGCGCCCACCGACACCGACACCGCAGCGCCCGGGATGGTGCTGAAGATCCGCTACGACGGCGACGACGAGACCGAGACGGTGCTGCTCGGCTCGCGCGAGGAGGGCAGCAAGGGCGACCTGGAGGTCGTGTCCCCGAACAGCCCCCTCGGCGCCGCCCTGATGGGCGCCCGTCCCGGCGACACCCGCAGCTACCAGCTGCCCGACGGCGGCAGCATGGAGGTCACCCTGGTCTCGGCCGAGCCGTACCGGGCCTGATCACGCTTCCCCGGCCCGCGGGTGGACGCCGTCCGCCCGCGGGCCGGCGGCGTGTCGGGGCCCGTTCACCCGCCCGAGACGATCGCGTGGCCCGCGGCGCGCAGCGCCTCCACCAGCTCGGCGCAGTGCTCGGGGCCGCGCGTCTCCATCGACAGCGCCACCTCCACGTCGCCGAGCGGGAGGGAGCCGGAGATGCGGGAGTGCGACACGTCCAGCACGTTCGCCCCGAGCTCGCCCACGAGGCCGAGGAGCTCGGCGAGCGCGCCGGGCCGGTCCGCGACCCGCAGCCGCAGCGACAGGTAGCGGGCGGCGGCCGCCATGCCGTGCTCGATGACGTGCAGGAGCACGAGCGGGTCGATGTTCCCGCCCGACAGCACGGCCACGGCGGGCGTCGCGAACCGCTGCGGGTGCTCCAGCAGCGCGGCCACCCCGGCCGCCCCGGCCGGTTCGACCAACAGCTTCGCCCGTTCGAGGCAGTGCAGCAGGGCGCGGGAGAGCGCGTCGTCCCCCACCGTCACGATCTCGTCGACGAGCGCCACCACCTGCGGGAAGGTGACCTCGCCCGGCCGCCCGACGGCGATGCCGTCGGCCACGGTGCGCAGCTCGGTGAGCGCGCGCGGCTCGCCCGCCTCCAGCGACGGCGGCCACGCGGCGGCGCCCTCGGCCTGGACGCCCACCACGGCGACGTCCGGCCGCTGCCCCTTCACCGCGGCGGCGATCCCGCCGAGCAGCCCGCCCCCGCCGGTGCAGACGAGCACCGTGCGCACGTCGGGCACCTGCTCGAGGAGCTCCAGGCCGACCGTGCCCTGGCCCGCGATCACGTCGGGGTGGTCGAACGGGTGGACGAACACGGCGCCGGTGCGCTCGGCGAACTCGGTGGCGGCCGCGATGCTGCCGTCGATCGTCTCCCCGACCAGGTGGACCTCGGCGCCGTAGCCGCGGGTGGCGCCGACCTTCGGGATCGCGGCCCGCGCGGGCATGAAGACGGTGGCCCTGGTCCCCAGCATCTTCGCGGCGAGCGCCACGCCCTGCGCGTGGTTGCCCGCGCTGGCCGCCACCACGCCGCGGGCCCGCTCGGCCGGGTCCAACCGGGCGATGCGCGTGTACGCGCCGCGGATCTTGAACGATCCGGTGCGCTGCAGGTTCTCGCACTTGAACCACACCGGCCCGCCGCACAGCTCGGACAACGCGCGGGACCCGGCCACCGGCGTGGCGGTCACGACACCGGCGAGCAGCTCGCGGGCCGCCCGCACGTCCTCCACCCCGACCGGCGGAACGGGGGTGTCGACGGCGCCCATACCGGCATCCTCGCACCGCCCCCGGGAGCACCGTCGCGGCACCACGACGAACCTCCCGGTAACCTCGGTGCGGTGAGATTGCGGTGAGCCGCACGGGCCGCCGCTTCGGGGGAGGTCGGAATGACACGGCTGCGGGCGATCGCTCCGCTGCTCGTGGCCGCGGTGCTCACCGCCATCGCGGTGATCACGGTCAAGAGCGCGGGCTGCGACGACCCCGGGCGCTACGAGCTCGTGGCAGGCGGGTACCAGCTGGTCGGGGGCTGCATCGCCCCCGGCGACATCGTCGTGCCCGAGCCGGCGCCCGCGCCCGCACCGCCGCCGGCCCCGTACAGCGCACCCGCCAAGGGCTGACCCGCGGCCGGCCTCAGCCGGTGGCCGCCAGCGCTTCCCGCAGGTCCTCGGCGAGGTCCTCGACGTCCTCGATGCCCACCGACAGGCGCACCAGATCGCCCGGCACCTCGAGCGCCGAACCGGCCACGGACGCGTGCGTCATCGCGGCGGGGTGCTCGATCAGCGACTCGACGCCGCCGAGCGACTCCGCGAGGGTGAAGATCTTCGTGGCCGCGCACACCCGCAGCGCCGCCTCCCGGCCGCCCGCCACGGTGAACGAGACCATCCCGCCGAAGCGGCGCATCTGCTTGGCGGCCACCTCGTGGCCGGGGTGCTCGGCGAGCCCCGGGTAGAACACGCGGGTCACGGCCGGATGGGCGGCGAGCAGCTCGGCGATCCGCTCGGCGTTGTCGCTGTGGCGCTCCATCCGCACGGCGAGCGTCTTCACGCCGCGCAGGGTGAGCCACGCGTCGAACGGCCCCGGCACCGAGCCGACCGCGTTCTGCGTGAAGCGCAGCCGCTCGGCCAGCTCGTCGTCGCTGGTGACAACCGCCCCGCCGACCACGTCGGAGTGCCCGCCGATGTACTTGGTGGTGGAGTGCAGCACCACGTCCGCGCCGAGGGAGAGGGGCTGCTGCAGGTACGGCGAGGCGAACGTGTTGTCCACGACGAGCCGCGCGCCCGCCGAGCGCGCCACGTCGGCGACCGCGGCGATGTCGGCGATCCCGAGCAGCGGGTTCGTGGGCGTCTCGCACCACACGGCGCGCGTGGTGGGCCGCAAGGCGGCGCGCAGCGCGGCGACGTCGGAGAGGTCGACCGGCGTGTACTCCACGCCCCAGTGCGCGAGCACCTTGTCGACCAGCCGGAACGTGCCGCCGTAGGCGTCGTGCGGGATGACGAGGTGGTCCCCCGGCTTGAGCAGCACCCGCAGCAGCACGTCGGACGCGCCCATCCCGGACCCGAACGCGACCGCGTGGCGGCCGCCCTCCAGCGCGGCGAGGCACTCCTGCAGCGCGGTGCGGGTGGGGTTGGCGCTGCGCGAGTACTCGTACCCCGACCGCAGGCCGCCGACGCCGTCCTGGGCGAACGTCGACGACACGTGGATCGGCGGGATCACGTCCCCCGTCGTGGGGTCCGGGTCCTGGCCCGCGTGGATCGCGTTGGTCGAGAAGCCGCGCATGCTGCCACGCTAACCCTCGCCGCGACGGGCGTCCCGTCGGGCCGGCCCCGTCAGCTGCCCAGGAACGCCAGCACGTCGGAGCGGGTCACCACCCCGGCCGGCTTGCCGTCGACCAGCACCAGCGCGGCGTCGGCCTCGGCGAACGCGCGCATCGCCGTCTCGAGCGGCTCCCCCGCCCCGAGCGTGGGCAGCGGCGGCGACACGTGCTTCTCCAGCCGGTCCGACAGCTGGGCGCGCCCGGTGAACAGCGCGTCGAGCAGGTCGCGCTCCACCACGGCCCCGACGACCTCGGCCGCCATCACCGGCGGCTCGGCGCGCACCACCGGCATCTGCGAGACGCCGAACTCGCGCAGGTACTGCACGGCGTCGGCCACGGTCTCGTTCGGGTGGGCGTGCACGAGGTCGGGGATCGTGCCGTCCTTGCGCCGCAGCACGTCGCCGACGGTCGCCCCCTCGGTGGGCGGCAGGAAGCCGTAGCTCGCCATCCACTTGTCGTTGAAGACCTTGCCCAGGTAACCGCGGCCGCCGTCGGGCAGCAGGACGACGACCACCGCGTCCGCGGGCAGCTCGCGCGCCACCCGCAGCGCCGCCACCACCGCCATCCCGCACGAGCCGCCGACCAGCAGCGCCTCCTCGCGGGCGAGCCGGCGCGTCATCGCGAAGGAGTCGGCGTCGGAGACGGCCACGATCCGGTCGCAGATGTCCTTGTCGTAGGTGGCGGGCCAGAAGTCCTCGCCAACGCCCTCCACGAGGTAGGGCCGCCCGCTGCCGCCGCTGTAGACCGATCCCTCCGGGTCGGCGCCGATCACCTGCACCCGGCCGTCCGAGACCTCCTTGAGGTAGCGCCCGGTGCCGCTGATGGTGCCGCCCGTACCGATACCGGCGACGAAGTGGGTGACCCGGCCCTCGGTCTGCTCCCAGATCTCCGGCCCGGTGCTCAGGTAGTGCGATTCCGGGTTGTGCTCGTTGGCGTACTGGTTGGGCTTCCAGGCGCCGTCGATCTCCTGCACCAGCCGGTCGGAGACCTTGTAGTAGGAGTCGGGGTGGTCCGGGTCGACGGCCGTGGGGCACACGACGACCTCGGCGCCGTAGGCGCGCAGGACGTTGCGTTTGTCCTCGCTGACCTTGTCCGGGCAGACGAACACGCACTTGTAGCCCTTGCGCTGCGCGATCATCGCGAGCCCGACCCCGGTGTTGCCCGAGGTGGGCTCGACGATCGTGCCGCCGGGTCGCAGCTCGCCGGACGCCTCGGCCGCCTCGACCATCCGCAGCGCGATACGGTCCTTCACGCTGCCGCCGGGGTTGAAGTACTCGACCTTGGCCAGCACCGGTGCGGCGATGCCCTCGGCCACCGCGCCGAGCCGGACGAGCGGGGTGTTCCCGACCAGATCGGCGACGTGCTCGACGTATCGCATGGGCCAATCGTCGCACCCCACCCGGAATCGCCGAGCGGCGTACCGGCCCACCGTTGCCCCAGGCGAAGGTCACGATCCCGACCGGACGCCGTGTCCTGACTCCGAACGGAAGCGCGGATGGCCGCGTACGGACTACTGTTCGCCGTCGAAGCACTACCCGGTCGTGGGTGTGGCGGCCGGATTGAGTGATACCCGATCCGGCGCGGCCCGCCCGCCGCGCCCCCGATCCGACCGTTCCGCGAGCTGCAGGAGGGGCGCCGGTGTCAGCCACCGGGGACGAGGTGATCGGTGCCCAGGACACCGACCGGGCCGATCTCGCCCGGTCCGCCCGTCGCGACGCCGAGCTCAACCGCCTCGCCGGGCTGGCCGCACGGGGCGACCAGCGGGCGCTGGAGACCCTCCTCGCGATGATCCGCCCGATGGTGGTGCAGTACTGCCGCGCCCGGGTCGGCGCCGGCCTGGTCGGCTCGCAGTCCGCGGAGGACATCGCCCAGGACACCCTGGTCGCGGTCGTCGGGGCGCTGGAGCGGTGGCGGCCGGAGAAGCGGGTGATGGCGTTCGTCTACGGCATCGCCGGGAACAAGGTGGTCGATGCCTACCGCGCGGCGGGGCGGGACCGCTCGGTGCCCACCGAGAACGTGCCGGACGAGCCGGACCTCGACCACGGCCCCGAGCAGGCGGCGTTGCGCGGCGGGCTGGTCGCGGAGCTGCGGACGCTGCTCGACGAGCTGCCCGAGCAGCACCGGGAGATCCTCGTGCTGCGCATCGCGCTCGGGATGTCCGCGGTGGAGACGGCCACCGCCATCGGGTCGACGTCGGGAGCCGTCCGGGTCGCCCAGCACCGGGCGCTGAACCGGCTGCGGGAGCTCATCGCGCGCCGCAGCGCCTGACCGGCCTCGCCGCGTCCCCCCTCAGGGCCGCTCGAACTCGTGCACCGGGCGAACCTCGATCCGGCTGCCGTGCTTCGCGCCGGGGCAGCGGGCCGCCCAGTCCAGCGCGGCGTCGAGGTCGGGCACGTCGACGAGGTAGTACCCGCCCAGGACCTCGCGGGTCTCGGCGAACGGGCCGTCGGTGACGATCCGCTCGCCGTCGTCGCGCACCTGCACCGTCGTGGCCGTCTCGACGCCCTGCAGCGCCTGGCTCGCGATGAACACGCCCGCGTCCTCGGCGGCGGCCTCGTAGGCCCAGTACTCGTCGACCAGCTCCTGGACGGCCTCCGGCGTCTGCGGCTCCGCCTCCGGCGCCCCGTAGATCAACAGCAGGTACTTCACGTCGCGGCTCCTCGTCCTCTCGCCGGTGGCCGGGCGGCCACCACCCTGACGACGTTCGAGGCCGCCGGAAATCGACAGCTCAGGCGCGCTCGACGCGCCGCAGCCCCCTGGCGGGCGTCCAGGACTCGATCACCAGCTTGGTGGCGTCGGCGTTGAGCCCGGTGTGGACGACCTCCTCGATGTCGGCCCGGAACAGCTCGCCCTCGGTGCCGCCGCCGACCGGCCCTGCCGGGTACGCACGGCCGGAGATCTTCGCGTCGCCCGGCCAGGCGGCCGGGTTGCCCTCCGGTGGGTCCACCGACGGGCTGTGCAGCGCGAACCGCGGATCGCGATGCAGGTCGGCGCCCTTGCGCGCACCGGGCATCGAGCCGAACGTGAGCTCGCCGTCGGAGAAGTCGGCCTCGATGCCGGAGATGCGGGGCGAGCCGTCCGCGCGCAGCGTCGCGATCGTCTTGTGCTTGTGCGCGTCGAAGATCGCGCGCACCCGGGCGGCGAACTCCGGCACGGCCGCCTCGACGTCCTTCCAGGAGGTCATGGCGACGAGGATCGCGCAGAACGTTGCCAGCGGCTGTCAGATTTCCCACCGCCACCGGGTGGTTACCGACGCGTACCCTCCGGATGAGCCACCGTGCGAGGAGGAGACGATGCCCGAAGCCGTGATCGTCGCAGCGGCCCGGTCCCCGATCGGCCGCGCCAACAAGGGATCGCTCACCACGATCCGTCCCGACGACCTGACCGTGCAGATGGTGCGCGCCGCGCTCGCCCAGGTCCCGCAGCTCGACCCGACCGAGATCGACGACATCATGCTCGGCTGCGGGCTGCCGGGCGGTGAGCAGGGCTTCAACATGGCCCGCGTGGTCGCGGTCCTGCTCGGCCTCGACACGGTGCCCGGCACCACGATCACCCGCTACTGCTCCTCCTCGCTGCAGACCACCCGGATGGCCATGCACGCGATCAAGGCGGGCGAGGGCGACGTGTTCGTCTCGGCCGGCGTGGAGACGGTGTCCCGCTTCGTGAAGGGCACCTCCGACTCGCTGCCCGACACCCACAACCCCGTCTTCTCCGATGCGGAGGACCGCACCCGCCACATCGCCGAGAACGGCGCCGACTCGTGGAACGACCCGCGCGAGGACGGGCACCTGCCCGACGTCTACATCGCGATGGGCCAGACCGCGGAGAACGTCGCCCGCCTCAAGGACGTCAGCCGCGAGGACATGGACCGCTTCGGCGTCCGGTCCCAGAACCTCGCCGAGAAGGCGATCGCCAACGGGTTCTTCGCCCGCGAGATCAGCCCGGTCACGCTGCCCGACGGCACCGTGGTCGACAAGGACGACGGCCCGCGCTCCGGCGTCACCTACGAGGCCGTCGCCGCGCTCAAGCCGGTGTTCCGCCCCGACGGCCGGGTCACCGCGGGCAACTGCTGCCCGCTCAACGACGGCGCGGCCGCGCTCGTGATCATGTCCGACACCAAGGCGGCCGAGCTGGGCATCACGCCGCTCGCCCGGGTGGTGTCGACCGGGGTCTCCGCCCTCTCCCCCGAGATCATGGGCCTCGGGCCGGTCGAGGCGTCCCAGCAGGCGCTCGCCCGCGCCGGCATGACGATCGACGACGTCGACCTCGTCGAGCTCAACGAGGCCTTCGCCGCGCAGGTCCTGCCGTCGGCCCGAGAGCTGGGGATCGACCCGTTCGGCGACAAGCTCAACGTCAACGGCGGCGCGATCGCGCTCGGCCACCCGTTCGGCATGACCGGCGCCCGCATCACCACCACCCTGCTCAACGGCCTGCGCACGCACGACAAGACCATCGGCCTCGAGACGATGTGCGTCGGCGGTGGCCAGGGCATGGCGATGATCGTCGAACGGTTGAGCTGACCCCTTGCCCGGCGGGTGGCGCCGGAGGAGGGTGTGGGGCTCCGGCGGCGCCGCCGGGGCGCTGCTCCGACCCCGAGGGGGTGGGTCGTGCACGCACGCTCCACCACGATCCGCGCGCACCCGGAGTCGCTCGACGCGGGTGTCGCGCTCGTCCGCGACGAGGTCATGCCCGAGGTGCTGGCCATGGAGGGCTGCGTCGGGATGTCCATGCTCGTCGATCGGATGACGGGCTACTGCATCGTCACGACGGCGTGGCAGTCCGAGGAGGCGATGGAGGCCACGGCGCAGCGGGTCCAACCGTTGCGGGAGCGGGTCGCCGATGCGCTCGGCGGGCGACCGCAGGTCGACGGGTGGGAGATCGCGGTCATGCACCGCGACCACACCTCGGCACCGGGCGCCTGCGTCCGCGCCACCTGGGTGCGCACGCCACCCGACGAGGTGGACCGCGGCATCGACGTCTACCGGATGGGGGTCATGCCGCAGATGCAGGAGTTCGAGGGCTTCTGCAGCGCCAGCCTGATGGTGGACCGCCGCGAGGGGTACGCGGTGTCCTCCGTGGTGTTCGACAGCCGGGAGGCGATGGCGCGCAGCCGCGTCGCCGCCGACGAGATGCGCGAACGCGCGGCGCAGGAGGCCGGGGGCGAGGTCGTGGAGGTCGCCGAGTTCGAGCTCGCGCTCGCCCACCTGCGCGTGCCCGAGATGGCCTGAAACGACGAGCGGCGCCCGCCCCGGGCGGGGCGGGCGCCGCTCGTTTCACGCGTGGGTCATTCCTGCCGCAGGTAGGACAGCAGCCGCAGGATCTCGATGTACAGCCAGACCAGCGTGGTCATCAGGCCGAACGCGATGTACCAGGAGAACCGCGCCGGGGCGCCGTCGCGGACCGCGCGGTCGGCCATGTCGAAGTCGAGCAGCAGGCTGAACGCCGCCACCCCGATGCAGACGATGCTGAACAGGTAGGCGAGCGGCGAGCCGTCGCGCAGGCCCAGGCCACCGGTGGTGAAGAAGCTGACGACCAGGTTGACGATCATCAGGATCGCCACGCCGATCATGGCGCCCATCAGCCACTTCGTGAACTTCGGCGTGACCCGCACCGCGCCGGTCTTGTAGACGACCAGCATCCCGACGAACACGCCGGCCGTGCCGACCACGGCCTGGAAGCCGATGCCCTCGAACTGGGTGCCGGACAGCTCCAGCGCGCCGGTGATGCCGCCGAGCGCCACCCCCATCGCGGCCGAGTACGTGAGCACCAGGCCGGGGTTGCTGCTCTGCTTGAAGATGACGATCAGCGAGACGACGAGCCCGACGATGAACGCCGGGAGCACGAGCCAGTACATCCCGCTGAGTGCGGTGAGGACGCCCGCTGCGAGCGCCACGCCGCCGGTGATCGCCGTCTTGGTGACGACGTCGTCCATGGTGAGCGGGCGCTCTTCGACCCCCGCGCGCCCATAGCCGACCTGCGCTGCCTGGGCGTCGGCGTAGGCGGTTGCGCCGCCCAACGCACCGCCCTGGCGGTCGAACGTGGCGTACCCACCCTGCCCGACGGGCAGGTTGCGGAACGCCGGGTTGCTACTGGTGCGCACCTGGGTCCTCCTCGGAAGCGTGTCATGCGTCCGTGCAGTCCAACGAGGGAATGCTCGTCAGCGTTCCCCATGAGTAAAGAAAACTTTACTGCGATCAGGTCACGGTACGTCCAGAACGATCCCGGCGTTTTCCAATGCGGCCTCGGTGAGGAGCCGGGCGTACGGCCGGTCGTCGGGGGCGGCCGTGGCGAGCGGGGCGTCGACGTCGACGATCCGGCAGCATTCCACCAGCGTGTCGTCGTAGGCGGCCTGCACCGCCATGCGCCGCACCTGGTTGCGGTAGCAGCCGCGGCGCACCTCGCGGCGCAGCCTGCGCAGATCGGCCACGACCGATTCGAGCGCGGGCCCGTTCGGGCCCTGCGGGCGCCTGCGGTGCTCGGCCCACGCCGTGGCGGCAGCGGGGAGTAGCCGCAGCGCCGCCCAGAACAGGAGGGTGGGCGTGGCCGCGACGAGGACGTAGAGCATCAGTCCCATCAGGACCGGACGGTCGCCCGCCATCGCCCGATGGTAGCCCCGCCTGCGGCCGGAGCGGGAGCCGTTTGTGCCGGTCGCGCGGCGGGAACAACATCGTCTGCACGTGCACCGACTCGTCGGAGGTGACCTTCGGATGTGGGCCTTCCTGTCCGCCCGGCTGCGCTGGTGGCTCATCCTCGCGATCGGGGCGCCGCTGCTCGGCTGGGTGCTCGGCCGGATCGGTGACGTGATCGAGTCCCGCCGCGGCCCGAACGCGCTCAGCAGGGTGCTGCAGACGGCCCGCGGCTGGCTGCGGCGACGCTCGCGCGGCCCGTTGGCGCGGCGAGCGGGCGACCCCGCGAGCGTGCGCGACACCGGCGCGCCACGCCGCTGACATGGCCGACGACGTGTCGGGGCGACCCGTCCACACCTACCGGGCCCTCTGCTCGTGGTCCGGCTCCACCGCGGGCGGGCACCCGTCCTACGACCGGGCGCACCGCGCGAGCGCTCCCCCGGCCGAGGCGGAGCTCGCGCTGTCGGCCGAGCCGGCGTTCGGCGGGGAGCCCGGCCGGCTCAACCCGGAGCAGCTCCTCGTGCTGTCCGCCGCGTCCTGCCAGCTGCTGTCGTTCCTCGCGGTCGCGGCACGGGCCCGGCTCGACGTCCGCGACTACCGCGACGACGCCGTCGCGGTGATGCCGGAGGCGTCGCGCCCCGTCCGCATCTCCGAGATCGTGCTGCGGCCCCGCATCACGCTCGCGGCGGGCCCGTCGGAGGAGCGGGTGCGCCACCTCGTCGAGGTGGCCCACCGCGAGTGCTTCATCGCCAACAGCCTGGCCACCCCGGTCCGCATCGACCCGGAGATCGCGTTCGTGGAGGCGTGACGCGTCAGCGGCTCACGGCCGGGCGGCGCGCCGCGAGCAGCTCGGCCCGCAGGACCCCGGCGAGCTGGGCGGGCCGGGACAGGAACGGGGCGTGCGAGGTGGGCATCCGCAGCACCCGGTCCGCGCGTTCGGCCATCAGCTCCTGCGCCACCACCGGGATCGCGGCGTCGCGCTCGCACACGACGTAGGTGCTGGGGATCGTGCGCCACGCCGCCCGGGTGAGCGGCTGCTCGAACGCGACCAGCGACTGGTGGGCGAGCCGGGCGACGGCGCCGCGCGCCGGGTGCGCGCGCACGTCGGCGTAGAAGGTCTCGAACGGGCGCAGCGGGTCGACGTAGCCCTCCGACCGGTGGACGTCCCACCAGCTCGGGACCCTTCCGCCGACCGCGGACAGGATCGACTCGCCGACGTCGAGCTGGAACCCGCACACGTAGACCAGCCCGACGACGTTCCCGATCCCGGCCGCGGCCTGGGTGACCGGCATCCCGCCGTAGGCGTGCGCGCACACCACCACGGGACCGTCCACGACGGCGATGGCGGCCCGCACCGCTTCCGCGTCGGTGTGCATGTCCCCGAGCGCCCTCGGGTCGGGCCCCACCGAGGGGAGCGCGACCGTGCGGACGTCGAGATCGGTGAGCTCCTCGACGAGCCGGCGCCACGCCCACGGCCCGTGCCAGGCACCGTGCACGAGCACCAACGTCGGCGCCGACCCCATGGCCACCTCCCCGGAACGGGTCTTCCGAAGCGAGCAGCCTTCGCCCGCCGCGGAGGCCGAGCAACATCACTTCCGTTGACCGGAAGGATCGTTGCCCGGCCCGCCGATCACCCCGTCAGGGCTTGCGGCCGACCGCGCCGACGATGGTGTTGGAGATCGGCGGCAGCGGCTTGACCCGCGGCCCGTCGGGCCACCAGTCGCAGCAGCGCACGAGACCGGGCTCGACGAGCTCCAGACCGGGCAGCATGCTCATGATCTGCTCGCGGGTGCGGAACCACCCGCTGCCCATCGGGCTGTGCAGGAATACCTCTTCGAGTCGGCGCGCGAGCGGGCTGAACTCGTCGGTTTCCGGGTCGAAGAAGTGGCTCAGCGCGACATAGGAGCCGGACGGCAGCGCGTCGATGTACTCCTGCATGATCTCGGCGTACCGGTCGCCGCTGTAATGGTGGAGAGTCCCACACTGGTACAGCGCGATCGGCTCGCTGAAATCGACGTGCTTGCGCACGACCTCGTCCTCGAGAACCTGTCGCGGTTCGAAGATGTCGGCGCCGATGAGGTGGGTCTGGTCGTTCTCCTCGAGCAACGCCCGCCCGTGTGCCAACACCACCGGGTCGTTGTCGACGTAGATGACGGTGGCCTCCGGGTTGATCCGCTGCACCACCTGGTGGGTGTTCTCGGCTGTCGGCAGGCCGGAGCCGCAGTCGAGGAACTGGCGGACCCCGGTCTGGCTGGCGATGAACCGGCTGGCCCGGATGAGGAACTCCCGGTTGTCCCAGCCGAGCTGGGTGGCCTCCGGCGCCACTTCCTGAACGCGCCGCAGGACTTGGCGGTCTATCTCGTAGTTGTCCTTGCCGTTCAGGAAGGCGTCGTAGACCCGCGCGACACTGGCCTTCGACACGTCGATGTAGTGCGGAACGACTTCTTCCTCGGTACCCGGCACACTCGCCTCACTCGGTAGTTGATCACGGAACCCGGGAGTCTAGGGCGGCGAGTAGAGTGTAGGGCAAGGACTGATCACGTTGAACCTCGGACGTGATCCACCACTTGTCCTTCTGTGCGTGTACGGTCATCCTCCAGCAGAGTGCCGGCCCTGCTCGTTCTGCCATGAGCGGGAAGTGGGGAGGCTCGAGGACGCAACCGGGCCGCAAGTCCGCGAGGAGGAGCTGATGGCGGAGGGTGGCCGCTCCGAACCTGGTTCCGCGCTGCCCACTGAGGTCCGCGGTGTCACGGCGCGCCGGATCGTGCTCGGCACCCAGCTGCGCAGGCTGCGGGAGCGGGCCGGCATCTCGCGCGCCGACGCCGGCTACATGATCAGGGCATCCGATTCCAAGGTCTCCCGGCTCGAGCTCGGTCGCGTCGCCTTCAAGGAACGCGACGTCGCCGACCTGCTCACCATGTACGGCATCAGCGACCCGGAGGAACGCGAGCAGTTCCTCGCGATGGTCCGCAAGGCCAACGAGCCGGGCTGGTGGCGCCGCTACACCGACGTCGTCCCGAGCTGGTTCCAGGAGTTCATCGGGCTCGAGGAGTCCGCCAGCCGCATCCACACCTACGAGCTGCAGTTCGTGCCCGGCCTGCTGCAGACCGAGGCCTACGTGCGGGCGGTGCTGACGCGGGGCCGCCCCGACTACGCGCCGCCCGACATCGAGAAGCGGATCAACCTGCGCATGCAGCGGCAGGCGCTGATCACCGCCAGCCCGAACCCGCCGAAGTACTGGGCGATCGTCGACGAGTCGGTGATCCACCGGCCGATCGGGGGCCGCAAGGTGCTGCGCGAGCAGCTGAAGTTCCTGCTCGAGCAGTCGAAGCAGCCGCACATCACCATCCAGATCGTGCCCAACGCGCTCAGCGGCTACGCCGCGGAGGGGCCGTTCCAGCTGCTGCGCTTCGCCGAGCCGGAGCTGCCCGACGTCGTCTACATCGAGCACCTCGGCGGCGCCGTCATGCTCGACGGTGTCGAGGAGATCGAGATCTTCAGCCGCGCCCTCGACCGCCTCACGGTCGACGCCGAGACGCCGGATCGCTCCCGGCAGATGCTGGCGAAGGCCATCGCCGAGCTCTGACGGCGCGGCGCCGAACCCCGGACACACCTCCGCCCGGCGTGGGAACCCACGCCGGGCGGAGTCGCATGTGCGGCCGGGCCGCGTCGGTCAGCGCGTGGGGCGCTCTCCGAACTCGCCGTGCCAGGCGCCCTGCAGGAACGCCGACCACTCCTCCGGCGTGAACACCAGCGCGGGCCCGGAGGGCTGACGCGAGTGGCGCACGGCCACCTCGCCGCCGTCCAGCATCGCCACCTCCACGCAGGCGTGCTGCCCGCTGAACGTGCTCTTGCGCCAACGCGCGCCGTCGATCTCGCTCGCCGGCACCACGGTGCGATCGTTCGCCATCTTGATCACCTTCCGGGGACAACACTGAACGGCGGTTGCGTGCGACGGTAGCAGGCTGCATCTGCACGTGCATATGGCGTTCGCAGCTGCAGCGGCGGACGGCGCCTGCATTTCACCCGATCGAGTGCCCCTCGACCAGGCTTTTCGTCCCGCGTGTCGACGACTGCTGATCAACACGAAGTTCTAGGGTCGATCTTTCGTGGCGCGGCGCCGGCCGCAGAAGTGTCGTGCAGCTGCACGTGCACGCGTGCACTTGCAGGAGCTGCTTGCATCTGCAGCCGTCGAGCGGCACACTGCTGTGTGTGTCCGGAGCTTCACGCAGCGAAGCCTCGGCGCACCTCAGGGGAGTCGAGAGCGGCCGCAGGCCGCCGACCGGCGCTCCGGCGCATCGCCCCAGGGCCGGGCCCCCGGGCACCGGTGGCACACCGGTGAGCACGGAGCGCCGACCAGCGAGAGGAGCAGCAGTGTTGCGGGGATCAGCGAGGGGGAGCTCGCACGCAGCGTGGCGTTGCAGACGCGAAGCTGGACCGGACCGCCTCCACCCTCCCCGGCTCGCGTGATGGCGTCGGCACCGGTGGCTCGCGAGCCGAGCGATCAGATCCGCAGCATCGCCGAAGTCCTCGCGGCCACGTTCACCTCGTCCGCGGTACGCCACATCCTGGCCGAGCACAGTCCCGATGCCACCGGTCACTGCCGCGGCTGCCGCCTGCCCACCACGGTCGCCCCGGTGTGGCCCTGCCGCCTGTGGGAGATCGGCAAGGAGATGGAGCGGCTCCGCGCCGCGGGCGGGCGCCGGTAGCGCCCGCCCCCGCAGACCCGGCGGCGGGCGCCCCGAAGGGCGGCGCTCGTCGCCGGCCTCGACCGCCCCGGGTCGGGCGCCCGACGGACCCGCCGGGTCAGTAGGAGAACGTCGTCGCGCCGTCGCCGATCCAGCGCCAGAGCGGCACCGTCCCGCCGAGCTCGGCGCCCTTGATCAGCTGGGTCTCGTCGAGGCCCTTGGCGTGGAAGCAGATCGGGCAGACCAGGAACGTGCCCCCCGCGGTCTGGTAGCGCTCGACCAGCTCCGGCAGCGGCGGGCACCCCTCGCAGGCGGTGCCGGTGACGACGCCCGTGATCGCGAGCCGGACCGCCTCCTTGGTGAGGAACATCGAGGTGGGCCGCCCCTCCTCGGCGGCCGCCACCGCCACCAGGAACGCGACGGTGACCCGCTCGGCGTCCTCCAGGCCCGTGCTGAGGCTGATCGCTGCCTTCCGGTTCGTCATCTCGGCCGTCCTCGTCTCGGGTGCTCCGGCCGGGACGACGCTAGGGAGCCGCGGTCCCGTCGGGATCGGTGCCGACCGCCGAGTTCGGGCCCGGCACAGCCGCCGCAGGTGGCGGCCGGCACCCAGGCCGGGTCAGCCGTGGGTGAGCAGGCGGGCCACCGCCGCGGCCCGCGCCGAGCGCCCGGACACGCCGAGCTTGGTGTAGATGCTGGTCAGGTGCCGCTCCACGGTGCGCACGCTGAGCGCCAGCTGCTGGGCGACCTGCTGGTTGTCGTGACCGCGACCGACGAGCCGCAGCACGTCGAGCTCGCGCTCGGTCAGCGAGCGCAGCGTCGCGTCGGGCGCCCGGGCCGCCACGCGGTCGGCGGTCAGGAAGGCCGCGACCTCGTCGACGAACACGGGCCACGCGGGCTCGTCGGCCAGCGTGATGTGGTTGTCGGAGTCCAACGTGACCAGCCGGGCGCCCGGTATCCGCGCGGCGAGGTCGCGCCCCCTCGCGAAGTCGATCATCCGGTCGCCGCGGGCGTGCAGCACCAGCGTCGGCACCGACACCTGGCCCAACAGGTCGGATACGTCGATGTGCGAGCGCGCCGCGCGGGCCCGCACGGCGTTCTCGGCGCAGGTCGCGATCGCCTGCAGGTCGTCGAGCCAGCCGGCCTGCTCCTCGGAGGCGTTCGGGATCATGAGCGAGGTGAACACCCGCCGGAACGTGCTGTCCTTGCGGGCGAACCCCACCTTGATCATCTGCTGGAACGTCTGCTCCAATTCCTCGTCCTGCGGGTTGCGGTTCACCAGCACCGCGTACGTGCCGTACAGGACGAGCCGGGTGAGCCGGCCGGGGTGGCGTGTGGCGTAGGAGATCGCCACCGGACCGCCCTGCGACATCCCCAGCAGCGCGAACCGGTCGAGGCCCGCGGCGTCGGCGACGGCCTCCAGGTCGGCGATGCGGGCTTCGAGGCCGTGGTCGGACACGTCCCAGTCGGACAGGCCGTGCCCGCGCTCGTCGTAGCGGACGACGGTGGCGAACCGGCCGAGGTCGGACAGGAAGTGCCGCCACACCGGGCTCTGCCAGTCGAACTCCAGGTGGCTGAGCCAGCACGAGGCCACGAGCAGCGGAGGGCCCGTTCCGTGCCTGGCGTACGCCAGGCGCGTGCCGTCGGCGCTGCGGCAGAAGCGCACGTCCTGCGGCGGGGTGTCGGCGCTGACCGACGGCATGGGCCAAGGGTAGCGGCGACCAGGCGGTTCTCCGCAGGATCGCGTAGCCCTCGCCGCGCGCGACCGCCCGGTAACCCGGGGACAGCTCCCGTTCGCGGCCGGGTCGGCGGGGCAGGCGACCGCCTGCGCGTACGTGTTGGTCGGCGGCGACGGGCAGCACGGCCGCGCGCACCCGCTCCGGTTCGGCAGCCCGGACGGTCATCCCGCCCTCGCCGGGCCCGTCGGCCCGGACGACGGCGCGCAGCCGTGCCGGGACGGCACCGCCGGGTACACCAGCGGCGCACCGGGCGGGACGGTGGCCTCGGTGGCCGCGGCCACGGGCCCGATCCGGTGGCCGACGTCGACGTACTCGACGGCGTGCAGCCCGAGGACCGCGATCACGAGCGGCCGGGTCGCGCCGGTGGCGGCCGGGCGGACGGGCCGGCGCGCCACGGCACCGGCCGGTTCGCGAACGCGTCGCGCACCAGGGCCCCGCGGTCCGGGCCGTCCGTCGCGGTGACGCCCGGTGCACCACCGCGACGACGACGGGAAGCCGGGCGCCCACGGGTGCTCGATCGGGGTGGGCCTGCCCTGCAGCGTGCGCACGAGGTAGCCGAACGAGCCGGCGAGACCGAGCACGCCGAGGACGACGAACAGCTCCCCGGCCGCCTCGACGGCAGGAACACGTCGAGGGCGCGGCCCCGACGGGCGCTGCGACGTCGGGTACCGGCACGGGGTCGAGCGAGTGGGCGCGGGCGGTGCCCGAGCCGTCGCCATGCCCCGCGTGGTCCGGGCCGGCCGCGGAGCGGCCCCTGGACATCACGCCCGCGAGCGCCCCCTCCTCAGTCGAGGCGCCTGCGGAGCAGGCAGAACACGTTGCCCTCCGGGTCGGCGAGCACGTGCCACGACTCCTCGCCGGTCTGGCCGACGTCGGCCGGGCGCGCCCCGAGCGCGAGGAGGCGTTCGAGCTCGGCGTCCTGGTCGCGGTCGGTGGCGTTCACGTCGAAGTGCAGCCGCTGCTGGCCCGTGCCGGGGTCGGGGTTGGGGCTGAAGATGATCGTCGGCTGCAAGCCGCCGAACCCCTCCTGCGGGCCGATCTCGATCGCCCCGTCCTCGACGTCGAGAACCACGAAGCCGAGGACCTCGCACCAGAACTCCGCCAGCCGTTGCGGGTCCCGGCTTTCGACCACCAGTTCGGAGATTCGGCAGGCCATGATCGGCACCCTCGTTCCGGCCCGACCACCCCGCGCGCCGATTTCCTCCGGGAAGCGTGCGTGCCCCCGGTGGGATTCGAACCCACACAGTGACCCTTTTAAGGGGCCTGCCTCTGCCGGTTGGGCCACGGGGGCGCGCGCCAAGCCTACGGATCGGGCAAGCCCCCCGGGACCGCGTCAGCTGCCCTTCGGCGCGGCCGCCACCGGCTCCCTCTCGGCCTCCGCCGGCTTGGCGGGCCCGGCGACGCGGCTGAACTCCGCCTTCGGGTCCATGATCTGGCCCAGCGCCACCACCTCGCGGCCGAAGAACAGCGCGCCCGTCCAGTCGAACACGATGCGGATGCGCCGGTTCCACGTGGGCATGCGGCTCACGTGGTAGGTGCGGTGCATGAACCACGCGACGATGCCGCGCAGCTTGATGCCGTAGATCTCGGCGACTCCCTTGTAGAGCCCGAGGCTCGCCACCGAGCCGGCGTAGCTGTGCTTGTACTGCTTGAGCGGCTTGCCGCGCAGGTGGGCGATGATGTTGTCGGCGAGCACCTTGGCCTGGCGCACCGCGTGCTGCGCCGACGGGCTGGTGCGGGCCCCCGGGTCGTCCTTCGACAGGTCGGGCACCGATGCGCAGTCACCCGCGCTGAACACCTCGGGCATGCCGACGACCTGCAGCTCGGCGGTGCACTCGACGCGGCCGCGCGCGTCGCGCGGGAGGTCGGTGTTCTCGAGCATCGGGTTGGGCTTGACCCCGGCCGTCCAGACGATCGTGTCGGCGTCGAACTCGGTGCCGTCGTCGAGGACGACGTGGCCGCCCTCCATCGACTTCACGCGCGTGTCGAGGAAGACCTCGATGCCCGCCTCCATCAGCCGCTCGACGGTGTAGCGCCCCATCCGCGGGCCGACCTCGGGCATGATCCGCCCGGCCGCCTCGACGAGCACCCACCGCATGTCCTCGGGCGAGATGCTCTCGTAGTAGCGGGTGGCGTAGCGGGCCATGTCCTGCAGCTCGGCGAGCGCCTCGATGCCCGCGTAGCCGCCGCCGACCACGAGGAACGTCAGCAGGCGCTTGCGCAGCTGCGGGTCGACCGTGGTGGCCGCGGCGTCCAGTCGGGACAGGACGTGGTTGCGCAGGTAGATGGCCTCGCCGACGGTCTTGAAGGCGATGCCGCGCTCGGCGAGACCCGGGACCGGCAGCGTGCGGGCCACCGAGCCCGGCGCGACGACGAGCACGTCGTAGCCGAGCGTGGTGACGGTGCCGGAGATGAGCTCCGCGGTGACCTCGCGGGCGGCGTGGTTGATCGACGTGACCCGGCCGGTGAGGTGGTGGCACTTGCGCAGGACCTTGCGCAGGGGCACCACGACGTGGCGCGGCTCGATGGAGCCGGCCGCCGCCTCCGGGAGGAACGGCTGGTAGGTCATGTGCGGCTGCGGATCGATCACCGTGACCTCGGCCTCGCCGCGGCGGAGCTTCTTCTGCAGCCGCAGTGCGGTGTACATGCCGACGTAGCCGCCGCCGACGACGACGATCCGCGTGTTGCGCGCCATGAAACCCATGTTCCCACCCGGGGCCTTCAGGACACCTCCCTCGCGGGGGTGAGCCTGGCTACCTCCGCCGCACGTCGCAGCACGTCCTCGAGCATCGCGGGCGTGAGGCGGCCGGTGAAGGTGTTCTGCTGGCTCACGTGGTAGCAGCCGAACAGGTGCAGCGGGCCGCGCTCGCCCGCGAGCTCGACGTGGGCGCCGTGGGCGAACCGCGGGCGGGGCCGGGGCACCACCCAGCCCGCCTCGGCGAGCGCCGGCATCAGGGCCTGCCAGCCGAACGCGCCGAGCACCACGACCGCCCGCGGCCGCAGCAGCGCGAGCTCGGCGCGCAGCCACGCGCCGCACCGTTCGCGCTCCTCCGGTGTCGGCTTGTTGTCCGGCGGGGCGCAGTGCACCGGGGCGGTGATCCGGGTCGAGAACAGCTCGAGGCCGTCGTCGGCGTGCACCGCGGTCGGCTGGTTCGCGAGACCGACCGCGTGCAGCGCGGCGTACAGCACGTCGCCGGAGCGGTCGCCGGTGAACATCCGGCCGGTCCGGTTGGCGCCGTGCGCCGCCGGGGCGAGGCCGACGATGAGCAGCCGCGCGTCCGTCGGGCCGAACCCGGGCACCGGGCGGCCCCAGTACTCCTCGTTCCGGAACGCCGCCCGCTTCTCGCGCGCCACCCGCTCGCGCCACTCGACCAGCCGCGGGCAGGCGCGGCAGTCGACCAGCGCCGCGTCGAGCTCGGCGATGCTGGCGAAGCCCGTCGTCGACGGCTGGGTTTCCACGGCGGACACGCTACGCACACCCCGCGCGGCCGCATCCACACACCGACTCACCCGCACCCACACCGCGACTCGCCGGGGCCTCGGCGAGTCGCGCCCTGGATGCCCGCGAGTCGCGCTCTCGGTGCGCGCGAGTCGCGGGCTGGGTGCGCGCGAGTCGCGGGCTGGGTGCGCGCGAGTCGCGGGCTGGTGCGCGCGATCAGGCGGCGGAGACCCCGCGCAGGCCGGCGCGGGCACATCCACACCGCGACTCGCACACGCTCACACCGCGACTCGCACACGCTCACACCGCGACTCGCGGACACTCACACCGCGACTCGCCGGGGCCTCGGCGAGTCGCGCCCTGGATGCCCGCGAGTTGCGGGCGGGGTGCGTGCGGTCAGGCGATGGAACGGGCGATGCCGTCGAGGATGTCGTGCTCGCTCACCACCAGCTCGTCGATGCCCGCGCGGTCGTGCAGCTCGGCGGCGAGCACGTCGACGATCAGCGCACCCCCGCCGATCACGTCGATGCGGCCGGGGTGGATCCCGCCGTAGCGCCGCCGCTCCTCGCGCGTCGCGCCGAGCAGCTCGTCGGCGATCCGGTGCAGGTCGGCGCGGGGGATCCGGGACATGTGGACGGCGTCCGGGTCGTACTCCGCGAGGTTCTGCGCCACCGCCGACAGCGTGGTGATCGTGCCGGCCACGCCCACCCACGTGCGCACGCCGTCGACGGGGACGGCCTCGAACGCCTCGTCCAGGATCTGCGTGGCCAGCTCGCGGGCCTGCGCGACCTCGGCGGCGGTGGGCGGGTCGCCGTGCAGGCAGCGCTCCGTGATCCGGACGCTGCCGATGTCCACCGAGCGGGCGGCGCGCACCGCCGCCTTGTCGACCTCCAGCGTGCCGACGACGAGCTCGGTGGACCCGCCGCCGACGTCGACCACGACGAACGGACCGTCGTCCGGGTCGAGGTCGCCGACCGCCCCCGTGAACGACAGCTGCGCCTCCTCGTCGCCGGAGATCACCTCCGCCTCGATGCCGAGGGTGGCGCGGACCATCCCGAAGAAGTCGTCGCGGTTGCGGGCGTCGCGGGTGGCGCTGGTGGCCACCATGCGCACCCGCTCGGCGCCCTTGCGCAGCAGCACCGCGGTGTAGTCGGCGAGCGCGGCCCGCGTGCGCTCGATGGCCTCGGGCGCGAGCTCGCCCGTGGCGTCCACACCCTGGCCGAGCCGGACGATCCGGGTCTCGCGGTGGACGTCGCGCAGCGCAGGCGCACCGTCGTACCCGGTGGTCACGTCGGCGACGAGCAGGCGGATCGAGTTCGTCCCGCAGTCGATTGCTCCCACCCGTGCCATGCACCCTCCTTCTGCCGCCGGATCACGGTACGCGGTGCGAAGCCCTCCGAAACCCGCCCACCGGCCGCTACGCTCGCCCGGGTGGACCAGAAGGAGCTGGGATCCGCGCCGACGGTCCCCAACCCGGCCGACCGCAACGGCCGGGGCAGGCCCGTACCCACCCGCTCGCCCGAGCCGCCGCTGCGGCCCGGCGACCACCGCACGCACCGCGTGGAGAACCAGCCGCCCCCGCTGGACGGCGCCGACCTGCTGGCCTGTGACCCGGCACTGACCGACGCGGTCGCCCGGGAGGGCGCCGAGGAGGCGCTGCCCGCGCTGCGCCAGCTCGCCGCCCTCGTCGCGTCCACCGAGGCCCGCGAGCACGCCCGCCTCGCCGACCGCTACGGGCCGGTGCTGCACACCCACGACCGGTACGGCCACCGCATCGACGAGGTCGAGTACCACCCGTCGTGGCACTGGCTCATGCGCACGTCCGTCGGCTGGGGCCTGCACGGAGCGCCGTGGGTGGCCGAGCCGGGCACGGGCGCCCACGTCGCGCGGGCGGCCGGCTTCTACCTGATGAGCCAGCTGGAGGCGGGCCACGGCTGCCCGATCTCGATGACGTACGCGGCCGTGCCCGCCCTGCGCCGCGACCCCGAGCTCGCCGCGCGGTTCGAGCCGGGCCTTCGGTCCACCACCTACGAGTTCGGGCTCGCGGAGCCGTCGACGAAGGCGGGGCTGCTCGCCGGGATGTCGATGACGGAGAAGCAGGGCGGCTCCGACGTGCGCGCCGGGACCACCACGGCCACGGTCACGTCCGACGGCACCTACCGGCTCGTCGGGCACAAGTGGTTCACCTCGGCGCCGATGAACGACATCTTCCTCACGCTCGCCCAGGCCCCGGCCGGGCTGACGTGCTTCGTGCTCCCCCGGGTGCTGCCCGACGGCACGCGCAACGCCATCCACCTGCAGCGGCTCAAGGACAAGCTCGGCAACCGCTCGAACGCGTCGGCGGAGATCGAATACGCCGGCGCGGTCGGGTGGCGCCTCGGCGACGAGGGCCGCGGCGTCCAGACGATCATCGAGATGGTGTCGATGACGCGGCTGGACTGCGTCATCGGCTCGGCCGCCGTCACGCGGGCCGCCCTCAGCGAGGCCGCCCACCACGTCGCGCACCGCAGCGCCTTCGGCACCCGGCTCGCCGACGCGCCGCTCATGCAGACCGTGATCGCCGACCTGGCGCTGGAGTCCGAGGCCGCCACCGCGCTCGCGATGCGGCTCGCCGGCGCCGTCGACCGCCAGGAACGCCAGCTGCTGCGGCTCGCGCTCCCGGCCGCGAAGTACCTGGTGTGCAAGCGGGCGCCCACCGTGGTCGGCGAGGCGCTGGAGTGCCTCGGCGGCAACGGCTACGTCGAGGACTCGGGGATGCCGCGGCTCTACCGGGAGTCGCCGCTGAACTCGATCTGGGAGGGGTCGGGCAACGTCACGGCGCTCGACGTGCTGCGCGCGCTCACCCGGGAACCGGAGTCGGTCGACGCGGTGTTCGCCGAGATCGAGGCCGCGTCCGGGCTCGACTCGTGGTTCGACCGCGGCGTGCGGGACCTGCGCACCGAGCTGCGCGGGCGCGAGGAGCGCCGCGCCCGCCGACTCGCCGAGATGATCGCGCTGTGCCTGCAGGGCTCGCTGATGCTGCGGCACGCGCCCGACGAGGTGGCGCGCGCGTTCGTCGCGAGCCGGTTCCTGCCCGACGGGCCGTGGCGCACGTCCGGCACGCTGCCCGCCGAGGCGCAGACCGACGTGCTGGTCGCCAGGGTCACACCGAAAACGCCCTGAGGCCTGTCACCTCCGTGCCCACCGCTCCGTCGAACAGGTGGCGGACGGAGGACATCGATGACTGAGGCAGAGGTGTTCGAGGCGCACCGCCCGCACCTGCACGCGGTGGCGTTGCGGCTGCTCGGATCGGCCGCGGAGGCCGAGGACGCCGTGCAGGAGGCGTGGCTGCGGTTCAACCGCACCGACACGAGCTCGGTGGACAACCTCGCGGGCTGGCTCACCACCGTGACCTCCCGCGTGTGCCTGGACCACCTGCGCTCCCGCGCGTCGCGGCGCGAACGGCCGGCGGGCTGGGAGCTCCCGGAGCCGCCGGACGCCGCCGGCCCCGACCCGCAGCAGGAGGCCCAGCTCGCGGACTCCGTCGGCCGCGCGCTGCTGGTGGTGCTGGACCGACTCGGCCCCGCCGAGCGGGTGGCGTTCGTGCTGCACGACGTGTTCGGGCTGGCCTTCGCCGAGATCGGCGCGGTCCTGCAGCGATCGCCGGACGCGGCGAAGAAGCTGGCCAGCCGAGCGCGGCAGAAGGTGCGGGTGCCCGAGGACGCGCTGCCGTCCGACCTCGCCGGCCGCCGCAGGCTGGTGGAGGCCTTCCTCGACGCCATCCGCCGCGGTGACCTGGACGCGCTGCTCGCCGTCCTCGCCCCCGACGTCGTGCGCCGCGCCGACCCCGCCGCCCTCCCGCCGGGCGCACCCACCGTGCTCCGCGGGGCGCGCGCGGTCGCCGACCAGGCGCGCTCGCTCTCCCCGCAGCGCGCTCGGCACGCCGAGCCCGCGCTCGTGAACGGATCCGTCGGCGCGGTCGTCGCCCCGGGTGGGCGGCTGGTCGCCGCGCTGCTGTTCACGTTCGCCGGCGACCGGATCAGCTACTACGAGGTGGTCACCGACCCGGCCCGGCTGGCCGGGCTCGAGATCTCCGCGCTCGGCTGATCGAGGACCCGCCGGAGCAGCTCGACGAGGGTGCGCCGCTCGTCGGCCGACAGCGGGGCCAGCAGTCCCTCGTTGGCGCGCTGCACGACCGGCACGAGCTTCGCGACCAGCGCCGCCCCGTCCTCGGTCAGGGTGACGTGCTGGCGCCTGCGGTCGGCCGGGTCGCGCCTGCGGCCCACGAGGCCGCGGTCCTGGATCTCGTCGAGGTAGCCGACGCGGTGGCTGCGGTTGAGCCCCAGCCGCTCGGCGAGCTCGTGCTGGGCGAGCGGCCCGAAGTCGGCGAGCGCCATCAGCACCGCGAAGTGCTGAAGCCGAAGGTCGTGCTCGGCGAGCACGGCGATGAGCCGGCTTCCTGCAGGGCGGGCCGGACGCGTGGGCCGAGCAGCTCGCCGGGGTGGCGGTCGAGGCGTGACCACTCCCGGCGAGTCGCGGTCTGGGTGCGTGCCAGTCGCGGGCTGGGTGCAGGCGAGTCGCGCCCTCGGTGCCCGCGAGTCGCGCCCTCGGCGCCGGCGAGTCGCGGTCTGGTGTCGGCGAGTCGCGGTCTGGGTGTCGGCGAGTCGCGGCGTGAGTGCCCGCGAGTCGCGGCCCGGGTGACGGCTGGTCGCCCGGACGGTCAGCGGAGGCGCCGGCCGAGCGCCCGGAGCGTGCTGTGGGACTGCGGGATCGCGAGCGCGCCCGCGGTCGCCGCGACGAGCCCGGCCAGGGCGGCGGCCCGCCGCCTGCGTTCGCGCTGCCCGCCGCGCCAGCCGCCGCCCACCGCGGCCGGGGCGGCACCGGGCGCGTGCAGCGAACCCGAGGTCGGCGGCACCGGGGCGCCGTCGTCGCGGAGGGACAGGTCCACGTCGATCGCGAGCATCCGTTCCGCCAGGCGGGGCGCGAGGTTGTGGGTCGCGACGAACGCGCGGCCCAGCAGCCCGCCCGCCACGGCCTCGCGGCGCGGCCTGCGCAGCTGGTTCAGCACCACCTGCGCCACCCGCTCGGCGCGGTAGACCGGCGGTGGCGGGTGCGGGACCCGTCCCGAGTGGTTGGCGGCCGACGCGTAGATCGGGGTGTCGACCGCGGCCGGCAGCACGGTGGAGACCGACACCCCGCGCTTGCCCGCCAGGCGCAGCTCCTCGCGGACGGCCACGCTCAGGCCGCGGATCGCGAACTTCGACATCGTGTACGCCGTGCCGTAGGGCTGCGCGATCCGGCCGAGCAGCGACGAGACGTTCACCAGCACGCCCGAGTCCTGCGCCGCGAACCGGGAGAGCGCCGAGCGCGTGCCGTGGACGTAGCCCATGAGGTTCACGTCGAGGACCCGGCGCAGGTCGGTGAGCGGGGTGTCGAGCAGCGGGCCGAACATGGTCACCGCCGCGTTGTTGACCCAGCCGTCGATGCGGCCGAACCGCTGCTCGGCCGCCACGGCCGCGTCCTCGACGGCGTCGGCGTCGGAGACGTCCACGGGGATGACGAGGGTGCGGCCCGGCCCGATCTCCGCAGCGATCTCGGCCGCCACCTCGTCCAGGGCCTCGGCCCGCCGGGCGAGCAGCACCACCCGGGCACCCTCACGGGCGAGGGCGAGCGCGGTGGCCCGCCCGATACCGCTGGACGCGCCGGTCACCACGATCACGCTGCCGTCGATGTGCATCTGCTGGTCGTACCCGCGGCCCGCCGCTCGAACCCCGCGGGTCACGCCCGGGTGCCCGCGACTCGCGCGTGTTCAGAGCGCGACTCGCCTGCGTTCAGAGCGCGACTCGCCGGGGTTCGGGCCGGGTTTCAGGGGCGCACGCAGGGCCCCGCCTGCCACCACTCGCCGAGCTCGGCCAGCGCCTCGTCCCCGAACGGGTTCACGCCGGGCCCGGCGGCCAGTGCGTGCGCAACGCACACGTGCAGGCACTTCACGCGCCCGGGCATCCCGCCCGCGCTGACCTCGGTGCCCAGCGGCTCGATCGCGTCCCGCTCGGCGAGGTACGACTCGTGGGCGCGCTGGTAGGCCGCGGCGAGCTCGGGGTCCTCCTTGAGCCGCTGGGTCATCTCCCGCATCCGCCCGGACGCCTCCAGGCCGCCGACGCGCGAGTTGAGCCGCGAGCAGGTCAGGTAGTACAGCGTGGGGAACGGGGTGCCGTCCTCCAACCGCGGGGAGGTCTTGACCACCGCCGGCAGCCCGCACGGGCACCGGTACGCCACCTCCCGCACCGCCCGCGGCCTGCGGCCCAGCTGGGCGGCGACGGCCTCGACGTCGGCCTCCGCGATCCCCTCGCGCTTCGTGCTCACCGCGGTCCCTCCGCCACCTCTCGCCACAGCACCCGATACCACGGGACGCCGTCGTTCGCCGCTGCCGCCGGGTCCGGGTCGGGGTCGACCGGGAGCTGCACGACGTAGGGCACCTCCCCGGGCATCACGTACCCGAGCCGGGACCGGGCCTGCGCCTCGATCTCGGCCGGGTCCGACAGCCGGGCCCGCTCCTGCTGGAGCCGCGCCACCTCGGCCGCCAGGAGCTGCTGCTGCTCCGACACCGCGGCCAGCTCCTGGCGCTGGGCCACGTAGTTGCGCAGCGGGACGGCGACGGTGAGGGCGAGCGCGCACACGACGATCGCGAGGATGGCGGCCCGCTTCGTCGACGACAGGCCGAGCAAGCCCGTGGTCGCCGCGACGACGCCGCGGGCGCGGGGCACCCGTGTCAGCTGCGGTTCCCTGGTCCGGCGGCGGGGTGCCGCCGTGCCGGAACGGCGCGGACGCGGGGTGCGGCGCGCGCGATCCCCGCGTGCCCTGGCCCGCTCGTCCCCCACCTCGCGCCTATGCCTCGGTGTCCGCCGACGGGGTGTAGCGCGGGAACGCGAGATCGCCCGCGTACCGGGCGGCGTCGCCCAGCGCCTCCTCGATGCGCAGCAGCTGGTTGTACTTCGCCACGCGCTCCGAACGGGCCGGCGCGCCCGTCTTGATCTGCCCGCACCCGGTGGCGACCGCGAGGTCGGCGATCGTGGTGTCCTCGGTCTCGCCGGACCGGTGGCTCATCATGCAGCGGTACCCGGACGAGTGCGCGAGCGTGACGGCGTCGAGGGTCTCCGACAGCGTCCCGATCTGGTTGACCTTGACCAGCAGCGCGTTGGCCGCGCCCCGGCTGATGCCCTCGTCGAGCCGCTCGGGGTTGGTGACGAAGAGGTCGTCGCCGACGAGCTGCACCTTGTCGCCGATCGCCTCGGTGAGCGCCACCCAGCCGTCCCAGTCGTCCTCGGACAGCGGGTCCTCGATCGACACCAGCGGGTAGGCGCCGACGAGCTCGGAGTAGACGGCCGAGAGCTCCTCCGAGGTCAGCTTCTTGCCCTCGTAGGAGTAGGTGCCCTCGCTGTGGAACTCCGTGGCGGCGACGTCGAGCGCGAGCGCGACGTCCCGGCCGAGGGCGTAGCCGCTCTTCTCGATCGCCTCGGCGATGAGGTCGAGCGCGGCGCGGGTGCCCGGCAGGTCCGGGGCGAAGCCGCCCTCGTCGCCCAGCCCGGTGGGCAGGCCCTTGCTCTTCAGCACCGACTTGAGCGCCTGGTAGACCTCGGCGCCCCAGCGCAGCGCCTCCCGGAAGGAGTCGGCCCCGACCGGGGCGATCATGAACTCCTGCACGTCCACCGAGGTGTCGGCGTGGGCGCCGCCGTTGAGGATGTTCATCATCGGCACCGGCAGCACGTGCGCGTTCGGGCCGCCGACGTAGCGGAACAGCTCCAGCCCCGACGACTCGGCCGCGGCCTTCGCGACGGCCAGCGACACGCCCAGCAGGGCGTTGGCACCCAGGCGCGACTTGTCCGGCGTGCCGTCGAGGTCGACGAGCCGCTGGTCGATCAACCGCTGGTCGACCGCCTCCATGCCGGTGAGCTCGGGGCCGATCTCGTCCAGCACGGCGGCGACGGCCTTCTCGACGCCCTTGCCGCCGAAGCGCAGCGGGTCGCCGTCGCGCAGCTCGACCGCCTCGTGCTCACCCGTCGACGCGCCGGAAGGGACCGCCGCGCGCGCCAGCGTCCCGTCGTCGAGCGCGACCTCGACCTCGATCGTCGGGTTCCCCCGCGAGTCGAGGATCTCGCGTGCGCCAACCTGCTCGATGACCGCCACCAGTGCTCCTGTCGGGAAGGTTCGCTCGTCCGGGGCGCCAGCCTAGTCGGCGGGGTTGGCGGGACCGCGCAGGAACCCGCACGTCGCCTCCGCTTTCCCGGTATGAAGGTCGCCTGAGGCCTCGCCAGTCGCGTCGCTACGACCTAACGTAGGAACGACCATGACGAGCGAGCCAGCATCAGACGGCCTCTTCGAGTCGTTCCGCCGCGCAGAGATGCTGATCGCGCGCAGCAGACCGCTCGACGCGCTGCAGGCACTGTCCCCGGTCCTGGAGAACCTGCCGAACCACGCATCGGTGCAGCTGCTCGCCGGGCGGGCCTACCTCGACTCCGCCCAGCTGCAACGGGCGGAGGAGGCGTTCGGCCGCGTGCTCGACCTCGATCCGGCCGACCACTACGCCCGGTTCGCCCTCGGCAAGGCCCTGCAGCGCCAGGGCAGGCTCGCCGAGGCGCACGCGCAGCTGAAGATGGCCGCCGCCATGGACCCGCGGCCGGAGTACCAGGAGGCGCTCGGCGAGCTGCGCGTCCGGATGGCCGTCGACCTTCCGGACGATTCGGGGTGAGTCGACACGACCGCCCCTGACCCGCGGGGATGCGCTCTGCGCGACTCGCCCACACCGAGACCGCGACTCACGCACACCCAGGGCGCGACTCGCCGGGGCTCGGCGAGTCGCGGTGTGAGTGGGGGTGAGTCGGGGTCAGGCGGCGGTGGCGGCGCGGTAGCGGTCGGCCGCCGCCCAGACCAGGCGGGCGTAGTCGAGGGAGCTGTTGTAGGTGAGCACACCGTCCCACCAGCCCTCGCCGCTCGCGGTGTCGCGACCGTTGGCGCACAGGTAGCGGGCCGCGGCGAGGGCGGCGTCGTCGAGCTGGTTCGGGTCCTCGACGCCGTCACCGTTGCCGTCGGCGCCGTAGCGGGCCCACGTGCCGGGCAGGAACTGCATCGGGCCCACGGCGCGGTCGTAGACGGGGTCGCCGTCGAGGCGCCCGCCGTCGGTGTCGCGGATCTCGCGCACGCCGGGCGAGCCGTCGAGCGGCGGCCCGATGATCGTCGGCCGGGCGGTGCCGTCCGCCCCCAGGCGGGCGCCGCCGAAGCGACCGTGGTCGGACTCGACCCGCCCGATGCCGGCGAGCGTGATCCACGACAGGCGGCAGTCCGGGGTGGCGGCGCGCTGCGCCAACTCGGCGGCGGCGTAGGCGCGCAGCGCCCGCGCCGGCACCCCGCTGCGCTCGGACGCCGAGGTCGACCACGCGACGAGGTCGATGTCGTCGTCCAACGGCGGGGGTTGCCGCACGGGGGTGTCGGGTTCCACGTCGGCCGCGGTGAGTCCGTCACCGCGGGACCGCTCGGCCCGGTGGTCGCGGTCGTGGCGGTCGGTGACGATCGCCACGCCGATCAGGACCACCAGGGCCATCATCCCGGCGACGGCCGTAGCGACCGCCACCCTGACCATCTGCCTAGCTGCGCTGCTGCGGCGTCTCACGGACTTGCGTCCACGACGTGCCGTCACCCGGCCAGGGTAACCAGAGATCAGCTCGGCCAGTAGCGACGCCATCCGGCGGCGTCGAGGGCGTGCGGGTCGGCGCCGTCGGCCGCGGCGGCCCGCTCGGCGGCCCGCACGCGGTCGGCGAACCGGCGCGCCGCCGTCCGCAGCGCGGCCTCCGGGTCGACGCCGGCGAGCTTCGCCTTGGCGGCGAGAGCGAACAGCTGCTCCCCCGGGTCGTCGCCGGACGGCAGCAGGTCCTCGGGCAGGTGCGCCCGCGCGGTGCGGCTGGTGAGCTTCGCGGCGAGCGCGACGGCGGGCTGCCCGAGCGGCACGCCGTCGACGCTGGACTCGCGCTGCTTCTCGGCGCGCTTGAGCTCGTCCCAGCGGCGCTCCTGGCGCTCGGCCGTGTCGATCTTCTCGCTCCCGGCGAAGACGTGCGGGTGCCGCCCCACGAGCTTGGTGACGAGGTCGGCGGCGACGTCGTCGATCGTGAACGGGCGCGCGCCGTGCTCCGCGGCGACCCGGGAGTGGAACAGCACCTGCAGGAGCACGTCGCCGAGCTCCTCGCGGATGGCCTCGCGGTCGCCGTCCTCGATCGCCTGGTAGAGCTCGTAGCACTCCTCGATCAGGTACTGCAGCAGCGACTCGTGGGTCTGCTCGGCATCCCACGGGCAGCCCCCGGGCGAGCGCAGCCGGTCCATCACGGCGACGGCGTCGAGCAGCGCGGCCCCGTCGGGAGGCCCGACGACGGCGGCGCCGTCCGCTGCCCGGGCGGGGTCGGCGGTGAGCAGCACCTCGGCCGCACCGTCGTCGCCCCAGCCGTCGGCGCGGGTCGCCCCGGTCGCGGCGACGACCTCGTCGGGCACGGTGGGGTCGGCGAGGACGCGGTCGGCGGCCCGCAGCGCCGGGAGGGCGGCGGCGGGGAGCACCCCGGCCCACCGGCCGGGCAGGACGACGACCGTGCGCTGCGCGACCCCGGTGCTCGCGAGCTCGCTCATCCGCCTAGCTCGCCAGCGGCGGCAGCACCGTGCCGACCTGCTGGTCCTCGCCGACGATCTGCATCTGGATCGGGTCCCACACGCCGTAGCGCGGGTTGACCCGGATGCCGACCTGGTCGGCGGTGGGCTGCAGGAGCCGCTCGCCGATGGCGATCAACTGGCTTTGGCTGATGTTGCCCACGGCGGCCGGATCGGACGGCGCGTCGGTGCGCCGGTCGACGACCTTCGCGACGATCCACGTGCTCTGCTGCGGGTTCGGCTGGAACGAGACGACGGCTCCCGCCGGCAGCCCGAACAGGACGGTGGCGGCGTTCTCCGGCACGTTGGCCGCGACGAACGTCTCGCCGCGCCGGGACGTGTTGGGGTCGGCGAACAGGGCGTCGGCCTCCGGCCCGCCCGTCTGCAGCGCCGCGGCCGCGGCGTCGGCGTCCGCCCGCGACGTCGCGGCGACGAGGTCGGCCGTGACCACGAGCCCGGCAACCTCCTGCTGGGCGAGCTGCGCTGCGATCAGGTCGTCGCGCACCCGCTCCCGCAGCCTCGGCAGGTCGTACATCGAGCCGTCGAGGAGGGCGTCGGCCCCGCCGTTCTCGGCGATGAACGCATCGACCTGCTCGTCGGTGACGACGATGCCCCGCTCGGCCGCGGCGCGGGTGAGGAGGTCGTGCTTGACCGCGCGCGTGACGATGCTGCGGGCGATGTCGGCGGTGGACCCGCCCTGCGCCTCGAACTGCGCGACCAGGTCCTTCTTCGCCAGCACCGTGTCGAGCTCGGTCTGGACGCGCTCGATCGGGACCGCGTGGTCCCCGACGAACACGGCGGTGCCCGCCTGGATCGGGCCACCGCACCCACTGATCACCGCCCCGACGACGGCGACCGCTGTTACGACGCGTCCCACCTGCTTGCGCACGAACGACACCTTCTCACGTGCGATGTGTGGCCCGGTTCAGAGGTCGGCCTGCACCACCAGCGTCGAGCAGATCTTGTCGGCGAACGTCTGCCGGTGCTCGTCCCAGAGCGGCCACAGGTATCCCAGCCCGAGCGGGATCGCGTCGAGCAGGTGCGCGGCCTGGCGGCCCAACGCCCGGGGCACGCCGACCGGCTCGCCCGACCCGGCTCCGACCAGCCGCGTCCCGAGCACGCTCTTGCCGAGGCTCTGCCCACTGCGGCCCTGCCGGTAGCCGCAGTTCCAGACGACGAACGCGAGCCCGACGAGGATCGCCACCGGGTAGACGACGCCGATGACGACGAGGTCCCTCGTCGCGAGCGCCGCGATCAGCACGACCGCGAGCAGGCCCCCCGGGATGCCGATGTCGATGAGGAAGCCGCCGACCCGCTGCCCGTACGTGGCCGGCATGGAGAACCCGAATCGCGCAGACGACTGAGGGCGCGGTCCGCCGTTCGGCGGCTCCCGACGCGACGGCTCGGTCTCCGGGCGGGGATCGGGCACGCAGCTCTCTCCAGGGCGTCCTGCCCGTCCAGGCGGGTCCCGGAGGGCTCCGACTGGTTGATCGTCGAAGGAGCAGCTGCGTTACTCCGCGCAGGTGATCGGACGCGGGCTGTCAGGACCGCACCGGCGTCAGCAGGTCGTTCAGCAGCTTCGTGCACCACTCCAACAGAGCAACGTCGCGCAGCGGCGGCGACCCGACCCGGCCACTCTCGGTGGGCTTCGGGACGCTCACGAGCTTGGCCGCGGGCTTGTAGACCGCCTTCGGGTACAGGCGCTTGAGCCGCAGCTGCGCCGAGTCGGGCAGGTCGACCGGCCCGATCCGGATGCTGGCCCCGGCCACGGCCACCTCGGTGACGCCGAGCGAGCGGCACGTCTGGCGGAACGCGGCCACGGCGAGCAGGTTGCGCACCGGCGTGGGCGGTTCGCCGTAGCGGTCGGTGAGCTCCTCGACGATGGCGTCGAGGGCGGCGCCGTCCGGCGCCTCGGCGATCTTGCGGTAGACCTCGAGCCGCAGCCGCTCGCCGGTGACGTAGTCGTGCGGCACGTGCGCGTCGATCGGCAGGTCCACCCGGACCTCGGCGAGCTGCTCCTCCTGCTCGCCCTCGCCCGCGCCCGCCTGCTTGCGGAACGCCGCGACGGCCTCCCCGACCAGCCGCAGGTAGAGGTCGAAGCCGACGCCCGCGATGTGCCCGGACTGCTCCGCGCCGAGGATGTTGCCCGCGCCGCGGATCTCCAGGTCCTTCATCGCGACCGCGGCGCCCGCACCCAGCTCGGAGTGCTGCGCGATCGTGGCGAGCCGGTCGTGCGCGGTCTCGGTGAGCGGGTGCTCCGGCGGGTAGAGGAAGTAGGCGTAGCCGCGCTCGCGGCCCCGGCCGACCCGGCCGCGCAGCTGGTGCAGCTGCGAGAGCCCGAGGGTGTCGGAGCGCTCGACGATGAGCGTGTTGGCGTTGGAGATGTCCAGGCCGTTCTCCACGATGGTCGTGCAGACGAGCACGTCGTACTCGCGGTGCCAGAACCCGTTGACCGTGCGCTCGAGCAGGTCCTCGTTCATCTGCCCGTGCGCGATGGCGACGCGCGCCTCCGGAACGAGCTCGCGGACCCTGCGCGCCGCCCGCTCGATCGTCGAAACCCGGTTGTGCACGTAGAAGACCTGCCCGTCGCGCAGCAGCTCGCGGCGGATCGCGGCCGCCACCTGCTTGTCGTCGTACGGGCCGACGTAGGTGAGCGTGGGGTGGCGGTCCTCGGGCGGGGTGGCGATGGTCGACATCTCGCGGATGCCGGCGAGGCTCATCTCCAGGGTGCGCGGGATCGGCGTGGCCGAGAGCGTGAGCACGTCGACGTGCGTGCGCAGCGCCGTGATGTGCTCCTTGTGCTCGACGCCGAAGCGCTGCTCCTCGTCGACGATCACGAGGCCGAGGTCCTTCCACCGCACCCCGGTCTGCAGCAGCCGGTGCGTGCCGATCACGATGTCGACCTTGCCTTCGGCGAGCCCCTCGATGGTCTCCTTCGCCTCGGCGGGCTCGGTGAACCGCGACAGCCCCCTGATCGTCACCGGGAACGCGCGCATGCGCTCGGTGAAGGTCTGCAGGTGCTGGGTGGCCAGCAGCGTCGTGGGCACGAGCACCGCGACCTGCTTGCCGTCCTGCACCGCCTTGAACGCCGCGCGCACCGCGATCTCGGTCTTGCCGAAGCCGACGTCGCCGGAGATCACCCGGTCCATCGGGACCGGCCGCTCCATGTCGCGCTTGACCTCCTCGATGGCGGCGAGCTGGTCGGGTGTCTCGGTGTACGGGAACGCGTCCTCCAGCTCGCGCTGCCACGGGGTGTCGGGGCCGAAGGCGTGCCCCGGCGAGGACTGGCGCGCCGCGTAGAGCTGCACGAGCTGTGCGGCGATCTGCCGGACGGCCTTGCGGGCGCGGCCCTTGGTCTTGGCCCAGTCGGCGCCGCCGAGCTTGTTGAGCGTGGGCACCTCGCCGCCGACGTAGCGGCTGACCTCGTCGAGCGAGTCGGTGGGGACGTACAGCCGGTCGGCGGGCTGGCCGCGCTTGGAGCTCGCGTACTCCAGCACCAGGTACTCGCGGGTGGCGCCGCCGACGGTGCGCTCGCGCATCTCGACGAACCGGCCGATGCCGTGCTGGGAGTGCACGACGTAGTCGCCGGGCCGCAGGGTGTCGAGCTCGACCGCGTTGCGCCGCCGCGACGCGAGCTTGCGCGGCTCGGTGCCCGCCGCCCGGTTGCCGGTGAGGTCGGCCTCGGTGAGCAGGACGAGGGCCCGCGTGGTGAAGCCCTCGGTGAGCCGCCCGCAGGTGACGGTGACCAGGCCCGGCTCCGGCTCACCCAGCAGCTCCTCGACGAGCTTGGCCGGCAGGTCGGCCTCGTGCAGCTGCTCCAGCGAGCGCTGCGCCGTGCCGTGACCCGCGACGACGAGAACGGCGGTGCCGCCCGTGGCCACGTGGGCGCGCAGGTCGACCAGCGCGCGGTCGATGTCGCCGCGGTAGCTCTCCACCTCGTGCACGGCGGGGGCGAGCACATCGTCGCGGCCGGACACGAGCGGGCTCAGCGTGACGACCGGCCGCCCGGTGGCCGACGCGTGCTCCAGCACCTCGCCGAGGTCGCGGTAGGCGGACGCGCCGACGTCGATGGGCGAGTCGCCGCCCACGCCCGCGGCGAACCAGCTCGCCTCCAGGAACTCCTGGCCGGTGCGCACGAGGTCGGCGCTGCGGGTGCGGATGCGCTCCGGGTCGGCGAGCAGCACCAGCGACCCGGCGGGCAGCAGGTCGGTGAGCAGCTCCAGCTCGCCCGCGACGAGCGCGGGCACCAGCGACTCCATCCCCTCGCCCGGGATGCCCTGGGCCAGGCGCTCGAGCAGCTCCCGCAGCTGCGGGTTGTTCTCGTGGGTGCGCGCGAGCGCGGCGGCCCGCTCCCGCACCGGCTCGGTGAGCAGCAGCTCGCGGCAGCCGGGCGCGATCAGCTCGTCGACGGGGGCGACCGAGCGCTGGTCGGCCACGGTGAACGAACGCAGCTCGCTCACCTCGTCGCCCCAGAACTCGATGCGCACCGGGTGCTCGGCGGTGGGCGGGAAGACGTCGACGAGCCCGCCGCGGACGGCGAACTCGCCACGCGCGGTGACGATCTCCACTCGCGTGTATGCGAGCTCGACGAGCCGGGTGAGCAGCGCGTCGAAGTCGTGCGTGTCGCCGACCCGCAGCCGCACCGGCTCGATCGTGCCGAGGCCGGGAGCGACCGGCTGGATCAGGCTGCGGGCCGCAGCGACCACCACGCGCGGCGCCGTCTCCGGGGCGGCGAGCCGCCGGAAGATCTCCAGGCGGCGCCCGACGGTGTCCGGACGCGGGGAGAGCCGCTCGTGCGGCAGCGTCTCCCATGACGGCAGCACCGCGACGGCGTCGGGCCCCAGCAGCTCGGCGGCCGCGGCGCCGGTGTCGTCGGCCTCGCGGTCGGTGGCGGTGACGACGAGGACGGTGCGGCCCGCGCCGCCCTCGCCCTCGGGGGCACCGAAGGCGGCGGCCAGGAACGGGCGCAGCGCCGACGGTCCCTCCACCGACAGGGCGGGCACCTCACCGGCGCGCACGTCCCGGGCGGCCTCGGCCACGGCTCGCAGATCGGGATCGGAGAGGTAGGAGCGGAGAAGACCGGAGAGCTTGGCCACGTCGGAGGACCCTCGCAGAGCTGTGAAAATGCGCACGCAGAACAGACCCCTGCCCGGGACGTACCCCCCGGCACGGGGTCCTCGTCCAGACTACGCCGGGGGCCGGAACGGCCGTGAGCTGGCAGCATGATCGCCATGACCGACCTGTCGAAGCTGCCGCCGGTCGACCCCGACGTCCCCAACGCCGCCCGGATCTACGACTACTTCCTGGGCGGCTCGCACAACTTCGCCGCCGACCGCGCCGCAGCGGAGCGGATCAAGGCCGTCATGCCGTTCGCAGCGGAGGTGATCCACGCGAACCGATACTTCCTCGGGCGGGCGGTGCGCTTCTGCGCGCAAGAGGGGATCGACCAGTTCCTCGACCTCGGCTCGGGCATCCCCACGGTCGGCAACGTCCACGAGGTGGCGAGGGAGGTCGACCCGACGGCCCGGGTCGCCTACGTCGACAACGAGCCGGTCACCGTCGCCTCGGCCGCCGCGCTGCTGGAGGGCGACCCGCTCGCCACGATCACCGCGGCGGACCTGCGGGAGCCCGACGCGGTGTTCGACGCACCGGGCGTGCGCGACCTGCTCGACCTGTCCCGCCCGGTCGCGCTGCTGACCGTCTCGGTGCTGCAGTTCGTGCACGACGACGCCGAGCTCGAGTCGATCGTCAAGCGCTACCGCAGCCGGCTCGCGCCCGGGAGCCTGCACGTGCTGTCCCACGTGACGGGCGACCACGACCGCGCCGAGCTCACCGCCGCCGAGGACGAGTACCGCCGCACCGCCAACCCGGGGCGGCTGCGCTCCCGCGACCAGGTCGCGACCCTCCTGGAGGGGCTCGAGCTCGTGGAGCCGGGGATCGTGGACGTCACCGAGTGGCGCCCGGACGACGCGGCCACCACGCAACACCGGGGCATGTGGGCGGCGGTCGGCCGCATCCGGTAGTGGACTACGGGCGGTCCGGCCGGGAACATCATCGGGATGACCGACCTGTCGCAGCTGCCGGCGGTCGACCCGGACGTGCCCAACGCCGCGCGGATGTACGACTACTACCTGGGCGGATCGCACAACTTCGCCGCCGACCGCGCCGCGGCGGAGCGGATCAAGGCGGTCATGCCGTTCATCGTCGACGCCGCCCGGTCGAACCGGTTCTTCCTGCACCGGGCCGTCCGGTTCTGCGTGCAGGAGGGGATCGACCAGTTCCTCGACCTCGGTTCCGGCATCCCGACGGCCGGCAACGTCCACGAAGCCGCGCTCGCGATCAACCCGCGGGCGCGGGTGGCCTATGTCGACAACGAGCCGGTCACCGTCGCCTCCGCCGCCGCCCTGCTCGTCGACGAACCGCGGGCCACGATCACGCACGCCGACATCCGCGACCCCTGCTCCGTGTTCTCCGCACCCGGAGTGCGCGACCTGCTCGACCTGTCCCGCCCGATCGCCCTCCTCACCGTCGCGGTCCTGCACCACATCCCCGACGAGGACGATCCGGTCGGGCTCGTGCGGGAGTACCGCGCCCGGCTCGCTCCCGGCAGCTTCCACGTGCTCACCCACGCCACCACCGACCACGACGCGCTGGAGGCGAAGGCCGCGGCAGAGGTCTACCGCGGCATCGCCAACCCCATCACCACCCGGACCAGGCAACAGGTGGCCGCGCTGCTCGGCGACGCGGAGCTCGTCGAACCCGGGTTGGTGGACGCGACGCAGTGGCGCCCCGAGGACACGGTCGGCGGGCAGCACCGCGGTTTCTGGGCGGGCGTCGCCCGCATCGCGTGACGATTCGTGCCGGGCGTCCCGGGCTGGGAGTATCGATCACCATGACCGACCTGTCGAAGGTGCCGGGCGTCGACCCGAACGTGCCGAACGCCGCCCGGATGTACGACTACTACCTGGGCGGATCGCACAACTTCGCCGCCGACCGCGCCGCGGCCGAACGGGTCAAGGCCGCGATCCCCCAAGCCGTGGAGGTCGCCCGGGCGAACCGGTTCTTCCTGCACCGGGCCGTGCGGTTCTGCCTCGACGAGGGCGTCGACCAGTTCCTCGACCTCGGTTCGGGCATCCCGACGGCGGGCAACGTGCACGAGATCGCGCGGGAGCGCAGCGCGCAGGCGCGGGTGGCCTACGTCGACAACGAGCCGGTCACCGTCGCGTCCGCGGAGGCCCTGCTCGCCGACGACCCGCTCGCCACGATCACGAAGGCCGACGTCCGCGACCCGGAGGCCGTGTTCTCCGCACCCGGGGTGCGCGACCTGCTCGACTTCTCCCGCCCGATCACCCTGCTCACCGTCGCGGTGCTCCACTTCGTCCCCGACGAGGACGACCCGGTCGGGCTCGCGCAGAAGTACCGCGCGCGGCTCGCGCCCGGCAGCTTCCACGTGCTCACGCACGGCACCGCCGACCACGACCCGGACGAGGTGCGCGAGCTCGGCGGCGTCTACCGCAACACCGCGAACCCGGTGACCGCCCGGACCCGCGCCGAGGTCGCCGCGATCTTGGAGGGCACCGACCTGGTGGAGCCGGGCCTCGTCGACGCCACCGAGTGGCGCCCGGAGGACACCATCGGTGACCAGTACCGCGGCATGTGGGCCGCGGTCGGCCGGATCCGCTGACGGGTCAGGCCGGAGGGCGGATCCAGAGTCCGCGGGGCCGGCCCAGACGAACTTCAGGAAAGCCACATTGAGGTGTTCTCAGTGACTTGATCATGGGGGTGTAGACGGGCGGAGGGCCCTTGGTAGGACTGGATTTGCTGAAGATCAAGTCCGGACCAAAAGGGCCCTCCGTGATCACCTATCGTGCCAGCCTCGACATCGCCCAGCCCATCGGCCGGTACCTGGCCCGGCTGCTGGCCGAGGAACGCGCCGCCCGCGGCACCCGCCGCGGCCGGCGCGCCCTGTCGGTGTGGGGGCAGGCGGTGCTGGTGCTGCGCTGGTTCCGGGATGCCACCCCGGTCGCCCGGCTGGCCGCCGACGCCCGCATCAGC